>Ga0066487_100219_pt1 | contig 18196 bp, 11 predicted proteins | sample LakWasM129_HOW14_2_FD_59588 | JGI IMG/M metagenome (GOLD analysis project Ga0066487, IMG submission 59588) | Freshwater sediment methanotrophic microbial communities from Lake Washington under simulated oxygen tension - Sediment Metagenome 129_HOW14 | ecosystem: Environmental > Aquatic >... | reverse complement strand
GCCCGGGCGATGTAATTTATGATTTCGGTCGAGCGGCGCCGCACCGGCCGGCCGCTCAGGCCGCCCGCCTCGTTCGCTTGCGCAAAGGCGCCGGGCCGCGCGAGCGTGGTATTCGTGGCGATGATGCCGTCGAGCTTGAGCTCGTCGATCACTTCGAGCGCGGCGTCGATCTGCGGGAAACTGAGATCCGGGGCGATCTTCAACAGCAGCGGCCGGCGCGTCCGGCCCCCGACCGCCCGCTCATGGTTCTCCGCCACCAGCGCGGCGAGCAAGGGCTTGAGCCAGGCCGCGTCCTGCAGCTCGCGCAAACCGGGCGTGTTGGGACTGCTGACATTGACCACCAGATAATCGGCGTGCGCCACCAGCAGCCGGAAGCTGCCGAGATAATCCTCCGTCGCCTGCTCCAGGGGCACGACCTTGCTCTTGCCCAGGTTGATGCCGACGGGAATCACGCGCTCGCCGGGACCGGGGAGATTCGCCAGGCGCGCGGCCAGCGCCGCCGCGCCACGATTGTTGAATCCCATCCGGTTGATGACCGCCTGTTCGGCCGGATAGCGGAACGCGCGCGGCTTGGGATTGCCGGGCTGCGCTTGGAAAGTGACGGTGCCGATCTCGACGTGGCCGAAGCCCAGCGCCGCCGCCGCCGGCCACGCGAAGCCGTTTTTGTCGAAACCGGCCGCCAGCCCTACCGCATTGGGGAAATCCAGGCCAAAGCACCGGACGGGCCGGTGCGCGGCAGGCGGCAATTGGTGCATTTTTTCCATCAGCGCACACAGGGGCCGGACGCGACCCAGCAGGGCTAGGCCGTGAACGGCCAGTTCGTGCGCCTGTTCGGGATCGAGGCGGAAGAGCACCGGTTTGATTGCATGTTGATAGAGCCAGCCCATTTGCCGCGGACTTTGGCAATCAGCGGCCAACTTACAAGCACCGCCAGAAGGTCTTCTGATCGTGACATTTTTGGTCTTGTTATTTGCCCCTCCCGGCCCACTCTGCCGCCGAAATTTCCCGGCGCGAAACCGCGACCGAAGTTATTTTTACTTTTTGCGTTTCAAGATTTGACAAGGGCGGAATCGCGCCCTTTTCGTGCAGCGAATTCAGAACACATGGCGAAAGGAACACATCAACTGGAATGGTGCATTGTCCGTCTCGGCGACGACCACAACTGGTGGGTCGACGAAGTCAGCGACCCGGTCCACTGGGACGTCGACGGCCTGAGCATCATCGATCCGCGACAGGTCGACCACATCATCGAGCTCATCGAGCCGTTGCGCGAATACGGCTTTGACTCGAACCTGTTCGAGCGCGCGTTCATCCCCTTCCGCATCACCAAGGATCTGGGCAAGGGCCGCGTGCGCCTCGCCCGCACCAAGCAGCCCCTGCTGGAGTCCGAGGAAAAACTGTTCGCCCTGCCGGACATCATCGACGAGGAGAACGGGCCCTACGCCGACTTCCTCGACCATATCACCCGTCTGCGCGTCAAGCTGCTGAACGACCTGCTCGACTTCGAGGAGAAGCTCACCATCGACGAGGTCGAGGACCAGCTCCGCGAGGCGCAGAACAACGATTTCATCGAGGGGAAGGCCGTCCACCTGTTCCAGGAGATCACCGCCATCCTCGATTTCATGCCCGCCGGCCACGGCGACGACGAGGAGGAGTCCGACAAGGGCGCCGCCGAGGACGAAGAGGATGATTTGCCCGAGGTCGAGGAGGGCGAGGAGGAAAAGCTGAAAGGCGACGCCTCGCTCAAGTGGGATGACGACGAGGACGAAGACGCCGACGCCGAAGGCAAGGATGGCGACGACAAGGACAAGGATAAAGACGAGGACGACGATTCTGACGACGAGGAGGAAGAGGACGACAAGCCGAGTCGCAGCAAGCGCGGCCGCGGCTGAAAAGGTTTGTTGCCACCATGCGGGCAATCACTCAGTTACGAGGCACGCATGTTTTCGCTTCGCTTGTTTAACGTCCTGGCCGCGCTCACCTGCGGGTTGCTCTTGGCCGGCTGTGTGAGCGATGGCGCCGCCCCCGGCCAGATCCGCGGGCAAAATCCCCAGGTCGACGCCCCTTCCCTTTCCGCCCAGTTGCGTCCGGGCGACACCATGACGGTTTCGCTGCTCGGCATTCCCGAGCCGATCACCAGCAGCGTGCAAATCGACGAGCAGGGCCTGATCCGCCTGCAATACATCGGGGCCGTCACCGCCGCCGGCCTGACGACCGCCGAGCTGTCGGACCGCATCCGCGACGCCTACATCACCAAGAAATACTACACCACGCTCGACGTCTCGGTGAACGTCACCGAACGCTACGTCTACATCGGCGGCGAGGTCCAGCGGCCAGGCCGCATCGTCTGGTCCCCCGACCTGACGCTCTCCAAGGCCGTGCAGTCCGCCGGCGGATTCACGCTCTATGCCAAGGAATCCCGCGTCCAGCTCACCCGCGACCGCAAGGCCTACGATTTCGACGTGAAGCTCGCCCAGCGCCAGCCGAAGGAGGATCCGCTGCTCTTCCCCGGCGACTCCATCCAGGTGCCCCGCTCGGCCTTCTGATTTTACCCCCACCCGGCTGGCGCGCTTTCTGCACCGGCCCCACCCCACGCCCATGAGCTTGTTCCAAACCAAGTCGATCGAGTCGTTGCAAAAGGAAGCCGCCGGAGATCAAAGCCTCCGGCGCGTGCTGTCGGCGACCAATCTCGTCAGCCTCGGCGTCGGCGCCATCATCGGCGCCGGCATCTTTGTGCTGACCGGCCAGGCGGCCGCGCAATACGCCGGCCCGGCCATCGTGATCTCGTTCATCATCTCCGGCCTCGGCTGCCTGTTCGCCGGCCTGTGCTACGCGGAATTCGCCGCGATGATTCCCATCGCCGGCAGCGCCTACACCTACGCCTACGCCACCATGGGCGAATTTCTCGCCTGGGTCATCGGCTGGGATCTCATTTTGGAATACCTCTTCACCGCTCCGACCGTCGCCGTCGGCTGGTCCGGCCACTTCGTCGCCTTCCTCCGAGAATTCGGCCTCGTCATCCCGCCGGCCCTGACCAATGCCCCGCTCAATTTCGTCGACGGTCACTTCGTCGCCACCGGCGCGTTCCTGAACCTGCCGGCGATGGGCATCATCATTGTCCTGACCGCGCTGCTCTACATCGGCATCAAGGAATCCGCCACCTTCAACAACCTCATGGTGATCACCAAGGTCTCGGTGCTCCTCGCCGTCATCGGTTTCGGCGCCTGGTATCTCCTCAAAAACCCCGGCCTCGCGATCAAGAACTGGACGCCCTTCATCCCGCCGAACACCGGCGTCGAGGGCCAGTTCGGTTGGAGCGGCATCTGGCGCGGCGCCGGCGTCATCTTCTTCGCCTACATCGGCTTTGACGCCGTCTCGACCTCGGCGCAGGAGGCGAAGAATCCGCAGAAGGACATGCCCGTGGGCATCCTGGGTTCCCTCGCCATCTGCACCGTGCTCTTCATCACGATCTCACTCGTGCTGACCGGCATGTCGAAATACACCGAGCTCAACAACGCCGCCCCGGTCGTGAACGCCCTGCAGGCGGCCGGCGCGCCCTTCCTCCTCCGCTTCGTGGTCGAAATCGCCGCCATCGCGGGCCTCAGCTCCGTCATCCTCGTCATGCTCATGGGCCAGCCGCGCATCTTTTTCTCGATGGCCAACGACGGCCTGCTGCCCGCGGTCTTCGCCAAGGTCCACCCGCGCTTCAAGACGCCCTACGTCACCACGGTCGTGACCGGGATCGCCGCGACGTTTATCGGCGGCGTCTTCCCGCTCGCCCTCCTCGGCGAACTCGTCTCGATCGGCACGCTCTTCGCCTTCGTGATCGTGTGCGTCGCCATCCCTATCCTGCGCTACAAGCAGCCCAATCTCGTCCGCACCTTCCGCACGCCCTGGGTGCCGCTCGTGCCGCTCCTCGGCGCCGGGCTTTGCTTCTGGCAGATGAAATCCCTGCCGCACGACACCTGGATGCGGCTCATCATCTGGATGGCCCTCGGCTTCGTGATCTACTTCGGCTACAGCCGCCGCCACAGCAAGCTGAACCAGGCGGGCAAATAACATGGGACTTTTCAAAGCCAAACCCGTCGCCACGCTCATCGCGGAATCCGAAAACGGCGAATACGGCGGCATGAAGCGCGAGCTGGGCCCGCTGAACCTGATCAGCCTCGGCATCGGCTCGGTCGTCGGTGCCGGCATCTTCGTGCTCGCCGGCGTCTCCGCGGCCCAATACGCGGGCCCGGCCATCGTGCTGTCGTTTGTTTTCTGCGGCATCTCCTGTCTTTTCGCCGGACTCTGCTACGCCGAGTTCGCCACGATGATCCCGGTCGCCGGCAGCGCCTACACCTACACCTACGCCACCATGGGCGAACTCCTCGCGTGGGTCATCGGCTGGGACCTCATCCTGGAATACCTCTTCTCCGGCGCCGCCGTTGCCGTCAGCTGGTCGGGCGCCGTCCAGGGCCTGCTTTCGGAGTTCGGCATCACCATCCCCTCGGTCATCGGCTCGGCGCCGTTTGCCATCGACCGCGCCCAGATGGTCACGACCAATCTCCTTTTCTTCTCTTTCGAACATCATCCCCTGGTCACCACCGGAGCGCTGATCAACCTGCCCGCCGTCTTCATCTCGCTGGCGCTCACCGTCGTGCTCGTGGTCGGCATCAAGGAGTCGGCGAATTTCAACAACACGATGGTCTTCATCAAGGTCGGCGTGCTGGTCGTGCTCATGGCCTACGGCGCGTGGTGGATGCTCGGCCACCACGACATCGTGGCGGCGAACTGGACGCCGTTCATCCCGCCCAACAACGGCACCTTCGGGGAATTCGGCTGGAGCGGCATCTTCAAGGGCTCGGCGGTCATCTTTTTCGCCTACGTCGGCTTCGACAACGTCTCCTGCGCCGCGCAGGAAACCCGGAATCCGCAAAAGGACATGCCGATCGGTCTGCTCGGCACGCTCGCCGTCTGCTCGTTCCTATTCGTCGGCGTCTCGCTGGTGCTGACGGGCATGGTCAAATACACCGGCCTCAACGTGGATGCGCCGTTCATCTTCGCCCTGCAACAGGTCCACGCGCCGGCCTGGCTCCGCTTCAGCATCGACATCGCCACCATCGCGGGCCTCACGTCCGTGGCCCTCGTCTCCCTGCTCGGCCAGCCGCGCATCTTCTTCTCGATGGCGAAGGACGGCCTCCTGCCCGCCTCGTTCAGCAAGCTGCACCCACGCTTCCGCACGCCCTACATCACGACCATCCTGACCGGCGTGGTGTGCGCCATCGTTTCTGGGCTGCTGCCGCTCGACCTCCTCGGCGAACTCATCTCCATCGGCACGCTCATGGCCTTTGCGCTGGTCTGCGCCGGCGTCTGGGTGCTGCGCATCAAGCGCCCCGAACTCCCCCGTCCTTTCCGCACCCCGCTGTTGCCCCTCGTCTCCATCCTCGGCGTGGCCACCTGCCTGCTGCAGATGTATATGCTGCCGCCGGACACCTGGCTGCGGCTGGGCATCTGGATGGCCATCGGCTTCGCCGTCTATTTCGGCTACAGCATCCGCCACAGCACGCTGCGCCACGGCCCGCGGAAGTGAAGTTCCCTTGCCGGCCGGGGTTTTGTAGGGCTGCCGCTTGCGGCATGCCGCTCAATCACGTCGACGGCACGGGCGCAAGCGCCGGCCCTACAGTTCACACCCGGAAATACTCCTCCCAGCCAGCGCGCGGCGCATGGCCGTCGAGCAATTCGTTCGCCCGGTCGTTGTTCGTGAAACGTTTTGTTGCCGGATCGAATTCCAGCCGCCCGCCGAGCCGCTGCGCGATGACGCCGAGAAGAAAGACCTGCGTCAACGGTCCGGAGATATGAAATGGTGATTTCGTTTCCTCGCGACCGAGGCACGCGAGGGCGAAGTTCTGGAAATGATCCGAGAACCCGCCGGCGATCCGCGGAAGCTGCGGCGCCATGGCGCGCATCTTTTCCTCGGGAATGATGCGCAAGGTCTCGCTGTGGGTGCCGCCCGCGAAGACGAGTTCTTTGCTGTAGATGAATTTCCCGTTCAACCGGCCGGGCTTGGCGCCCGGTCCGAGTTCCGCCGGCACCGGCGGCAGGTTCGTGACGCCGTCATACCAGAAAACCTCCACGGGCGGCATGCCGGGCCGCGCGGCGAAATCGAACCGGATCGTCGAGGCCTGCGGGAAAATGAATTCGTTGGGCCCGTCGCGCTTCACCGCCTCGATGACGTGCGGCAACCCGAGTGCGAGGAAGCGATGCGCCGTGTCCAGGATGTGCGGGCCCCAGTCGCCAAACGCCCCATCGCCGTAGGCGAACCAACTGCGCCAGTTCTCCGGATGCAGGCGGTGGCTGAACGGGTGCATCTGGGTGTCGGCGTGCCAGACATCCCAGTCGAGCGTGGGCGGCACCGGTTCGCCGGCGTCGAATCCGGTGACCGTCCACCCGTGCCAGCGGCGCGGCGAGTTCATGAACATGTCGATGCGCGTCACGTCCTTGATGATACCCGCCTCGGTCCAGGCTTTGAACTGGTGGAAATTGTTGCCCGAGTGCCCCTGGTTGCCCATCTGCGTAACGACCCCGCTCTGCGCGGCGCGCGTCATCAGCAGCTCCACCTCGCGGAAGGTGTGCGCCAGCGGCTTCTCGACATAGACGTGCTTGCCGTGCGCCATGGCGTGCATCGCCACGACGAAGTGGGAATGATCCGGCGTCGCCACGACGACCGCCTCGAACTTGTCGCCGATCTCCGCGAACATTTTCCGGAAATCCTGGAAACCTGGGACGAGGGGAAAGAGTTGCCGCGACTCCGCGGTGTGCGGTGCCAGCAGATCGACATCGCAGAACGCCACCACCTCGACCAGGCCCGTGCCGGCAAACGACTTGAGGAGGTCGTTGCCGCGGTTGCCGATGCCGACAAAGGCAACCCGAAGTTTACGGCCTTCGGGCGCAACCTCCGCCGCGCGCACCAGCCGGCTGGGCAGCAATGCAGCCACCGCGCCCGCCGTCAGCGATGCCGTGATGAAATTGCGACGCGAGATGAGCCGTTCGGAACGCAGGGGTAAGCGGTCGTTTGCCATGGCCCGCGGGTATAGGCGCCGGCCCGCGCCGAATCAATCCTTTGCTCCGCCCGGGTGGACTGTCCGTCGCATGAAAATTGACGAGATTCTGTTTGCTGGAGCCGCAGCGACCCCGCTGCGGGTTGCGACCGAGCCACGGCGAGGTCGCCGTGGCTCCATAAAATTTCAGCGTTCCGGGTATTCGCCGCCCATGCGGCATCACGCCCTACCCTTTCAGCGCCTTCGCCACGTCCTTGGCGAAATACGTCAGGATCATGTCGGCGCCGGCGCGCTTGATGGCCAGCAACGACTCGTCGCGGCAGCGCGGAAGGTCGAGCCAGCCGAGCTTGGCGGCGGCGTGGATCTGAGCGTATTCGCCGGAAATCTGGTAGGCCGCCACCGGCGTGCGGGTGGCGTTCCGCACCTCGCGGATGATGTCGAGGTAGAGGCCGGCGGGCTTCACCATCACGATGTCGGCGCCTTCGGCCACATCGAGCTGCACCTCGCGGATCGCCTCGCGGCGGTTGGCGGGATTCATCTGATAGGTGGCTTTGCTGAGCAGGCGCGTGCCGGCGGCCTTGGCGCTGCCCACGGCGTCGCGGAACGGGCCGTAGTAGGCCGAATTGTATTTCGCCGAATAGGCCAGGATGCCCGTGTCGGTGTGGTCCGCCGCATCGAGTGCCCGACGGATGGCGCCGACGCGCCCGTCCATCATGTCCGACGGCGCGACGAAATCCACGCCAGCGTCCGCCTGCAGCACCGCCATCTGGCAAAGAATCACCACGGTGCGGTCGTTGTCTACGTCGTCCAAGGCGACGTTCAACACGCCATCGTGACCATGGCTCGTGTAAGGGTCGAGCGCCACGTCGGTGATGACGGTCAGCTCGGGCACGGCTTTCTTCACCGCCCGCACGGCGCGCAGCACCAGCGTGTCCTTGTTGAGGGCCTCGGTGCCTTCCGCATCCTTCAACTTGGCATCGAGCTTCGGGAAGAGTGCCACGGCCGGCACGCCGAGGTCATACAGTTCGCGGCATTCCTTGACCAGGTCGGCGATGTTCAGCCGGTTGACGCCGGGCATCGAGGCGATCGGTTCCGGCCGGCCCTTGCCGTCCACGACAAAGAGCGGGGCGATGAGGTCCTCCGCCCGGAGGAAGGTCTCGGCGACGAGGGCACGGCGGCTGGGATAGCGGCGCAGGCGGCGGGGACGGTTGGTCAGATCGAGCTTGAGGTTCTTGGACATGGCTGAGGCTACAGTTAAGCATGGCCGGCCAATCCCGGCCATTCAATATTTGCGGAATACTGCTCATTTTCCGGCATTATCGGGTCGCGGCATGTGAGACGGTGCGGCCCGACTGGCGTAATCCGTGGTTGATAGTCCCCGTTCTTTTGTGGCTAAGTTGCCGCCCTTTCCATGTCCATCCGGCTCCATGATTCCCTGACCCGCAGCTTGCGCGAACTCCAGCCCGCGCAGCCGGACGGTGTCTTCCGTTTCTACAATTGCGGCCCGACCGTCTACGCGCCGGCCCACATCGGCAACTTCCGCACCTTCGTCGTCAACGACGTCCTCCGCCGGCTCCTCGACCTCGAATTCCCCGGCAAGGTGAAGCACGTCCGCAACCTGACCGACGTGGACGACAAGACCATCAAGCGCGCCCGCGACGAAGGCCGGCCACTCGCCGCCGTCACCAAGCAGTGGACCGACAAGTTCCACGCCGACTGCGACGCGCTCAACTGCCTGCGCCCCCACGTCGAGCCAACCGCCACCGGCCATATCCGCGAGCAGATCGACATGATCGACGTGCTCATGAAAAAGGGGAACGCCTACCGCGCCGCCGACGGCTCGGTGTATTTCAAGGTCAGTTCGTTTGACGGCTACGGCGCGCTTTCCCGGGTCAAGGAGCGCGAACTTGACGTCGGCTCCGCCCTCGCCGGCAAATCGCAGGCCGTGGATGCCGACGAAAAGGAGGACGGCTCCGACTTCGCCCTTTGGAAGGCCCACAAGGTCGACGACGGCGTCAACTCCTGGAACAGCCCGTGGGGCACTGGCCGTCCGGGCTGGCACATCGAGTGCAGCGCCATGAGCAAGAAACACCTTGGCGACACCATCGACCTCCACAGCGGCGGCGTCGACCTGCTCTTCCCGCACCACGAAAACGAAATCGCCCAGAGCGAGTGCTGCAACGGCACCCAGTTCTCGCACCACTGGTATCACAGCGAGCACCTGCTTGTGGACGGCAAGAAGATGTCCAAGTCGCTCGGCAATCTCTACACGCTCGACGACCTCAAGGCGAAAGGCTTTTCGCCGATGGCCCTGCGCTATGCGCTGCTCGCCGGCCACCCGCGCAAGCAGCTGAACTTCACCCTCGAGTCGCTCCACGCCGCCGAGAGCGCGTTGAAGAAGCTCCAGGTCATCTGCACCGTTCTCCACGACCCGAAATATCGCGTCGCCACCGCGACCCCCGCCCCGAGCCGCCTCAACGAAGTGCTCGATCAACTCCGCGACGACCTCAACACCCCCGCCGCCCTTGGCGCTCTCTTTAAAATCGGCCACGAGATCAGCTGCGGCATCGGCGGCGGCCCGACCGACGCCGACGCCGCCACGCTCGACCAGTGCCTCGGCGTCCTCGGTCTCGAAGCCATCAAGCTCGCCACGCCGAAATCCGCCGTCCCCGACGAGGTCACCGCCCTCGCCGACAAACGCTGGGCCGCCAAACAGGCCAAGGACTGGGCCGCCGCCGATGCGCTCCGCAAGGAACTGGCCGCCGCCGGGTGGTCCATGCTGGATGGCAAGGACGGCTACAAGCTGGAACCGCTGAAGAAGTAGCTTGGAGGGCTCGCGTCCCGGCGAGCCGTGGATTGACGCCGGAACGGCCCGCAGAGACGCGAGCCCACCATGGTTTTGCGTCTTTTGTGCTTTTTGTGGCCAATAGAAGCTCCGCATTGACACCCGGCCCCTCCCTGTCGCCAAATATCCCTTCGGCCCTGCATTCGTAGGCAGGACCAAACCCACTACACGCCATGTCGATGACACCGCTCGAAGAACTCCGCCACTCGTGCTCGCACGTGCTGGCGACCGCCGTCCTCCGTCTTTTCCCCGACGCCAAACTCGACATCGGCCCGCCGACCGATTCCGGCTTCTATTACGACATCGATCTCGATCACAAGCTGACCGCCGAGGATCTCGTCAAGCTCGAGGCGGAGATGAAGAAGATCGCCGACGAGAACCAGCGCTTCGACCGCAAGGAGGTTTCGCGCGAGGAGGCCGTCGAGATCATCAAGGCCCGCGGCCAGGAGCGCTACAAGCTCGGCCGTCTCGCCGACATCCCCGAGGGCGAGAAAATCTCGTTCTACACCAACGGCGAGTTCACCGACCTCTGCGCCGGCACGCACGTCCGTTACACGGCCAAGCTGAAGGCCTTCAAGCTCCTCTCCATCGCCGGCGCCTACCACCGCGGCGACGAGACCAACAAGCAGCTCCAGCGCATCTACGGCACCGCCTTCGCGACCAAGGAGGAACTCGCCAACTACCTCGTGCAGCTCGAGCAGGCGAAGCTCCGCGATCACCGCAAGCTCGGCAAGGAGCTCAAGCTTTTCCACATCGACGAGGACGTCGGCCAGGGCCTGATCCTCTGGACGCCCAACGGCTCCATCGTGCGCCAGGAACTGCAGAACTTCATCTCCGGCGAGTTGAAGAAACAGGGCTATTTCCAGGTCTTCACGCCGCACATCGGCCGGCTCTCGCTCTACAAGACCTCCGGCCACTTCCCCTACTACAAGGACTCGCAATTCCCGCCGGTCGTCGAGCGCGAGGCGCTTGACCAGCTCATTTCCTCCGGCTGCTCCTGCGCCGAGATGTCCAACCGCATCGAGGCCGTCTCCGCCCCTCTCGCCGAGAAGGTCAACAAGCTGACCGGCAAGGAGACGATCACGCCGGATCGCATCCTGCCCGACGACCAGCTCATCGACGGCTTTCTGCTGAAGCCGATGAACTGCCCGCACCACATCAAGATCTTCGCCTCGCAGCCGCACAGCTACCGCGACCTGCCCGTCCGCCTCGCCGAGTTCGGCACCGTCTACCGCTGGGAACAGTCCGGCGAACTCAACGGCATGACGCGCGTGCGCGGCTTCACGCAGGACGACGCCCACCTCTTCTGCACCGAGGAGCAGGTGTCGCAGGAAATCAGCGGCTGCCTTTCCCTCGTGAAAACGGTCCTCAGCACTCTCGGCATGTCCGACTACCGCGTGCGCATCGGCCTCCGCGATCCCGACTCGTCCAAATACACCGGCGACACCGCCAACTGGGACAAGGCCGAGCACGCCTGCCGCGAGGCCGCCAAGACCCTCGGCGTGCCCTTCACCGAGGAGCCCGGCGAGGCCGCCTTCTACGGCCCGAAGATCGACTTCGTCATCAAGGACGTCATCGGCCGCGAGTGGCAGCTCGGCACCGTGCAGGTGGACTACAACCTGCCGGTCCGCTTCGACCTCTCCTACATCGGCGCCGATAACGCGTCGCACCGCCCCGTCATGATCCACCGCGCGCCTTTCGGTTCGATGGAGCGTTTCTGCGGCGTGCTCATCGAGCATTTCGGCGGCGACTTCCCGCTCTGGCTCGCCCCGGAGCAGGTCCGCCTCGTCCCGATCAGCGACAAGGTCATGGACTACGCCAAGGCGCTGCTCGACCAACTCCTCGCCGCCGACATCCGCGTGACGCTCGACACCCATTCCGACAAGCTCGGTGCCAAGATCCGCCGGGCCGAACTCGAGAAGATTCCCTACGTGCTCGTGCTCGGGCAGAAGGAGGCCGAGGCCCAGAGCGCCTCGCTCCGCTCCCGCGCCAAGGGTGACGAAGGCGTCCACAAGCTCGCCGATCTGCTCGCGCGCTTCAAAACCGAGGTCGCCACCCGCGCCCTGCCGGAGAAGAAGATCGCCGCGACGCCAGCAACCAACCAGCCACCGAAAGCCTGATTTGGGACCACGCGTGGGTCTGGCCTCGGTGTCCTCACCGACGCCTGTCGCCGATGGAAACATCGCGCCTCCTTTCGTGCGGCGATGCATCAGCTGCTCCGTTAGGTTGCAGCATCACAAGAAGGTGGGCCGGCACGTGCCCGCCCACCAGTAGACTGACCTGACGGAGCCGCGCTAACTGCCGAGCGGACCCTGCCTCGTTCCGGCGTCACCACCGGTGCGCGCCGGCGTGTTGAAGGCAAACGGCGGCGCGGTCCGCTCCTCCTCCGGGAGCACCTGGGGCGCCGTCGAGCCGCTGGTGTCGGGCATGGCGCTGATGGCCTCGGGGGTGTATTTATACACCGCCACCGGCTCGGTAATATTCTTCAGGGCGATTTGCTCCATGCTGCTTGGCGGCATGGACAGCTTGCCCTTGACGATGAAGTAGACGATCTCGCTGAGGCAGATGCCGCCGTTCGGCGCCTTGGATTCCAGACGCGAGGCGATGTTCACGCCGTCCCCGGCGATGCCGCCGTCCGGCAGCAGGGCCACGTCCGCGATGTGGATGCCGAAGCGGTGCCGCAGGCTCTCGGCGTCCCGGTTCCGGTTGAACGCTTTTTGCATGGCGAGCGAGAACCGCACCGCCTGGATGGCGCTCGGGAAAATCATGAGCATGCCGTCGCCCATGGTGTTGATGAGCATGCCGCCTTCGGCCTTGCCCGCGTCCTGCATGCGCCGCAGGTCGGTCCGGACTTTTTGGATGGTCAGGCTCTCGTCCGCCTGCATGAGCGCCGAGTAGCTGACGACATCGGTGAAGACGATGGCCTGCAGCCGGCGGTTGTGCTTCATCGACGCCTTTTCGTGCTCCGCGGAGACCCACGCCTCGCGCTTGACCAGATCCAGCTCCCGCGCCGTGAGCTGGTCGTTCAACCGGGTCTGCGTCTCCGAGAGGAAGGCCTCCTTCTTCCGGAAATCCTCCTCGCGTTTCTCCAGCTCCTTCCGCAAGGCCGCCAGTTCGTTTTGCTCCATCAGCCGGGCGAATTGTTTTTGATGCAGCAGCTTCTGGTTTTTCAACAGCTGCTCTCCCTCGATCAACGCCCGGGACCGGGTCTCCACCTCGTGGCGCTTCGCCTCCAGCAGTTCCTTTTCCTCGTGCAGCTGGCGCTCCAGTTCAAGCAGCTCGTCGGAGCGCTGTTTCAAGTTCGCTTCACGCTCCTCCAGCTTGGCAATCAGGCCTGACTTGCTCGCCAGGGACAATTGCGGTCGTTTGTCGGCCGGCTTGGGGAAATCCACCATATCGGCTCCTGAGATAACGTCCGGCTCGGCCGATGCAAGAAGGGAGACATTGTCAGGTGAGACCGCGAGCGCGCAGGAGCGAATCCCGCCACAGGGGGAAATGCCTAATGGGCGCCAAGTCCGGTCGGCCCGTCCCCAAACGTGATTTACACGAGTCGGTGCTCATGCGTGGATGGCCGACATGCCTGACTGGAAAGAAGAACTCGATGCGATCGTCGGCGCCCGGGCCTACGGCCAGTCGCGGGAAATCCTGCCGCGCCTGAAAGCGCTCGATGCCCGCCATCCGAATGTGGCCGAGATAAATTTCCAACTCGCCTGGTCGTGCGAGGTGCTCGAGCGGGCGGCGGACGCCCTGCCCTATTACGAAAAAGCCATCGCGCTCGGCCTGCCACCGAACGAACTCTCCGGCGCGCTGCTCGGTTTGGGCTCGACGCTGCGCAAGCTCGGCCAGCTGGAGCGCTCGGCCGAGGTGCTTCGTTCCGGACAAATCCAGTTCCCCGACAATCCCGAGTTCGCCGTCTTTCTCGCTCTGACTCTTTTCCAGCAGGGCCGCCATGCCGAGGCGATGCAACTCGCGCTGGAAACGCTCTGCACCACGACGGAGGATCCCGGCCTGACCGCCTACCAGCGCGCGATCCGGCACGCCGCCAGCCAACTGCGGTAGGACGCGAGGGAAAAATCCGGAGCGAGGCTTCGTCGGCACGATGCGGTCGGGCACGGTCCGCTCCCGACTGACCGACGCGCGCAATCATGCGGGCACGGAGACTTCGCGCCTTCAGTCATAACCTCTGGCGAAAACGCGCGACGAATTCTGCAACCGGGCGGCGTGAGCAGCTGACAGCATTGTCAGCAGATTTCCACGACACGGCGTGATTTGCCGCTAAACAATTCACTAATGAACGACGGGTTCATTAATGGTGTTGAATTCGTTTCAGCGCCCTCCTATCAATCGGGCGTTCGCAGGCAGTATTCCCCCTTACCACCCCACCATGAACTCAAGCAAACGACTAGCCATGTCGCTGCGCCGGCTTTTGCTGGCGCAGCTTTGTCTCACCCTTTCCGTTCCCTTTGCCATGGCGCAGACCGCGCCAGCGGCACCGGCCACGGATCCCGCCAAGGACGAAGCGGCCAAGCCCGTCCCCGTTGTCACGTCCGCGGGCAGCACCGCCGCCTCCAACGAGGAAGTGGTCGAGCTCTCGCCCTTCCAAGTCGTGGCAAATAACAAAGGTTATTACTCGGCCAATACGATGTCGGGCACGCGCTTCAACACAAAGCTCGATGACCTCGCCTCCTCCATCACCGTCATGACGAAGGAGCAGATGTCCGATTTCGGCATGCTCGATATCAACGACATCTTCCTCTATGTCGCGGGCACCGAGGGCACGGGCACCTACACCGACTACACCCTGGACCGCAACGGCAGTCTCGGGGACAACGTGCAGAACAACCCGACGCAGGCCAACCGCGTGCGCGGCATCGCCCCCGCCAACGTCTCGCTCGGCAACATCGAGACCATGGGCCGCGTGCCGGTCGATCCGATCACGGTCGAGTCCGTGGAAGTCAGTCGCGGCCCCAACGCCAACGTCTTCGGCCTCGGCAACCCCTCCGGCACCGTCAACATGGTGTCCGCCTCCGCCAACCTTTCCCGGGATCGCGCGAGCACGGAACTCCGCGGCGACAGTTACGGCGGCTGGCGCACGAGCCTCGATGTGAACCGCGTGCTGCTGAAGGACAAGCTCGCCATCCGCGTCAGCGGCGTGCGCCAATATGACGGCTTCGAGCGCAAACCCTCCGGCGTCGATACCGAGCGCTACAACGGGATGATCAAATACCGGCCGTTCAAGAACACGACCATCTCCGGCTCCGTCTTCTATTACCACGCCTACGGCAACCGGCCCAACGCCCTGCCGCCCCGCGACAATCTCTCCTACTGGATCGCCAGCGGCCGGCCGACCTGGGATCCCGTCACGCAGCAGATCCATATCAACGGGGCGACCGTCGCCACCGTCACCGCCGCCAACTACAACGGCCCCGATTATTTCACCGCCAGCGGCCTGGGCAATGACCGCAGCCAGATGTTCATCGACCAGAACGGCCTGACCTACTGGTCGGCTCCGCGCGGCACCACCAGCACCACCGGACCGTCTTTGGCCACCTTGCAGGCCGCCCGCTTCCTGCAGCCGACCGCCGCCGCCGGCGCCGTCTTCTCCGGCACCGCTCCCCGCCCCTTTGCCCAATATCTGTTCAGCACCACGCCCACCATCAGCGACAAGAACATCTACGACTATTCGTCGATCAACCTCTCCTCGCCCAACAAATTCTGGGACCGGACGATCACGTCGAACTTCTCGATCGACCAGATGATCATCAACACGCCCACCCAGACCCTCGCCGCGCAGGTCTCCTTCATGCGCGAGGACTCGGCCCGCTGGACCCGCAATCTCCTGGGCACGGCCAATGACAACGGCCAGACGGGGCAGCTCACCGTCGATGTCAACGAACGCCTCCTCGACGGCACCCCCAATCCGTTCTTCCTGCGGACTTACATCGGTGTGGACAAGCCCCGCACCCAGTCCAATCCCCAGAAGTGGGACACCTCCCGCGCGCAGGTCGCCTACCGCTACGACTTCACCCAGCGCGACAACCTGCTGAAACACCTCGGCTGGGTCCAGCTCACCGGCTATGGCGAATACAAATACCGCGTGAACCGCCAGTATTCCTGGCGCGATGCCATGGCGTCCAATGTCTCCTGGATCGCCACCAACCAATACCGCGGTTTCCAGTCGGCCCCCACCGGCCCCGCCGTCATCAACCTCACGCAGGGTTTCTATCGGTATTATGTCGGCGACAACTCCGGCAACAATGTCGACTACGCCCCGAGCAACTTCAGCTACGGCACCTATCCGTTCGTGTGGGGCAACGCCGCCACGGGAGTCTTCCGCACCGACCCCATTGCCATCGCTCCGGTCGCCGCGGACAAGACCGGCGGCAACCTCAACACCAAACTGACGCTCAAGACCATCGGCGGTGTCGTGCAAAGCCACCTGTTCGGCGACCGCCTCGTCACGACCTTGGGCGCGCGCTACGACAAGACCAACCTCCACTACGGCACCCCGGGCAACCCGACGAACAACTTCGCCCCCGACGGCATCAACTTCGACTACAGCCTCACCGATGGCTGGTCGCCCAACTCCTTCAACAACGGCGGACGCACCACCAACATCCAGTTCGTCGCCCGTCCGCTCTTCGACACGCGCTTCACGGCCAACCTGGACAAGGGCGGCAACGGGAGCCGCTTCTTCGGCAGTCTGCTCAATGGCATGTCGCTGACCTATAACCGCTCGAACAGCTTCCTCCCGACGAACCCCGCGCAGGATCTTTTCAAGAACCCCCTGCCCAACACGACCGGCACGGACAAGAGCTGGGGCCTCGGGTTCAACCTGTTTGACGGCAAGCTCGTCGTCCGCGGCACGCACTACGACAACCTCCAAAAGGACGCCCAAACGAACGACATGAGCACGGTCGCCGGGCGCGTCCTGCGCATCGACTTCCCCACCCTCGGTGCCGGCAGCCCCACGCCCTCGCACAACCTTTATAGCAATGCGCTGCGCTGGGTGACCTATCAGAATCCGACCTACACCGCCGCCCAGGTGGCCACCGAGGTCCAGGCCCAGACCGGAATCAGCGCCGCCGACCTCGCTTATTACTCCAATGCTACGCCGCCGATCGGCGCCACCTCGGACATTCGTTCCGTCGGCACGGAAATCGAGATCAACTACAACCCCACTCGCTACTGGACCGTCACCGGCTCGGTCACGGACACCAAATCGGTCACCCAGAACATCTCCAGTGCCCTCGTCAACTGGATCAATGAGCGCATGCCGACCTGGACCACCGCCGTGGATCCGTCCATCTCCGATGCCAACGCCATTGCGGAAAACAACCCGAACAAACGCTGGTGGCTGCACCATTACACCCAATCGGGCACGCCGGCGACCCCGGGCACGGCCGCGACCTACACCGCCTCGGCCGCCACACCGCAGGACAACTACAACGCGTTCGTGAAGGCGCCCTTCGCGATCATGCAGGCGCAGGAAGGGAAGAACAACCCGCAGGTCCGCCGCTATGCCTTCCGCGGGAGCACCAGCTACCAGCTCGCGGGCATCAGCGACAACAATGTGCTCAAGCACATGACCGTCGGCGGCGCCATCCGCTGGGAAGACAAGGCCGCCATCGGCTACATGGGCGTCCAATCTCTCCCCGCGATCATCACCGATCTCGACCCGAACCGGCCGATCTACGACAAGGCCCACTATTACGTGGACATGTTTGTCTCCTACAAAACCAAGCTCTGGAGCGACAAGGTCGGCGCGACCTTCAAGTTCAACGTGAGAAACCTCGGCGAGAACGGCCGCCTGCAACCCGTCGGTGCGTTCCCCGACGGCTCGATCCACACGTTCCGCATCGTCGACCCGCAGCAGTTCATCCTGACGGCGAGCTTCGACCTGTAATCACGCCCCGACTTCCGTTCACCTCATCGCCGCCATCCCACCGGGTGGCGGCGATTTTTTCTCATGGGGAGTGCATTCAAGCCAACAAATGCCACGTCCCGTCATTCCGAACGGAGTGAGGAAGCTCGACGTTCTTCGATTAATGTCGCCCGCAAGATTCCCGCTCCCTTCTAATCCCCCATGTCCCGCCGCCCCGGCCAACCCCAGCCCGCGCCCGCCGCGCCTTCCTCCTCCGGCGTGTTCTCCTGGCCGGCCGGCTGGATGTGTGCGGCGATCTTTGCGCTCGCGGTGCTGGCCTACCTGCCGGCCCTCTCCGGCGGATTCCTCTGGGACGACAACGCCCATGTCACGCGGCCCGACCTGCGCTCCCTCTCCGGACTCTTCCGCATCTGGTTCGAGATC
>Ga0066487_100214_pt1 | contig 18414 bp, 19 predicted proteins | sample LakWasM129_HOW14_2_FD_59588 | JGI IMG/M metagenome (GOLD analysis project Ga0066487, IMG submission 59588) | Freshwater sediment methanotrophic microbial communities from Lake Washington under simulated oxygen tension - Sediment Metagenome 129_HOW14 | ecosystem: Environmental > Aquatic >... | reverse complement strand
AACGTCGGCCAGGTCAAGCACGAACTCAGCCTGGGCACCGAGAAGGAACTGCTGGAGCATTTGGAGCAGATGAAGAAGTTCCCGGACATGGAGCACGACGAACCCGGCAAGGTCACGCTCGCACCGGGCAAGCAGGGTGAAATCGTCTGGCAGTTCACCAAGGCGGGCGCCGTGAACTTCGCCTGCCTGATGCCTGGCCACTATGAGGCCGGCATGAAGGGCGCTATCCAGGTGGGCCGCAAGTGATGGTCTGAAGCGCCCACCACAGCTGGCCCAGCCATGGCCGGGCCAGACCATAGATACATCCATTTGCCCAGAGGTCACCATGAACACCATCCAACGTCTGCTCACCATCTCCGCCCTCGCCATGAGCGCTGCCCTGCCGCTGGCGGGCCATGCCCAGGTCAGTCCCAATTCAGGCCAGACTTCGGCCCCCGCACCCGCATCCATGACCGATGGCGAGGTCAAGAAGGTCGATTTGGACAATGGCAAGATCACCCTCAAGCACGGGGACATCAAGAACCTGGACATGCCCGGAATGACCATGGTCTTTACCGTCCGCGACAAGGGCCAACTCGCCAACCTCAAGCCCGGCGTCAAGGTGCAATTCATGGTCGTCCAGGAAGGCGGGAAGATGATCGTCACCGACATCCAGCTCGTGCGCTGAGAAAATTCACAATCGCGCCATCTCGTCGGGCGCGGCAGCCCTAGTCAGCCCCTCCACCACAAGGAGGAGGCATCATGTTTCACATTCGCCATACCCTGATCGGCCTCTGTGTCGCCGCCGCCTCCGTGGGCGTGCTGGCGCACGGCTCCGACGAGCACAAGGACCAGGCTTGCTGAAACCGAAAGGGATCACCACGCGGAGAGCTCTTGGAGGCCAATGCTGCCCAGACCCGGTTGGCGGCGGAACTGGACGGTGCATGGGCCGCTATGGCCGAAAGCGCCAGGGTCAACCAGGCGCAAGGTGCTGAGCTGCAGCAAGTCCTTCAGGCGGTGGCGCAGCACAAGGCTGAAGCGGAAACTCTGCGCACGTTGGTCGCACAGTTCAGGCCACCGCAGAAGTCCGCTCGCCGAAAGCGGGCCAACGAGGCGCCAGAAGGTCAATGAATAGCGCCCAGCCATTGACGGTTGATGACGCTACGCAGGTCTTGGCGATTAGCGTCATTTTGAAATATAAAACTTATTCTTAATAAGAAAAAGCTTATAAATTAAAACTGGTCGTATCCTGGCTTGCCCGCTGGAGGGGAAACTCTTCATTGCCAAGTGATCTCGTGCGAAGTTTGACTACGCCTTATAGAAAAACCCTGTGACGGACTTCACAGATTGCTCGCACGCCTGCGAGAGAACAGTAGCGGCATCCCAAGGCATGCAAGCATTTCTTGCTTCGCGAGGTAAGCTTCACCTCCTGACCCATAGCAATCAATGCCAGTCGTAGTTTCACTACCTTCTCGGAGAGCAGCCCATCATGAGCACTCAAACCCATTGGGAATTGGTCTACGGAACCAAATCACCGGAAACGGTGAGTTGGTATGCACCGCATCTCCTGCAGTCCCTGCAGTATGTCCGCACGGCTGCTGGTTCTAAGCAGGCGTCCATCATCGACGTGGGCGGGGGCGAGTCCACGCTGGTCGATGACCTCCTGACCGATGGCTACGGGAACATCACGGTTCTGGATCTGTCCCACACGGCGCTGGAGGTCACGCAACAACGCCTGGGGCCCAAGGCCGCCGATGTAGCTTGGCTGGCGGCGGACATTCTGGAGGTGGAGTTGCCTGCGGCTTCGGTGGATGTGTGGCACGACCGCGCGGTGTTCCACTTTCTGACCACTGACGAGCAGCGTGAGCGCTACGTGGCGCAGGTGGTGCATGCCCTGAGGCCCGGTGGGTTTGCCATTGTTGGCACCTTCGGGCCACAGGGGCCTGAGAAGTGCAGCGGCCTGGCCGTTTCACGCTATGCGCCCCAGGAACTGCACGGCAAGTTCGGAGTACCCTTCGAGCTGATCGAAAGCCATACCGAGATCCACACCACCCCTTGGGGCGCACCGCAGCAGTTTGTCTACTGCTTCTGCCGCCACCACGCGCAGTAGGCGCCATCAGGCCCTGAGATCGCCACGCATCGCGCGTACCGTTTGATCGTCCTTATGTCACTCGATATTGCCCCGGATACCAGCCTTTCCGTACAGGCAGCGACTCGTGGCAGATGCCTGGAAGTCTTTCGGGCCTTCCGGAAACTGGGGTTGACCTCCTTCGGCTGGCCAGTAGCACACCTTGGCTATTTCCGCGCCGAGTTCGTCGAGCGCAGGCAATGGCTTGATGAGAAGAGCTATTCCGACCTAGTGGCTCAGTGCCAGTTCCTGCCAGGGCCCGCGAGCAGCCAGATCGGGATCGCGCACTGGGCCTGGGGCACGCTGGCAGGCTGGGTGGCGTTGGTGGCATGGATAGACTCCACCTTGCCGCCGGCCATCGTGCTCATCCTGCTTGCTTTTGGGATGGCCTGATGGTCCGAGTTCGCTAATTCGGGCGCAGTCCATGGCCTGAAGGTGGCCGCAGTTGCTGTCGTCGCGCAGGCAGTGTGGGGTATGGGCAAATCCCTGTGTCCAGATCGTTTGCGCGCCGGGATGGCAGCTGCTGCAGCCCTGATCATGTTGGCGATTCACTCTACCGTGGGTCAGGCCGCCGCAATGGCTCCCGGCGCTTTACGGTTGGCCTTTTCGCGACGGCGATGCGCCATGCCATAGAGCATGGGAAGTACCAGCAGCGTCAATGCGGTGGAGGACAAAATGCCCCCGATCACCACCGTAGCCAGCGGCCGCTGCACTTCTGCACCCGTTCCGACAGCAATGGCCATGGGTACGAAACCCAGGGACGCCACCAGCGCGGTCATGAGTACAGGTCGCAGTCGCGTCAACGACCCCTCGCGGATGGCCGAATCCAGTGTCATTCCGTCCTCTCGCAGGCTTCGGATGTAGGAAATCATCACAAGTCCGTTAAGCACGGCGACACCGGACAAGGCGATGAAGCCCACCCCTGCAGAGATTGACAGAGGGATGTCACGCAACCACAGCGCTACAACGCCACCGGTAAGGGCGAACGGTATGCCGGTGAACACCAGCAAGCCATCCTTGGCATTGCCGAACATCACAAACAGCAAGGTGAACACCAGCAGCAATGCGACAGGTACGACAATCTGCAGCCGCTTGGAGGCAGACTGGAGTTGCTCGAACGTGCCGCCCCATTGCGTCCAGTAGCCGCTCGGTATTTCCACCTGCTGTGCCAGCTTGGTCTGGGCCTCGGCCACGAAGCTGCCGATGTCCCGTCCGCGCACGTTTGCAGTCACCACTACACGCCGTTTGCCATCTTCGCGGCTGATCTGGTTGGGACCAGGCGCAGAGATGATGGCAGCCACGTCCGACAGGCGGACAAAGCCGCGTGTACTGGAGCCTTCAGCGACCGGCAGGCGGACCGGGAGACGCTCAATGGCTTCGATGTCGCTGCGAAGAATGTCAGGCAGGCGCACCAGAATGTCGAATTGGCGATCGCCTTCAAAGACGCGCCCAGCCTCCTGCCCACCCAGAGCGGCGGACACGCTGTCCTGTACATCGGCCACGTTCAGGCCGAGGCGAGCGGTACCTTCCCGGTCGATCTTGATGGTCAGCATCGGCAGCCCGGTGGTCTGCTCCACCTTGACGTCCGCAGCACCTGCGATGCCTTCAAGCACCTGGGAGATCCGTTCGGCGCTTTCGTTCATCTGGTCCATATCATCGCCAAACACCTTGACCGCCACATCGCTGCGCACGCCGGAGATGAGTTCATTGAAGCGCATCTGGATCGGCTGTGTGAACTCGTAGTTGTTGCCCGGCACTTTGGCGACCGCTGCCTGCATTGCTGCGACGAGGTCTGCCTTGGTCCGCTTCGGATCCGGCCACTGGTCGCGCGGCTTGAGCATGACGAAGTTGTCGGCCACGTTGGGCGGCATGGGGTCCGTTGCAATCTCGGCGGTTCCGAGCTTCGCAAACACCGCATCCACCTCGGGAAACTCCTTGATCGTCTTTTCCAGCTGAATCTGCATGCCAATGGCCTGCGTCAGGCTGGTCCCCGGGATGCGAAGTGCGTGCAACGCAACATCACCTTCATCCAGATTGGGGACGAACTCGCTGCCCATGCGTGTCACCAGCAGCCCGGACAGTAGGACGCAGGCCGCTGCTGCCGTGAGCACCAGTGGCTTTCTGTCCATCACCCAGTCGAAGGTGGGTGCATATCCGCGCTTGGCCCAGAGCATCAACCGACTTTCGGTTTCGCTCACCTTGGAGCCGATGAAAAGCGCGACCGCAGCAGGAATGAACGTGACCGACAGGATCATGGCGCCCAGCAGTGCAATGACCACCGTGAAGGCCATGGGGTGGAACATCTTGCCTTCCACCCCGGTGAGCGCAAAGATGGGGAGGTAGACCACCATGATGATGAGCTGACCGAACATCAACGCCCGCCGAGATTCCTTGGCAGCGGAAAACACTTCGTGGAATCGCTCGTTGCGTGTCAGAGGCCTGCCTGCGGCGGCCTGCGCGTGCGAGAGCCGCCGTATGCAGTTCTCGACGATTACCACTGCACCGTCGATGATGATGCCAAAATCCAGCGCCCCTAAACTCATCAGGTTGGCGCTGACCTTGTTGCTCACCATCCCGGTGAACGTGAACAACATCGCCAGGGGGATCACCAGCGCGGTGATGATGGCTGCTCGGATGTTCCCCAAGAAAAGGAACAGGATCGCGATCACCAGCAACGCACCTTCCAGCAGGTTCTTCTTGACGGTCGCAATGGCTTTGTCCACCAACACGGTACGGTCGTACACCGTCTTGGCAATGACCCCCTTGGGCAGGCTCTTGTTGATCGCCTTGAGACGCTGGTCCACCGCTGTGGACACGTCGCGGCTGTTTTCACCGATCAGCATGAAGACGGTACCGAGAACAACCTCCTGGCCGTTCTCGGTGGCCGCTCCAGTGCGCAGCTCCTTGCCCAGGATGACATCCGCGACATCACGGATACGGACAGGCACACCCTTGGTGGTTGCGATCACCACGTTCTGGATGTCTCCTATTGAACTCACCTGGCCCGGCGCACGTATCAGGTATTGCTCGCCACTGCGCTCGATATAGCCTGCGCCCACGTTGGCGTTGTTGCGCTCCAATGCAGTGACCAGGTCTGCGATCGTCAGTCCGTGAGCCACCAGCTTGTCTGGCCACGGTGCCACCTGGAACTCCTTGGCATACCCGCCGATGGTGTTGATTTCGGTGACACCCGGAACGGTGCGCAGTTGCGGTTTGATGATCCAGTCCTGGATCTCCCTCAGATCCATGGGGGTGTATTCGCCGCCATTGGGCTTGCGCGCACCCGGCTCGGCTTCAACCGTCCACATGTAGATTTCGCCCAGGCCGGTGGAAATGGGTCCCAGCGAAGGCGTCAGCCCTGCAGGGAGTCGGCCACGCGCTTCCTGAATGCGCTCGCTCACCAACTGGCGCGCGAAATACAGATCGGTCCCCTCCTTGAAGACGACGGTCACCTGCGACAAGCCGTAACGTGAGATGGAGCGTGTCTGCTCCAGCTTGGGCAGGCCCGCCATGGCGGTCTCGATGGGAAAGGTGACGCGCTGCTCCGATTCCAGCGGTGAATAGCCGGGGGCCTCGGTATTAATCTGTACCTGCACATTGGTAATGTCTGGTACAGCGTCGATGGGGAGCTTCTGGTAGCTGAAAACGCCGAGCGCGGCCATTCCCAGAACCGCCAGGAGCACAAGCCATCGCTGATCGATGGCAAAGCGGATGATGCGTTCAAACATCGTGGTGTCCCTTAGAGCGCGGCATCGGCGCGTTCACCCGTGCGAGTGCGCACGACATCGATGAGTTCGACCACGCCAATCACGCCGTCGCCGCTCTGGCCCGTACGTGCCGCATTGGCAATGGCGTCCACAATTCCTGGGGCGTCTGCGTCCTTGCAAAAGACGATTAGCACCAGCTCTTGGTGGCTATCGGGATTCCACTCATCGTTGTCGAAACGGTGGTTTTGACCGTGGCCTCGCGCATGACCCTGCGCCGAAAATACTGTGAACCCCGGGAGATGGGGTAGCGCGTGCAGTGCCGCTTCCACGGCGTCAAGGCGGTGCGGCCGGATGATGGCGGTGATCTGTTTCATGTGCATCTCCTTCATCAGTGGTCGTGGCTGGCGCCGGCTTTGCCCAGCTCAGCTTTGACAACGAAACTATTGGTGGCTGCGTAGCGGTCTCCGGCCTTGAGGCCACCTTTCACTTCCACCATGCGACCGTCGCTGCGTCCCAGCTCCAGGGGCCGCGCCTCCAGGCTCTCGCCATAGCGGCCGAACACCACCTTCCAGTCGCGCAGGTCCTGCACCGCCTGCACGGAAACCGCAACCGGCACTTCCTTCTCTTCCAGCAGCACTTCCACCGTGACGGGCAGGCCGGGCCTCCACAGCCCCTTGGGATTGGGCAGCGTGGTGCGTACCATCGCGCTGCGCGTTTGCTCGCCGACGAGGGCGCTGATGTAGGTCACCCTGCTCGTAGCCGTGGCTTCGAATGCATTGGCCCGCACGTGTGTTGGCTGGCCCACGGCCACCCCTCCGAGGTCCTGGACAGACACCGGAGCCTCCACCCAGACAGAAGCCAAGTCCGATACCGTGAAGACAGCACTGTCCTCCTTGACGGCTTCGCCCAGCGAGATGCGCTTCTCTGTCACGACGCCGTCAATGGGTGAGCGCAACTCGTACCGCGCGAGACTACCGCTTGCCGCTGCGCCGCCCAGGGACGCTGACTTGCTCTGTGCGCTCTGCACGGCAATTGCCGCTTCCTGCATCGCGGACCGGGCGCTGAGCATGTCCTGCTCAGCGGTGATTTTTTCTTCCCAGAGCTTCTTCTCGCGTTCGTAGGTAGTCCGTGCGAGGGACAGGCGCTGCTGTGCGGCCAGCAACTCGGCGCGCTGGTCTGCCAGCACCTGGCTGCTGAGAACGGCCATCACCTGGCCTTTGAGCACCGTATCTCCCGCACTGACCAGTACCTGCTCAACGAGCCCGGCCAGGCGCGGGACGATCTGCACGGTCCGGTCGCTGTTGTATTTGACCTCGCCCAGGAGGCGCAGGGTGGTACCGATCTTGGCTGGGCCTGCCACTCCCAGTTCCACGCCTGCTGATTTGAGCTGATCGTCCGACATAGCAATCCGAGCCTCTACTTGCTCGTAGCCCAGCTCGTGGGTTTTTCCTGCATAGGTGGCAGCTACCTTGATCTCGAACGAGTGGGGTTCTTCCACCACTGCGTCTCCAAGCAGGTAGTCCTTCTCTTTGCGGAACGTGAAGGCCTGCGGGGACTGCCCAAGCCGCAGCAAGTTCAGCTGGATCTGGCTTTGGGCGGGATCGATGGGTTTGCCGCCCAGGTAGGTGTACAGCCGAAACTGAGGCTCGACCCCGGTCTCGAAGATGGTGACTTCTACGGCGTAGTCACCGGATTTCAGGAGCTTTCCTCCGTGGGGGCCCTTCGCGGGCTTTTCGGCTTCGGCGTGCTTGTCGTCATCCTTGTGTGCCTCGCCAGCTTCTGCTTCCTGGTGGCCGTGCTCGCCACCACCACTGGAACTCTTCTTTCCGCTGACGATGAAGACCCCGAGAACGAGGGTAACGATCAGGACGGCCGCGATGGCCAGCCATTGCTTCTTGGGTTTGGTGTTCATGAATGTGCTCCGGAGTTCAACGCGCACGGGTCAGCGCGTCAGTTCCCAAAATTCGGTTGAGTTCAGCGTTTGCGCGATGGGCCTCGGCAAGGGCTTTCAAGTACTGACTGCGCGCCTGGAGCAATGTGCGCTGGGCGTCCAGGGCTTCCAAGAAACTGAACTTGCCCAGCTCGAACCCCTTGGTGGCCGCGTCATAGGCAGACTGGGCGCCTGGAACAACATCCGCCGCGAGCGACTGTGCTTCCGCGCGGGCACTGGACAGGCGTTCTCGCGCCTGGATCGCCTCACTTTCCAGCTGCACGCGCGTGGATGCGAGTTCCAAGCGCGCTTTGTCTTCGCGCTTGAGGGCTTCCAGGATGTTGCCTTCGTTGCGATCGAACAAGGGCAGGGGGATCGACAGCCCGATGACCGCCTGGGTACGGCCTTGCTCCTGATCGCGTTTGGCGCCCAGGCTGACCGTTATGTCCGAGATGCGCCGCGCGTTCTCCACGGCGGTAAGTGCCTTGCGGCGTCGAACCTCCATTTCTGCGCGCTGCAGCGCGGGGGATCGATCAAGCTGTGCCTGAAACCCCTCATAGTTCTGGATCGGGGGCAAATCGTCAAGCCGCCCCTCCAGCACAAGGGGCCCCAAGGGACTGCCCATCGCGCTGGCAAGGCGCGCACGGGCGGCACTGGATTCCGAGCGTGCTTGCGCCAGCTCGATACGCACATTGGCCTCGGCAACCTTGGCCTTGGTTTCTTCGACGGGAGACAATTTGCCAGCCTTCACGCGGTGCGATGTCGCCAAGCTTGACCTCTGGGACAGCTCCAGCGCCGCCTCGGCCAGGCGCAAGCGCTCCTGGATGGTGAGCACGTCAAAGAATGCCGTCACCACCGCTGCGGCAATGGCATGGCGGCGCGCAGACAGGTCTGCCCGGGCTAGCTCGGCGGCACTCTCGGCCGCCGTCATGCGCGCCTGCCGCTTCCCGCCCAGTTCAATCGGCTGATTGATCTGCACCGTGGTCGTACGCGATGGGCTTTTGGTGCCTTCCTGCGTGAACGCCAGTTCGGGATTGGGGCGCGCACGGGCCTGCAGGCTCGCACCGCCAAGCGCATCCACTTCTGCATTGGCAACGGCCAGTTCGGGATGGTGCGCCAGCGCCTGCTCTATAGCCTGCCGCAAAGAGAGTTGCCCTACGCCCAAGCTCGACCGCTCAGGTGCTTGGGCTGCTGGAGGTGCAGATAAAGGGGGTGTGCCCTGGGCAAATGCCACGGGCACAAGAAAGGCCGCGCCCATGAACGGCAACAAAAGGTATCGCATCGAATTCTCCGCTGATCACTGAAACAGGAGGAATTCGGCGAGATGGGGGGGCGGCGCTCGCCCCCTTGCTAGGTCAAGAAGCGTTTAAACGTGCCCAAGTCCTTCCCGCCGAAGAAATTCGGCGAGAACCTTAGGGGGGCGTTCGAGTCCTAGCGTTGTCGTTGTGGCGAAATCTACGCTCAACTCAGGTGGGGATGCGGATGCCGTGCCTACGATGAACGGCTGCAAGAAGAGTGAGGGGAATGGGTAGACGCCCGGCAGATGGTGGTGATCCACGTTCACTGTGCCACTGCGGTTTTCTGCATCAAGGGAGGCGTGATTGGTCTCTGGCTCGGCGGGTGCCACTTCCACGTGTTCCGCCTCGTGGTGGCCCCAATGAGACGAGCCTTCCAAAGGTTCATGCATGCAGGTAGCTGCCACCGCGCTCCAGGAAAACTGGAAGGGCAGCAGCACCATCAGGCAAATGAGGAAGGCGCGGCGCATCAGGGCAAGTGTACCTGTCGGCGATCACTGCATTTCAATGTTCAGCCGCCTGCGCCGTACATTTCCTGCAAGCGCTGCCTTTCGGCAGCGGACATGCTCAAGTACTCTTGCTGGACTTGGTTACGGGTTTTGGCTGGGCCAGTTGCCTCGACGGGCAGAGCACCGCCTCGCTGGAGGATTGCCAGCGTGCCATCCTTGCGGGCGACGGCTGCTGACTGAAACACATCGTCCCGAGACATCGAACTCTGGAAATGGTCGGTATAGGTGGTAAATCTCACTTCGCCATTTGCGGGATGGTAGAAGGAAGATGCGGATGCGAGGCCCGGTGCCGCGATGGCAAAGGCGATCAGGGAAAGCGCGAGAGGTTTGCGGATGATCATGGTATTGGCCCTTGATTGAGGTGAGCCATCGGCGACTTGCGTAGGCGATGCCTTACGACATGCGGCGAACTTTAAAAGTTTCATCGCGACAAGGCGCCAACAGCCAAATGACAAATTCGTAATCTACGAGTTCCCCTCATTCTTCGAAAATGGATCCATGAAAATTCTTCTCATTGAAGACGAGGTCAAACTCGCCGAGTACCTTCGCAAGGGCCTCGGCGAGGTTGGCTACGTGGTGGACGTAGCCCACAACGGCGTGGATGGTTTGCACATGGCGCTCGAAGGCGCGCACGACCTGCTGGTGCTGGACGCGATGCTCCCGGGGATCGATGGCTTCAGCCTCCTCTCCGCTTTTCGGAAATCCAGACAGACACCCGTCTTGATGCTGACGGCCCGGATCAGCGTTGAGGACCGGGTGCTGGGACTACAAACAGGTGCGGACGATTACCTGGTAAAACCCTTCGCGTTTTCGGAACTGAACGCACGTATTCAGGTGCTGCTCAGGCGTACCCATGGAGCGCACGATGCGGTAGAGCCTACACAACTGCGCCTTTCCGATCTCGAACTCGACCTAGTGCGGCGCAAGGCATCCCGCGGCGGTCAGCGGCTGGATCTGACTGCCAAGGAGTTTCTGCTACTCACGCTCTTTCTGCGAAGGAAAAGCGAAGTGTTGTCTCGCACCGAGATTGCTGAGCAGGTGTGGGACATGCACTTCGACAGCGAAACCAACGTAGTGGAGGTCGCAATTCGTCGCTTGCGAGGCAAAATAGATAAGCCCTTTAACACTGCGCTGCTTCACACTATCCGGGGTATGGGCTACATCATGGAAGAACGCAACGGATGAAGGTATTGGACCAACATCGCTCGTTGCGTCAGCGGCTATCCTGGTGGCTGGCGCTGCAGAGTTTTGCCGGATTGGGGTTGGTCTGTCTGGCCGTCTACCTAGTGACGGAGTTCAACTTTCGCGACCGCCAAGAGGAAACGCTGGCGCAAAAGGAGAACGTCATCCGGCATCTTCTGGCGGGTGGCAAGGAGCACCGAGATGCGGAGGACCTTACTCACAAGCTCGACGACTTTCTGGTAGGGCACGGAGATCTTTCACTTGAAGTATTGCAGTCCGACGGAGTCGTGCTTTTCATACACACTCGGAATCAGAACGCGCATACGGTGCTGCGCCATCGGCAATTCGAGGTAGAGCGAGTCGATGGCTTGGCGTCAAGGGTATTGCGCGTGCAACTGTCGCTGGACATACAAACTGACAACCAATTGCTGCATCGGCTCGCAGTCACTTTGCTCGTAGCTGCGATCGGAGGCGCGATCGTGGTTTCGCTTGGGGGGGTTTCTCTGGTCAACCTCGGGCTGGCGCCGGTGCGAAGGCTGGCCAGTCAAACACGCGCACTGTCTGCGGGCAGCCTGCATCAGCGGCTCGATGGCGGGGAGCAACCCCTTGAACTCGTGCCACTGATCGACCAGTTCAATGCGCTTCTGGCACGCATAGAGAAGGCATATTCGCAGATGGAGGGCTTCAACGCAGATGTGGCGCACGAGTTGTGCACGCCGTTGGCCACGCTGATTGCCAACAATGAACTGGCACTCAGGCACCTCCACCAAGCTGACATGCAGGAGGTCATTGCATCTAATCTAGAGGAACTGCATCGCCTGACCGGCATCGTCAAGGACATGTTGTTTCTGTCCCAGGCGGATCGAGGCGTGGGTGCACGCCGCGCACCAGTACCAAGCCTTGCGTCTGTAGCTGCAGACGTGTTGGACTACCACGAGGCGTCTCTGGCCGAGGCAAGACTCACGGCCGAAGTGGTTGGTGACGCGCAAGGTGCCTTCGACTCACCACTGCTGCGTCGTGCGTTGTCAAACTTGCTGGGAAACGCCACGCAGTACGCGAGAGAGGGTTCGATCGTTCAGGTTGGTTTCAAGACCATTGGCGAGGACCGCGTGCTCATCACCGTCACCAATTGCGGCGATACCATTGATCCGGAAATACTTCCCCATTTTTTCGATCGATTCTTTCGCGCCGATCCCGCTCGCAGCCATGGGCAAAGCAACCATGGCCTAGGCTTGGCCATCGTCGGTGCGATCGCCCGCATGCACCATGGCAAGCCAGTCGCATGGTCAGAGTGCGGGGTGACAAGTGTGGGAGTGGAGATCCGCGCCCAGTAATGTCGGTTATAGAGTGGCATCTCGTGATGCAATGGATCAGGACGTCAAGAAGTCTGTCATATGGCGAGAGCGTTAGATGGCGGGGTTGAGCCTCGGATGCTGCTCCTCCCACCAGAGGAACAAAACGGCACCAGATATCAGCATCGCAACGATGACAAACCAGAAGGCACTTTCGGCAGGTTCGCGCCGATCCGCTGGTGACTTCTGTCTACTCGTGTGGTCGGTCCTACATCCTCCGCATTGGCCCCCCCGCGCAGGTCCACCAAATCGCGCTCCAGTTCGCGCCGCTCCCTGACAAAAATATCATCGGGCTGTCTAGATTCTGTTGGGGTGCGCTCCCTACGATGAACACATCTCCTCAACGCCCAAGCAAGGCATGAGAGATGCAAGTTTTATTCACTATCGCTAGGAGCTTCAACCATGATCCAAAAACGCCTCTCCCTTTCTTCCATGATTGCCGCCGCGGCCGCAGTGGTTACCCTGGGCCTTCCAGGGATGGCTTCGGCAGCGTACGAGCATCCCGCCAACAACGAAAAGGGCTTCATCGTTCACCCGGAACATTTCAAGAGCGAGAAGACGCGAGAGCAAGTCATCGCAGAAACCAAGGCAGCTATGCAGCAAGGCCTCCTTTCTTACGGCGAAAGCAACTACCCTATCCGCACACCTGATGCGGCAGGTCCAGGCAAGACGCGTGAGCAAGTAGTCAACGAGTTGCGGAACGAGTCACCTGCCGAACGCGACGCGCGTCTGCGTCTCTACTACCCGGGTTGATTGCCCACGTTTGGGGTGCGGAAAATTGCTTGGAATCCATTCTGTGGGATTGTTGACGTCGGCCTGACTAACCTCGGGACAGCCCAGGCCGCCGTCCAATTTCCCATGACACCCCGCCGCCGCGCACCGTCGCGGCGAGCTGCTGTCCCAGCCGCTGCTCGATCACTGGCTTCCACGGCACCAGGCTGAATCCCATGCCGTCATCGAGCATGGCGTAGCGCCCACTGGCGAGCATGACGTTGCGCCGATAGATGCCGGCCACTCGGTGGCCATCGGCCACGGGGCGATGCTCCAGGCCGGTATCAGCCGCTATGTCCTGCGCGGCCTGCACCACTTCCCGATTACGCAGCGTCGTCAGCAGATTGCGCACCAGAATCACACGCTGGCCGCGCTTCTCGGCCAGTCCTTGTTCGGCCAGGAAGTCGGCACGTTTCTGTAGCGCCTCCTTGACCTCGCTGCCAAATCCCAAATCGCCCAATCCCTTGCCCCCACCGATCAACTGCTGGTCCAGCCAGGTGGCGCCGATCACGCGGGCCTGCCGCTCGATGGGCAGGTGCGACTTCAGTTCCACCGCCACGCCGCCCAGGCGCTGTGCGTCGTACTGCCGTCCACGCTCGGGCAGATCGTCGGGCACCTTCCATAGCCCCTCGGCCACGCGCTCCACGATGCCGGCGCGGCGCAGGGCTTCCAGCCTTCGGACATGGGCCGCGACTACCTCCTGCGGGTCGCGCCCAGCTTGGGTCTGGCCCTGTGCAATCGCCAGATGATGGTCGGTGCGGTACAGGCCATCGCTTGCCAGCGCAGCGATGTTGTGATCCGCCGTCCGCACCTTGGCGGAACCGCGTAGTTCCACCACCGCGCCGGTCGGGTAGTTGCCGGGTTCGTCGCGGGCATTGAGCCCGACATAGTGCGCCTTGCCGTCCACGCCGTCGATGACCAGATAGCTCCGGTCTCGCAGCTCGTCGGCCAGCCCCTTGGCGGCCACGCGGCCAATGATGGTGCGGCCGTCGTCGCCCGGCTCAAACACCGCCAGTTCTCGCGGCTGGCCGCTCATCGCCCGCTGCATCGTTCGGATAATGTCGTCGCGCTCACCCAGGGCGCGCAAGGTTTTCTCGGCATCGGCATGGATGGCCCAGGTGCCGGGCTGTACCTCGTCGGCCAGGCCCAGGCGCTGCAAGCGTTGCAGGCGGCCGATCAGCAGCAGGCGCTGACGTTGCAGCTTCGGTTCGTTGAAGCGTCCGACCCGCACACGGCCATCGTCGCCAGTCTCGCGTTTCAGCGTGCGATCCAGGCTCGTCCACCGCTCTTGCTCCACCTCGCGCTGCAAGGTCTGCTGGATCTCCAGCTCGGTACGTGGCCCCAGCCATTCGGTCGCCAACTCGGCGGCACGATGGCGGAAACCATCGGCGATGTAGTCGCCCGCGATGATGAGGTCTTTGCCAGTGTCGTCGCGCCCGCGCACGATCAGGTGGGTGTGCGGGTTGTTGGTGTTCCAGTGATCGACAGCCACCCAATCCAGCCGCGTGCCCAGGTCGGCTTCCATGCGGTTCATCAGGTGGCGCGTGTACGTCCGAAGATCATCCAGTTCGGCGCCATCCTCGGGCGACACGATGAACCGGAAATGGTGCCGGTCATCGGCGCAGCGTTCCTTGAATGCCTCCAGATCAGCTTCATCGACCTGCGGCCCGTAGGCTTGGCCTCGCTCGCCATCGCGGCCCGCGCCATCGCGCTCGATGTAGCGCAGGTGCTTGGTGAGTGATCGGGGACTGGCCTGACGCTGGTTGACCAGCAAGGTTTTGATGTTCACGCGCCGCGACATTGGCGTCAGCTTCGCCCCGGCGAAGCGCGCCGCAGTATGGCCGCGCCCCAGGCGCGAGCCGGGACGCTGGCCGACGTGCTTTCCAGTGCCGCCGGTCGATGCCGGGCGACGCATTGAGGACTTGCCGCCACTGGTCTTGCCGACCTGCTTGAGCACCTTGGAAACAAAGCCCTGGCCCCGGTTCTTCGGAGCACTGGGGCGGATGCGGAAATCGTCATCGCGGCGGTTGCTCATGGCTGTTCCTTGGATAGCTGGGGCGTGTCCGGTAGTGCAAAGCACGCGGACATGCCCGTATCGGCGCGGGCCTCGCGCCCCAGGCGGCACGGCGGCGAAGCCGCGCCGTGCCGTCCAACCCCCACGTGCAGGCTGGCTTTGCGGGCGACGAAGTGCCGCCCCCTTTTGTCTTGCCTTCCGCCTTTGCCTCCCGCTTGCGCTCCCGGCAATGGCGGCCGGGTGGCGCTGCGCTGCTGGCAGCCAGCCCACCGGCGAACGCGGCCAGGGCCGCAGGCCGGGCGCGTTCAAGGCAAGACGCCTGCACAGTGGACGGCTGCGCCGTAGGCAGCGCGAAGTGCAATGCGAACGCATTTGCACTGCACGCGCGACGACACGGCAGCAGCCACCGGATGGACACGCCTGATGGCACGATGCAATGCACGTCTGCGTGCAGTGAATCGGCGGCCATCATGGGCAAGACTCCAGCCAGACCGGACGCGCAATGCCGATCACGGCGGATGCGCTGACCGGGCCGAAATAGCGGCTGTCGAACGACGCCGGATTGGTCCTGCTGAGCAGGAACAGTTCGCCGGGATGAAGCCGCCGGCATTGGCGCCAGGATGGCAGCGGCCGACCCAGGCGGTCGGCCCGCAGCACGGCGGCCGAAGGCACGCCGTCGATGCGAACGCTGCTGCCAGCGATGCACACCTCCTGCGGCGCGATCGCGCCCACGCGCTTGAGCAGCGGAACGCGCGTCGGCAGGTAGCCACGCTGCGCAGCCAGAGTGGCAGCCTCGGCCGGGAGCGGAACCAGCACGATGCTGCCTACGGACAACGGACGTGGCAGCGAGTCGGTCCGGTTGCTGGATGGATCGACGCGATACCAGCCGACCGGAACACTGTCGGACGGGTTGTAGATCAGGCGCGGCTTCGGCAGTCCAAAGGACGCCCAGGCCAGCGCAGCGAGGCCGCAGGCGGACAGCGCAGCCAGCACCAGGCGAGCGCGCAGGCGCGAGCGAGGATGCGACGCGGCTTCGGCGGAATGTACGGCGGTGGAATGAGCCGTCATGGCAACGCCCTCCCGGCCAGCCAGGCGGCGTGCCGCTCGGCGCTGTAGTCGGGTAGCGGCAAGCGTGCCGCGAGCCGGTTGCCCAGCGTGCGCCAATACGCAGGCGAAGCGGCAGCGGGCGCGATGCTCAGCGCCTCGATGGCGTCGATGCGCTCCAGCACGGCGCGCACCGCGCTGTCGCCCTCGGCGTGCAGCAACAGGCGTGCGCCGGGCTGCACGCCGGGAATGCGCTGCGCCGCATCCAAGGGCGTACAAGCCTGCATCACCATGAGTTGCCAGCGGATCGTGCCGTAATCGTTGGACTGCCAGCGGATGCGGCAGAACATGGCGTCGGGCACGAATACGGCGACGCTCCGCCAGCGGTCGTACCGAAGAGTGCGCGCCGGTTCGCCAAAGCGCAGATAGAGCTTGAAGCAGTGCTCAAGGAAGGCCAGCGAAACCCGCGTCAGCGGCGTTGCGGCAGGCCGACCAGTGAGCGCAGCGAGCGACGGCGACAGTGCAGCCGTGGCCGCGTCAGCGGCAGGCGCAGCGGATGCGTTCATGGTGTGTTCTCCCTGCGGTGTTCTGGAAACTCCCTCTCCAGCAGTGCTCGCAGCAGGTCGGCCACCGTCACGCCCTGCGTGAAGGCCGATACCTTGATGCGCGAGCGCATGGCGGGCGTGATGTCGAGGGTCAGGCGAGCGGTATAGAGATCGCCTTTCTGGAGGTCTTCGGCGCTGCCTTGGCGAATCCACGCCTCGACGTGCGGATTCGCAGGCGGACGCGCGCCGATGCCAACGCGCTTGCCAGAGCGTTTGCTGTTGGATGCGGGCTTCGCTGTCATGACGGCCACCGCAGCAGCTCATCCACCAGCGCGGCGATCTCGCGCGCGGCGGCGCTGTCCGGCGCCGTCTCGCGTGCGACCCGGCCGGCGGCCACGCTGTCGGCGAACACGATGCGCTGGCGCACTTCCGAGCGCAGTGCAGGAAGCGGCTGCTCGGCCAGCGCACCGCGTGCTTCGCGTCCGATCACCGTGGTGCTGACGCGCCGGTTGATGACGAAGGCTGCTGCTAGCTGCGGCCGGAACACCTGCGCCTCCCGAATCAGCGCCACCATCTCGGCGCTAGCCCAGAGGTCGTAGGGACTGGGCTGTACGGGGATAAGCACGCGCTCGGCCGCCAGCAACGCGGAGCGCGCCAAAGCGGCGATCCTGGGCGGCCCATCAATGACGACGTGATCGGCCCGTCTGGCGAATTCTGAGGCTTCCTGATGCAGGGTTTCGCGTGCCAGGCCCACGGCGCTGAACAACCTTGGCAAGCCTTGCTGGCTTCGGCGCTGCGTCCAGTCCAGCGCGGAGCCTTGCGGATCGGCATCCAGCAGGATGACCGATTGCCCGCGCATCGCCAGCTCTCCGGCGATGTGGGTGGCGAGTGTGGTCTTGCCCACGCCACCTTTCTGGTTGAGCAAAGCGACGATCATGGCGCGGCCCTCCAAGCTGGAAAGCTGGGCGTTTGCTGCTGCGTTTGTGGCCGCGTGGTGGTTGTCCACCGCAGCGGCGCTTTCCTACTAAAAGTTAGAGAATCTAAGTTAGGAAAGTTAAGAGAGACCGAAACCGGCGCCGTTATTGGCTTTGCAGCCGATTTTGTTGCCTGATAGCACGAGGATTTGTTGCCTGATAGCACGATACCTCTGTTGCCTGATAGCACGAGTCCGTCCACAGGCTTTGCCGCAGTTATCCCCGTGCCGTCTGCAGCACGGGCCGGAACGTCAGCAGTGGCGAGGAAATGCCCGAGACATGCTCGATGCCCAACTGGTAACCCGGCAAGGCTTGCCGCGCCACCAGCGCGCGCAGGTCGGCAGCGAAGTCGTAGTACCGCGCCACGCTGCCGGATTTGCGGTACAGGTGCTGGAAATCGAATTGCCAGCCGCCCGGCTGCTTGCCCCCGTGCTTCCTCACCAGCCGGTACAGCCATCGCTCGATGCCCCCCGTCAGCCGGAAATACGCCGGGTCGATGGTCAGCACCAAGGCGGCATCCATGACGCCAGCAAAGAACCAGTCCGGCAGGATCAGTTCGAGGCCCAGCGGTGTACCGCGAGCATCGGCCAGTTCCTTCCACTCGTTGATCCACGAGAAACGGTGCAGGCGCCTTCCCGTGGTCTCGCGGATGGACGTTGCCACTGTGGTCGATTGCAGCCGATCCAGCGCGGCCTTGAGGCGCTGATAGTCGCGCAGCGAGGTGCCGCGCCCGATGAAGCGCAGGATCTCGTAAGGCGTGGCCTGCATCAGCCGCGACGGGCGCAAGCCCGCATCGCGCGCTTCTACGATCTGGCTGGCGGCCCAGATCAGGATGTCGGCATCCCAAATCGTGGCGATGCCATGCTCTTGCGTGCCCTCCACGCGAATCGTGACGTTCGCTGCCCTGAAGTCGATCGGCGCTGTGCGCCGCGACTTCGCCAGCGAGAAGAACGGAAAGGCCATCAAGTCCTGGCTGTCGCGCGG
>Ga0066487_100212_pt1 | contig 18487 bp, 14 predicted proteins | sample LakWasM129_HOW14_2_FD_59588 | JGI IMG/M metagenome (GOLD analysis project Ga0066487, IMG submission 59588) | Freshwater sediment methanotrophic microbial communities from Lake Washington under simulated oxygen tension - Sediment Metagenome 129_HOW14 | ecosystem: Environmental > Aquatic >... | reverse complement strand
ACGGCGGAGCCGGCGTTCCGGCTGCAACAGCCACCCGAACCAGCCGGACGCGATGCCGCCAAAGGAGCCGCTCGTATATTGCATGCGCGCCGCCGGCGCCGCGTAGCCGCAATCCCACGTCGGGCCGCGCTGCACGCCGTTCGCGTGCGCGCGACGCCAGAGCCAGACCGCCGCTCCCGCCGCCAGCACCGCCAGCGCCAGTTGCACCATGCCCAAAGTAAACAAGGGCGCGGGAGCCTCGGCGATTGCCCAGGCCGGATGCCACGCCCCCGCCGCACGGGACACCGCCGGCCAAAGCAATACCGGCGCCAGCCCGAGCACCACGCAAACTCCCGCGAGCGTCAGCATCGGCGCCCGCATCCCCGGACCGCACTCATGCGCGTGGTCCGCCACCTTCGAGCGCGGCGCGCCGAGGAAGACCACCGTCGCGGCCTTCACGAAAGTTGCCAGTGCCAGCGCTCCCGCCGCGGCCAGCATGATCGCCGCCGGCAACGCCGCCCAGGCGGATGCCCCGCGAGCGGTCACCGCGCCGAACAAACCCAGATACACCAGCCACTCGCTCACAAAGCCGTTCAATGGCGGCAGGCCCGCGACCGCCATCGCGCCCAACGCAAACAATCCGGCGGTCCACGGCATGGCGCGCCACAGTCCGCCCAGCCGGCTCATTTCCCGCGTGCCTGTGGCATGCAGCACCGAACCGGCGCCGAAAAACAACAGCGACTTGAACGCCCCATGATTCCACACGTGCAGCAAGGCCCCCGCCAGCGCCAACCGGCCCCACGGCGCGTCGCCGTGCGCCGCCCCGAGCATCGCCGCGCCGAGTCCGGTCAGAATGATGCCGACATTCTCCACCGTGCAGTAAGCGAGGAGTCTTTTGAGATCGTCCTGCGCCATCGCGAAAGCGATGCCCAGCAACGCGCTCACCGCGCCCAGCCCGAGCACCACCCAGCCCGCCGCCGCCGGCACGGGCAGCCACCCGCTGAAGCGCACCAGCCCGTAGACGCCCATCTTGACCGCCACGCCGGACATGATCGCGGAGACGTGGCTCGGCGCGTTCGCGTGCGCCGAAGGCAGCCAGATGTGCAACGGGAACAGACCGGCCTTCACCCCGAAGCCCGCCAGGACGAGCCAGAGCAGCGGCGCCAGTCCCGTCTGTTCGCGCATCGGGCCGAGATCCCAGCTCCCCGTGCGCGCCGCCAGCGTGGCGAAAAAGGCGAACAGGCACGCCGTGCCCGCGTGCGACGCGGCCAAATACAGCCAGCCCGCCTTGCGCACCTCGGGCCGTGCCCGCTCGAGCGTGATCAGGAAATAGGCCGCCACCGTGAACAGCTCCCACCCGAGGAGGAAATGCAGTCCGTTCGAGGACACGAGCACCCAGCCCAGGCTCAGTAGCAGCGTGCTCCACCACGCTCGGCCGCGCGGCGCGGATTCCGGATACAGCCGGTCCGGCCAATATTCGTGCGCATACACCGTGCCGGCTCCGCCCACCACGCTGACCAAAACCAAAAACATCGCGCTCAGGCCGTCCAACCGCAGGTGCAGCGGCTCGCTACCCACGGAAAACGCGCTCCGCCATTCCCAGTCCGGCGCGCCGACCAAGACGACGCCGGCCGCCGCCAGCGCCGCGATGGTGCCGGCCAGCGTCAACCCCAGCCAGGCCCGCGGCCACCGCAGGCCGACCGCGATGCCGGCCGCCATGACCGCGGCGGCAAACAGCAGGAGCAATCCGGGGGTCATTTCTCCGCCTCCGCTTTGGCCGGACCCTCACCGCTCACCGCCGCCGCCAGAAAGATTTCGTTGTCGCCCGCACCCTGCAAAACCAGTTCGCGCAACGGTCCGCGCGTCAGCGCGCGGCTGAGCCGCCCGAGCAGGTCGAGGTGCGCACGGGGTGACGGCGCGATGAAAAAAAACAACCGGGTGACCGGCACGTCGTCGGGCGGCTCGACCTGCGGCAGTGGTTCGCGCAATAACAGCAGCGCCAGTGTGCCGGCCTCGCGGCCCAAGGCGATGCGCGTGCTCGGATGCGGCAACGCAAAACCGCCGCCGACCGGCGCGAGCGTCACGCCACCCTTGGCGCGCAACCGTTGCCCGAGCAACTGCCGGACGGACGGTGTCACCCCGGGCAGTGCCGCCACGACTTTCTCGAACACGCCCGTGATGTCCGCCGCCGGCACGTCGCGCCAGATGCCGCCGGCGCGCAACAGCGGTTCCAGCCGGATGCCGGTCGCAAAGGGCGCCTTGGTCTCGGGCGTGAGAAATCCGGCCTGCCCGGCCAGTCCGCGCGCCGCCGCCCAATCGGCCACCTGCGCCCGGTCGAACAGCGGCCGCCCCCGATCGAGCGTGTGCGGCAGGCCCTCGGCGCGCATCCAGTCTTCCACGACTTTTTCCGCGACACCGAACGACTCTGCGATCTGGACGAGGTTTAGATACATGGATGCAAAAATAGTTTGGAGATGGGAACCCTTCCCGTCACCCACAATGTTTGGCCGGCGCCGCGAGTCCTCATGATCCGCCTCCCATCAGCACCAGCGCAGCGAGCGCAGCGAGGCCGATCACCAAATAAAGCAAATATGACTGCAGCCGGCCGTGCTGCAGCCGGCGCGCCACCTGGGAGAGTTGCATCACCATGCCGCCGGCCGGCTCGACAACGTGCTCCAGCACGGTCTCCGGCGTGTGCTCCGCAAAACTCGCGGCGGCGGGAAACGCCTCGACCGGACGGTGCTCGTGCCGGACCGGACGCAGAATCCACGCGAACCACTCCGTAATGATGCCGGCGAAGGAGCCCGCGGTGTATTGCATGCGCGGGGTCGGCGCCCCATAGCCGCAATCCCACGTCGGCCCGCGACCGGTTTGCCCCACGCGCCGCCAGAGCCACCCCGCCGCGACGGTCGCGACCGCCGCCAGCGCGATCTGGGCGATCGCGAGCGCCACCAGCGGCGCGGGGACGACCGTCACGGTCCACGCCGGATTCCAGGCATGCACGGCGCGCGCGACCGCGGGCCAGAACAGCACGGGAGCGAGGCCCGTCGCCACACACGCCCCAGCCAGCACGAGCATCGCGCCTCGCATGGCCGGTCCGCATTCGTGGGCGTCCTCGGCCGCCGCGGAGCGCGGGGCGCCCAGAAAGACGACCCCGCACACCTTCACAAAACAGGCCAGCGCCAGCGCGCCGGTCACGCCCAGGAGGATCGCCGCCAGGATCGCCATCCACGCCGAGGGTCCGTGCGCCAGCGCGGCGTCGAACAGCCCGAGGTAGACCAGCCATTCGCTGACGAATCCGTTGAGCGGCGGCAGACCCGAGATCGCCGCCGCGCCGAGCGCGAAAAGGCCCGCAGTCCACGGCATCGCCCGCCACAGTCCGCCGAGGCGGCTCATCTCGCGCGTGCCGGTGGCGTGCAGCACCGAGCCGGCGCCGAGGAAGAGCAGCGCCTTGAACAGGCCGTGATTCCACACATGCAGCAACCCGCCCGCCAGCGCCAGCGCGCCCCAGGCCGGGTGGCCGTGCTCCACCGCCACCAGCGCGAAGCCGAGCCCGATCAGGATGATGCCGATGTTCTCGACGCTGTGGTAGGCGAGCAGGCGCTTGAGATCGTGCTGCCCGAGCGCGAACGCCACGCCGAGCACCGCGCTGGCCACACCGAGCACCGCCACCGTCCAGCCCGCGCCGGCGGGCAGTGGCATCCAGCCGCTGAAGCGCACGAGGCCGTAGATGCCCATCTTGATGGTCACGCCCGACAGGATGGCGGAAACGTGGCTCGGCGCGTTGGCGTGCGCGGACGGCAGCCAGATGTGGAGCGGAAACAATCCGGCCTTCATGCCAAAGCCGAACAGCGCCAGCCAGAACAGCGGCGCCAGTTCCGGACGGTCGTGCAACGGCCCGAGTTCCCAGCTCCCCGTGCGCACGGCCAGCACGGCGAAAAAGGCAAACAGCGCGAGCACCGCGACGTGGGATGCGCCCAGGTAAAGCCAGCCGGCGGCGCGCACCTCCTCCCGCGCGCGGTCGAGCGTGATGAGGAAATACGCGCTGAGCGTGAACACCTCCCAGGCGATGAGAAAATGCAGGCCGTTGGCCGCGAGCAGCGTCCAACCAAGACTAAACAGCAGCAGGCTCCACCACAGGCGCCCCGTGCGCGCGGAGCGCGGATGCGCCGCCTCCGTCCAATATTCCCGGCCATACACCGAGGCGGCGCCGCCGACCACGCAGGTCAGGGCGAGAAACAGCGCGCTCAACCCGTCGAGCCGCAGGTGCAGGGTTTCGCCGCTCACAGGGAAAACGCCGGGCCAGTCCCAATCCGCGCCTCCCGCCAGCAGCATCACCGCGGCCCCGAATGCCGCTCCCAGTCCCGCCACGGTCGCCGCCAGCCAGAAACGCGGCGCAGACCAGCCGGCGAGGATGCTCGCGAGCATCGCAGCGGCGGCGGCCAGCAGCAGGGAACCGGGGGTCATGGATTTTTGGCGGGCGGGTCTTGGGCGGGACGGTCGAGTTTCTTAAGAATGGTTTGGGCGCGATCGAGCGCGGTGGCGAGTTCCCGGCGGGCCGCCTCGACCGCCTGCCTTTCGGTGTGCAGGCTTTCCTGCGGCTCGGGCGCTTCCACGACAGGGGGCAGCCCCAGGATTTCGCGGGCGCGGGCGAGCGCGGCGGCGATGTGCGGACAGACATTCTCGCGGCCCAGCCGGTCGATGAATCCGGCGTTCTCCATCACCGCCAGCGGCTGGGTGTGCGGCGCGCTCAGGATGAGATGCTTGCCCTTCGCGCGCAGCTTGAGGTGCAAATCCTCGAGGGCGCGTAGCCCGGTGGCGTCCATCGCCAGCACCTTCCGCACGCGCAGGATGAGTATCTCTGGCTCCTGTTTCACGCGCTTCAGTTCGTCGTCGAGCTTGTCGACGGCGCCGAAGAAAAACGCGCCGAACACGCGGAAGACGAGCACGCCCTCCGGGATTTCCTTGCCCACCAGCGAATGGTGCGAGCCCTCGGTCTCGGTGCTTTCGTCCACCGCGGTGATCTTGGAGGTTTCCGAGATGCGCTTGACCAGCAGCAGCGCGGCGAGCACGACGCCCACCTCGACCGCCAGCGTGAGATCCGTCAGCACCGTGAGGGCAAAGGTGGCCAGAAACACCGAGGAGTCGCTCAACGGCCAGGTGCGCAGCCGGCCGAACTGCTTCCACGACACCATGCGGTAGGCCGCCACCACGAGGATCGCGCTCAACGCGGCCAGTGGAATGTAGCCGACCAGCGGCGCCGCCACGAGCAGCAGGAGCAGCAGCAGCAACGAGTGCACCAGGCCCGAGACGGGGGTGCGGGCGCCGGACCGCACGTTCATCACCGAGCGGGCGACCGCCCCGGTGACCGGGATGCAGCCGAAGAACGGACCGACCACATTGGCCACGCCTTGGCCGATGAGTTCCTGGTTGGAGTCGTGCCGCTCGTCGAGCAGGCCGTCCGTCACCACGGCGGAGAGCAGCGCCTGCATCGCGACGAGCAGCGCGATGGTGAACGCCGGATGGAACAGCACGCGGATCGTCGCCCAGTCGGCCGTCGGCCATTGCAGGGCGGGCAGGCTGCGGGAAAACTCGCCAAACTCCGAGCCGATGGTCGCGATCTGCCACCGGTCGTGCAGGCCGAACGCCGCCACTGCCACCGTGGCAGCCAGCAGACCGACCATCGGCCCCGGCAGGATGCGGGAATATTTCTGCGGCCACAACGCGATCAGGGCGACCGCCGCCACCGCCAGACCCGTGGTGGGCCAGTGGATCGCGTCGAGATGCCCGGCGAGCACCCGGACTTTGCCGAGGAAGTCGACCGGCATCGCGCCGACCGCGAGACCGAGGAAATTCTTCACCTGCGAACTGAGGATGAGTATGGCGATGCCCTTGGTGAAGGCGCGCGAAACCGGATAAGGGATGTAACGGATGATCGACCCCATCTTCGCGAAACCCATCACACACAACATCGCCCCCGCCATGATCGTGCAGACGATGAGACCGTTGGTCTGATAGCCCGCCAGGATGCTGTAGGTGATGATGACGAAGGCCCCGGTCGGACCGCCGATCTGCACGCGCGAACCGCCCAGCGCGGCGATGATGCCGCCGCCGATGATGGCGGTGAACAACCCTTGCTCCGGCCGGACTCCCGAGGCGATCGCAAACGCGATCGACAGCGGAAACGCCAGGACCATCACGTTCAGCCCGGCGCTGAAATCGTGGCGGAATTGCGTGGAATCATAGTGCTTCAGCGCGTCGAACAGACGCGGTCTGAATTGGAATTTGCCCAAAGGAATCGTGGCCTCCCCTTCACTCATGGTGGCAAAGGATGTGCCGGGCGGCCGGGCTTGGCAATAAGGCGCTTGAACCGCCGCAAAATATAGCAGCAGCCGTTTTGGCCTCGTTAGTATTGTGCATGCTTATGGGCGCCACGTCAGAGCGTGACAGAGGGCGACGGCGGCAGCGTCCGACTCGTCGAGCGCCAGCGTGCGCCCGTGTCCGAGCATCCCCATGACGGTGCGCGCCACCTGTTCCTTGCTGGCATGGCCGCGTCCGGCCACCGCCTGCTTTACGCGCAACGGCGCATATTCGAAGATTTCCTTCTTCTTCAGCGCCGCCGCCGCGATGGCCGCGCCGCGCGCCGCGCCGAGGATCTGCGCCGTCTGGAAATTCTGCACGTAGATCGTCTGCTCCAGCGCCACATGCCGCGGGTCGAAATCGGCCACAAAGGCCGCGACGGCCTGGTGAATCTCCGCCAGGCAGTGCGCCATGGACAGCTTCGCCGCGATTTTGACCGTCTGGCAGCGCAACAGCACCGGCTGCCGGCCGGGCGTGAACTCGATCAGCGCCAGACCCGTGCCGCGCAGACTGGGATCAATGCCGAGCACCCGGCCGTGAAACGCCTGCCGCTGCAAGGTCGGCGCTTCCGGCCACGCCTTCGCCGCGAGCTTTCCTTCCAGCTTCGCCTTCCACATCTGCCTGACCGATGATCGCGCCATAATGTTGGAACCACGGAATACACGGAACACACGGAAATGAAATCCCGATCTCTTCCGTGTATTCTGTGTGTTCCGTGGGCCGCTCAGAAAAGCAGCAGCTTGACCGCGGCCACGGTCGTCAGTCCGAGCACCACGTTCTCGAAAATCTTCTGGTTCACCCGCTCGACCACCGGCCGGCCGAGCAGCGCCCCGACGGCCACCGCCGGCAGCAACCACAGATTGATCTTCAGGCTGTCCGCGTTGATGAGGCCGAGTTGGGCGATGAACGGCACCTTGACCCAGTTGATGACGAGAAAGAACGCCGCGCCCGTGCCGAGGAATTCCAGCTTCGGCAGCCGCATCGCGAGGAGATATAGCGCCATCACCGGCCCGGCGGCGTTGGCGATCATCGTCGTGAACCCGGCGAACAATCCCATCACCGGCCCGAGCCAGACCGGCGCGTGCGCCGCCGCCGCGTCCGCCGTGCCGCGCTGCCGCCACACGTGCAGGACCAGCATCACGGTGATGATCGCGCCGACCACGCGCGCCGTCTGCGCATCGTTGATCCGGCCGAGCGCCAGCCAGCCGAGCAGCACACCGGCCAGCGCCCCGGGCAGCAGGCGGCCCACGCGGCGCCATTCGAGGTTCTTCCGATAGACGGCGTAGGCGAACAGGTCGGCGAAGATCAGCATCGGCAGCACCACGCCCGTCGCCTGCCGTGCCGGCATCAGATTGGGGAAGATCGCCACGAACAGAATCGAGGTGCCCGGTATTCCCGTTTTGGAAAAACCTGCGACCGCGGCGCCGACGACGAGCAACGCCCATTGCCAGGGTTCGAAGGTCATGGACCGGGGAAAAGCTCCAACATCCAAGCTCCAACATCCAATGAAGCACCAAGCCACACGGCATCATCCTGGATGGTTCGTGGTGTTTTCATGCTTCCCCGGTTTGCTGTTTCTCTGGTGCTTGGAGGGTGGAGCTTGGAGCTTTTCCCATTTCCTCCACCAGTCCGGCGTTGACGTGAAGCACCTGCCAGCCGCCCGCATCATGCGGCAGGCTCGTCCCGGTCGCGATCACCTGCGGCTCGCCATCCAGCGAGGCCCAGAATTTCTCGCGCCGCACCGGATCGAGTTCGCCGAGCACGTCGTCGCACAGCAGCACGGGCGTCACCCCGCCCTTCGCCAGATAATACGCCGCCTGGGCCAGCCGCAGCGCGATGACCAGGCAGCGCTGCTGTCCCTCGGACGCGAATTGCTTCGCCGGCCGGTCGTTGAGCAGCAGCTCCAGATCGTCCCGATGCAGCCCGCGCTCCGTGGATTTCAACAGGACCTCCCGCGGCCGGCTTTTCGCGAGCAGCGCGGCAAATTCCCCGGCGGAAGCCACCGCCGTGTCGGGCGCGTAGACCATTCCGGCCGTTTCGCCCTCGGGCACGAGGCGGGCATGCGCGACGCGGAACATTTCGCTCAATTCCGCCACGCCGCTGCTGCGTTTGGCGAACAGCACCTGCGCATGCGCCGCGAGCTCGTGCTCGAACGCATCCAAGGCCCCGGCATCGCGCCCGCCGTGCTTGAGGAGGATGTTCCGTTCGGCCACGGCGCGGGTGTAGGATTGCAACGCCGTCAGGTAACCGGGGTCCATCGCCGCGAGCGTCAGGTCGAACCAGCGGCGGCGCAACGACGGCGAACCGCGCAGGAACTGGTTGTCCTGCGAGGAAAAGGCCACGGTGGGAAATTTGCCGATGAAGTCGGCCAACCGCGTCACGCGCCCCTGCTCCCACATGACGTCCCGCGTCTGGGCCGCGAGCGTGACCGTGATGCGGCTTTCGCCGAACCGTTCGTGCTCGACGACAAATGCCAGTCCCGTCTGCGGCTGGCCGAGGCCGATCAAGGCGCGCGTTTCCGCGCCGCGAAACGAGCGCAGCGCCGTCACGTAGCCCGCCGCCTCGAGGAAATTGGTTTTCCCCTGCGCGTTGGCGCCGCAGAGAAAGGTCCTCCGGCCGGCCAGCGTCACGTCGACGAGCGGCAGGTTGCGGAAGCCTTGCAGGGTGATTTTCCGGAAACGCACGCGTCCAGTGAGTCAACCGCCCCCGCCCGTGTCCATTTGGTTCTTCGTCGTAGAGAACCAGCGGACAACGCACGGTTATCGGTTACCGTGTCAGCTCGCCGGTCTGCGGCCGTTGGAAGTTGATGTCGGCGCCCAGCACACCGAGCGCCGCGCCGCCGGGGTCGCGCACCACCGCCGACACCGTGAAACAAAAATCCCCTGTGGCGGCCGAGCGATAGATGTCGCTGATCGCCACGCCGTCGGGCTGCCGGACGGCCTTTTGATACCACGGCCGGTCACGCCATTCACGGCCATGGGCGGCGGCATCCGCGGCCGGTCGCCCGGCTTGCCAGCCGATGTTGGCCGCCACCTGGCGTCCCTCGTTGTTGGTCACATAAAGCAGCTCGAATCCCGGGTGCGCGCGCAACCACTCAAGCAAGACTGACTCCAGTCTGCGGCGGTCAACGCACGCCTCCGCCACCGCCGGCAGGAATTCGTGGATCAGCTCCGCCGCCCGCCGGTGCACCTCCAGCCGGGAACGGCCGACCGCCAGCAGCAGGTCCTCGGTGAGCTGGTTCGTCTGCGCCCCGAGCGCATGCAGGGAACGCGCTTCGTCCTGCTGGCTTTCCGCGGTGCTGGCCATGGCCTGGATCTGCGTGTTGACCGTCTGGACCGTCACCTCCGCTGTGTCGCGGGCTGCGGCCGGTCCGCTTTGGGACTTCTCCGCCACCGAAACCGCCAGATCGAGCACGCTGTCCTGGATGGCTTGGACGCGCGTCTCGATGGTCCGCGTGGAGTCGCGCGTCCGGTCGGCCAGTTGCTGCACTTCGCAGGCGACCACGTTGAAGGCCCGGCCGTGTTCACCCGCCCGGGCCGCCTCGATGCTGGCGTTGATGGAAAGAATGCGGGTCTGGTCGGCGATGCGCGCGATCTCCCCCATGACGGCGTGCACGTTGCCCGATGCTTCCCGCAGACGGTCGAGCACGTCGTTCAGCCGCTGGGGCAGCCGGCAGGTGGCCTCGGCCACCTGCGCCGCATGGCGCGCCTGTTGCCGGGCCTGTTGCTCCATGCTGCCGGCCACTTTCGCCAGACGCGGGCCCATCGTGGCCAGCAGGGCCGCGGACAGGGCAATGCTCTCGAGTTGCGAACGGGAAAAGAGCGCGGCCGCTTCCGGCGGATGCCCCGGCGCCGGCGGCGGCAGGCCTTTCCTTTCCGACGGCGGAGCCGGGGGTGAATTGCGACTCGGTTTTGTCCGGAGAGATTCGGGCGCCTGCATGGTCGCGTTTCCTCAGCAGTTCCCATGCTCAAACCGCGGCGGACGCGCACATATTCCCTCATAAAGGATTCAAGCCGGACTGGGTTCGGCCGATCTTGATTTGGTTCTTGCGGATTCGACCGGTGAACGGCTTTTTGGGCGCTCCATGAGCCAAGACACCGCCTCCAACGAAGTTGCCGTGCTGAAGACCAGCTACGGTGAAATGACCATTGCCTTCTGGCCCGACGTCGCGCCGAAGACCGTCGAGAATTTCAAGAAGCTCGCCCGCGAGGGCTTCTATGACGGCACCGCGTTTCATCGCATCATCAAGGGCTTCATGATCCAGGGCGGCTGCCCCAACACCAAGGCCGGCAAGGCCGGCATGCCCGGCACCGGCGGCCCCGGCTACCAGATCAAGGCCGAGTTCAACGCCAAGTCGCACGTCCGCGGCGTCATCTCCATGGCCCGTTCCGCCAACCCCGATTCGGCCGGCTCCCAGTTCTTCCTCTGCCACGGTGACGCCAAGTTCCTCGACCGCCAATACACCGCTTTCGGCCAGCTCATCAAGGGCGACGACGTCCTCGAACAGCTCGCCAACGTTCCGACGAAGTCCGGCGGCGGCGGCGAAAAAAGCACGCCGATCGACCGCGTCGCGCTCGAGAGCGTGAAGATTGTGGCCCAGGCGTGAGGCGGGCTCTGGCTCAGGCGTGAGGCGGGCCTTTACGGCGACCTAAGCCTATCCCAATAGCCCCCGCGCGAGTGGGGAACTATAGCGGCGGTCTGTGACCGCCGATTGACGTTCCGACGGCGGTCACTGACCGCCGCTACGGCAAAGTCGTTATCGGGAAGCCTTGGACTCTTCCCGTTGCCGCATGGACGCATCGAGCACCGTCAGGTTGTGGCGGGCCGAATCGTCCATATTCGGACGGGCTTGGACTCTCGCAATCAGCTGGTGTGCCTCCGCCATCTGCCCGAGTCGCCAGCGGGCGATCGCGAGATAGACCCACCCCATCGGACGTGCCGCGAGCGTCCCGCTGTGCTCGGCGGCGTCGACCGCCACCCGATCCGGCTGCGGCGCGAAGGCCTCCAGCAGGACACGGTAGAAGTGCGCCTCGGCGTAGCCCGGATCGAGCCGGGTGCAGCGATCCAGCAGGCCACGCCATTGGGTCACGGCGGCATCCGGCAGCTGCGGTCGCAGGGTGTAGTAGAAAATGCGGTCCGCGAGCGCCTGTTGCACCGGCAACAGATAGGCGTAGGGATTGTCGGTGTTCAGTTCGCGGGCCCGTTCCCACCGGCGGGCGGCACCCTCGCTGTCCCCCGCCCCCATTTCGAGGGCGGCCAGCGCCTCGACCGGCCAGGGTGAATCAGGGTGGGCGTCGGCCTGCTGCAACAACTCATAACCGAAGGCACCCAGTCCCTTGCCGGTGCGTCCGAACAGCATGGCCAGCGCATACCGGCCGTCCAGTTCGGTGGCCGGCTGAAAGTTCAATCCCGGCACCAGCGCTCCTGCATCCGGATTCACCATCACGACGGGAAAGTCCCCGCGCTGCCGATGCGCGGCCTCGATCGCCTCCGGGGTTTCGCCAAAGCTCGCGGCGACTTGGGCCAAGTCACCCTTGGCGCCCTCGCGGATCGCCGCAAACAACCGCCTGATTTGCTCCCGGCGACGAGTGTCGGCCCCCGTCAGCCATCGCTGCCAGAGTGCCCAGCTCTGGTGATAGAGCAGGTTGTCGTGGCGCGGTGCACCGAAATACTGCCTCATCTCCTGGTCGTCCATCAGGCGTGCGAGCGGCGTCAGGGCGGAGGGCCGGACGTGCCCCAGATGGTCCATGAAGTTCCCGCCGATAAAGAGCCGGTTGTTCCGGCACTCCGTGGTCGCAAGGCATTCCGGCAGCCCGATCTGGATCCAAAGCGGGGCGTCCGGCACGGCGCTCAGGACCAGGTGATACGCGTAGAACCAGAGGATGACGTCGCGACCGAACTCAAAGCCCGCGCCACTCCCCCGCACCAAAGCCGCCGTGAGCCCGTAGTCGCCATTCGAGAAGCCCGCGACCGTGACCATGTCACGTTCGGTGACCGTCCCCGCCGGGGCAAATTCCTTGAAATCCTTCAGGCGGTTGAAAACCACAATTTGGATGCGCGGGTTCGGCAATAACACCGGCGCCACCAACTCCTGGACCTGTCTTCTCACTTCCAGTAATTCGCAGACAAATGCCCGGGTGCTTTCCGGCGAATCGCTGGCATATATCTCCATCGGTCCCAGCGTGGCATGCCAGAATTTCACCGCCGACGCCGGTGCCGGCAGGAGGCCGGCGCAGGCACAGGCCAGCAGGATGAGACGGAGGGGACGCAGACGCGCCACCCGAGGTTCAGTCAAGGTAGTCATGGATCAAGGGTGGCCCGTCACCGGAATATCGCGCGCGCCCGGCGACCGGCGCAAACAAAAAGCCGGGCGGGCCGGCCGGTGCGGTTCTTCACGCCGCGGCGCTGCCGCCGCCCACGCGGGTGAAATCCTCGGTCACGGTCTGGCAGAGGCCGACGAACGTTTCCTCGCCGAGCGACAGCCGCCGGCCGCGCACGTAGGCCACGCCCCAGCGGCGGCGCAGCTTGCGCTTGCCCAGCGGCAGCGACACGAGGGCGCCGGCCTCGAGCTCGGCCCGCGCCACCCAGGGCGCGAGCACGCCGATGCCGATGCCGACCTTCGCGAGTTCCTTGATCGCCTCCATGCTGCCGAGCTCGAGAAAATTGGCGAGCGGCAGATCCTCCGTCCGGAAATAATCCTTCACCAGGCGGAAGGTGTAGCTGGTCTGGTTGTAGAGGATCAGCGTCTGCTCGGAAAAATTCTCGCGCAGCATCCGGCCGGCCCGCGCCCACGGATGCACCGGGGCGAGCAGGAAACGCATCTCGTCCTCGAAGAGCGGCACGAAGCCCAGATCCTTGCGGTCCGCCGGTTCGAGCATCAACGCGAGGTCGATGCGGTTCTGCAACAGCAGCTCCACCTGCCGCCCGTGGTCGCCCGGCTCGATGGCCATGGCGCAATGCGGAAAGCTCTGCTTAAATTCGCGCAGCACGTTCGGCAGGATATATTGGCACGCCGTCGTGCTCGCGCCGATACGGAGCCGGCCATGGCCCCAGCGCGACAGCTCCTCGAGGCCGGCCCGCGCCGACGTCATCTCCGAGAAAATCTTTTCCACGTGCCGCAACAGCTGTTCGCCGGCCTGCGTCAGCGAGACGCGCCGCCCGGCGCGCTCGAACAGCCGGCAGCCCGCCTGCTCTTCCAACGCCTTGATGGCATGGCTGATCGCGCTCTGCGTCAGGTGCAGCTCGTGCGCCGCCTGCGTAAAACTGCCGAGGCGGGCGAGCGCGGCGAAGGCGAGCAATTGGCGCGTGTCGAAGACTTTGGCTTTCATCGTGGTGCGGCCGGCTTGAACCCGGATGAACGTGGTTCATGTCTGCCATTAATTCTTTGAAGAGCAGTAATCGGGCCAACTGCGCCAACTGGCATGCGTCGGGCTTTTATCCGCCCTGTCATGTCCACGAACTCCCACGCCGCCGCTCCCGCCCCGCGCCCCCTGCGCCTGGGCTTTCTGGCGCTGACGGATTCCGCGCCGCTGGTGGCCGCGCAGGAACTCGGCCTGTTCGCGCATCACGGGTTGCGTGTGCAGCTCACGCGCGAGGCCGGCTGGGCCACCGTGCGCGACAAGATCGTTTTCGGCGAGCTCGACGCCGCGCCCGCCCCCGCGCCGATGCTCTGGGCCGCGCAACTCGGCCTCGGTTGCGCGCCGGCCGATGTCTGCACCGGCCTCGTGTTGAATCTCCACGGCAACGCCATCACGCTGTCCAACCGCCTCCATGCCGCCGGCGTGCGCGATGCCGCCACCCTCCGCGCCGAGGCGCTCCGCCGGCGCGGCGAAAACAAGCTCACCTTCGGCGTCGTCTTCCCCTTCTCCACGCACCACCTGCAACTCTGCCAATGGCTCCGCGCCGCCGGCCTCGACGTCGAGAAGGACGTGCACATCGCCATCGTGCCGCCGGCGCAGATGTTCCGCAACCTGGCCGCGGGCACGCTCGACGGCTATTGCGCGGGCGAGCCCTGGGGCTCGCTCGCCGTGCAGCGCAACGAAGGCTGGTGCCCTGCCTGGAGCGCCGCGCTTTCGCCCGGCCATGTGGAAAAAGTCCTCTTCGTCCGCGACGATTTCGCGCGGAGCCGGGCGGCGGAGCACACCGCCCTGATCGCCGCCCTGGCGACGGCCGCCGCCTGGTGCGACGAGCCTCAGCATCGCGAACAGCTGGCGGAAATGCTGGCCTCGCCCGTCTACCTGAATCTTCCCGCCGCTTCCATCGCGCCCGCCCTGCTCGGCCGCTTCGCCTGCGGCCACGGCCGCACCGAAAGCGTGCCGGACTTTCACGTCTTCAGCCGCGGCGATGCCGGTGCGCCCACGCCGGCCCGCGCCGCCTCCCTGCAGTCCGAGCTCGTCGCCGCCGGCCTCGTGCCGCGCGAGCAGGCCGACGCCGCCCTGCCCCGCCGCCTCTTTCGCGAACACCTCTATCGTGAAGCCACCGCCAACCTCGACCCTCATGCATCCAACCAATCCAAGCTCCCCCACGGGACTCCTGTCCATGTCTAGCTTCCGCTCCCTGTTCATCCTCGGCGTTGCCCTTGCCGCGACCTTCGCCTCCGCCTTGGCGGACGTCGAGAAGTCCGACCTGAAATTCGGCTTCATCAAACTCACCGACTGCGCGCCGCTCGTCATCGCCAAGGAAAAGGGCTTCTTCGAGGACGAGGGGCTCTACGTCACGCTCGAGGCGCAGGCCAACTGGAAGATCCTCATCGACCGCGTCATCACCGGCGAGCTCGACGGCGCGCACATGCTCGCGGGCCAGCCGCTCGCCGCCACCATCGGCTTCGGCACGAAGGCGCACATCGTCACCGCGTTCTCGATGGATCTGAACGGCAACGGCATCACCCTCGCCAAGTCCGTCTGGGACGAGATGCTCGCCACCAATCCCGCCCTCGCCGCCACGCCGACGCCCCGCCCGGTGAAGGCCGAATATCTCAAGCCTGTCGTCCAGCGCCTGAAGGCCGCCGGCACCCCCCTCAAGATGGGCATGGTGTTCCCCGTCTCCACGCACAACTACGAGCTGCGCTACTGGCTCGCCGCCGGCGGCATCCACCCCGGCTACTACACGCCCAACGACACCACCGGCACCGCCGAGGCCGACGTGCTCATCTCCGTCACGCCGCCCCCGCAGATGCCCGCCACCCTCGCGCAGGGCACGATCCAGGGCTATTGCGTCGGCGAACCCTGGAACCAGCAGGCCGTGATCCGCGACATCGGCGTGGCCGTCATCACCGACGGCGAGATCTGGAAGAACAATCCCGAAAAGGTCTTCGGCGTCACCGCCGACTGGGCCGCGAAAAACCCGAAGACCCACCTCGCCGTCGTCAAGGCGCTCATCCGCGCCGCGCAGTGGCTCGATGCCTCCCGGGAGAACCGCGTCGAGGCCTGCAAGCTCCTCTCCCGCCCCGAATACGTCGGCGCCGACTTCAAGGTCATCGCCAACAGCATGACCGGCACCTGGCAATACACCGCGACCGACACGCGCCCGTTGCCCGACTTCAACATCTTCTTCCGCTACTTCGCGACCTATCCCTATTACAGCGACGCCATCTGGTATCTCACGCAGATGCGCCGCTGGGGCCAGATCGGCGAGGCCAGGACCGACGAGTGGTATAAGCAGACCGCCGCCGACGTCTACCTGCCCGCCGTCTACCGCGAAGCCGCCCAGGCCCTCATCGCCGAGCACAAGCTCACCCCCGCCGACGTCCCCACGACCGACGGCTTCAAGCCCGCGACCAACGAATTCATCGACGGCGTCACCTACGACGGCCGCAAGCCCAACGACTACCTCCGCCATCTCGCGATCGGCCGCAAGGACTGACCCAACCCGCCTTCTCCTCCATGAGCACACCGACCACACCGCCCGCCCCCTCCCGCCGCACGCACCGCGTGGACCAACTCATCCTCGCGGTCGCCCGCAACGTCGGGATCCCGGTCCTGGCCATGGCGGTCTTCCTCGGTCTCTGGTCGCTGGCCGCCCGCAACATCCAGGTCAGTTTCGGTTCGCTCCCCGGCCCCGCAGCCGTCGCCACGGAATTCAACAACCTGTGGCAGGAGCACCGGGCCGAGGACGCCAAGGAGAAGGCCTTCTACGTGCGGCAGGCCGAGCGCAAGACCGCCTATCTCGCCTCCCATCCGGCCGGCGAATGGAAGGAGCGCAAATACGCCGGCCGGCCCACCTTCTTCAAGCAGATCGTCACGAGTCTGGAGACGGTGTTCACCGGCTTCTTCATCGCCTCGCTCATCGCCGTGCCGCTCGGCATCGTCTGCGGCCTGAGCAAGAGCCTGAACCTCGCCTTCAACCCGTTCATCCAGCTCTTCAAGCCCGTGTCGCCGCTCGCGTGGCTGCCGATCGTCATGATCCTCGTCAGCGCCCTCTACAATCCGCCCGAGCCGATGTTCGAGAAGGCGTTTCTGAGCTCCGCCCTCACCGTCGCGCTCTGCTCGCTCTGGCCGACGCTGATCAACACCGCCGTCGGCGTGGCCTCGATCGATCAGGATTATCTCAACGTCGCCCGCGTGCTCCGGCTCGGCTGGTTCGCCAAGGTCTGGAAGATCGTCCTGCCCGCCTCGCTCCCGCACATCTTCACCGGCCTGCGCCTCTCGCTCAGCGTCGGCTGGATGGTGCTCATCGCCGCCGAGATGCTCGCCCAAAACCCGGGCCTCGGGAAATTCGTCTGGGACATGTTCCAGAACGGCAGCAGCCAGACTCTCGCCCAGATCATGGTCGCCGTGTTCGCCATCGGCCTCATCGGCTTCGCGCTCGACCGCGCGATGCTCTCCCTGCAACGCGCCGTCAGCTTCGGCGCCACCACCCGCTGACCCGATGCCTCCGCTCACTCCCGTCATCGAACTGCGCGACGCGGCCCGCGGCTTCGGCGCCGGCGCCGCGCGCAGCGAGGTGCTCTCCGGCCTCAACCTCGACCTGCACGAGGGCGAGTTTCTCGCCATCGTCGGTTTCTCCGGCAGCGGCAAGACCACCCTCATCAACCTGCTCGCCGGGCTCCTCGCGCCCGACCACGGGACACTCAAGCTCGACGGACGGCCCATGCCCGAGGCCGGGCCGGACCGCGCGCTCGTGTTCCAGAATTACTCGCTGCTGCCCTGGCTCACCGTCTACGGCAACATCGCCCTCGCCGTCGATCGCGTGTTCCCCCAATGGACCGCCGCGCAACGCCGCGCGCACGTTGAGCGTTATATCGCGATGGTGAATCTCACGCCCGCCCGCGACAAGCGCCCGCGCCAGCTCTCCGGCGGCATGCGCCAGCGCGTCGCCGTCGCCCGCGCCCTCGCCATGGAGCCGCGCGTTCTCCTCCTCGACGAACCGCTCGGCGCCCTCGACGCCCTCACCCGCGCCACGCTCCAGGACGAGATCTCCCGCATCTGGCAGGAAAACAAAAAGACCGTCGTCCTCATCACCAACGATCCCGACGAGGCCATTCTGCTCGCCGACCGCGTCATCCCGTTGAGCCCGGGACCGCGCGCCACCTTCGGCCCGGCCTTCGCCATCGACATCCCGCGCCCGCGCGACCGCCTCGCCCTCAACCACGACGCCCACTTCAAGCGGATGCGCAAAGACATCCTCGACTGGCTGATGAGTTCGTCCGGTCGCAAATCCGCCCACACCGCCGGCCGCACGCTGCGGCTGCCGGCGCTCGTCCCGGAGAATCTCGACCACGTCACGTGGGTGGACCGCGCCTTCCCGCGGCGCCGCTCCGCCTCAACCACCTCCACTCCCACCCCGTGAGCGCCTTTCTCGATCTCTCCTACATCACCAAGACCTTCGACGGCCCGTCCGGTCCCGTCTCCGTCGTGCGCGACTTCGACCTCAAGATCAACCGCGGCGAATTCATCGCGTTGATCGGTCACTCGGGCTGCGGCAAGTCCACCGTGCTCTCGATGGTCGCCGGCCTCACCGACATCACCGCCGGCGGCGTCATCCTCGACGGCAAGGAGGTGGTGGAAGCCGGCCCGGATCGCGGCGTCGTCTTCCAGTCGCCGTGCCTTCTGCCGTGGCTCACCGCCTATGCCAACGTGAAGCTCGGCGTCGACCAGGTCTTCTTCACCGCCTCCCCCGCCGACCGGCGCGAGCTGACCGAATACTACCT
>Ga0066487_100208_pt1 | contig 18669 bp, 9 predicted proteins | sample LakWasM129_HOW14_2_FD_59588 | JGI IMG/M metagenome (GOLD analysis project Ga0066487, IMG submission 59588) | Freshwater sediment methanotrophic microbial communities from Lake Washington under simulated oxygen tension - Sediment Metagenome 129_HOW14 | ecosystem: Environmental > Aquatic >... | reverse complement strand
TATCCATTCCAGAGGACGGAGAAATTGCCCGGCGAAACCTGCGGCACGGGTGCCGTGCTGCCCAGTCCCAGTGCCAACGCATCATAGCGAGTGGCGCTGACTGGGCCGCTCAGATCAGGGCTGGCGTGGTACTGTCCTAACAATCCCGTTTGCGCGGTGCTGCCGGTGTACTCATAGGCGCCCAAATCGACCGCTCCATACTGCGAGCGATCCGTCAGGTCCATGTCCGTTGTGGAAAGCGGCGTGCCGAGTGCCACATTGATTGCGGGTGAGGCGCTCGTCAGGCGAAAATTGTCATTGGCCGAATCAACAAAAAGCGGATCGGCCTGGATCGTGTTTGTCATCGTGGGTGGCGAGAACTGATTTGCACTCGAAATCAGGAGGCGGTCGACCGTGAGGTTGGGCGCGGTCGTCGATGAACCGATCGGGTTGTGGTTAAAGGCCAGAATGTTGTTGCGAACGACTAGATTGCTGTTGCTGGCATTCGTGTCATTAACCGCGATTCCCGAAGCGGAATATCCACCAGCGCCAAGCCCGCACCTCGCCACGGTGTTGTTATAGATGAAGATATTCTGTCTGGGACCGTTGCCGCCTATGCCGGTAATGGAAATGCCCCGCACCGGACAATCTTTGACTAGATTGTCGTGAACGTTTACATTTTTCACGACTCCCGTTCCGTCTTCGGAACTGACCGCGATGCCGGTATCGATGGCATGCACGAAATTCCGATAGACCTCAATATTTTGTGAAAGCGGGGCATAAGAATCGACGTAGACCCCGACCCGCGATCCCAAGTCATAAGTTTCGTTGTCATGGACGGTGCCGTTCTGGCAGCCGCTCTTCGCATCTATGCCTTCGCCGCCGTTGCTCACGTCAATCAAGCGGTCGCAAACCGTATTGTGGGCGATCTCGAACCCATTTACGTTCACAAAACTGATGCATTCGCCACCCCCGATCGATTGAGGATTGGAAGGATTCCCGATGATGGGGTCAGCGCCCGGATACTGGCTGACGCGCTGGAGGACATTGCCGAATATATTGATGTTACTCGAATTGCGGGCACAGATTCCAGAACCATAGGTGTTATAGCACACGCAATTTCGGATGGTGTTGTTCGAGGAAGTTCCGGTGGAACTGGTGATATAAATGCCAAAGAATCCGGAATTAATCACCTTGAGTCCATCGACCACGATCCAACTGCGATCGACTAGTTCGACTAGGCCGCGCCAGCTAGTCTGCGGGTAGTGGGACGATGCCGGATCAGGAACCGCCCACTGCCCGTCAATGATCGCATCGCCACCGCCACTCACCGAACGGATCGTAATGGGTGCGGTAGCTGTGCCAGAATTGAGTGGCTTAATCGTCGCCGTGCTGGAGGTGATCGTGTAGGTGCCGGGTTGCACCCAAACCGTATCGCCAGCCACAGCAATGGACACTCCTTGCTGGATCGTGGTGGGTTGAGCGATTGTCCCGGGGTTGGTGGCCAGACCATTTGGTGCGACGTAAATATTGGGACTGTGCGGCCCTTGCACCGCTTGTGTAACCTGCAACGTATCGAGACGCGTAACAATCGGCGCCGCATCATAAAAACCGATCCCGGTGATCGTCGGATTCGAAGGCAGGTCCGAACTCAACACCGGCCCAAGAGTCATCGCACTCCCTGGGGTCAGAGTAAAGCTGCGCCATGCCGAGGCCGTCGTAGTAAAGGTCGTCGAAAAAGCGACCTGCGCGGGCGTCCCCGATGCGAATGTGCCAGTATACGTCGGAGTAAACACTGCGCTGCTAGCGTACCAGTTGCCTCCCGTTTGGATCAAAAGTCTGATGCTGCCTCCGGTACTGCTGCCATTCATGTTCCATGAGATGGAACCAACCTGGGTCAAAGCGAGGCCTGTCTGTACTGAGGCCACGGTGCCAGCGGTGGGTATCAACGCCAAATAGCCAGGAGTCGCATTCGGATTGCCCAGTGCACCGCCCAAAAAGGCGGGATTGGCCACAGGACTGCTGACGTCTGTTGCGGTAGCGCCTGAATAGGCCGACCAACCGACGGAATTCACCGCCTTATTCTGGTTAAGAACCGGAACCGTAAAATCCTGCTCGTAAATCACTCCTGCATGCGCGGAGCTCGCACCCGCAGCCAGCAGCAGGCCCAGCAAAATCGGGAATATCCTTGGTTTTGAAATCCCACTGCGGCCACCGAGGCGACAACGAAGTCTGCTGATCATCATGGAGAGAGGTATACGCACGGTTTTCATTTTTAGGTTTACCATACTGCTGCTCAAGTAATGGTTAGTTTACAGGCGTTGGGGGGGGCTACTTGATCGCTGCAATCGTCCCATTTCAGAATGTAAGACGGCAATCGGTTCACAGTGGTGTAGTGCTGGCTTTGGCCGGCTGTTGGGGCCGGCGCATCCAAGACGAGCGCAACCCTCTTCCCTCCGGAATGCTTGTCAACGCCGCGGCAGAACATTATTTTCCTGTAATGAATTTATGGCTGGAGCGGCTTGACTGTGCTCCTCACCTCGCCTGCGATGGCTCCGGATCGTGATGCGCGGACAACAAGCTTGGTTTTATTAGAGAACTAATGCCGGAAGAACCTTCGTGTGAAAATCCATTCATACTCAGCGCGCTATGGGGTTCGTGGTTCACGATCAGGCCAGAACTACGGCCGGGGGCAACTTCCCTGCGGTCGAAAGCAATCTTGATATCCCAACATAACATCGTGCGGTGCTGCATAACGCCGCGAACGGAGATTCAAAACATATGTGGGCCGCGCGAACACTTCGGTCCGGAAGAACTTCCCCCTTAAATGAAGTCGCTACCCATGCTGCTTGCGGCGGCTGCAATCTGCATCTCCTGCTCGATAGTTTCTCGAACGGACGCTTCTAGCGCCCAATCTACAGCAAAAGCTGCGATTTGGGGCCAAAAAGGATCCCAGCTATCAACAAGTGGAGAGAAGGAGCGGCCTAGTGAGGACGCTTGGGTCGCGTTTCATGCGAGCAACGCTGCGCTGGAGGTTTCCCTGAACACCGTCGACGGCACTCTTTCAGTGCTGGATCGGCGTTCCCAACGACGCTGGAACCAGCAAAGCCCCGGGGCAGATCTCACTTTGAAAAACGTCACAACTGCCCAGGGTCGCATCGACTTTGCGCTCGCCGGGACAAGCGGTGGGCCCGACATAACGGCGCAGTTGCAACTAGACACGGACAAACCCGAATTCACCATAACGCTGTCGGCCGTTGGCGAAATGCCTTCGCCACTCGCCTTCCCGCAGCCCTTCGCGGGAGTGTCCGGGGATTACGTCGTTGTGCCGATGAACGAGGGAATCTCCTACCCAGTCGATGACCCGACGATTCCGCCGATGCGGCTGGTGGCATTCGGCGGTCACGGCATCAGCATGCCATTCTGGGGGCTCACCGACGGGGCGAAGGGGCAGATGGCGATTCTCGAAACCCCCGACGATGCGGCCATTCGGATTAATCGGCTCGATAACCGGCTGGTCATCGCCCCCACGTGGGAGGCACAGCGCAACCAATTCGGATACAGCCGCCGCATACGTTACATCTTTTTCGCCGAAGGAGGGCACGTGGCCATGGCCAAACGTTATCGCGCCTACGCACAGCAAACGGGCCTCTTCAAGACGCTGAAGGAAAAACGCCGGCTTAGTCCCAACGTTGACCGCCTGCTCGGCGCCGTAAACGTCTGGTGCTGGGATAAGGAAGCCGTTTCCATCGTGAAGGAACTGCAAGCGGCCGGTATCCAGCGAATTCTATGGAGCAACGGGCAAGCCCTCGCCGGCATCGCGGAGATGAATGCCCTCGGCGTGCTCACCAGTCGTTACGATCAGTATCAGGATGTGATGGATCCCGCCAATTTTCCTCAACTGCGCCGCGTGAGCGCTATTTGGCCCACAGCGGCGTGGCCCAAGGACATCGTCCTCGACCGCCAGGGGCGGTGGATCAAAGGATGGGCGGTCGAGGCGAAAGACGGCACGATGATAGCCTCTGGCGAGCTTTGCGGCCGCCGCGCCCTGGCCTATGCGCACGAACGGGTGCCCGCCGAGTTGGCGACCCATCCCTATCTCGGGCGTTTCCTCGACACCACCACCGCGACCTCGTGGCACGAGTGCTACAGCGCCGACCACCCGATGACGCGCACCGACAGCAAGAACCTGAGAATTGAACTGCTGCGCTACATGTCGGAAGACAACCGGCTCGTGACCGGCAGCGAAACCGGCCACGATGCCGCGGTGCCTTGGCTGCATTACTTTGAGGGCATGATGAGTCTGGCACCCTATCGCGTTCCCGGTTCCGGACGCAATATGCAACAAATTCTGGAGGAGGTTCCGGAACGTGTCGCCAAGTTTCAAGTGGGGCAAGGTTATCGGCTGCCGCTATTCGAGCTCGTTTACCACGAGTGCGTGGTCTCGTATTGGTATTGGTCCGACTACAACAACAAGCTGCCGGCGCTATGGGACAAACGAGATCTCTTCAACGTGCTCTATGGCACCCCGCCGATGTTCATGTTCGACCGCCAACAGTGGGAGTCCCGAAAAAAGCGGTTCGTTCAGAGCTATCAAAATACATGCCCCATCTTACGCAAAGTGGCCACGGTGGAAATGACCGATCACCGCTTCCTGACGCCAGACCGCGATGTGCAACAAACCATCTTTGCCAATGGCATCCGCATAACGGTCAACTTTGGGCCGGCGCCATACCGAATGTCCGACGGCACGACCGTTGGATCACTGCAGTTCCAAGTGACGGAGCCCGGCCGGTAGCATCTTCCCCTACTTGGCGTTAGTCGGGGTGGCAAGTTGCACCTTCCGCCGGGACACGGTGGGGCTCCAAGGATGGCCGTCCCAATACGCCCTGGCCACCAGCACATAGTTTCCTGGCTCCTTTGGTGCCGTGAGGCTGGGCTCGTAAGTCATCTGCCCCACGGGAGGGACCACAAATGCCTTCTGCACGCACAAACTCGTGGCTTTGCCGTCTTCGCCTTGCCAACTGAGTTCCAGTCGACCCCGCGCCGTTTCTTGCGTATCGTTAACCAACATTACCTGATAATTGCGCGTGAACCCGGGAGCCAGCGTAGGTTGCCAAAAGCTGAGATAGACGCCCAACGGCTTTGACGCTTCCTTCATGTAGTCGGCAAAGTGCGGCTCTAGTTCGAGTTTTTCCGGGTCGAGGAAATTATCGCAGGTCGAGGAGGTGGGCAGGTCTCCGTCGAGGTAGGCGAGATACATGACCCCGGCAAAAGTTCGAAACGCCCTGAAATGCTCCGTTTCACCAGCCAAGATGTAGGCATATTCTTCAAATCGCCGATCTGCGGTTACGGCGTCGCCGGTCAGGCCCATCCGCTGGTAGGCATCTTTGGAGAGCAGCGTCGGCGTGCCGTCGCGCCGCAGCCAAAGCCACTCGTACTCGTTTAGCAGCGCCGCATGGGCGGAACGAAGGGAGCTCCCGACACCCGGCCTCGGTCCATCTTCCAAATCCGTTAGGCGAAATCGCGGCGATGACATGCTGTAAATATGAACCTCAAAGGGATCATTCGGATCCGACGGCGGGCAGTCGCTGTTTTCCCAAGGCCGGTGAGACAAGTCCAAATCCCGCACTGCCGGAATTAACCGGTCGGCCAGGAAATCCCATCGAACGCGTTTCCAATCACTGCCAAATCCATCACCGGTCAATCCGGCCTCATTCGAAGCGTCCCAGAGGACAACACTGGGATGATTCCAGTTATCCTGCATAAACTCTTTGAGTTGCAGGGTCAGATCCGCCTCGCTCCAAAGCTTGGTCAGGTAGGCACCTTGCGAACTTGGCCAGATGGGAAACTCGTATTGAAGCATTATGCCCGTTTCGTCGGCGATATCGAGCCATTGTTGCGGCACGGGACCGATGGAGAGCCGAAAGGCGTTCCAGTGCATCTGCCTTGGTATCTCGACGAGAAACTTGCGCACCCACGCCTCATCCCACGGGTGTCCCTTGGACAACGGATCGGCGAAGAAACGGTGCAGTGTGATGCTAGATCCCCGCCAGTAACAGATCTTCCCGTTCAAGTAAGCCAGCCGCGTTGCCGTATCAAAACGGAACTCGCGCATCCCGAAGCGCGTCGTGCAATTATCCCCGCCACTGTCGGTCTCGACGATATAGAGAAACGGATTTTCCGGCGTCCAAAGTGTGGCGTTCGGCACGGGGATCGTCTGGGTCAGAGTCTTTTCCTCGCCTTCCGCCAGAGACACCTCCAGCCGGACCGGGCTCCCCACGGGCTCGTGACCCTTCCACGTCGCCACCTGTTGCACCAACTGAGCAATGCAGGCCGGGCCGAGGTTCTTCAGCTTGGTCTGGATGACAATGGCCGATTCCGCGATGCGCGGCGCAATCTGTACCGACTCGATGGCCGGATTGTCGGCAAAGATCGCCGACACCTTGTCGTAGATGCCCGGCGTCCACGCCGCTTTCTCGGCGTCATTACCCCACAAGACCGAGGTCGGCATCACTCCTGGATGCGCGCCGATCCGGATGATGAGGCGGTTCTCTCCACCCCAGTTGATGGCGGAGCGCAAATCGAAACGGCCCGGCGTGAAGCAGTGCGGTTGCTCCCCGATCTTCTTTCCATTGAGCCAGACCGCCGTGCCAAACTGGGCTTTGTTGATCACCAGGATGGCCGAGCCCCTTGGGGCCGGCGCGGTGAAGGCTTTTCCATACCAGAAATAGTTTCGTTTTTGCCGGGTCCGGCCCATGCCGTCCGATAGTTCGGAAGCCGGCAGGAAGCCGCGTCTAACCATGAGTTTCAAATAGGTGAACGATTCGAATTGATCGACCTCCGAAAACGCCGGCTCGGCCTGATGGGTCAGACCGGGAACCGGCGCTGTATGGGTGAACGAGACCGGGATATGCTCGGCTTCGATGCCTTCCTCGACAGCCCATTGTCCATCGAGCGATACCTCTATCCGCCCGCCTTGGGCAAATGCCTGCGATATGATCGACGTCACCGCAAAGGACCAAAGAAGGATCTTATTTTTCATGTAGAATGTATATTCGGATGTGTCACCTGACCCGAATGCAGGCAGACAGACGGGTGGAATGCCTTCAAACTCAGTGCTCGGGACGACCGCAGGTGCGCATAGCTAATAGAACTTACTCCAATTTGACTCCCAGCTGCCCAAACACGAATCGAGTTAATTTATCGTTCTGTTCAGGGATGCTTGCGTGCCCGAGTTCGAGCGCGAGCAGCAGTTGTTTGGGTGCCGTAATGACATTGTAAGCTGCGAATGTGGAGGTTGGCGGACAGACTTCGTCATTGTAGCCCCACGTATAAAACCCAGGAGCTTTCAGGCGACGCGCGAAGTTGACCGTGTCGTAGTAACTCGTGGTCGCGATTTTTTCTGCCGTGGCAAATATGCTGGGCTGGGCATCCTTTCCTGGTCGCATCATCTGCGGCCAACCGCCCGCGCGGCCGTAAAGAAAACCGGTCACATCGCAATATGCGGGATAATAGCAGCCGAGCACCTTTACTCGCCGATCGAGAGCCGCCGTGACGATAGAAAGCTGCCCGCCTTGGCTGCCACCGATTACTGCGAGATTCTTTCGGTCAAACTGCGGCAGCGAATACAAAAAGTCGTTTGCGCGTATACACCCAAGATAAACGCGACGGTAGTAGTATCGATCTTTGTCGTCCAACGCATCGAGGAAGTAGCTGCTCAGTGCACCAAGGTGAAGTTGTTCATACAGTTCGGAACGCAGGTTGACGGGGATGCCATGGATGCCAATCTCAAGCGTGATGATGCCTTTGGCCGCGGCGTCGCGCCAACCGGAATAGGCATACACGCCCGCGCCAGGAACACGCAGCACGGCAGGAAATGGCCCCTTCCCCTTCGGCACCGAGAGCATGCCGTAGACGCGCGTGGGACGCGCCCCCGGGCCGGACCCGACGTTTTGGAAGCTGACGTGAAACACATCGACCGAGGCGGTGCACAGATCGGGCTGCAGCTTCATCTCCGCCTCGATTGGGATCTTCGCGAGCATCTCTTTTTGCGTCGACCAGAACGCGTCGAAATCCGGCGGCTGCGTTTGGGTGGGTTGGATTTGGTCCGGCGAAAAGCCTGCCGTGGCGAGTCCTCGGTATACTTTTCCGTCGAACTCGACAGTCGCAATGCACCGCAAGAAACCTGGCTGCTTCATCGAACCCCCATCAATCACGAGTCCACCCCCGGGGAGCGTCGAAGTCTTTTCCTCAGCCGACTCCATCTCGGGACCAATTGAGTAACGCACGATTGCCCCCACAAGCGTTTCGTTATCCGCAGTCGCATCGATCCTAAATCTGACGGGTTCGCCGATTGCGTATGTCCAACCGGGCCGGTCAGGTGCGACTCGAACTTGGATTACGGCCGCCCGGGCTGTCGCAGAAACCGGAATCACCGGCGTCGCATGAATTGGAACCAGGCACACCGTCACACAAAGTAGGCACAGAAAGTAAAAGCGTTTGCTCATAGATATAAATTAAGCTGAATACATTACGAAGGGTAGCTCAGCTACTCCGCGCTAGTTAGCCGGAATAGCTCAACCCCGTGGGCGGCAATCCTGACATTCCACGGCTGTTTGCCCGTATCCGCAAGATCCCGGAGATCGCGATTTCGCCATAGGTCGCGCACATGCTGCCGCGGTCCGAAACCAAGAAAGGCCAGCTTGTTGAATGCAATTGTCTGAGCGACCGAATCACGATTGAAGAATGCGAGCGCCCTTGAGCCGTCCTCGAGTTCCTTCAGGTAGACGTCCACTGCGCCAACAGTCGCAACGCGTGCGGCTTGCTTACCAAGCGAATCCTGATCCACGGCCAGCACTTCATCATTCGTCAGAAGATTGATTGTGAAAGGATCCAGTCGCTCCAAGTCGCAACCAATCAGCAAAGGCGCGGACAACATGCACCACATGGTGAAGTGAGCGTATTGTTCGTCCGGCGTCAGCGTCGACCGGTGGAGTTGAGGCCCCCAGCCGACATAACCCACAACGAGCATATCGGGATCGTTCCAATGACCGGGGCCGGCGAACCCCACCCACCGATCCTGCGAGAACCCGATTTCAGAGACGCCGTATTGCCAAGATTCCTTAGTCTCGCCCCACGTGTCCCATATGTCCGAAGTCGTGCGCCAGCTATTGGCCAGGCGTGCCCAATCAGAGGCTAACGCGAACGAAGCCGTGTTGGACAGGCTGAATACGATATCTCGGCCTGACTGTCGCAAAGCCCGGCTCATCATCTCAGCGTGGGGCACATCATTCGGCGCCCAGTCATATTTTAGATAATCGAAACCCCAAGTCGCCCATTGTTTGGCGTCGGCATTTTCGAATGAATATTTCCCGTGCCGTTGAAAGAATTTGTTGGCGAAATCCTTGGCCCAGCTTCCGCTCGGATCGTCACTCGACCCGCCGGCGAAGTTGGCGTAAGAGGCGATCCAAGGCGTGGAATAGATACCTGCTTTAAGGCCCATGCCATGCAACCTGTCGCAGAGCGACTTCATATCTGGAAATTTCCTATTTGCCTGCAATGCGTGATCGCTTCCCGCCCGCTCGCCCTGCCATGTGTCGTCGATGTTAACATAACTCCATCCGTGCTGGCTCAATCCCGAGTTGACCAACGCGCGGGCTGCCCGAAGCACCTTCTCCTGGTCGACCGAAGCCGCCCAACAATTCCAACTATTCCAACCCATGACTGGGGTCAGCGAGATCCTTTCCCCCACCTCGATGCGCAGCTTCTTCTCCGCCCTACCGGCGGTATTGTATGCGCGCAATGTGACCACGTATCGCCCGGTCTCCGCCAAACTTCCGGATATGTGTCCGGTGAGCGGGTCCAAGGTCAGGCCGGCTGGCAAGTTTTCGGCCGCGAATTGCATCGGACGAATTCCCGTCGCCGGGATCGCATAGAGGAATGGAGCTCGAGGCCGGATGCCAAAGACCGACGGGCCGTTGATTCGCGGCGACGTTTCGGGTGCCGGAGTGCGGATTTCGGGTATTGGTGGCTCAAACTCGGCCGCGCGACAAGCTAGGCTCGAAAAAAGGCCCAAAGTCACGGCGAAAACCCCACTCAGTCTATTTATCATATTAGTAATATCCACCCTGACTAAGGTTCGTTTGTTGGTGCCTACAGTTCTTCCCATTTTGCTCTGCCTTTGCTGGTCTCCACTAGTAATATTCCCAGAGAATGGTGCTAACCTCAGCCAATGTGATGCTTGAAGGAGTAGTTGTGTGTTCGGGGTCTCAGCATTCCATCCGATACGCATTGAAACGGAGGATGACACCATCGGCGCGGCGATAGGATCGCGATTCGTTTTTGATAAACTTAGCGGTCCCATGCACGCGGAGATTCCCTGTAATTGCCCGGCCCTAATTGCTCGGCGTGTGGCCGCCTAATCATTATATGGACGGCCACACGCCGGCACCCCCTCTCAAGAAACTTCACGCTAAAAGGCAAGACGAGTGGTAAACTCGATACGTCGGTCGGAGGGAATCCGGTACGATGCGATAGAGCCATCCGGTTGAGCGGCGACTGGAATCAAGGCGTCATTGCTTGTCAGATTGTAGACGCGGAATTCGAGCATGAGCCCGACCTTCCCTTTCAGGATCGAGCGCTGGTATCTAATCCAAGCGTCAACATTGGTTTCACAAGGACCATAGAAAGGGTGTGCTACGTCGCTGACTCTCGAACCTGTTGGGGAACTGGTAACGGGAAAACCAATTGCAACCTTGTCCTGCCAGCGCACGCCGGTTCCGACGCTGAACCCCTTGAGGAAACTGCCACCGTCGAAATCGTAATTAGTGACCGCATTAGCCCGCCACTTACGCAGTTCTTGGGTAGGGCCACCATCCTGGAGAGCTTGCGTGTAGAAGGGATTGACGATCGTCTGTAGAGAATAGGTGGCAAGTCTGCCACCAGCTTCGTCAACAGCGGACGCTTGGCCCGCCGGGCCAGTCCAATTCTCAAAGAGTGTCTGCCCGTTGAATTTCTGTTCAAAGAAGAGTTTTTCGAAGGCCGAACCGGTGTTGGCGGTAACGGCGCTCTGTCTAGCTGCGTCCAAAAATAGACGCCAGCGCTTTGTCAGTTTTACTTGGGCTTCAAACTCCACTCCCTTTGATACATAGTTCTGTGTGAGCAAAATATCGGAACGATTGGTGAACGCCGCTGAACCGTTGGTGACTGAGAAGCCATATGCATCCAGCAAATATTGTGGCGGCACGATGATCTGTGACGCGTTCGGGTTCAGCCCAAGACCAGTCATGTTTACAAATAGACGGTAGGCGTTAAGAATGCTGTTTGTCAGGTTTGGGATACCTCGTGCGGTTGCATTGTTTTGGCTGGTCTCGTACCAGGTAACATTCAAGTTGATCCTGTCGTGGGCCAAACCGAGGGAGAACCCGTAGTCTTTCGTTTTCCCGCTAGGCGGGGTAACCACGTCCATATTGCTGTTATAGCGGGTAGCACCAGGGACAAAATTATCTGACGTGGTGTAACGCAATGAGAACGAACTGACCAACGGCACATGGTTGATCCATTTGTCCGGTGTATGCAAAACCAGACTCTTGGTGGAGGTAGTTCCACTGACCGACGTTGTAGGCGATATCGGATAGGGCCAACTGATTGGGTCGAGTAGAAGATTGTTACTCGGTCCCCTAAACTTGGGGAGGGCGGCCGTAAAAGTGTCCACGTCGTCGCGTCGCCAACCGTAAGTGGTCACTACTGTATCCCAGAGGAATTTGCTCTGGAATACGAATGCCTGGTCCCTAGTATTACTTCCGCCTTTGCTGGCGTTTGTTGCGCTGTTGTACGGGATCAGACCATTATCTTGGATATAAAGAGGAGTGACGACAAACGGCGAGCCGGCAGTCTGGTTGCGGAACTGGAAACTCTGCCCTGCAGAAGCGGTGGGCAATTGAACCGCATTTACGCCCACGACATGCGCATCGGAGGCATTTGTTGTGTTCGCAAGGCTGGATCCGAGATACATCTGCTGGAAGACTGTGGCCCCACTGATATCGGTTATGAATAGATTGTTGCCGAATGTATAGTTTGGATCGGTGTAACGTGGGCCCGAGATCGAAAGGAAATTTGTTTTGGTGCGCTCATCGAGTAAGGTCAAAGTGTGAACACCGAGCCACTTCGCGAGCCCCTTGTTGCGCAGCACATCAGCGAAGTCGAAGCGGTAATACGCAGTGGTCCGACGTGTTTCGGCTTCGCTGCGCGCATAACCGTCAGACCAAACACCACTCGTGTACGGCCGGCCATAGTTCGGGTTGGCAATACCATTAAGAAGCACCGTATTGACGTCGATGTTAAGCCCCGAAGGAGAGAGGCCATAATTGCCATTCGAGATCCTCTGCTTGCTGTAACTAAACTCAATCCCTGCCCGATCATCAAAAAAGCGCTGCTCCAGTGAGACGTTCGTGGCACCGAAGTTAGCATATTCGTGGCGGTTGGGTCCCTCGAGCAGATAATGGCGGAAATCGAAGATGCCCGCGTCCGACAAGTTAGACCCGAAGTAGAATGAAGCATCGGGTTTTCCCAAAACGACAGCCGACGCGCTCAAGGAAACCAAAGACTCTTCGAAATGGGTACCGGTAGGGTTGGTCATATTGGAGCCCACTCCCTGCGCCCCCATGATCGGAACGCCATTGATAGAATATCCACGGCCAGGAGCGCCCGAATTGGGATCGCTAAAAAAAACGGTCGCGGCACGAGTGGCGGCAGGAGCCGTGTTAAACGCGCCAATGAAAGGGGTGGCTGACGCGGTCGAAGTGCTAGCATCCCACGATAGCTTAGGAGCAAAGCCGAACGCTGGATTGAACCACAAGGAGATCCGATCAAATGGAGGCAAGATGCGCGGCACCTCAGAGTCACGCGCGCCATTCTCATTGCTTGCGCGAAAAACCGTGCCTGAAAGTACCCCGTTTTTCGTTCGAGCCCAGCGCGGAGCGTAGGTCATTGCCGCGTAAATGCGCTTATCGTTGCTGAACGTGTATTCTTGCTGGAAATTAGTCTGCTTGTTGAGGCCGTCAATTCGCACGGCGAGTTCGCCGGCGATAATTTGGTGGTTGATATCAAAGCTCGTACGAACCGAACCATAGCTTCCAAGACGGTTATCAACCTCGGCGCTGTTCTTCATTAGAGCCTGTTTGAGCGAACTGTTGATAATGCCCGCAGGACTGCCGGTGCCAAATAGCACAGAGTTCGCTCCCCGGTTGATCTCAACTCGATCTACATTGTAGGTGTCCATCGGAATGCTGGTCGCGAAGAAATTCCTCGCTTCCGAGGCCGCCGCCAACCCGCGAAGCCGAGTTGTGGCCGAAGGGGCCGTTGTATCCTGGGATATCCCGGCGGTGCTAATAGAGGCACCTGAGTAGTTTCCGGCAAGGCCGGCGACTTCAGTCCCGGTGGTGTATGTCAGCAAACTTTGAGTATCCGTGGCACCTGTATCACGAAGGAATTGCTGGGTCACAACAGAGATCGACGTAGCAATATCCCTAAGGTCGGTCTTCAGCCGCGTGCCAGCAAGCGTCGACGTCGCCTCGTAGCCGGTATCCTTTTCCGCATTGACCACGAACGGCGACAGCACAATCACCTCATCGTTGGCTGACTGCGATTTGTTGGCAACGACGACAAGCTTCTTCGTCGACGACTCAGGCGTTCGAGACGGTGGAGTCAAATCCGGTACAGGTGCTTGCTGAGCAAAGGAAGCGTTGTGTAGGGCCGCTGATGCTAGCAGAGCGAGCAAGCAAAACTTGCCGCGGAGGGGTATTGATGTGTTCATAGGTTTATGCGCCTTGGTGCGTATGCAGGAGTAGATAGTTTCTAGGTGAAATGCTGGGCATTGCGCCGTCGCTTTCCGGATCAGCTCGGCGATGCAGACTGACGCGATCGGCTTGGTGCGCGGTTGCGGAATTTCCAAAAATATACCCGATCGATTCCTCCAGGCATGGTGAGAGGCACACACCGTGTGCTCGCGATGCATCCGCGAAAACCCAGTTCAGGGCAAACAGTCAACGGAGGGGGCAGTTGATCCACGGGGGGGTTGGGGTTGGGTCGAGTCGCTTGTAGAAACGAAAGACCAGCTAAGTTCCAACTGTCGCGATGAGGGGCTTGCTCCGTCAACTTCCTTCTTGGATTTTGTTTTTCTGTATTGAAACTAACCCCGAAGCAGTCTTGACCTTTCCCCGCTTAGACAAGAGCCATAGTTTAGTCGTGAGGTGGCCCCATCCCCAACCCTGAATTCAATACCGAATATGCCCGCGAAAAAATCCCCAACGAAAACCGCCCATACCGTTCCCGTGCTGCGCAAAGCGGTGCGCGTCCTTGAAGCCGTGGCGCAGAGCCATGGTAACGCCACCACGAAGAGCCTCGCCGTCACGCTCCGCATTTCGCCGACGACCTGCTATCGCATACTCCAGTCGTTCGTAGCCGACGGTTGGTTGAGGCCCCGCATAGGCGGCGCCTTTGAGCTTTCCTTCGGCTTGGTGCCGTTGCTGCGGCCACTGTTGCAGCACGAGTTGCTGATCGAGACAATGAGGGAGCCGCTGGCACAGCTCGCACGGAGCACGGGGCTTACTGCCAAGTTGACCGTGCGGCAGGGCGCCGACGCCGTAACCATCCACAGTGCTGCGTCCCCAAAAACGAATGCTATCACGTCTCGAGTCGGGGCCGTGGTTTCCCTCGCGATTGGTTCCAGCGGCGCAGTATTTCTCAGCGAACTAAGTGACAAGGAGATTGGCGCCATCCTGAATGACGCGCCGGCCGAGGCATGGAAGTCGCAAGAGCGCTCCGACGTGACTCGCCGCGTCCGAGATGCCCGGAAGCAGGGCATATGCTTCGACAGCGGCTCCTACCAGCCACACATCAACACGCTCTCGGCTCCGCTGTATGCGCCGGCCAAGGAGCTGGTCGGTGTAATCACCCTGCTCGGATTTCCCCAGGATTTTGCGGGGCCGGCCAAAGCCGATCTCATTCAGAAGTTACGCTACACCGCCGGGGGCTGCAACCAACTAATCCAGGGGCATACGCCCGTTCAAGCGTATTGAGAGCGGCGCGCGCCATCCCCATCCCTTCAATGGTCATTGCAGATTTTCTTCCGCCACGTCCCGACCGCTCATGGGATCTTGCCCGGCAGGTTGGCATTACGCACGTCATCGCAAAGTGCGCCCCGGAACTCAGCGGGCTCAATCCTCCGTGGGATATCGAGGCCTTGCGTTCGATTCAAGAGCGGTTTGCCGCGGCAGGCCTTATCCTCATCGGCCTCGAGGGCGATCAGTTTGACATGCAGCGCATTAAACTCGGGCTAGACGGTCGTGACGAGGATCTTGCACGTTATCGCCAAATGCTCGCCAACATGGGCCAACTGGGGATCGGCCTGCTCTGCTACAATTTTATGGCGACCATTGGGTGGTGCCGAACCGATGTCCGTGTGCCCGCTCGAGGTGGCGCCATCACCAATCGCTTCCATCTCGCTGGCGTTGAGCAGAAACTGGTCCCGCTGGAAGAACGCGTTACTGAGGAAAAACTCTGGGAAAACTACGAATACTTCATCCGCGCCGTGTTACCCGCCGCGGAGAAGGCCGACGTGAAGATGGGTCTGCACCCCGACGACCCTCCCGTTTCCCCGCTACGCGGTGTAGGCCGGATCTTTACCACACCTGTCGCTTTCGCCCGGGCGATGGCCCTGAGCAGTTCGCCATCTCATCGCATCACGTTTTGCCAAGCCAATTTCAAAGCTATGGGCTGCGACGTCACCGCCGCCGCCCGCCGCTTCGCGGATCGAATCGCCTTCGTTCACTTCCGCGACATCGCAGGCACAGCTGAAGATTTTATCGAGACCTTTCATGACAACGGCCCCACGGACATGCCCGCGATGCTGCGTCTCTATCATGAGATCGGCTTTCTTGGCCCGATCCGCGTGGATCACGTGCCTTCGTTGGCCGGTGAGGAAAACTTACCCCACGGCTACGCGCTGCTTGGCCGACTTTTTGCAGTAGGTTATATGAAAGGAATCCTCGACACGGCACGCATACCGTACCGCTGAACTGATGAGTGTTGCTTCCGTTCCTGTTTTTCGTGTTCTTCCGCGACCTCACTACAAATGGGAACTGCTGGGCCTGTTTTGGTGCGCCTATTTCCTAAACCAGGGCAACCGCCAAATTTTCAACGCCATCCTGCCACTCATCAAGGCGGACCTTCGCCTCACCGATGTGCAACTTGGCCTCGTTGTTTCGGGTTTCACGTTAGTCTATGGCGCACTGGTGCCAGTTGCCGGCTACCTCGGAGATCATTACTCGCGCAAATGGATTATCTGTCTCAGTCTGTTCGTGTTCAGCACAGGCACGTTGCTCACCGGCTTCGCTGGCGGGATGTTTGGGTTGTTTATGTTTCGCAGCATTGCGACCGGATGGGGCGAGGCCTTTTATTACCCGCCCGCCACTTCGCTCATCGGCGACTACCATCACTCCACTCGTGCGCAGGCGATGGCGATTCACCAGACTGCCGTCTATATCGGCGGCGTCGCCAGCAGCGTCCTGGCCGCCGCCATCGGTGAACGTTTCGGCTGGCGGACTTCGTTCTACGTGTTCGGAGGCGCGGGCGTGCTGATGGGGGGCGTGATGCTCTCGCGACTGGAAAACGACCGCCCCCATACGGTGAAGTCCTCCACTCCGGGTCCGACACTGGGCGAGGTTTTGCGCGTCGTATTGCGCATCCCGACGTTTTATCTGCTAACGCTTGCGTTCAGCGCCATGGTATTCGTCAACGTTGGATTCACTACGTGGATGCCTACGTATCTCTATGAGCGGTTTCATCTCACGCTGAAAGAGGCAGCGTTCCAGTCCGTGTTTCTCCATCTGCTCTTTGCCTTCATAGGGGTCATGATCGGTGGTCGCGTATCGGATAAACTCGCCGCAAGGCGGCCTACGGTGCGGCTCGAAACAGGCTGGCTTGGCTTGCTGCTTGGCGCACCGTTCATTTGGTTGCTCGGCACGTCGGCGAGTCTCGCCGTGGTATATGCAGCGCTCGCGGGCTTTGGATTTTTCCGAGGCGTATACGACTCCAATATTTTCGCCGCGCTCTTCGATGTCGTCCCTCCGCGCTACCGCTCCTCGGCCACCGGTCTGATGCTCGCCTTCGCGTTCATCGTGGGAGCCACGTCATCTGTCGTCCTCGGCTATATCAAGCAGCGCGCCGGCCTCAGCACGGGGCTCTCAGCCCTCGCGTTTGTCTACCTCTTCGGCGCAGCCGCGATTTTCGCCACGACAAACCTTTTCTTCGCCAAGGATCGCTGCGCTACCGACTGACACCCTCACAATGCATACGCGCCACAGGCACCAACCGGGCGATATTCACTCATGAAAGTAATCGCTGACCCCATCGGCCTCCTCCCTCCTTTTTGCAGGGGCGCAGTGCGACTCTTCGCGACGCTCACTTTTTGCGCGGCTAACCTCACACCGGTGTTTGCGGCGGAACCGGCCCCGGGCCGCTTCGAACATTTTATCACGCGCCAAGGAAGTAAACTCTACGACGGCGAAAACGTGTTTCGCTTTATTGGCGCCAACATGCCCGGGCTGATGCTTCCCTACGACTTCACCCTCTGCTTGCCCGAGCGGATGACACTGCCGACGGCTTGGGAGCAAGAGGATGCCTTCAAGACCCTCGATCAGATGAATCTCCGGGTGGTGCGAACCTGGAACCTGCCCATTCGTGGGCCCGCGGAAGCGCCCAAGCCTTGGCACTACGTCCTCGGGCCAGGACAATTTAACGAAGAGGCCTTCAAGGTCCTGGATTCAATGTTCGCGCTCGCAAACCGCTACGGTGTGCGGGTGATCTTCAGCCTCACAGCCGACGCTGGTGATTTTCTTGGGGGCGTCGGCACCTACGCAGCACATCGCGGCAAGCAGCGCGCCGAATTCTTCACTGACCCGCAGCTTCGCGAGGACTACAAAGCGACCTTGCGGTATGTGCTCCACCGCACCAACACGATCACTGGGGTGCGCTACTGCGATGACAAGGCTGTCCTCGCTTGGCAGTTTGGTAACGAGATGGATTTTGCGCCTGACGCTTGGCACGCCGAGATGGGCGTTTTTCTCAAGAGTCTCGCGCCAAACCAATTGGTGGCTGATACCCGGCATCGGCCAGAGAGCCCCATGTTCGTCGATGCAAATATCGATCTCGTCACGCGGCACCTTTACACCGACTATCCCGGCGCAGATGCGGGCTGGCCCGCAATGATAAAAAATCAGGTCGCGAAGCTCACCGACAAGCGGCCCCTCTTCATCGGCGAGTTCGGACCTTACCCCGACGGCAAGATACTGACCCCCGACAACGTCGTGGGCAAAGTGCGCGAACTCCTCGACTATGTGCAGTCCGAACCGAACATCGCCGGCGCATTGCTCTGGAGCATGTATTTCCACCGCCAGGGCGGTGGTTTCTACTGGCATCAGATTATGACATATCCGGCGGTCTGGTCTTATCACTGGCCGGGTTTCGCAAGCGCGGAGGCCCAACGGGAAATTGGCCTTATGCAAGTGATGCGCGAGGCCGCGTTCAAGATTCAGGGCCTACCCATTGCGCCCGTTCCGTTGCCCGACCCACCAGAGCTACTGCCATTCTCCGACGTGCCGATGTTCTCTTGGCGGGGGTCAGCGGGCG
>Ga0066487_100204_pt1 | contig 18941 bp, 16 predicted proteins | sample LakWasM129_HOW14_2_FD_59588 | JGI IMG/M metagenome (GOLD analysis project Ga0066487, IMG submission 59588) | Freshwater sediment methanotrophic microbial communities from Lake Washington under simulated oxygen tension - Sediment Metagenome 129_HOW14 | ecosystem: Environmental > Aquatic >... | reverse complement strand
ATCTCGCGCAGCGCCTCGAGATTTTCCCGGTAATCGCGATCATATCGGAGAATGACGCCGTAGCGTTCGAGACCTTCGACAGTCGTGGTAAGCGGCATGCCGCCAAGCGCGACCTGCAGCACTTCCTGAACTTCACCGAGTGTGAGGCCGTAACGGGCGATCGCATCGCGATCGATGTCGAATTCGACATAATTCCCACCCATGACGCGTTCGGCAAAAACGCTGCTCGTGCCGGGCGCCCGCCGGATCACGCCTTCGATCTGACCTGCGATTCGCTCCAACACACGCAGATCGGGGCCGGCGACCTTGATCCCGACCGGGGTCTTGATGCCGGTGGCCAGCATGTCGATGCGGGTTTTGATCGGCATCGTCCACGCGTTGGTGAGGCCGGGAATTTGCACGGCAGTATTCATGGCCGTGATGAGTTCCTCTGTAGTGCGACGACGATGCGCGATGACCTTTCCGTCCGCGTCCTTGATGTCCACGTCCGGCCAGTCCTTTTCCTCTTTCAACATGATGGTGGTCTCCACCATGTCCATCGGCGCCGGATCGGTGGCAGACTCGGCGCGGCCAATTTTGCCAAACACATGGTGCACCTCCGGAAAGCTGCGGATCATCTGGTCGGTCTGCTGGATGACTTCCCGCGCCTTGGTCGGCGAGATGCCGGGAAAGGTCGTCGGCATGTAGAGCAGATCACCCTCGTAGAGCGGCGGCATGAACTCGGAGCCGAGATTCTGGTAAGGAAACGCCTTGCCGAATTTCAGGGCGACTTCCTTCGCGTTGCCGTCGGGGAGCACGCGGTTGACGATCGCATTCCACGGGAAGAACACCCAGCCGACGATCACGGCCGCCGTGATGATCACGGTCCAGCGGAACTTGATCATCAAATCCAACATCGGATGATAAAGCCAGATCAGCAGCCGATTGACTGGATTTTTTTCCTCGGCCGGGATTTTCCCGCGGATGAAGAAACCCATGAGCACCGGCGCGAGCGTAATCGAAAGCAGCGCCGCCGCGCCCATGGAATACGTCTTGGTAAACGCGAGCGGCTTGAACATACGGCCCTCCTGCGCCTGCAGGGTGAACACCGGCAAAAACGACACCGTGATCACGAGCAGCGAATAAAACAGCGTGGGACCCACCTCGACTGATGCGTCCCGGATGATGTCCCAGTGCGGCTTCTTCCCAGCATCGTGCTCCATGTGCTTGTGCGCGTTTTCAATCATGATGATCGCCGCATCCACCATCGCGCCCACTGCAATAGCGATGCCACCGAGCGACATGATGTTGGCGCTCAGACCTTGTCCGAACATGATCGAGATCGAGGCGAGCACGGCGATCGGCAGGATCACGATGGCCACGAATGCGCTGCGCAGGTGCATCAGGAAGAGCAGGCACACGAGAGCGACCACGATGCTCTCTTCGATGAGCTTTGCCTTGAGCGTCTCCACTGCGCGGTCGATCAGCGCTGTGCGGTCATAGGCGACCGTGTATGTGACGCCTTCGGGCAGGCTTTTCATCGCTTGGTCGAGCCGAGCCCGGACCGCCTCGATGACCTGGCGCGTGTCGACTCCGTAACGCACCACCACCACGCCGCCCACTGTCTCGCCCTCGCCATTGAGCTCGGCGATGCCGCGACGCATGTCGGGGCCGACTTGCACGCTGGCGACTTCGCCCAAGAGAATCGGCGTGCCGCCCGGACCGCGGCCCACGGCGACCTTCCGCAAATCTTCGACCCCCGTGACGTATCCACGGACACGGAGGATGAATTCCTTTTCCGCCATCTCGACCGAGCGTCCACCGACTTCGCCGTTGCTGTTCTGCACAGCCATCGAGACGTCGCTGATCGACAGGTTGTAGGCGTGCAGCCGGTGCGGATCGACGGTGATCTGATACTGTTTCACGTAGCCGCCTACCGAAGCGACCTCGGCAACGCCTTCGACGCTCGATAGCTGGTAGCGGAGGAACCAGTCCTGCATCGTGCGCAGTTCGGCGAGATCGTGCTTTTTCGAATTGAGCGAATACATGAAGGCCCAGCCGACGCCCGTCGCGTCGGGGCCGAGCCGGGGCGTGACGTTGCGCGGAAGGCTGGCCTGCAATCCGCTCAGGTATTCAAGCACACGGCTGCGCGCCCAGTAGGGATCGGTGCCGTCCTCGAAAATGACGTAGACGAAGGAAAACCCGTAGAATGAATAGCCGCGCACGACCTTCGACTTCGGCACGGAAAGCATCTTGGTGGTGAGCGGATAGGTGACCTGATCCTGGACGAGCTGCGGCGCCTGGCCCGGCCACTCGGTGTAAATGATGACCTGCGTGTCCGAGAGATCCGGGATCGCGTCGAGCGGGATGTTCCGCAATGCGTAGATGCCGCCGAAAATCAATGCGGCCGTGCCGGCGAGGATGAGGAACTTGTTCTTGATCGAGAACTCGATGATGCGCTTAAGCATGGATGGGGGGAGCGAGTGACCGGGCGCGGTGGCAGCCGGAGCGTTGCTGGTTTCGGTTTGGTTGGCGTGTTACATCTTGTCGTGCTCGCAGGGCTGGCCGGCGGCCATCTCGGCCGCGCTCATCCCGCAGCTCCCGCAAGCCTCGCCGTCGTCTTGTTTGGCGGCGGCACCCGGTGCGCCTTGCGCCAGCAGATAATCGGAGATCGAGGCCGCGTCGATTGGCGGATGACCGGGCGGGAGCATCGCGGCCATGCCGCCGCTGTGGCCGGCGTGGGCGTCCGACCTCTGTTCCGGCGCATCGATCTCCGTGCCGCACGCGCTCATAGCGGAGCCAAGAAAAGGATTTTTCAATTCGGCGGTGCGCTGGAGCCAGCGGCCCGTGCCTCCGGGTGCCATCTCGCATTCGAAGATATGAAGCCCATCCGTGTGGTGAAGATGACCAGCGCGGGCCAGATCGGCCACCGCGGTGCTGAGCGGCGTGAAATCTTCGCGCGCTGCTTTGAGATCGGCACTTTCGAGGAATCCATCCTTGAATCTGCCCAGCGGGCTGTGCGCGGCGTGCGCCTCGGCCTTGAAATAGCCAACCAGCGCGGTGCGAATCGCGGGCAATTGTTTCTGATAACCGGCGAGATCGTCGGCGGCGAGAGAGGCCGAGGCATCGGCTAAACCAAGGGCAAGCGGCCTAAGCGCCGCCCCGTTCGACACCGAGCCCGAATCGGCCGGCATGGGCGATTCGCTCCTAGCGGGTGCCGACGCGGGCGCATCGTGCTGGTGGGCGGTAGGCTGAGACGCCGGGGTTGGCTCCTCATAAACGGGCACCATATCCATGCCCATCGAGTCCTTCGCCGGGGTCGGACTGGTCTCAGAGGGCATCATCGATGATTGATAGCGCAGAATCTTGCGTCCGTCGGCCGGGGCTGGCGCCACCGGAGCGCTTGCCGTCGGCGTGCTTTCGGCCGACTTCAGCATTTTCTGGATCGCCTCCCGGAGCTGGCTCTCGGAATCGAGCATGAACTGCCCCGACGTCACGACGCGATCGCCTTCCTTAAGTCCGCTGAGCACCTCGTAGAAATTGCCCTCGCTGCGCGTGCCGAGCCGGACCTCGCGCGGCTCGAATGATCCGCCGTCCTTGGCAATGAACACCGTGTTGCGCTCACCGCTGCGTAGCACTGCCATGTCGGGGACGAGCACGGCTGACTCGGCGAGCTGCGTCGCAAACCGCACGTCGGTGAACATGCCCGGACGCAGATAAAGATCGGCATTGGGGAGCACGATGCGCGCGGTGGCTGTGCGCGTCTGTTCCTCGACTTGAGGCAGCAGCAGTTGCACTTTGCCCTCGAACGTGCGCTGCTGGCCGTAGCTCGTGCGCACCTCGGCTGGCTGGCCCTCCTGCACAAACGGCAGGTCCTTTTCATAGATCTGTCCGAGCACCCAGACGGTCGAAAGATCGGCGAGCCGGTATATCTTTTCTCCGGCCTTCATCATCTGACCGGCAACGGCCATTTTTTCGATGACCACCCCGTCGGCTGACGCGCGAAACGTGTAAGTGCGGCGCGCTTCGCCCGTGCGGGCAACCTCGGCGATGAAATCCTCCGGGAGGTCGAAAAGCTGCAGGCGGGCGAGCGCCGCGCGGGTCAGCGGGCCGCCGGTCGCGCCTTCACTGCGCGTTGCGACCAGATAGTTGAGCTGGGCATTATAGAGATCAGGCGAGTAGATGTCGAAGAGCGGGTCGCCGGCCTTCACGGTGGTCCAGGTGGCGTTGACGTGGAGTTTTTCGAGCCAGCCCTCATATTTCGTCGTGACGTCGCGCAGGCCCTCTTCGTTGTAGGCAACGGTGCCGACCGTGCGAAAATCGCGCCTCACCGGACCGCGCGTGACAAGGGCGGTCTTCAAGTTCATCCGCTGTATCGTTGCGGCATCGATCTGGATGTTGTTTTCAGCGGAGGCGTCTTCGCCTTCATAAACGGGCACCATGTCCATACCCATCGTGTCCTTGGCGGGCTTCTGACTGATCTGGCCGGGGATCATGGTGGACTTGTAGTATTTGACCTTGCGCTCGCCGGCCGACGCGACGGCCTTGGCGCCACCGGCGGAGTTGGCGCGGACGGGCTGCAGTTTCATGCCGCAGATCGGGCAGTCGCCCGGTTTGTCCCGGACGATCTGCGGATGCATGCCGCAGGTGTAGAGCTGCTTTCCCGCCGCACGCAGCGGCAAAGGGAAAAACACGAGCGCGCCGAAAAGCAGCGTGGCGACGACAAATGCGAAGCGAAGGGAAGAGATCACGGGCGATTTCATGAGATTTTACTTGGAAGGAATGGCGGCGGTGAGCAAAGGGCTGTCGGCTGGCGCCACATCCGCAATCATCAGCAGCAGTTCGGTGACGGCGATTTCGCGCTGACGCAACGCGTCAACCCGTTCCAACCGCATGCCGAGCGCCATGAGCCGCGTCTGCGGAATCATGCCGGGGCCGCTCATGCCGGACTGGTAGGCGGCTTCGGCAGAGGCGATGCTGCGATCAAGGTTGGGCAGTGCGGTGGTTTCGAGATAGGTGATCATCCGTTCCGACTCACGGACCATGTAGAGCATCTGCGCCAGTTCGGCAGCGAGGTTGAGCTGCTCGACATCGAGGCGGGCGACGGCCGCATCGCGACGCGCCTCGGCGGCGGCGATGGTTGCAGCTATCTTGTCGCGCCAGATGGGCAGCGTGAGCGTGCCCGTCGGACGCACCATGAGCGGATCGGCCTTCAGGTCGGGCATCACGCCCAGCGAGAAATCAGGCGTGCGGGTCTTCTGCGCAACCTCGACGGCCGCGATGGTCATGTCGACCATCGCCCGCATCGAGGCAAGCTCGGGGTTCAGTGCTCTTAACGCACGCCAGAGTTCCGTTTCGGTCGGCAGTGGCGTCTCCGTGAGAGCAATGCGCGGCCATGGCGGATCGGTTTCGTCGGGCGTAAGGCCGAGCGTGGACTTGAAGCGAGTCCGAGCGGCGGCGCGGCGGTCTTCGAGCGCGGCGATGGTCGCGCGCAGTTGCGCAGCCTGATTGAGAAACAGCACCTGGGCTTCGAGCGAGGCCATGCCGCGACCGGTCGAATATTCGGCAGTGTTGACGGCGGCGGACTGGTCGATGGCGCCAATGGAGGCTTCGCGCAGCCGGAGCGCCTCGTCCACGTAGGCGAGTTCGATCCAGGCTTTGCGCACGGCGGCGGCGGTGCGCAGCACGGTCGTCGCGTAATTGCGGTAGGCGACTTCGCTCGCGGCGGCGGCCTCGCGGCCCATTGCGGCGCGCTTACCCGGCGTCATGAAATCAAACATGATGCCGGGCATGAACGTCATCAGCGTATCGGAGATATCGGCCTCGAACGTGAGTTGTGGATCGGGGAGCGAGCGGGCGGGCGTGATCGCCTCCACCGCCGCGCGCCAATCGTAAAACGCTGCCGTCACTGCCGGATGTTTGAGCATCGCATAGCGCAGGTATTCGTCGGCGCCGGAGTTGTCCGCGAGTTCGGGAAGCGCCGGCATGGCTTGCTTGGGCCGAAGAATATCGCCGACCGCACCCGAGCGCTGGCGGGCCGATCGTTCCACGGCGAGAGGCGTTCCGGCGCAACCGGCGAGCAGGGTGACCGCGGCGAGAATGAAAGGGAGTCTAATGTTTGCCGAAAGAGTCGAGGTCATGCAATTGTTTAAAATGATACAGGTTATACGCCAGAGACAGGAAAATCACTCACGCATTCCTTGCGATAGGCCCGGCGTTTCTTGCGCCCTGCCGCGGCGAGCACCGGGGATGCCGTGGACCGTGGATTCATGCGCGGAGGGCCTCGTCCACGGCGTCCAACAGTTGCCCGCCGGAAAACGGCTTTTGCAGGAATCGCTGTTCGTCGATATTTTCCACTCCATTATTTTCCGCAGCATCCACGCCACCGCTCATGCGCACTATCTTCAGCGACGGGTTGATCTTGTGCAGTGCACGGATTGTCGCGATTCCGTCGAGAAAAGGCATCAGAAGATCGATGAGGGCAACCTGGAGGTCTCCCTTGTGCTCGGCGGCGAGGGCGACGGCTTCGGTGCCGTCGTGGGCTTGCAGAACACGGTAGCCCGCCGTCTCCAGGGCGAGCTGAGCCATTTCGAGAATGAAGGTTTCGTCATCGGCAATGAGCACCAACTCCCCATGCCCCTTGCGTCTGCTCTCGTCTTTCGGCGCGGCGAGCACCGCGGACTCATCCAGAGTCGCGGGCAGGAAGATCCTGAACTTGGTTCCTTGTCCAGGATGGGTGACCACCTGGACGAGTCCATGGTGATTCGCCACGATGTCCCGCGTGGTGGCCAACCCCAGGCCTGTGCCTTTGCCGACGGGCTTCGTCGTGAAGAAAGGATCGAATATCTTGTCCAGAATCTCCGGCGGGATGCCGCATCCGGTATCTGCGACGGTGAGCACGACGTAGGAACCTGCCTTCAGCCCGGGGGCCGCCTGCGGTCCGGTCTCAGTCGCTTCGAGGTTTTCGGTCGAGAAGGTCAGCTCGCCCCCACCGGGCATCGCATCGCGCGCGTTGACCGCGAGATTCATGAGCACTTGCGCCAACTGCCCAGAATCCGCCTTCACCGTCCACAAATCGCCGGACATTTGCTCATGGATCTGGATCGACTTGGGAAAGGCTACACGCGCCATGTCGGCGGCTTCGCGCACGAGGTGACGAAGCTGCACCTCGGCCCGATTGTTTTCACCGCCGCGGACAAACGCGAGCATCTGCCGCACGATTTGGGAAGCCCGCGCGGCGCTGCTGCCGACGGTGTCCAACAGGCGCGGATTGCCCGTCCCTTGCGGCTGGACGCGGAGAAGGTCCGTGGCAAATAGGATGGGGGTGAGGGCGTTGTTGAGATCGTGCGCAATACCGCTCGCGAGGGCGCCGACACTCTCAAGTCGTTGCGCATGGAGCAACTCGGCGTGGAGGGTCTTGAATTCGGTGATGTCCCGGAAAAGGCTTATGACCAGTTCGTGGTCGAACAGAGTGAGCGAGGCGGAGCTGACATGCACCGGCACGCGCCGGCCGTCCACGGTCTGCACTTCGCTTTCGAAGCTGTCCGTCGCGTCCGCCTTGCTCTGGCCCAGACGCAGGCGATGTTCCTCCGCTATTTCATCCGGGAACAAGAACCCGTAGTTCTTGCCGAGAATTTCGTCGCGCGAGCGGCCGAGGAGTTTTCCCGCCTGCTCATTGGCGTCGACCACCCGGCCTGACTTCAATTCGATCAAAAAGGCCGCGTCGCCGAGACTGTTGAACAGATGGCGGTATTTGTGCTCCGACTCGCGCATGATAGATTCAGCCTGCCGGCGCTCTGTGATTTGTGCGAGCAGCGGGCGAAAGGCGAAGAAATACAGAGCTGGGAAAAGCACCAGCACCAGCAGCGCCGACTCGACGAGAGACTGTATCCACGGTGACGGCAATACCACATGCCAGCGGTAGACATGAACAGACAGCATCGTCAGCGAATGCGTCACGCCGATGGTAAAGCAGATGAGGAGCAGCAATCGCACGGGCGACGTTTCCGCCATGGCCCGCCCCAGCCGCCGCATCACTGTGCGGGTGGTGGCGGTGAAGGCGAGATGAGGTAATTCGCTGGCCATGGTATTTAAACTGGCGCTGTGCGGTTGTCCTTCAGCCCAAATACGCCTTCTGCGCGTATTGATTGAGCATGCGGTGGGTATTGAAGAACGAGCCGTTGAAGGCAATACAATGGCGCATCACTTCAGTGAATGCTCCATGGTTCGCGAGATAGAGCGGCAGCACCTTGTGCTCAAGCTGATCGTAGAGCGAGCCGGCATCATGCGCGCGGTCGTGGTCCGAGGGACTGCCGCTGGGTTCCCACGGGCGACCCACGGCCCAGCCGGTCACATCCTCGATATGACCCTCGACCCACCAGCCATCGAGCACACTCAGGCTGGGCACCCCGTTGAGCGCCGCTTTCATGCCGCTGGTGCCCGAGGCTTCCATCGGCGGTTGGGGCGTGTTGAGCCAGACATCGACGCCGGACACGAGGATCTTCCCGAGATCCAGGTCGTAGTTCTCGAGATAAGCCACCTGCACGGACGACGAACGGAGTTCATCACGACAACGGACGATGTGCGCGATGATGTCCTTGCCAGGCTGGTCGGCCGGATGCGCCTTGCCGGAATATACGATCTGAAGCCCGCCGGCGGCAGCGGCGATTTTCTTCAGGCGCGCAAGATCGGTAAACAGCAGGTCGGCGCGTTTGTAGGGCGTGGCGCGTCGGGCGAAACCGAGCGTTAGAACCGTGGGCTTCATCACGGCACCCGTTGCGCGCTTTACCTCGGCCATGAGACGTTCCTTGGCTTTCCGGTGCGCCGCATGCACCAACGGCAGCGGAATGCGGAGCGCGTTGCGCAGGCTGTGATTATCCTGCCGCCAGTCGGGAACATAGCGGTCGAAAAGCCGCTGGAACGGCTCGCTGGCCCACGTGGCGGCGTGGACGCCATTGGTGATCGCGTCGATCACGTAGCGCGGAAACATGAGTTGCGAGACCTCGCCGTGCAGGCGCGCCACGCCGTTGTGGTAGTGGCTGAGATTGAGCGCGAGGAAGGTGAGGTTGAGCACGCCTTCACAGCAGAAGACATCGCGATGTTCGTGGAAATCGCGCAGCCCGAGCACCCGGCCGACGAGGTCGAGCGGGAATTTGTCGTGGCCGGCGGGCACCGGTGTGTGCGTCGTGAAGACGCAGCGTTGGCGCACAAGCTCGACATCCTCGTGCGCGAAACGGCTGCGACCGTGCGCGGTGGCGCTCGCATCGAGCAGTTCGAGACCCAGCAACGCGGCGTGGCCCTCGTTCATGTGATAATTGCGAATCGCATCGAACTTGAGCGCGCGCAACATCCGCACGCCGCCGATGCCCAGGATGACTTCCTGGCAAAACCGATAGTAGTGGTCACCGCCGTAGAGCCGGTCGGTGAGCCGCCGGTCCCATTCGCTGTTTTCCGGCAGATCAGCGTCGAGAAACAGCACCGGCACGATGAAGCCTGCGGGGCCGCGCACGTCATATTGCCAGGCGCGCAGCGCAACCCGCCGGTCCTCGATCGTGACGTGCGCCCGCGCCGGGAGTTCGCGGACGTGACGGCTGACGATCCACGGGCTCGGCTCTTCTTGCTGGTGACCGGCCGCGTCGAGTCGCTGGCGGAAATAGCCCTGCCGGTGGATCAATGTGAGGCCGACCATCGGCGTCTGCAAGTCGGCGGCGGATTTGAGGAAATCGCCCGCGAGCACGCCGAGCCCGCCGCTGTAGGTGGGAATCTCGGGCGTGAGCGCGATTTCCATCGAAAAATAGGCGATTTGTGGGGAGGTGGACATGTGGTAAAGTGCAACCGGGACAGACGATTCAACCTAAGCCGCGTCGGAATGGGATAACGGCGCAGCCAAACCCTGGTTCTCGATGGTGGCACCTTCCGCCGCAGGCCGACGGACCAGCAACGCAGCGCGGTATTCAGAGGGGGATTGGCCGAACAGTTTGCGGAAGGTGCGGTTGAATTGGGAAATACTTCGGAAGCCCGCCGCCAAGGCCGATTCGGTGACGGAGTTGTGCGGGTCGGCCAGCAACTGGCGGACGCGGGTGATACGCGTGCAACTGAGGAACTCGCGAAACTTACAGCCCGTGGTGCGGTGAAAAGTCCGGCAAAAATGCGTTGAACTCATCTGCGCAACCTTCGCCATCTTCGCCAGGGTGAGGGGCTCGTGATAGTGTGCTTCGATCCACTCTTTGGCCCGAAGTATGGCGCCCGGTTCGGTCGGCCGCCCGGTTGGGGCATACAGCACATACCATTCCGTCAATTGTCTTGAGAAGATTTCGAGCAGTTGAACGAGAGAGGCGTATCGCGCGGGGTCGATGTAGCGAATCTGCCAAAGCGCTTCCCTCACCTGCCGGGCGGCGGTGTCCGCCATGGGGCGGGATAACAGCCGCACGACGCGCTGCACGTCGTTGTCCATCGGCGCCCGGAGCCGGACCTGGCCGATATGCAGAAGCGCGATGACCCGATTGCCGGTGCGCACGGGCACAACGGTTTCGCAGAAGCCGGCGTGACATTCGCGGGTGAGCGCCGAATGCTCCGCCGCGACCGCGAGTTTTTGTTGGAAGAAAAGGCACGCCGCGCACGAGCGGCGGCCGAGACCCAGGCGGGCGCAGGACGAGTCGGGGCACGCATCTGCCGACTCAGCCCAAAGGCTCGACTGAGGATCCCTCAATTCTGGCAGCAAGCCGGTCGCGGCCTCGAAAGCATGTTGATAGTCACGGAAGAGCTTCGAGCCCGACATGATTGCGGCGGGCGTCAGTCGTCGCGTGGAATCCGGCCGGGGAGATTGCATCGACAAAACGGTGATGGCGCGCGGAAGGTAAATTAATCGGCGCCCGTGTCAGATTTGGATGACCGCATTAACCCCGCCGTGCGGATTGGGGCAGGATTCACGGGCGAGAGGATCGGCCACCCAAGTGCCGTCGACCACGAACAAGTATTCGTGACGTCCCGGCGGAAGTGGCAACTCGAGTTGCCACTTCCCGGGGGCACTCTGCGCGAGCGCCGTGGCATCGGGTTTCCATTCGTTGAAGGAGCCGGCAACGAACACGGCACTCGCAAGCGGGTCGGTGTAAGTGAACATGACGGGGACCAGGGCATGTTTCTTGGATCGTTTCTTCATGGTGAGTGTTTTTCGTTGAGGAGACCGCCGCTGGGCGTGGCGGTAATTTTGTTAGTATCTCAAATCTGCCGGCTGATTTCTCGGCATGTTGCAAGAAAGACTGTGCGTTTCTTCACCTCCCGCGTCCGTAGCAGAACGCGGGGTATTGGGGCTGATGCGGCCATCGTGTGACTCAACCGCGTGTCGGCGTCACGCAGGCGGAATCGCAGTCGTGTTGGGCGGTGATCGTCACCGGCTGGAGCGGCCCGCGAGCGTTATGCCAGCTGGGTTTCATCACGGTGAAACTGCCGCACGAAGTGCAGGCGCGTTTGGAACCGACCTTGGTAACTTGCAGCGGTCCGCGACCATTGGCCCAAGCGTTCTTGGTCTCTGTGATGGCAACGATTTTCGGGTCGGTGCATATCTTCGCGGCTGCCGGCAGGGACGGCTGCGCCGCCTGTTCCGTCTTTGGCTGAGGTTTGGGAGCCCAGTATTGGGCACCGGGACCACCGTAAACGCGCGGAGCGGTGATACCGAATGCAAGAACCAAGAGCGAACCCAGCCCGATGAGGTGGGAGATATTACGTTTAGTTTTCATGAGGTGTCTTCGTGAAAGATTGACTTTGGTGCCGCAGTGGACGGGCCTGTGAATGGGTGGAGGCTAAGATTTTACCGCTGGCGTTTGGACCGCTACAGAGCACCGGACCGCGTCTTTGCACATCGGGCAGTTGTGCTGCATGGCGTTGGTCGTTATGCCGCGAACGACTTTGATTTCACCGCCGCAGTGATCGCACGTGTGCTTCGCGCCGACTGTAAACCACTCAAGGCGGCCCTTGCTGGGCGGCCCGATCCATCCTGAATCGCGGAGGATGATGGTCTTGCAGGCCTCGCACGACATCAGGGCTGGGGCCTGCTTGTTCGGAGTATCGACGGTTTTCGTGGCCTTTGCTTTGTGTTCAGCCTCAATCTGTCTCATTCGTTGCCAGTATTCCGGACCGGGGCCGGCGTAGAGGGAAGCGCTGAAAGCGAGCGCGAAGGTCAAGAGGGAACCCGACCCGATGATTTTTGCGGAACGGAGCAGTATGTTCATGGGATTGTTTGTTTTTGCGATGACTGAGCGTGACTTCGTGTTCTATGAATACTTATACGCTGAGGGGGCCGCCTCCCCTCACGCACTTCTTGCTACGAAGTGCGCGTATCTTGTGCATGCGCGTTGATGCTGCACCCATCTCTTCCGGTTAAAGATTGACGGAACGGGTAGTCGCGGTGTCGCGCAGTGGTCGCCGGGATAAGAATCGGTCACGGGCCGTCGGGGGCCGCCCGGATGCGTCGTCACGGCGGACACGCTGCGCGAAGGTATTCAACCGTTGAGGTGGTTCCGCTCCGTAGGCGGATTGGGGTGTGCAAACATCATGCTGTCTTGGCCGGGTGCTGGGCGGCCACGCAACGCTCGGCATTCTTGCCACACATCACGCAGTTGCCCTGCATGGCATTGGTCATTTTCCCTCTCATGGCCGTGAGTTCGCCGCCACAGTGTCCGCAGCTGTGCTTGAAGCCGACCTCCGGCGGGCGCGGCTGGGCTCTTGAGTCCTGTATGGTGCCGATCGCGGCACGAACGAGAGGGACGGTCTTGCAGACAGGGCAGGCCATCGCCGCTGGTGCGTTCGGCTTCGCGGGGTCGGATGACTTTGCCATGGTCCCCGGTTTGGTCGTGAATTGAGGGTTGGTGCCGGCAAACGCCATTGCGGCGGTGAAACTGAATGCCAGGGCCAGGAGCGAGCCCAACCCGATGAACTTGGACGTAGAGCGGAATGTTTTCATGGAATTTGGTTTGGAGTGAATAATTACGTTTTCTTCCGATGCTTATACGCCGACGCTGCCGGCCAGCCCTCTCAGCTTCTCACAAATAATGCCCGGCGTTTTCCTGCTATGGATCGCGAAGGGCACTGCGTGCCGGGACGAGACTTTTCCGGTTTCTGGCTGAACCGCGCAGAACCGGGCTGTGCCCCGGCCGCAGATGACAAGATATGCGCAGCTTTTCCCGGAATATTTCTGAGGGATGAACGGCGATCCTCCGTTCAATAACCCGACATCAGTCGCATCAGGTCACCTTAACCGCGTCAAAACCTCCCCGGTTTCCCTCGACCCAAATCAACCATGAAAATCCTCCGCATTCTGATTATCGCCACGCAGTCCGTGCTTGGACTCGCAACGGGCCTTTACGCCGCCGAAACCATGCCAGGGCATGGGCACCATGCGCACACGTCCGCCCTCACCGACGCCCAAAAACAACTTCTCTCCGGCTACGAAAATGTCCGCGCCGCGCTGGCGGCCGATGATCTCACCGCCGCCAAAACCGCAGCCGCGACGCTGGGCGACTTGCCAGCGGCGACGCAACTCGCGAAGGCCGACTCGCTGAATTCCGCGCGCGTCGCCTTCAAAAAGTTGAGCAACCAAGCCGTCCAGCTCGCCAAGGGTCAGCCGGGATTCTATGTCGCGCACTGCCCGATGGCCGGCAGCGACTGGGTGCAAACCACCACGAAAATCGGCAATCCTTACCTTGGGCCCAAGATGGCCACCTGCGGCAGCATTCAAGACTGAACCCCAATCCTTTTCCCATATGAAAACCAAACTCAATCGCCTGATTTCACTCATTGGTGCCGCGCTCGGCCTCGCTCTTCTCTCCGGGTGCGGCACCATGCCTGGCGGCGGCTCCGGTGGGCACCACCACGTTTCGATCAAGACACCAGCTCAAAGCTCCAGCCGGACGGTATAAAACATTTCGATCATCGCGGTATTTGCAAGGTGCGGTGACCTGAATTACTGTAGTGCGCGTAAGGAGCCGCCGCCCCAACTGCGGGCGGCGGCTCCTTAAATTTTCGCATGGCAAGCCAGGTTTGAAAGCGTGCCTGCAACATGCCACGCGATCATCGCGCAGCTCCACCGCAGTAGACACGGACGGATGAAGCGCTTAGTCGCGCGCTCGGTGTGCCCAGCAGTGATACAGCCAGGCCGCAAAGACGAGCAGCCATGCGGCTGTGATCAAGGCACAGGCGACGACAACCACGGCGCTGAAGATTACTTTGATCATGGGGTGATTGGGTCTGGCTTGGCTGACAGGCGAGATTCGTGGAGACCCATCTGTCTTTCAGTAGTGTGAAATCGAGCGTTTTCTTCTGGATCTCCGTAGGATCGGTGCACACCCGTTAGCGGATTACTTGCTCAATCGAGGAAACGACCCCGTTCTTAAACACAATACGGAGGCGGTCCACATCCTGCGACGGTCCGTAAGCGTGAGCCCCGCCGCCCCAATAGCCATGCCCGTAGTAGCCACCGCCCCAGCCGCCATGACGCCAGCCCCCTCCCCAACCCCAGTAAGGGTAACCACCGTAGCCATAGCGATTGTCCACGTAGCGCCAGATGAATCTTTGCCCATCGGCGTCCGTCTGAACCTTCACCCGGTCCGGCTTTCCCACTGCGAGTGTGACCGCGCTCATGTCCATGCCAATTCCAACCTGCCCGGCCTTGATGAGTGCCTGCTGATCGGGATTGAGCCGGGTAAACGCTTCCGGGTTGCTTCTGATGCGGGTCGCCGGAGTTGCACAACCCGCCAGCCACACCACGCTCAGCACGGCTGCGAAAAGGAGGCGATGTTTTAAAGTTTTCATAGCGTAAGCCTGATCTTGTTTTGGATTCCTCTAGCAAGCCTTGGGCAGTGCTGCCGCCAGCTCCACCCCATGAGGATGGTTCCGGCTTTCCTTGCGGAAGATCGCCCGCTGACGAAGCATGCGGTCGAGTTTGCCGACCAGCAGTAGAATCGATTTGTGGCATTCGTCGGTGTCCACGCTCGCGTTCAAATCCCACCCATGGCTGCTGACATGCCCTTTGGCCACGAACCAGCTCAAGCCGTGCCGCTTCTCATGTTCGAGCTCCACCCGAATTCGGATGACACGCTCCCCGTGGCGAAACAGCCGCCACGCCTTTTGCTGAACAAACGTCTTCAGCGACGGCGTAAGATCGAAATGAATGCCTGAGACAATCACACTCGGCGGGTTTTCGTTGTTCATAATTGGGATCTTTTGTGGTTACGTTTGTGAGGAGACGGAGTTCACGGCCGTGGTCATCGAGATCGGTCTTGGCTTGCGCATGATCCTTATACGATCCTCACCGGGGCGCCCCCTCAGAAGCTCCAGGTGGCCGTGGCCATTGGCCAGATCCGTGGAGCCGGGTTCACTCGCGGAAACATTTCCGGTGTATCCATGGATATCGAACGCGCTCCGGACTGGCGGCTTGCCAAGCCAAACCCCGCGAGTTCGAGCCGCAGCCGCGAGGCGCGCGAAAAGCTCAACGAGCCCACGCCGTCCGATAATTCACGTCCAGGATCTGGCTCGGGCGCGCAGAATACAGCGCGGACTGCGGGCGTTTCAGCGGCACCCAACGGTATGCTCGCCTGTTGGCACCCCGTCGGCTGCGTTGGACTGAAGTTTGGTCGATCCCGTTCCGACTCGCTGGCTAAGCCCGACGTCATCAGCGACAACGAGAGTATTGCCATCACGCCCAAGGCGGCACATGTGCGCCGTGGCGTTGTTTTCACCGTCGAACGATTCGTTTTCATTTGAGTTTGTGTTCCTACCCTTCAACGCGATCAACCGCGTTCATCCCTCATGATCGTTGCATGTTTCCCTGTGCGCCCTTCACCGGTATCAAAGGCCTGGCCACGGAACGAACGCCTTCGCGACAAAGCGGTCGTCGGCCGCGTCAGCTGGTCAGGCTGCCGTTTGTCGCGCCGCGTCGCCCCGGCGTCGAATGGCGCCACGCGCGGGTTGCGGGGTCTGCGTCTCTGGGCGGCCGATCAGTTCGATCCATCGCGCGGAATTGAAGGCTCCGGCTCCGTCCGGACTTTTTTCCGTCGCCGCCGGATCGGGCAGCCACTCGCCATGCACGAGAAACGAATACTCGCACCAGCCGGGCTGGAGCGCCACGCTGCCGCGCCAGAAACCCGGCGTCACCTCGCTCAATCGCGCGAATTCCCTAACCATCGCCAGGGCGTCGCGGCCGTCCACGCTCCACGGTTGCCGCCCCGGAGGCGGCCACTGCTGTGGCCGGTCATTCATAAAGACCGCCAGCCAAACGGTGCGGGCCCCGCGACAGGCGAACGAGAATGGCACTTTTACCGTATCCGCGGTAACGGGCTGCGTCGCGCGCGCAGGCCATTTCGAATTCAGGATTGGCGGCTGGTTCATGGCGGCATTGCTCGCTTACCATCCTCGCAGAAGTGTGGCGCGGGCTTCTCCGCACCTCGACGAAAAGATCGCGCATTTCTTCAGCCAGCACCCGCACCGAGCGCCGTTCGATAGGCCCGGGGCGAGGAGCCGACAATCCGGCGGAACGTCCGGTTGAACTGGGAGAGCGACTGAAAGCCAACCTCGAACGCCACTTCACTGACCCGGAATCTCGGGTGCTGCAGGAGATTCGTCGCCTTCTCGACCCGCAGCCGGGCGACGTAGTCAACGAAGTTCAACCCCGTGGCCTTCTTGAAAAGCATGCTGAAATAACCGGCGCTCACGTTCACGCGTCGCGCAACGTCACCGAGGGACAGTTCGTCCCGATATCCTTCGTCGATGATCTGCCGGGCGCGCGACACGGACGTATTGTCCGGCGCCGTTCGCTGCAGGGCGAGTTGGTTGCCGCAGGCCGCAAGATGCCGGGCGAAAATGGCGAGCAGCCGGACCATCGATTCGTATTGATCCGGAGCGAGCACCCGGGACGCGAAGTAAGCCTCCTCGAATTGTTTCAGGTCGATGTGCGTGCCCAGCCGCAGCAACTCGCGCGTGATTTTGCTGAACTGCCGCCGATTCGGCGACTCGATCAGAATCCGGCCGGTTTGCAAAAACGCGACCAACTGATCGCCGACCCGCACGGGCACGGCCGTCTCACAGAGGCCCGCGAAGCATTTCAATGTTTTCGGCTGAAGATTCGCCTCCTCCTCCAACTGCTTTTGCAGCTTGAAGCAGGCTTCGCAGGCGCGGTTCGTGCGCGCCATCAGGGCGCAAAACGGACTCCCCGCGGCCGGCCGGTCCATCGAGCCCATCGAGTGATGCTCCCCCGGGGGATGCAAACCCAGCGGAAGGCCGGTGGCTTTTTCGAATGCCTCCTGATAGTCCCGAAACATGGCGGAGTCCGAAAGTGCGGACAAAAGCGGGGGGTCGGGTCGCGTCGGCATGGCAGAAACTCATCCCTTATACGCCGCGAAAGCTCTCCATCCCTCATTTTGATTACTTTGTCCCGAGGGGTAGCGCCCTCTATTAGCGTATAAACCATCAGGAGGCAGTCGCTCTAATCTCCGCAAACACTCATGAAACCGCGCTTTGTGACCTTTGCTATCGACCCTCCTGCCGGCGGATGAGTTGCGCTCCCCAGAATCAGTCTGCCGTGGGCGCAAAGCGGCTCCCTGCCTCGGATTGCACGCCAGCCAGCAAACACCACGTTGACTCGCACCCCAATCGCAGGAAGAAAATTGCGCCGCGATGACTCCCACGCCGATGAAGACCTCTTTGTTATTCGACAAATTCGGCGCAGCGGCGGCCGTTCTTGGCGCGGCGGTTACGCCGTGCTGCTTCCCGCTGTTCGCCTCGATCGGAGCGGCGCTCGGGTTGTCCGCCTTCGAACGGTTCGCGCCGCAGATCTCGTATGTAATTCAATTCTGCGTGCTGCTCTCGCTTGCTGGCTCGGTCGCGGCGTTTCTCAGGCATCGTGTCATCTATCCGATGCTGATTGCCGTGGCGGGAACGGTTGCGGCGTTTGGCTACTATTACGCCATGCGCGGACACCCGTGGATTTATTCCGGTTTTCTGGCGATCGGGGTGGCGGCGGGGTGGAACACGTGGCTCACGCGTCGGCGACCGGTGCGGCTCCTTTCGGTGATCACCTGCCCTCTCTGCGGTTTTGAGAAGGAGGAGACGATGCCGACTGACTCCTGCCAGTTCTTTTACCAGTGTTCACTCTGCAATACGGTGCTGAAACCCAAGCGAGGCGACTGCTGTGTGTTCTGCTCCTATGGTTCGGTGCCCTGCCCGCCGATTCAACTTGGCCGCGGGTGCTGCGCGTGAGGAGTGCTCATCCCTTGATCACACCGCCTGCGCCGGAGTCGCCCGCGCCCGCCCCGTTCACCGAAACGCCGGTGTGGAGCCATCTCGGAACCGGCTGGCGACCGCTCTTCGGCAACTATCGCGAACTCGGGTTCAGCTTCGAGTGGCATGATTTCACCTCGGCGAAAGAACTCGACTGGGCGCGCAGTTTTCACCCCGGCAGCGTCGAACTTTGCCTGAATCTCGACGGCGCCGCCGTGCTCGCAGATGCCAGACAGACCGTCGAGCTTCCGGCCAGAACGCTCACGTTTTACTATCAGGGCGTTCCCTCGTTGTCCGCTTCGCGCCGGGCTGGCCAACCGCATCGTTTCGTCACCGTCGAGTTCTCGCCCGTGTTTTTGGAGCAGCATTTTCGCACGGAGACGGAAAACCTCCATCCACTCGTGCAGTCCGTCGTGCGGCGCGAGGCGCAGGCTTCACAGGTCGCTCCGTCCCAGCCGATGGGCACCGGCCTGCTGCAACTGATCGAAAGTCTGCGGCAATGCCCCGTCTTCAAACCCGCCCAGGAAATATGGTTTCGTTGCAAGGCCCTGGAGGCTGCAGCCCAGGTTTTCTTTCGTCCCCCCGGAGGGGAGCTGTGGTGCACGCGGACGCAGCGAGCAGCCCGTGAACGGGTGGAGCGAGCCCGGATGATTCTGCGGGAAAAGATGGATGCCCCGCCCTCGCTGGACGAACTG
>Ga0066487_100203_pt1 | contig 18944 bp, 11 predicted proteins | sample LakWasM129_HOW14_2_FD_59588 | JGI IMG/M metagenome (GOLD analysis project Ga0066487, IMG submission 59588) | Freshwater sediment methanotrophic microbial communities from Lake Washington under simulated oxygen tension - Sediment Metagenome 129_HOW14 | ecosystem: Environmental > Aquatic >... | reverse complement strand
GCGCTCACCCAGATCAGCTCCAAGGTCGAGCAGGTGCGCAACCAGCTGCCGCCCGAGGCGGAGACCCCCTCCATCACCGTCCAGTCGAGTGACAACCAGTTCGCCTCGGCCTACCTGAGCTTCTACTCCGACACGCTCGATCAGAACCAGATCACCGACTACCTGAACCGCATGGTCCAGCCGCGCCTTTCGTCGGTGAAGGGCGTGCAGCGCGCTGATGTGCTCGGCGGCCGCGTCTTTGCGATGCGCGTCTGGTTGAAGCCCGACGAACTCGCCGCCCACGGCATCAGCCCCGCCGAGGTCCGCGCGGCCCTGCAGGCCAACAACGCCCTCGCCGCCGTGGGCGCCACCAAGGGTTCCATGCTGAGCGTCAGCCTGGTGGCCAACACCGACCTCAAGAACGTCGACGAGTTCAAGCAGCTCGTGGTCGCGCAGCGCAACGGCACCATCATCCGTCTTTCCGACGTGGCCGACGTGGTGCTCGGCGCCGAGAGCTACGACACCGAGGTTCGCTTTGGCGGCCAGACCGCCACCTTCATGGGCATCTGGGTGCTCCCGACCGAGAGCACCGTCGAGGTCATCAAGCGCGTGCGTGAAGTCATGCCCGACATTGAGCGCGGCCTGCCCGCCGGCCTGCATGCCAAGATCGCCTACGATGGCACCAAATACATCGACGACGCGCTTAAGGAGATCCTGCGGACCCTTATGGAGACGCTGCTCATCGTCATGGTGGTCATCTTCCTCTTCATGGGCTCGCTGCGCTCGGTGCTCATCCCGATCGTTGCCATGCCGCTGTCGCTCGTCGGCGCACTCTTCCTCATGCTGGCCTTCGGCTTCACCATCAACCTGCTCACGTTGCTCGCGATCGTGCTCGCGGTGGGTATCGTGGTGGACGACGCCATCGTCGTGGTGGAAAACATCGAGCGTCACATCCGCGAAGGCCTGCCCCCGGTGGAGGCCGCGATCCAGGGCGCCCGCGAGTTGGTCGGCCCCGTCATCTCGATGACGATCACGCTCGCCGCGGTCTACGCGCCGATCGCTTTTCAAGGCGGCCTGACCGGCGCGCTCTTCCGCGAGTTTGCCATGACGCTCGCCGGCGCTGTCGCCGTCTCGGGCTTCGTCGCCCTGACTCTCTCGCCCATGATGAGCGCTCATCTGCTCAAGGACCACGCGCACGAGGAGGTCGGTCTCACCGGCACGATCAACCATCTCTTCGACCGACTCCGCAACCGTTACGAGCGCATGATCGGCGCCAGTCTCGGCTGGGTGCCCGTGACCATCACCGGGGCCGTCATGCTCACTTTGCTGCTGGTGCCGTTCATCATGTTCGCCCAGCACGAACTCGCTCCGAAGGAGGACCAGGGCGTGGTGTTCAGCATCCTCCAGCCTTCGCCGACCTCGACCATCGACCAGAACGTCATCTTTTCCAAGCAGGTGCAGGAAATGTTCACGAGCGCGCCGGAATATGAAAACTCGTTCCAGCTCACCGGCTCCAACTTCGGTTTCGCCGGCATCATCCTCAAGCCCTGGTCGGAGCGGAAACGCACCTCGATCCAGATCCAGGAGTCGCTGTTGCCGGCGGCGGCGAAGATCGCCGGGCTGAACGTGATTGTCACCACGCCCGATCCGCTGCCGTCCGGGGGCAACTTTCCCATCGAGTTTGTCATCCGCTCGACGGCTTCGCACCGCGAGATGCTCGATTACGCCCAGCAGCTCGCCCTCTACGCCAACACCGCGGCCAACGAGCCCAACGCGAAGCCCACGTTCTTCTTCGCCGACACCGACCTGAAGTTCGACCTGCCGCAGACCGAGGTGCTGATCGACAAGGACAAGGTCGCCTCGATGGGCCTGAACCTCAGTGACGTTGCCCGCGATCTCGGCGCCATGCTGGGTGGCGGCTACGTCAACCGTTTCGTGAATGACGGCCAGAGCTACCGCGTCATTCCGCAGGTCGAGCGCAGCCAGCGCCTCAATCCCGAGCAATTGCTCGACTACCATGTGCGCGGTCCGGCGGGCCAGCTCATCCCGCTGTCCACCATCGCCACGCTCAGCAACACGGTGCAGCCCCGCACGCTGAACCGGTTCCAGCAGCTCAACTCCGTCAAGATCACCGGCGTCGGCCCGAGCATCGACATCGCGCTCAAGAAACTCGAGGCCAAGGCGAAGGAGATACTGCCGCCCGGCTACTCCATCGATTACGGCGGGCAGTCGCGCCAGCTGCGCACCGAGGGCGGTGCCTTGTGGAAGGCCTTCGCGCTCGCCGGCGTGCTCATCTTCCTGGTGCTCGCCGCCCAGTTCAACAGCTTCCGCGATCCGTTCATCATCCTGCTTGGCTCCGTGCCACTGGCTCTGGTTGGTGCGATGCTCCCCATCTTCATGTGGAAGACCTCGCTCAACATCTATTCCCAGATCGGACTCATCACGCTGGTCGGCCTGATCGCGAAGAACGGCATCCTGATTGTCGAGTTCGCGAACAAGCTCCAGGAGTCGGGCGTGCCCAAGCGCGAAGCCATCCGCCGCGCTGCCGCGACTCGCCTTCGCCCCGTGCTCATGACTTCGGCCGCGACGGTCTTTGGCCACCTGATGCTCATCTTTGTCACGGGTCCGGGCGCCGCCGCCCGCAATTCCATTGGCTGGGTGCTTGTCGTCGGCATGGCCGTCGGCACGGTCTTCACGCTCTACGTGGTGCCCGCCTTCTACATGCTCATCGCCAAGGATCATGCGCTGGCCCGGCAGAAGGCGCTGGACGCCGCCCCGGCGCCCGTGGCCGAACCCATCCTTGCCAAATAAGCCGCGATTCCATTCCATGAAAACTTTCATGCGCCCGTTCATCCTTCCCCTTCTGGCCGCGAGCGTGCTCGTGGCCATCCCTGCGCCCGCCCAGCTCAACGACGGCAAACCCGATCCGGAGTTCGCCGTGCCGGCGGCGCTCGATCTGCCCTACGCCCTGGCGTTCGCCCTCGATAACAACTTCGCCATCCGCCAGGCCAAGGAGCGCATCCGCCAGCAGGAGGGCGTCGTGCTCGAGGTCCGCGGCCCGCAGATTCCCAACGTTTCCGCCACCGCCGGTTACCAGCGCAACGACGCCGAGATCGGCTCGAACGGCGACGACCGCAACTGGTCCTTCAACATCACCGCCCGCCAGGCCCTCTACGCCGGCGGCGGCATCAAGGCCAATGTCCGCGGCCAGCAGCTCACGTTGGACGCGGCCATCCTCTCGTTGCAGGCCGTCATCAACGACGCCCTGCTGGAGGTGCGCACGCGGTTCTACACGGTGCTCGTCAGCCGCGAGAAGATCAAGGTGCAGGAGCAGAACATCGAGCTCCTCCAGCGCCAGCTGCAGGACGTGAAGAACCGCTACGAGGCCGGCACCGTGTCAAACTTCGAGGTGCTGCGCGCCGAGGTCGCCCTCGCCAACGCCCAGACGCCGCTGATCACCGCGCGCAACGACTACCGCCTCGCCATCGAGGAACTGCGCCTCGCTCTCGGCTTCACCACCGCGACCGAGACCAACGTCACGAAGATCCCGGAGTTTCTCGGCAAACTCGAGTTCACGCCCGCCAGCTTCGATCTCGTCTCCGCGCTGGCCTCGGCCCGCGAGAAGCGGCCCGACCTGCTGCGCCTGCGCAAGCTCGAGACGGCCGCGGAAGAGGGCGTGATCGCCCGCCGCGCCGGCTACTACCCGAGCCTGTCTCTTTTCGGCGCCTACGATTCCCGCAAGACGCCCGGCTTGAGCAGCTTTTCCGACAACCGCTCCGGCTTCACCGTGGGACTCCAATCCACCTGGGATATCTTCGACGGCCGCGCCACCGCGGGCCGCGTCGCGCAGGCGCGCTCGTTCCTCGAACAGACGAAACTCGCCGTGGCCGAGGCCCAGTTGAGCGTGGACGTCGACGTCCGCCGCGCCATCTCCACCTTCCAACAGGCCAACGAACTCGCCGAGGCGTCAAAGAAAGTCGTCGAGCAGGCCGAGGAGGCACTCCGCCTCGCCAACGCCCGCTACAATGCCGGCACCGCCACCCAGCTCGATGTGCTGACCTCCCAGGTCGACCTGACCACGGCCCGCCTCAACCAGCTGCAGGCTTACTACACCTACAATGTAGCGGTCGCCAACACCCGCCGAGCCATGGGACTCGCGGACGAGATGAAGCCCACCGGCGAGCTGACTTATCCGGCCAAGTAAGGGTGGAGGCGCCGTCTGCCCTTGCTGTAGCCGGCGCTCTATGAGCGCCGTTTCCATCCACGGCGGTCATAGACCGCCGCTACAGTTATCCCGATATTCCACGGCCTTTTTTCCATCGCCCCTTTCGAGTAACTTCTGCCAGAGTTCCGTGTCTTTCCGCCCTACATGAAGTCCGCCCGGCCACTGCTCATCATCCTTGGGGTTCTTATTGTGGTGGGTGGTGTCGGCCTCGGGCTCGCCTTGACTCCTTCGATCCAGCGCTGGGCGCTGTTGCGCCAAACCGGTCGCATCCCCGGCCTCACGCTCACGGTCGGCGAAGTTTCCGCGGGCTTCTCCAGCGTGCGGCTGCGCCAGGTGGAGGTGCAAAAGGCGGGGCTGCGCGTCAAACTGGAGCGGCTCGACGCCGATTATTCCTTGATCCAGTTGCTCGTCAGCCGGCGGCTGCACATCCGCCAGCTCACCGCCGCCGGGCTTGTGGTCGATGCCAGTCATTTGTCGCCGGCGCGGAGCGAGGCGGCCGCCGCCGCTGTGGCCGGCGCCCCGGCGGTCGCTCCCGGCCTGCTCGCCCGTTTCCAGCTGCCGGTCGAACTCGTGTTGGATGAGGTCCGTATCTCCGGTCGCGCGCTGGTGCCCGGCGCCGCCGGCCAGCCGTCGCTCGAGACCGACTACAACATCACCGGCGGCAAGTTCGCCCCCGGCCAGGAAGGCTCGCTGCTGCTGACGACCGGACTGAAGAACCCCGCTGCCGCCGCCCGCGTCGCGGCGTTGAACGCCAAGATCACCCTGCGCGCGACGCAGACCGCGCAAAAGACCTTCGACCGCGTGAGCCTGAGCGCCGTGGTGGACGCCGAGGGCGAGAATTTCTCGGATCAGAACCAATTGAAGATCGCCGCCGAGTTGGCGAAGAGCGCCGGGGGCGAGAGTTACTCGTGCAGCGTCGACAGCCTCCTGCACGGTGCCGCCGGCCAGATGTTGACCCTGACCGCCGCTGTGCCCGCCGGCCGGTCGGAATATGCCGGCCAATGGACCCTCAAGGTCAGCTCGGCCCAATTGGAACCCTTTTCCCTCGGGGGCCTGCTGCCGGATTTCAACGCCCATGGCGACGGGCGCTTTTCCCTGAATCCCGCCACCCAGGCGATGAGCCTGTCGGGTCGGGTGGAGGCGGATGTCAGCCGGTTGGAAGTGATCGAGCCGGCCTGGCGGGCGATCGGCGCGGTCAAGCTGCAGGCGCAATTCGACGCGACCGAGGCGGACGGCATCGCGCGTCTCCAACAGTTATCGGTGCGGCTCGCCGGCGATCAGCCGGTGTGCGAATTGCAGGCCGTGCAGGCGGCGGAATTCAATCTGAAGGAACGGCGCCTGCAGGTCGGCGGCGCGGCGCCCGGCGAAGTGCTGAATTTGAAAATCACGGGGTTGCCTCTGGCGTGGGTGCGGCCGTTTGTGAGCGCGGTTGATGTTTCCGGCGGCATGGTCACGGGGCAGTTCACGATCACCGCCGAGAAGGACCGGCTGCTCGTCCGCTCGATCGCGCCGCTGCAAATCGGTGCGCTGAACATCGTCCAATACGGCCAGCTCTTGCTGGGCAAGGCGGACATTTCACTGAATGCCGAAGCGGCGCTCACGGCGACGGAACTGCAGACGACCGTCAGCGGGTTCACCCTCCGCACCCCGGCAGGCGATACCATCTCGGCGCAGGCGCGGGTTACCCTGCCGGCGACGGCCAATCCGGCCATCGTGGTTACGGCCAGCTACCAGGCGGACCTGCCCCATCTCCTCGGCCAATGGCTGCCGCTCGGACACGTGAAGACCGCAGGCGAAACCGATTTTACTCTCGCGGGCGCGCGGATCGATCTGCGCCGGCTCGGCGCCACGATCACCGACGGCTCGGGACGCGACTTGTTCAAGGCGGAGGCGTTGCGCCCGTTCAGTCTAGCTCTAGACACGCGCCGCGCGACGCCCGTCGATGCGGGGGGCGTCAGCGGCGCCGTCGACCTGATGCGCGTCACGCTCGGCCGGATTCCGCTCGATCAACTGCCCTTGAACCAGCCCGGCGCGAAACTGGGCGGCGTGGTCGAGCAGGGCGTGTTCATGCTCGCGGCGGACGGCGATAAGCTGACGGTCCGCGCGGTCACACCGCTGAAACTGGCCGGTGTATCTCTGACGCAGGATGGCAAACCCGCCCTGACCGGGCTGGGTATCGCCGCGCTGCCTTTTCTGGAAATGACCGGAAGTCAAAACGCGCTCGCACGCACCGGCGACGTGACCGTCAGCACGACCACGGGCGCCACGCTGCTCACGTTCCAGGGCGAGGCTACGCACGCGGCGCAGACGGGATTGCGCGCCGCGCTGACCTTCAACCTGGAAGTGCCGGTGCTGTCGACCCAGCCGCTTTTTGCCAGCGCCCAGGCGGTGTCACAGGGCCGTGCCAGCGGCGAGATCCGCGCCGCCCGGGGTGCCGGCAGCCAGTTGGAGGCGCGCCTGACGCTCAACGGTCTGGTCGCTCGCGATGGCGGGCAGACCCTGCCGGTCGCCAACCTGAGTTTCCGCGCCACCGTGCAGCCGGATGGCAAGATGTCCGTGCAGGCGCCGCTTTTGCTGGACCGGTCGGGCCAGCGCTCGGATCTGAATTTCTCCCTCGACCTGAATCCCAGCGGCGGAGTCTTCGGCCTCGATGGCAAACTGACCGGCGATCACGTGGAGCTCGCGGATGTGATGTCCCTGGCAGGCGTGTTTTTCGCTTCGGACGCGTCCGTCGACAAAGCGCCGGCGCCGGACGCCGCACCGACTGCAGCTCCGGTCAAAGTGGTCCCGGACACCACGCCGCCGTGGTCGCGCTTCACCGGACGACTGGCCCTCGACGTCAAGAGCATCACCCAAGGGGCGGATTGGTCGATGACCGGACTCACGGGGCTCGTAACGCTCACGCCGGCCGACGTGACGCTGGCGAAGCTGGAGGCTGCTTTCGGCGAGAAGAGCCGCTTCGCCGCGAAGGGCGTGGTCAAGTTCAGCGGCGGCGCGCAGCCCTATCTGCTGGACGGGGATTTCTCCCTGACGGAATTCGACGCCGGAAAACTTTTCAAGGCGCTCGAGCCCGGCAAGCCGCCGACCGTCGAGGGCACCTTCACGGTGAACGGCCATGTCGCCGGCGCAGGCGAGACCTTGAACCGCACGATCGAGCGCACTCGCGGGCAGTTCGATCTGACCAGCCGGCAGGGTATCTTCCGCGGCCTGCAGCGCACCAGTAGCAAAGTCTCGCTGACCTCCAAAGCGGTGGAACTCGGTGCGTCGGTGCTGGGCTCCATCCTTGGTTCGCAAAAGGCGACCAAGGCCGCGGAGAAGGTCGCGGGTGCGGCCTATTTCGCCGACCAGCTGGCGCAGAGCGTCGCGGAACTGAATTACGACCAGCTCAATGTTCACCTCGTCCGCGACGATGCTCTGAACATGCGGCTGGAGGACTTCAGCCTCGTCTCGCCCGACATCCGCCTGCTCGGCAAGGGCACGGTGAGCTACGTGGCGGAGAAACCACTGCTCGAGCAGCCGCTCACCGTTTCGCTGACACTCGCGGGCCGCGGCAAAATGGAGCAGTTGCTCGGCAAACTTCGCCTGCTCGACGGCTCGCGCGACGAACTCGGCTACGCGAAGTCCAGCCAGCCCGTCGTCGTGGGCGGCACGCTGGCCAAACCCGATCCCTCGTCGTTCTTCACGAAGATCGCGGCTTCCAAGCTCACCGACTTCCTGACGCCGGACAATTGAATGAACCCGTTGCGCGCAGGCTTCATCGCAGTCGGTCTCCTGTTGGGCGGGGCCTGCCTCGCCGCCACGATGACCTACCGCATTTTCTGGCGCGGCAATCTCCGGGCCGGCGGCACCATTCTGCCCGGTGGCGAGGCGCGGTTCGACGCCCTGCGGATCGGCACGCCCAAGGCGCCGCTCGACGACACCACGCCCTTCATTGTCCGTTTTGGCAATGGGAAGGCGGTCGAGTCGGCGGATTTCACCACCGAATTGATCGGCGCACTGGCGCCGATCCAGGAGAAGCTGCAGCCCAATTCGGAATGGGGTCGCGGCGCGGTCGAGTATACGGTCGAGGGCATGGTCTTCGTCTTCAAGGAGGGGCGGTGCGTCTCGTTTCGCGCGAACTGGATCCAGTTGCCGAACCGGTCGTTCCGGCCGGAGATCGGCTCGGCCAGTGCGTCGGCGTTCTACAAGATGCCGCTGACGCAGGCGCAATTGGAAACCCTTTTCGGTCCGCCCGACCGGATCGAGGACCGGACGACGTTGTAGGCGACCGCGCGCCGGGCTTGTCGGCCGCCGGAAAGCCCGCAATGCTGACCGGCATGAATACGCGCATCTTCGGCAAGACGGGCAGGGTGGTGGGCGAGGTTGGCCTCGGCACCTGGCAGATCGGCGGCAACTGGGGCGATGTTTCGGACGAAACCGCCGTCGCCACGCTGCGCGCGGCCTATGACGCCGGCACGACCTTCTTCGACACGGCCGATGTCTATGGCGACGGCCGCAGCGAGACGCTCAACGGGAAATTCCTCAAGGAGACCAAGGCGCGCGACCGCGTGTTCATCGCCACCAAGCTCGGCCGACGCGGCGATCCGGGCTGGCCGAGGAATTTCACGCGCGAAGTGATTCGCCAGCATACCGAGGATTCCCTGCGTCGGCTCGGCATCGACGCGCTCGACCTGACCCAGTTCCACTGCATCCCGCCGGAGGTGCTGATGCGCGGCGAGGTCTTTGGCTGGCTCGAGGAGTTGAAAAAGGAGGGCAAGATCAAGGCCTACGGCGCCAGCGTCGAGGCGATGGACGAGGCCCTGTGGTGCTGCGCGCAGCCCGGGTGCGCGGCGCTCCAGATCATCTTCAATATTTTCCGGCAAAAACCGATCCATGTGCTCTTCGACGCGGCCCGCCGCAACGGCGTGGCGCTCATCGTGCGGCTGCCGCTCGCCAGCGGCCTGCTGAGCGGTCGCATGACGAAGGCGACGAAGTTTCCCGCCGACGACCACCGCAATTTCAACCGCGACGGGCAGGCCTTCAACGTCGGCGAGACGTTCGCCGGACTGCCCTTTGAAAAGGGCGTGGAGCTGGCCGATGCGCTCAAGCCGCTCGTGCCCGCCGGCCAGTCGATGGCGTCGATGGCGTTACGCTGGTGCCTCGATTTCAACGCGGTCAGCGTGATCATTCCCGGCGCGAAGAATCCGGCCCAGGCCCTCGCCAACGCGCAGGCCTCGCATCTCGCGCCGCTCAGTGCGGAGCAGCACGTGAAGCTGACGGCGTTCTACGAGCGCGAGGTCGCCGCCCACATCCGCGGGCCGTATTGAGGGGAGGATTTCGTAGGGGCGCAGTCTTGCTGCGCCCTTCGGGGTCAGCCCCACAACCGAGGGCGCAGCAAGACTGCGCCCCTACACCCGGCCCGGGTAAATGGACGCGCCATTTCCGCCAAGAAACGCGGCAGGAACGGCCTTTACGCCGCACTGCTCCGGACTATGCTGCGCTCAAAGCTTTCGCCGGCGCGACCACACGGCCGGGCCGGGTCCAACCCCAGGAGACCCCATCTATGAACGGCCAGCGTCCGGGAGACATCAGGAACTTCGCCCTCGTGGGCCACGCAACGTCCGGCAAGACCATGCTGGCCGAAGCCATGCTCATGTGCAGTGACACCATCCATCGCATGGGCAGCATCGCCCAAGGCTCGACCGTGTCGGATTACCACGTGGGCGAGCAGCAAAGGCACATCTCGCTCCATGGCACGCCGCTCAACTGCGAATGGCAGGGGCGGCGTTTCAATTTCATCGACACACCCGGTTACCTCGATTTCAGCAGCGAGGCGATCAACGCCCTCAACGTCGCCGACTTCGCCCTCGTCGTCATCAACGCCAGCAACGGCATCGGCGTGGGCACGGAGATGATGTGGGATTACGCCTCCACCTACGGCATCCCGAAAATCATCGTCCTGAACGGACTCGACAAGGAGAAGGTGGATTTCGACCTGCTTCTGGCGGAGATTCGCGCCCGCTTTGGCAACAAGATCTTTCCCATGCAGGTGCCGATGGATCCCGGCCCGGGCTTTCACCAGGTGCTCGATGTGCTCCGGAGCGAGGTGGTCAGCTACGCCGCCGATCGCACGGGCAAATACAAGGAGGAACCCGCCGCGGGTGCGTGGAAGGAGAAGGTAAGCGTCCTCCATCAGGAACTGGTCGAACACATCGCTGAGAGCGACAACGCGCTGCTCGAAAAATTCTTCGCCGAGGGCGGCCTGGCCGACGAGGTCATGCGCACAGGTATCCACCCCGCCGTGCAACAGCAGGTGTTCGTGCCGTTGCTCTGCACCTCGGGCGAGACCAATGTCGGCGTGGCCCGGTTGATGGATTTCATCGCCAAATATGGTTCGTCCCCCGACGACCGCCAGACCGTGGGGGCCAAGAGCGCGGACAACGACCAACCTTGCCTCGTCAAGCTCGATGGCGCCGAGCCCGTGGCCTATGTTTTCAAGACCCTGACCGACCCGCTCAGCGGCGACCTGTCCTTCTTCCGCGTCTATTCGGGTTCCATCCACACGGGTATGGAACTCTACAATAGCGACCGCCGGGTGGGGGAGCGCATCGGGCAGCTTTACCGCCTCAACGGCAAACTGCGCACCCAGGTCGAGTCGCTCAACGCCGGCGACATCGGGGCCGCGGTCAAGCTCAAGGACACGCACACCGGCAACACGCTGTGCGATGTGAAGCACGGCGTGGTCCTGCCCAAGGTTTCCTATCCGACCCCCTACACGCAGGCCGCCCTGAAACTCAACGCCCCCGGCGACGAGGAAAAGCTGGCCGCCGGCCTGGCCGCGCTGCACGAGGAGGATCCGGCCTTCACCTATCATACCGATCCCGAGATCCACCAGTTCATCATCGCGGCGCAGGGCGAGTTGCACCTCGAGGTGCTGTTCGAACGCCTGAAGCGCCGCTACCGGGTCGATGTCTCGCTCGAGCAGCCCAAGATCCGCTACCGCGAAACCATCAAGGGCAAGGCCGAGGCCCGCTACCGGCACAAGAAGCAGACGGGCGGCGCCGGCCAGTTCGCCGAGGTCTGGCTGCGCGTCGAGTCGGGCGCGCGCGACAGCGGCCTCAATTTCTCGCAGTCGCTATCCGGTCAGGACGTCGACCGCATCTTCGTGCCTTCGGTCGAAAAGGGCGTGAAGTCCGTCAGCCAGGAGGGCATCCACGCCGGATTCCGGGTGACGGACGTGAAGGTCGATTTTTATGGCGGCAAGATGCACCCGGTCGATTCGAAGGACATCGCGTTCCAGATCGCCGGCTATTTCGCCTTCCGCGAGGCGTTCCAGAACGCCCGGCCCTGCCTCCTCGAACCCATCCACGAGCTTGAGATCCGTTTGCCCGAGGAATTCGTGGGCCGCGTGGTCGGCGATCTCTCCAGCCGCCGCGGCCGGATCCTCGGCATGGACGTCAATGGCCGCCTGCAGGTCATCAAGGCCCAGGTGCCCGCCGCCCAGCTTTATCACTATGGCACCGCCCTGCGTTCGCTGACGGGCGGGCGCGGCATTCACAGCGAAAAGTTCAGTCATTACGAGGAACTCGCGCCCGATCAGGAGAAGAAACTCGTGGACGAATACCAGAAAGCCCGCGCCGCCGGCACCGCCGGGCACAACCACAATCATTGAGGATGGATGCTGGCTGTAGCGGCGGTCTATGACCGCCGGGGTTTGCGATACGCCGGCGGTCATAGACCGCCGCTACAGTTATTGTCCAGTCCTACTCGTTTCTTGCCAAGGCCGCGGGTTGGCATGATAAGCGCTGCTTGAATTCCTGATGCCCGCGCCCGTCTCACGTCCGCTTTTCCCTTCGGGTTTGAAGCTCCTCAATTGGTTCCTCCGCGGCTGGACGGCACTGGTCTTCATCTTTCTCTACGTGCCGATCGGCGTGCTCGTGGTTTATTCGTTCAACTCGTCGCGTCTGAACATCGTCTGGGAGAACTTCACCTTCCATTGGTATGCGCAGCTGTGGGCCAACGGTCCGCTCATCAAGGCGGCGAAGAACAGCCTGCTGATTGCGGGTGTCAGCACGGTGATCTCCGTGCTCCTTGGCACCGTGGGCGCGTGGCTGCTTCACCGGTATCGCTACAAGCTGGCGCGGAGCATCCAGACGCTCGTGGCCATCCCGATGGTCATGCCCGAGATCCTCATGGGCATCAGCCTGCTGATCCTGTTTGCGACCGTCGGCGTGGGGCTGGGTTTCACGACGGTAATCATCGGACACGTGACGTTTTGCTTCCCCTTCGTGCTGGTGGCCGTGCAGGCGCGGCTGCAGGGGCTCGATCCGGCACTGGAAGAGGCGGCGCTCGACCTCGGGGCCACGCCGCTCAAGGCCTTCTGGTTCGTCATCGTGCCCTGCCTGCGGCCGGCCATCATCGCGGGCGCGCTCATGGCCTTCACGCTCTCGCTCGACGAGCTCATCGTCACGTGGTTCACGTATTCCGCCGCCTCGGCCACGCTGCCGATCCGGGTCTTCGGCCTCGCGAAGGTCGGCCTCAACCCGATGCTCAACGCCCTCTCCACCATCTTCATTCTGGCGACCGTGGCCTTCGTGCTCTTCTCCGACTACCTCAACCGGCTCAGCCGGCGCTGATTCTCTCCATCCCACCAACCATGAAAACACTGAAAAACCTCCTCCTCACGCTGGCCTGCCTGCTCGGCGCCTCCGGCTTGCACGCCGCCAGCGAACTCAATCTGTTCGGCTGGTCCGAATACGTCCCGCAGGCAGTCCTCGACGGCTTCACCAAGGAAACGGGCATCAAGGTCAACTTCGAGACTTACGGCTCGAACGAGGAGATGCTCTCCAAGCTCGTGGCCGGCGGCAGCCACTACGACGTGATCCAGCCCTCGGACTACACCGACGAGGTGCTGATCCGGCGCCACATGCTCGCCCCGCTCGACTATGCCCAGCTCCCTAATTTCAAGAACATCGGCGAGGCGTTCCGCAAACTGTCGCACGATCCGGAAGGGAAATACACCGTGCCTTACATGACGGGCACCGTGGGCATCGTGGTGAACACGGACAAGGTCAAGGACCCGATCAAGGGCTACGGCGACGTGTTTCAGGACAAGTTCAAGGACCGCCTGGTCGTGTTGAACGACAACCGCGAGATCGTCAGCTGGGCGCTCACGTCGCTCGGGGTTTCCTTCAACGACATCAATGCCGATACGCTGGCGAAAGCCCGCCCGGTCGTCGCGAAGTGGATCAAACTCGTCAAGGTCTTCGATTCCGACAGCCCCAAGACCGCGCTGCTCAACGGCGACGTCGATCTCGGCATCGTGTGGAGCGGCGAGGCCGCCATCCTCTGGAACCAGGACAAGAAGTTCCAATACGTCATCCCCGCCGAGGGCGCGCACATGTTTGTGGACACGCTGTGCATCCCGGCGACTTCGCAGCACGTGGCCGAGGCGCACCAGTTCATCAACTACATCCTGCGTCCCGAGGTCTCCAAGCTCATCTCGGACGCCTTTCCCTACACCAACCCGAACGTCGAGGCCCGCAAGCTGCTTTCGCCGGAGCAGCTCGCCAACCCCGCCAGCTACCCGGCAGGCGGAAACCTGAAAACGTTCCGCGACATCGGCAAGGCGGCGTCGGACATCGACACGCTGGTCACCGACCTGAAGAGCGCGCAGTGAGCGAGATGCCATCATGCAGGCTGGGTAGGGGCGCAGACTTGCTGCGCCCTGTCCGGGGATCGATCGAAGGGCGAAGCAAGTCTGCGCCCCTACGATAAGGACACCATGTCCGCTCCCGCCCTCCCTTCCGCCTTGCCCGCCGGCGACCGTCGCCGGCCAGGCTGGCGCGCGTGGGCGCTGCTCGCACCGATGGTGGCCTGGCTGCTGATGTTCGTGGTCGTGCCGACCGCCATCCTGTTCGTCTACAGTTTCTGCGAGCGCGACGAGATCGGCGGCGTGCTCTTCAGTTTCACCCTGGACAACTACCGGCGCGCCTTCAGCTCGACCTACCTGATGATCTTCGTTCGCTCCATCGGTTACGCCGGGCTGACGACCCTCATCTGCGTCGTCGTGGGCTATCCCGTCGCCTATTACATCGCCCGGGCGTCCGAAGAGAAAAGGAACCGCCTGCTGCTGCTCGTCATGGTGCCGTTCTGGACGAGTTTTCTCATCCGCACCTACGCGTGGATCACGATCCTCAAGCAGGAGGGCATGCTGAACGGCTTCGTGCAGGCGTTGCCGCTCGGGCTCGGCCCGTTCGACCTGCTCTACACGCCCACCGCCGTCGTCATCGGCCTGGTCTACGCCTACCTGCCGTTCATGATCCTGCCGATCTACGGCAGCGCCGAAAAACTCGACAACTCCCTCATCGAGGCGGCCCACGATCTCGGTGCCGGTCCGCTCCGCGCGTTCTCGGCCGTCATCGTGCCGCTCACCATGCCGGGCATCGCCGCCGGCACGCTGCTCGTATTCGTGCCCGCGATCGGCATGTTCGCGATCACTGACTTGATGGGCGGAGCCAAGGTGCCCATGATCGGCAACGTGATTCAAAACCAGTTCCTCCAGGCGCGCGACTGGCCCTTCGGGGCGGCGCTCGGCGTCGTTTTTATGCTCATGTTTGCTGTCACCTACGCCATCCTCCAACGCCGCGGGGCGCGCCTCGCCGAGTAATGAGTCCCGGCGCCTCACCCATGATCGAAATCCAGGGCGTCACCAAGCGCTTTGGCAGTTTCACCGCGGTCAACCACGTCAGCCTGTCGGTGCGCGCCGGCGAATTCATCACGCTGCTCGGGCCGTCCGGCTGCGGGAAAACCACGCTGCTCCGCCTGCTCGCGGGCTTCGAGACGCCCGACGAGGGGACCGTTCTGCTCGACGGACAGGACGTGTCGCACCTGCCGCCTTACCGGCGCAGCGTGAACCAGGTGTTCCAGAGCTACGCGCTCTTTCCGCACCTGACCGTGCGCGAGAATGTCGGCTTCGGCCTGCGCATGCAAAAGGTGGCGCCCAACGACGCCGCCGGCCGCATCCGCGAGGCGCTCGGCATGGTTTCTCTCGGGGAACTGGCGGACCGCCTGCCGCACCAGCTTTCCGGCGGCCAGCGCCAGCGCGTCGCGCTCGCCCGCGCCATCGTCTGCCGGCCCAAGGTGCTGCTGCTCGACGAGCCGCTCTCCGCCCTCGACGCCAAGCTGCGCCACGCGATGCAGATTGAATTGAAACACCTCCAGCGCCGGTTGGGTCTGACGTTTGTCTTCGTGACCCACGACCAGGAGGAGGCACTGACGATGAGCGACCGCATCGCCATCATGAACGGCGGCCGGATCGAGCAGCTCGGCGATGCCAGCGAGATCTACCACCGGCCGCGCACGCCCTTCGCCGCCGACTTCATCGGCCAAGCCAACCTGCTCAGCGTCACCGTCGTCCACCGCAACGGCACTACCGTCCGCGTGCGGTTGGGCGAGGGCTTGGAACTGACCGTGGCCTCCGCCGAACTGCCCGTCGGAGCCGACCAGGCGTTGCTCTCCATCCGGCCCGAGAAGATCCACATTTCGAAACATCGCGTCGACGCCGAGAACGTCTTCGAAGCGCGCATCGAGGAGGAAATCTTCAAGGGCGCGACCGACCAGCTCCTGCTCGTCACCGACCACGGCACGAAGTTCCATGCGCTCGTCGCCAACGAAAGCGCGATCGCCGAGGCCTTCCACGAAGGCGATCGCGTCTACTGCGGCCTGCACCTCGACGACCTCGTCATCGTGCAGCCGGAGTGATCTGCCCGGCGTGGACTATCGACGTTCGAAACTCAGGTCTGGAGCTTCGCGGTCCGGTGCGTAAGCTCGGGGCATGATCGCGGCGGTCCAGTTCAAAAACTTCAAGGCGTTGCGCTCGGCGGCGGTCCGGCTGGGAGCGTTCAACCTGCTCGTCGGACCCAGCGGGAGCGGCAAGACCAGTTTGATCACCGCGCTGCTGCGTCTGCGCACGCTCGCCGGCCTGCCCACGGTGCACACGCATGAGCTCAAGGAACAGCTGCCCGCCGGCCCGGAAATCGATTTTCATTTCCATCCCCCGTTCGAGAACGTCCGCGTCATGCTGCGCTGCAACTCCGACGATCTCGAGTGCAACCTGCTCGTCGTGGACCATCCGCCCGGCGCCGAGGGCGAGGGACAGTGGGCGGAATTGCGCACGCGCCTGCAGGGCATCCGGGCGTATCTGTTCGATCACCTGGCGATGGGCGTGCCGGCGAAACTGTCCGAAGGGACAGAGTTGAGTGCCAATGCCGGCAATCTGGCGGCCGTGCTCGCCCTGCGCCGGCAGCAAACCCCGGAGGCGATGCAGCGGCTGGAGGATGATTTCCGGCGCATCATGCCGGAATTTGCCGGCCTGGAATTTCATCACGCTGGCGAGGGGCGGGTGGAATTGCGGGCGAAACTCAACGCCGGAAATGAAGCGCTCACGGCCGCCAACCTTTCCCAAGGCACCCTGTATCTCCTTGCGATCCTCACGCTGGCGCACACGCCGCGGCCGCCGACGCTGGTGTGCCTGGAGGAAGCCGATCGCGGCGCGCATCCGCGGATGCTGCGCGAGGTGCGCGATGCGCTCTACCGGTTGAGCCATCCGCAGGATGCCGGGGAGGAGCGCGCGCCCGTGCAGGTGATCGCCACGACGCATTCGCCCTACATGCTGGACTTGTTCAAGGATCACCCGGAGGAGGTCGTGCTCGCCCACAAACAGGGGAATCTGGCGAGTTTCACGCGGCTGTCCGACCATGCCGATGTGATGGAGCTGATGAAGGAGGCCCACCTCGGCGATTTGTGGTATAGCGGCGTGCTGGGCGGCGTGCCGGAGGAATGAGACAGGATGATCACCACGAAATACACGAAATACACAAAAACATGAGGGCAGCCATTGGTTCCACTTTCGTGTATTTGGTGTGTTTCGTGGTGGTCCGCTGATGAAGCTCGCGATCCTCAGCGAATCGCCGGCGGACGAGGCGGCGTTGCGCGTGTTGGTGGAATACGTCCTCGGCGGGCCGTTCACCACGGTGCAATCGGCGTTGCGGGCGCGCGGCTGGCCTTCGGTCGAGCAGGTGCTGCCGTCCATCATCCGGCATCTGCATTTTCACACCGACGCGGACGGGCTCGTGGTGGTCGTGGATTCGGACGACTCGGTGGTGCACACGGCGGCGCATGAGGCGCCGGGCTACCACCACGCGTTCTGCCGGATCTGCCGGTTGCGGCTGGCCTTCCGGCGCACCCTGAAAAACCTGCCTCCCGCGCACGGCCGCACGCGGGTGCTCCGCGCCGTCGGTCTCGCCGTGCCCGCCATCGAGGCATGGTATCTTTGCGGTCGGGACACCTCGGTCACCGAAACCGCGTGGGTGGCCGGGCAGGAATCCGGCCGGGCGCCCTACACGCGGCGCGAGCTGAAGTGGCGCGTCTATGGCACCGATCGGCCGACGCTGCCCTTTGAGATCAAGCGCGCCGTGCAGGAGGTGACGCGGCACAACGGCGACGTGCGCCGGCTGGAGAATGATTTCCCGCAGGGCTTCGGCACGCTCGCGCGCGATTTGCGCGGGTGGCCACAAAATGCTTTGTAGGGGCGCAGCAAGACTGCGCCCCTACCGATCACGCGGACATTGAGCAAAGGTAGGACTTGCCCGCCGCGTTCACCCCGCGCAAAGTTTGCCGAGTCTTCCCTGAATGAAATTACCCCGAGTTTCCCTGGCCGTGTTGATGGGCGCACAGGCGCAGGTCACCTTCAACAACAGTGCCGCCACCCTGATGCTGATCCTGTTGGCACAGCAACTGGCGCACACCGCGGGAGGATGGGATGCCAAGGTGATCGCGTCAATGATCGGGACCTTGGTTGCGCTCCCTTACATCCTGTTCGGACCCCTGTGCGGCTGGCTGGCGGACCGCTTCTCCAAGCGCAACGTGCTCAATTCCGCCCTCGTCGCGCAGATTGCGGTCTTGGGATTGTTCCTCGCGGCGCTGGAACTGAGATTGCTCTGGGGAGCGCTGGGGTGCGTTTTTTTGCTCTCCATCCTGACGGCGATCGTCGCGCCCGCGAAACGCGGGATCATCCTGGAATACGTCGGGCCGGAGAAACTGTCCCGCTTCGTCGGCTTGATGGAGACGTGCACGGTCACGGCGATGCTGGTGGGGCCGATTGCGAGCGGCTGGTTGTTTTCGCTCTGGTTGAGCCCGGATGGCGATGCGTGGCTGGCGGCGGCCCGGACGGTGGAAGCGCTCGCCGGCGTCTCATTGGTGGCCTGGGCGTCATTCCAACTGGCGCAGAAAACGCCGGCGCAGTCCACCGAGCCTTTCCGCTGGAGCCTGTGGGTGCGGCATTACCGGGATGTCGCCGAGGTGTGGCACGACCGTCCGCTTTGGCGGGCGACGATGGGCATCTGTTTTTTCTACGGCGTGGGCAGCTACGTCTCGTTGCTGATCCCGCAGGTGGCGGCGGAACTCGAAAACAGCGGCGCGCGCACCGGGGCGGTCACGGCAAACATGCTGATGATGGTCGGCGTGGGCACCTTGTGTGGCAACCTTTTCGCCGGACTGTTTTCGCGGCGCGGCGTGGAACTGGGGCTGGCGCCCATCGGTGGCGCGCTCCTGGCCCTGGCGCTCTTCGCCCTCGGTTTCAGTCATGCCGGCACGAACGGGTTCACGGCTCTGCTGACTGTCGCCGGTTTTTCCACGGGGCTGTTTCTGGTGCCGCTGTATGCGTTCATCCAGGAACGGGCGGGTGACCATCGGCGGGGCC
>Ga0066487_100202_pt1 | contig 18972 bp, 16 predicted proteins | sample LakWasM129_HOW14_2_FD_59588 | JGI IMG/M metagenome (GOLD analysis project Ga0066487, IMG submission 59588) | Freshwater sediment methanotrophic microbial communities from Lake Washington under simulated oxygen tension - Sediment Metagenome 129_HOW14 | ecosystem: Environmental > Aquatic >... | reverse complement strand
AGCGAGCCGCGCAATTCCACCCATTCGGCACGACTCAGGGGTTGCATCTGGCGCTCGACCAGCGCGGCGCGCACGCGCGCCATCGAGTTCTTCACCCATCGACCGCGCCCGTAATCCGGGTAGGGCCGGTGGGAAATTGCATCAGGGGTGGAGGGGGCCGCGGCGGGTGAGATGTCCGAAAGCATAGTGCCTCTCGAATAGCAAACGGTGGACCCAGAAACAGCCCGCGGCTGCTACTGACTGGGATTCAGAGCGATATTTATTTTTATTCCGGCAAGGGTTTCCAACGCGCGAGACGTTCGATCCAGATCCGCACCTCTCGGCAAGAAATTCCCTGCCCGCGCCGGCATTACGCCGGAATCAGGCCTGGAGCACCGTATCGCGCTCCGCCGCCCGGTTGGCCGGAGCCGCCCGCGACTGGGTCCGGCACCAGTTCTGCCAACAGGCGCGCAGGGCGGCGCCGAACTTTTGCGCCTGTCCGGCGTGGTCGAGCAACGGGCTCCGCTGCATCTCGCCGCGTAGTTCGGTGCGTAGAACCGCGAGGCGTTCCGGATTTTCCGCCAGCTTGACGGCGTGGCTGACATATTCGTCCTCGCTGGTCGCGATCCATTCGGGATGGCCCGCGGCGGTCAGCAGGCTCGCACCGACGCGCGCCATGTGCCGGTCGCCGACGAGCGTGATCACCGGCACGCCCATCCAGAGCGATTCGCAGGTGGTCGTCGTCCCGTTGTAGGGCGTCGTGTCGAGCGCGATGTCCACCCCATGGTAACAGGCGAGGTGCGCACGCGTGTCGGGCGTGCGGTCGAGGAAAACCAGATTTTCCGCCGCCACCCCGAGTTGCGTCAACCGACTGGTGTAGTGCTGACGGATCGCGGGATCACCCAGGCCGGCGCCCTTGAGGCAGATCCGCGAACCGGGCACGGCCACGAGGATCCGGGCCCAGAGGGCTAGCACGGAATCGGTGATCTTGGCCGGAGTGTTGAAACAACCGAAAGTCACAAACCCGCTCGCCGTGCCCGACGGCAACGCCGGCTCAGGGGCGTCCGCCGGCGGCGCATAAGACCACGCGGCCGGGGCAAACCGGACCAGGCGCTCCGTGGCGAAACGATCCGCGTCGTCCGGCGGGTCGGCAAGCGCATCGGTGAAGCGGTAATCCATCGCCGGCAGTCCCGTGGTGTTGGGATAACCGAGATAGGTGACCTGCACGGGCGCGAGGCGGCGGGCGAAGAGCGGCAGACGGTTCGTCATGCCGGTGTGCCCGGCGAGATCGACAAGGATGTCGGGCGCGTCCGTGCGGATGGCGGCCTCCACGCTCTCGCCGGGCTGGCCGACGAAGTTGCGCCAGACGGTCGCCAGAGACTTCAGCCGCGCGGACATGGCGTCCTCGCGAAAGTGATCGTGGTAGAGATAAATCTCGAATTCGTCGCGGTTGAGCTGCGCGAGCATCGGCTCGAGGAAAAACGCGACGGAGTGGACGCGCAGATCGGGCGACAGGAAGGCGACGCGCAAGCGGCGGCCGGGATCCGGCAGGTTGGCCGGCACCGGTGCGGCCGGCGTGCCGACCAAGCGGCCGTATTCGACGTGATCCGCGAACAATTGCTCCCGGGAAACGCCGTCGAGTGAGTGCAACGCGAAGAGCCGGTAGCTGCGCGCCTCGTGATGCCGCGGCTCCAGCGCGAGGTAACGGTCGTAGGCAGCCACCGCCTCGGCCATGCGGTGGGACTGATGGAGCGCCTGCGCACAACCGAAATGGGCCAGTGCATAGCGCGGATCGGCGGCCAGCGCCCGCTCGTGGCAGCGCAGCGCATCGCCGAATCGACCGATGAGGCTCAGCGTGAGTCCGTAGTTATACCAACCCGGGGCGTAACCCGGCTGGAGCGCGACCACCTTCTCGTGACACGCGAGCGCCTCGACGAGGCGGTCCTTCAGCTTGAGACAATAGGCCAGGTTTTCCCAACCCTCGATGAAGTCGGACCGGACCTGCACCGCGTGCCGGAAATGTTTTTCCGCCTCGGCTTCGCGCCGCTCCGCGAGCAAGGCGAGCGCGTAGCGCATCTCGCACACATGATCGCGCGGCGCGGCCTGGTGCGCCTTGGCCAGCAGCTCGACGGCCTCCCCCACCCGGCCTTGTTGGTAGGCCGCGAGCCCCGAGAGGTGCAGCACATCGAAGTTGCGCGGCGCCGCGGCCCGCAGCCGCCGGTAGAGCGCCACCGCCTCGGCCAACCGGCCGGCGCGATGGTGGGCCACCGCTTGTTGCAGCAAGGACTGGATTTGTTGCGGTGACATTTCAGAACGGGAGCAAGGCGGGTTGGCGGCAGACGCGTTCCTGCCAGCATTCGCGCAGCGCCGCGCCGAAACGCTCGGCCTGCCCGCGATGATCGAGCAGCGGGCTGCGCTGCATTTCCTCCCGCAGCCCGGCGCGAACCGCACCCAACGCGGACGGATTCCGCGCCAACCCGGCGGCGATGGAGACGTAACCATCCCAGTCCGAGGCGATCCACTCCGACCGGCCGACGGCGCGCAACAGGCTGGCGCCGACCCGTGCCGCATGACGGTCACCGGCGAGGGTCACGACGGGCACGCCCATCCACAGCGCTTCGCAGGTGGTGGTCGTGCCGTGATAGGGAAAGGTGTCGAGCGCGATGTCCACGCCGTGATACAACGCCAGGTGCGAGGCGACATCGACGGTCCGGTCGAGCAGCTCGACCCGGTTTTCGTCCACCCCAAACCGGCGCAACCGCTCGCGGGCAAAGGCGGCGACGGCCGGCTCGCCCAGCCCCATCGTTTTCAGGTGCAGGCGGGAGTGAGGCACGGCGCGCAGCAACCGGCCCCAGGCGGCCAGCGTCGCGTCGCTCGCCTTGCTGAAATTGTTGAAGCTGCCGAAGGTGACATGGCCGTTGGCCACGCACGGCGGCACGGGCGCCACGGCCGGACCGGAGGCGGGCGGCTGGTAGGCCCAGGCGGTGGACGAGAACCGCACCAACTGCTCCGAGTGCCAGGCATCGGCCTCGCCCGCCGGATCCGCCACCGTGTCCGTGAAACGGAAATCCATCGCGCTGAGACCGGTAGTGTTGGGATAACCGAGATAGGTGACCTGCACCGGCGCGAGCCGGCGCGCGAACAGCGGCAGGCGGTTCTGGCCGGTGTGGCCGGCGAGATCGACGAGGATGTCCGGCGCATCCGCCCGGATGACCGGCTCCACGGCGTCATGCGACTGGCCGAAGAAATTGCGCCAGACCGACGCGTGCGCCTGCAGCCGGGTGGTGATTTCGTCGACGGTGAAGTGGTCGTGATAGAGCAGCACCTCGAACCGTTCCCGATCGAGTTCGCGCAACAGAGGCTCGATGAAATAGGCGACGGAGTGCGTGCGGAAATCCGGCGAGAGAAAGGCCACGCGCAGTTTCCGGTCCGGTTGGTGGTCGTCATGGGACGGCGCGACCGGCGGGGGTTCGGGAAACAGCGCCCCGAAAGCCCGGTGCTCGGCGAAAAGCTCCCCGGGACTGAACTTGCCGGGGTAATTGAGCGCCATCAGGCGGTAGCTCCGGGCATTGAGATGGGCGGGGTCGCGTGCGAGGGCGGCATCGTAGGCGAGGATCGCCTCGTCGATGCGCCCGGACTGTTGCAGAGCCAGGGCGCGGCCGTAGTGCAGGTTCGCCTGGTGTGGCGCCAGCTGCAGCGCGCGGTCCTGCGCGGCGAGCGAATCGGTCAGCCGGCCGGCGTATTGCCGCACGAGGCCGAGGTTATACCAGCCGTTGACGTAATCGGGTTTGAGCGCCACCGCGCGTTCGTAACAAGGGATCGCCTCGGCGAGCCGCCCGCGGGCCTTGAACACGAAACCGAGATTGTCCCACGCCTCGGGCAGGTCGGGCTGGCGGCGCACGGCGAGGCGCAGGTTGGCCTCGGCCTCTTCCAGCCGGCCGACGGCCGCCTGGGCGACGGCGAGGCGCATGGCGCAAACCCCCGAGCGCGGGTTGAGCGGCAGGGCCTGGCTGAGCAACTCGATGGCTTCGGCGTGACGGCCCTGTTGGAAGGCGAGCGTGCCCGAAAGATGCAGGGCATCGAAATGCCGCGGGCAGGCGGCGCGCACCTGGCGATAAAGCTTCTCGGCCTGGTCGAGCCGGCCGGCCCCGTGGTGCGTGACCGCCTCCTGCAACAGCTGTTGAAGCTTAGCCGGCGGCATGGCAGGGCACGCCCCGCGCCGGACACCGGACGGACGCACGCGTCCGCGGCACCGCGAACGAATTCGGCGGGACTGGGTGGTTGGGTGATCGCACTACCCCGCTTTCATCGGCGCAACCGGCGCCGGCTTAAGTGCAAATGCCCTTAATCGGCGGGCGATTGAGCCGAAGAGAGGGCGTCAACACTGCGCGAACCTTGATGAACGAAACGCTCACACCTCAACAGCTTCCATCGAGTCTAAATCCCGCTCCATTTCGCGACGACGAGATCAAGCGGAAACTGGACGGCTGCCCGAAGCTGGCCTCCCTGCAAACCATCAACCGCGCCCTGCGCGAGCTGATCAACTCGGAGCAGAGCCTGAATTCCCAGATCGCGGCGATCATCCGGCGCGATCCGTCGCTCTCGGCGCGGCTGTTGCGCATGGTGAATTCGGTCTATTTCGGCAATTCCACCCGCATCAGCAACATCGAGGAGGCGGTCTTCTTCCTCGGCCTGCGCCAGATCCGCGAGCTCTCCACCGCGACGCCGGTCATCGAGGAAATGCAGGCGCTGCACACCGGCGGGGCCAACCGCGCGCCCCTGCCTTGGGCGGAACTCTGGCGGCACAGCATCGGCACCGCCGCCCTCACCCGCGAAATCCTCACCACCACGAGCATCACGGTGGACGACGACACCGATTACCTCGCCGGCCTGCTGCACAATGTCGGCAAGGTCGTCATGGCCTACGCCTTCCCCGACGAATTGCAGGTGATCATGCAGACGCCGTTGGCGGATCCGGCGGAGGTGTGCGCGCTCGAGCGCCAATATATCGGCTGGGACCACGCGCGTATCGGTGCCTATTATCTCGGCCGGCATCAATTGTCGGACGAAATCACCTTTGCGGTGCTCTACCACAACGAACCCGACCGGGCGCCGCGCCACCGGCTCTTCGCCGCCGCCGTGCAGGTCGCCGACTATCTCGTGCGCCACGCGGGCATCTCCGGCGGATTCGAGCAGGTGCAGCCGATCGAGCCGGACGCCTGGACAAAACTGGACGGCTGGAAAATTCTTTTTGGCGCGGACGGCAGCGAGTGCGCCCTCGCCCGCGCCCACCTGGCCAACGCTTTGCAGCGGCTGCCCAGCATGCTGAACGGCCTGATCTGAGTCTGGGCCCGGTTCATCGGCCTAAAGCCGCCGGTGAAATTCACGATAATAGGGTCATCCGCGCACCGCGGAGCCCTATTGCCATGATCAATCCGTCACCCCGCCCGGGCCGCCTTTTCGCCGCCCTCGTCCTCACCCTCGCAGCGGTTTCTGCGCGCGCCGACAACGCCGCGCCCTCGGTCGAAGATCGCCTCGCCCGCCTCGAGTCCGCCATCGCGCGCATCGAAGCCCGCTTGAACACCACCGTCAGCACCGCCGACCTCGCCCCCACCCTCAAGGAATACCGCGAACTCACCAAAGCCCTCGGCTGGGACGGCAAATCTGCTCTCTCCGCCGTGAAGCCCGCCGGCAAGGAAAAGTCGCTCGCGCTCGGCGGATTCATCCACGCCAATTTCGAGAGCGGCACCGCGCCCGACGCCCGCTTCACCGGCCTCAACAACCGTTTTCTGATCCGCCGCGCGCGCCTCTATGTCGCCGGCACCTACGCCGAAAACTTCTCATTCAAGCTCGAGTCGGACTTCGGCAACAATTCCCTCGCCGCCAAGACCGGCCTCGCCGGCCAGCTCACCGACGCCTTCATTTCCTGGACCAAGCTCCCCGCGGCCAGCTTGCGCCTCGGCCAGTTCAAAACGCCGTTCGGCTTCGAACAACTGCTGGCCGACACCAAGATCTACACCATCGAGCGCTCGCTGCCCAACGACAGCCTGACGGTCAGCCGCCAGATCGGCGCCATGGCCTACGGCGATCTCGCCGGCAAACGCGTCAACTACTCCCTCGGCGCCTTCAACGGCACCGGCGTCAACGTCGGCAGCAACGACAACCAGAAATTCCTCTGGGCCGGCCGCGTCGCCGCCACCGTGCTCGACACCAAGGCCGGCGACCGCAAGGTCCGGCTGACGACCGGCGTGAATTATTTCACGACCCGGGACAAGGGCGCGTTCACCGGCCGCCGCGACGGCGCCGGCCTCGACGCCCAGCTCGCCGTCGGTGCCGCCGAGGTGCAGGCCGAGTGGCTGCAGAATGAAAAGCATCCCGTCGCCGGCCTCGCCACCACGGCGCGCGGCTGGGCCCTGCTCGGCGCCTACAGTTTCAACCCCAAATGGCAGGGCGTGCTGCGTTACGAGAACTACGACAGCAACACCGCCACCGGCAACACGACCACCTCGCTCTGGACCTACGGCGTGAACTACTTCCTCAAGGGCGACGATGTGAAGCTCTCGCTCAACTACATCTCCGGCGAACCGCCCGCCCCCGCCCCGCACGGCGACCGCGTCATCGGCCGCATGCAGCTGATTTTCTAGATCCAACCAGCCATACTCCATGAAAATCCGTCTTATCCTTCTCTCCGCATTGTTACTCGGTCGCAGTCTCGCGGCCGAAAACCTGTCGTCCGACGTCCAGGCCAAGATCGACGAACGCATCAAGGCCGTGACCGCCTGGGCCGCCGAACCCGTGGTCGTCGAGGCCGTCCGCGCGCACAACGCGGCGCTGCCCGCCGAGCAGGCCGGACTCACCCAGGACAAATGGCGCGGCCTCAGCGTGCTCGATCCCCTTGTCCGCAGCCTGGTCAAGAATCACGTCGGTCAGTTTCTCAAATCCAAGAAGGATGAAATCATCACCGAAGCTTTCGTGTCCGACGCCGCGGGACTCAAGGTCGGCTTCATTTCCAAGCCGAGCGGTTGGTCGCACGCGGGCAAGCCCAAGCATGATGTGCCGATGACCGGCCAGAACTGGCAGGGCCCCGTCGAGGTCGACGAGTCCAGCGGCCAGCAGCAGGTGCAGGTCGCCGTGCCCGTCCTCGACGCCGGCAAGCCCATCGGCTCGCTCGTGGTCGGTCTTAGCATCACCCGCCTCTCGCAGTAACCTTCCCTCATGCCATTGACCGCCTCCATCCGCACCCGGCTCATCGCCTTCACCGTAGCCGCCATCGGCATCACCGCGGCGATGGCCGTCAGCGGCACGCTGCTGCTGCGTTGGACCCATGCCGGCGACGCGCGGATCACCGTGGCCGTCGCAGCCAGCCTGCGCAGCTCGCACACCGCGCTGGAACGCCTCGTCTCGGCCCAGACCACCCTGCAGACGCTGTTGCGCGTGAAGGATCCCGATGAGATCGAGGCCGGCATGAACAAATACGAGACCCTGGCCAAGCAGGCCATGATCGAGATCGGAAGCTTGTCCCCGGACCTCCAACCGCCGCTGGTCGCGCTCGACGCCGGCGCACAGGCCGTGCTGAAGGAAGTGCTGACCGGCAACAACGCCGGTGCGCTCGACCTCTACGTCGGGAAATACAATCCGCTGTTCGACGAAGCACTCAAGGCCCTGCGCCTGCACACCGCTGCGATCGAACGCGACGCCAACGAAAAGATCGCGCAAAGCAACGCCACCACCGGACGCATCATGCAGGTCGCGGCCTGGAGCCTGGGCTTCGTCATCGTCGGCCTCGCCGTCGCGGCGTGGCGCTTCCAGCTCTCCATCTCCCGCCCGCTCGCGCGCCTGACGACCCGCCTGGCCGGGGCGGCCGAGGCCCTCAACCAGCTTTCCAGTTCCGTCACGCGCTTGAGCCAGACCGTCGCCGAGGGCGCGAGCAGCCAGGCCGCCTCGCTCGAGGAAACCAGCGCTTCGCTGGAGGAAATCTCCAGCATGATCCGGCGCAACGCCGATAACTCCGGCCGCGCCAAATCCCTCGCCAACCAGACCCGCTCCGCCGCGGACACCGGCGCTTCCGACATGCAGTCGATGACCTCGGCCATGGACGCCATCAAAACCGCCAGCGGCAACATCGGCAAAATCATCAAGACCATCGACGAGATCGCCTTTCAGACGAACATCCTCGCGCTCAACGCCGCGGTCGAGGCCGCGCGCGCCGGCGAAGCCGGCCTGGGGTTCGCCGTCGTCGCCGAGGAAGTCCGCAACCTCGCCCAGCGTTCCGCCCAGGCCGCACGCGAGACCGCGGAGAAGATCGAGGACTCCATCACCAAGAGCAACCATGGCGCGCAGATCAGCGGCAAAGTCGCCGGCAGCCTGGCCGAGATCGTCGCCAAGGCGCGCGAAGTGGACGAGTTGGTCGCCGAGATCGCCGGCGCCTCCCACGAGCAGAGCCAGGGGCTCGGCCAGGTCCTGACCGCCGTGACCCAAATGGACGGTGTCACACAGACGAACGCGGCCAGCGCCCAGGAAAGCGCCGCCGCCACGCTGGACATGAACCGCGAAGTCGAGGTGCTGCACGCCGCCGTGGACGAATTGCGCGGCCTGCTCGGCATCGCCGCCGCCGCCATCGCGCCGGACCGGTCCATCGCCGCCGAACCGGAGAAGATCGCAGCGAAGAATTCCCCCCGTCGAACACGCGGTCGGGAATTAGGCCGAATCCGGCCGGACCATTGTGGGCGGGGTGCCCTCACCCCGTGTGGCAAGGTTAGCGAAAAATGAGCCATCAGAATCGTAGGGGCGCAGTCTTGCTGCGCCCTCGTCTGGGATGCCGCACAGTCAGGGCGCAACACGACCGCGCCCCTGCGAATCGAGAATGCCTGAACCCCGAGCCTCAGCCCGCCGCTTCCAGCAACGATCCGTCGGTCTGGTCGGTCGCCGTCGCCGCCGGCTGGCCATCCAGCCACTTCACGGCGATCTGGCTGGCTTCGAGTGTCCAGTTGACCTGCGGCTTGGCATAGATCGCGTAGACCGCGGTGTTCTCCGAGCCCTGCCAGCTGAGATTCGCCTTCAGGCACTGGGAACCGTCGGCCAGGCGGAAATTCTGCAACAGGATCGAGCCGCGCGAGGTCGTGGTATGGTCGGGCGTCTTCACGGCGATGGTCATCCGCGCCAGGCCCTGATGATAGTTGATCAGGCGCATGGTGTCCCACGATCCGCCGCCCGGCGAGGGATCGTTGGCAATCAGGGCGCGTTCGATTTCAGACAGCAGCGAAAGAAGGCGATTGGGCATGGTCGGGAGGCGGATTGGTGGCCAAGAACCCCTATCGGCGCGTCCCCCGCGAACTTGAGAAATATCCTTAAGCCGGAGGCCAATGTGACGAACAAAGGGCACCCGTGATTGATATCCATCATCCGAACCCGACACCCAAGGTCCAGCACGAGCCGCTGGCCGGGAAAACCGTCCTGCTGGTGGAAGATGAGGGCTTTATCGCGGACATGCTGGTCCGGTGGCTGTCCCGGCTCGGGGCGCGCACCCTCATCGCCCACAACGGCACCGAGGGCGTCCGCCTGCTCACGGAAAACACGGTCCAGATCTGCGTCGTCATCGCGGACCTCCGGCTGCCCGACATGAGCGGTGACGCGATGTGCGCCCGATTGCGGGAATTGAAACCCCGCCTGCCGGTGCTGCTTTCCAGCGGCCGATACCAGCGGGAAGCGGAGGAAGCGCTCGTCCGCACCGGCCCAACCTGCTTCATCCAGAAGCCCTATCCGCTGGAAGTCGCCCTGGAAAAATTGCAGAAATTGCTAGCCGCCGCGTGATCCGCGGACCGGAACCGGCCGGCGGCAAGGATTTGGTTGTATCGGACTGCGAGGCCGTTTAACGGTTTTAGTTCCACCAACCCCTGCATGGCCATTTCGCTCGAAAAAGTGCTGGTAGTCGAAGACGAATCCGTCGTCCGCAACCTTTTGAGCGAAATCTTTACCCGGCGCAAATGCGCGGTGCGCTGCGCCCAGTCGCTGGGCGAGGCGGAAACCCTGCTGAAGTCCGACAGCTTCGACCTGATGATGCTCGATCTCCGCCTGCCCGACGGCGACGGCCAGAAATTCCTGGAAAGCGTGGCCACCATGCCCGACCACCCGCTGGTGGTGATGGTGACCGGCTACGGCACGATCGAGTCCGCGGTGGCCTGCATGCGCGCCGGTGCCTTCGACTACGTGCTGAAGCCTTTTTCGCCGAGCCAGATTGATATCATCCTCAAGAAGGCGCAGTCCTACCGCCAGCTGCTCCAGGTCAACCGCTACCTGAGCAACCCGGAGGAAGGCGAGGACGGCGGCCTCGTCGGCCGCAGCCCCACCATGCTCCGCCTCCGCCAGATGATCGAGCGCGTGGCGCCCACCGACGCCACCGTCCTGATCACGGGCGAGAGCGGCACCGGCAAGGAGATGATCGCCCGCGAACTCTACCGGGCCAGCCAGCGCCGCAACCAGCCCTTCATCAAGGTCAACTGCGCCGCCATTTCCCAGACGCTCATCGAGAGCGAATTTTTCGGTCACGAGCGCGGCGCGTTCACCGGCGCCACCGAGCGCCGCGAGGGCCGCTTTGAACTCGCCAACCAGGGCACCCTGCTCCTCGACGAAGTGAGCGAGATCCCGCTCAACCTCCAGGCCAAGCTCCTGCGCGTGCTCCAGGAACGCGAATTCGAACGCGTCGGCGGCAACCGCACCATCAAGGTCAACGTCCGCCTGCTCGCCACGTCCAACCGCGACCTGCTGAGCTACGTCGAAAAGGGCGAATTCCGGCAGGATCTTTATTACCGGCTGAACGTTTTCCCGGTGCACGTGCCGCCCCTGCGCGAGCGCGGCGAGGACCTGATGTTGCTCGCCGAACATTTTCTCCGCCGCTGCGCCCGCAAGCACGGCATCAAGGTTACCGGCTACGCTGATTCCGCCCGCGCCGCCCTGACCGGCTACCGCTGGCCGGGCAACGTGCGCGAAATGCAGAACACCATCGAGCGCGCCGTCATCCTCACGGAAAACGGCCGGCCGGTCACGGCCGCCGCCCTCGGTCTGCCCGGCGATTTCGCCCTCGATGAACCGCCCGCGGCCGTCCAGGAGGAGACTCCGGTGGAATTTGCCAATCACTCCTTGGACGCGGGTGCCAGCCACGCGGTGTCGGTCACCAACGGCAGCGGCGGCGTTCAGACCATCGCCGAACTCGAGAAACAAGCCATCCGCGCGGCCCTGCGCCAGACGGAAGGCAACCGCACGCAGGCCGCCACTCTGCTCGGCATCAGCATCCGCACCCTGCGCAACAAACTGCAGGAATACCGCGAGAGCGGCGATCCGGTCGACGCCGGCGTGGAATCGACCGAAGCCTGAGCTTCTTGGTGGGCGGGCCCGTTCCTGTGCCCGCTTCAGGGAGCGGTCGCTTGCAGCCAGAACCCAGCCGGCAGAGAGACCTGCCGGCCCACCAACTTGCGCGCTGAGCCAGCACGAAAATCCGCGTTTATCCGCGTCATTCGCGGGAACGCTTCGGCAGGTTTCCCCGATTCTGTCATTCCGAACGCAGTGTAGAATCTCGATTCGGCACGCCGCCCCTCCGTCTCTAACCGTGGCTTCGCACCTGGAACATCACGCGCCATCTTAACTGCGCAAATCCTGTAAAGTTCCGGCGGAAACGCGCCGATAGTGGAGCAGTCTCCCTTCCACCCTGCCACTATGCCCACTGCCGCCGAAATCACCGAACCGCTCGTGCGCGAATACATCACCCGCGCCGTCCGCGATGTCTTCAAAACCATGCTGGGCCGCGATTCCGCCTTCGTCGGCGCCGTGGTGCAGCCGGAGGACGACGGCATGTCGCCACCGCACCCCGGCCCCGCCACCGGCATGATTCCCTTCGTCGTGGGCACGGTCGGATTCCTCGGCGACGTCAACGGCCTCATCTATCTCTACCTCGACGAACCTTTCGCGCGCCTCTGCACCTGCCACCTGCTCGGCATGACCGAGACGGAGCTCGAGGAGGCCGGCGACGAGGTCATCAACGACGCCATCGGCGAGCTCACCAACATGACCGTGGGCGGCTTCAAGAACGGTCTCTGCGACGCCGGCTTCCCTTGCAAGCTCACGATCCCCTCCATCCTGCGCGGGAGCAATTTTTCCATCGAACCCGTCAGCTCCGCGACGCGCCACACCTACAATTACGAATCCGCCGGCCATAAGATCGTGGCCGATATCCTGCTCAAGATCGGCGACTGATTTCACACCACCCACCCCATGCGTTACAAAATTCTCACCGTCGACGACTCCAAGACCGTCCGCATCATCGTGCGGAAGGCGTTCAAGTCCTATGATTGCGAAATCCTCGAAGCCGGCAATGGGGTCGAGGGTCTGGCGATCGCCGCCAAGGATTCGCCCGACCTGATTCTGCTCGATGTGACCATGCCCGTGATGGACGGCGTCGAGATGCTGACCAAGCTCAAGGCCGACCCGCAGTTGAAGGCCATTCCGGTCATCATGCTCACCGCCGAGGGCGGCCGCGACAATGTCCTCAAGATCGCCAAGATCGGCGTGCGCGACTATCTGGTGAAGCCCTTCAAGGAAGAGGCGCTCATCGAGAAGGCCGGCCGCGTCATCGACCTCAAGCCCCTCTCCGAACAGCCCACCAAGGCCAAGTCCATCTTCGATCCCGCCGACATCCTCATCGTCGAGGACAAGCCCGCGATCGTGCAGCAGATCCAGGAGGGCCTGAAGCACACGCCCTGGAAATTCCACGGCGTGAGCACGCAGGGCGAGGCCCTCGACTACTGCGCCAAGACCCCGCCGGATCTCGTCCTGATGAGCCTTTCCCTCCCCGAGGAGGCGGCGTTCACGCTCTTCCGCGTCATGCGCACGAACGTGAAGACCAAGTATACGCCCATCTTCGCGCTGGTCGTGAAGACCGAGGTCGGCCAGCAGCAGCAGGCCCAGACCGTGGGCTTCTCCGCCCTCATCACCAAGCCGATCGAGATCAGCGAACTCGAATCGAAGATCGCCAAGGCGATGAATCTGGACACCTCGCAACGCTATTTCGCGCTCGAACCCGGCTTCCTCGTCATGCGCCTGCCGGAAAATTGCTCGCCGTCCGTCCTCGCCGAGGTCGCCAATTATCTGAAACCGAAGTTCTCGGAAGCGGTCGACGCCGGCCACACGCGCATGGTCATCGACATTCATCAGCTCAAGACGCTGCACATGGGCGTCATCAAGCTCCTTCTGCAGACCATGCAGACCTGCCGCGAACTTACGCTGCAGTTTGCCCTCGTCGGCAACCACCAGATTGTCACCGAGTGCAAGGGCTTCGAGGACACCCGCAACTGGCAGTTCTACGACTCGATCGACGACGCCAAGGCCAACCTCGGCAAGGCAACCGCCGCGCCGCAGCTCGCCACGGCCTGATCCCTTCCCTCCCAGCCGCGCAAACTTTAGTCAGGGTGTTGTGTGTGTGCGGGCGGTGCGCTTAGCGTGCCGCCCGCGCTTTTTTGGGGTGGGCGGGGGGTTGGTTATCTGGATCCCGTAGGGGCGCAGTCTTGCTGCGCCCTCGCTCACTCTCCAACGCGCAGATGCGCAGGCACCGGTTGTCCAATCCACTCGACTGGCGGTGATCCATTCGGATTCAACCCGGCGGTGAATGCGAACCTTGCCGGGTCAGGACACCACCAGTGCGGCCAAACTTCGTCAGGGTTGATCAACACCGCCCGATACGGATTGAGGAAAATATACAGGGCATACGGCTCGCCGGTCTCGTCCGCCTTGAGGCCATGTTCGAAGAAGTCGCGCTGCCAATTCATCGCACCGGCTGACAAGGCTTGATTGGTCTGGGCCTTGAACCGCGCCAGCACGCGCCCCAAGCTCAGGCGAAAGCCTAGACTGAAAAGCCAATGGCAATGATCGGACATGAGGGTGAAGGCGAGCGTGGCGGTGTCACCCTGCCTATTGTTGGATTGGACCGCCAAGCTGATGGCCTTTGAAACCGCAGACTGAGTCAGGCCGGACTTTTTCTCTTGGGTGCAGCAGGTCACGAAATAAGTCGCCCCGGGTTCCGAAGCGCGATGGAGGTGCAAGGCGGTGGTCCGGCGGGTCGGCATGCACCGCGAAGCTGCCCAAGATCCAAGGGCGCAGCAAGACTGCGCCCCTACGGGCCGGATTATTTGTAGGGGTGCAGGCTTTTGCCGGACGACGGCCCGGACAAACACCGGGCTGGCAGCAGCCAGCAACGGCGTGCTGCGCCCTCACTCCCACCTACACCGCCTTGGCGATCTCCTGCACCGTCTCGGGCGCGACCACGCGGTTGATGTCGAGCAGCGTCTTCACCTGGCCCTTGATCTTGGCCATGCCGAGCAGATAGGTCGTGTCGACCTTCGCTCCGAAATCCGGCGTGGGCTCGATCTCGGAATCGTTGAGATTCACGACCTCCTCCACGCTGTCGACGATCAGCCCCATTTGCACCACCTGCTCGTTCGGCAGGGTCACCTGGACGACGATGATGCAGGTGCGCTCGGTGAAATCGGCCTTGAGACCAAATTTCACGCGCAGATCCACGATCGGGATGACGCGGCCGCGGAGGTTGATGACCCCCTTGACGAAAGGCGGCATCTGCGGGACCGGCGTGATTTTCTGCAGCCGGATGATCTCGCGGATTTTCAGCACGTTCAGTCCGTAGGCCTCGTTCTCGAGGACGACGGTGAGATACTTGCCCGAGAGATTCTTCGGCGTGGCAACGGTGGAAACTGCGGGTGAGCTCATAAATGGGATCAGGTTGGTGGAATACCGTCTGCGCACTATTACGGTCCGGCCGGCGTCCGCCTTTAGCACAATCCCTGCGGTGAACCCCCTAAAGTCCGCCCCCCCGGTGACGATAACCATGGAAACACAGCCTCCTGGCGCCATGCCCATTTCCCCGGAATCTTTCCAGGCTCTCGACGATTCGGTCAACCGTCTCGCCGCCGAGTCAATCCTCGCTCAATCCGGCCGTGACGACGGCCTCATTCCTTCCTACAGCCTGCTGGGGGAGATTCGCGATCTGGTCGCCGCCGAACCGGCGTTGCTCGCCGCAGTCGTCGACGTGCACGGCATGCTCGATAAAAAACTCGATGCCGCCCAGCCGTTCGACGACGTGTCACTCGCCCGCTTGCGCTCGCTGGTCGACTGGCTGCCCGCCGCGATCACCGCCGTGAAATCCGGCAAACCCGTCGCGGCCCTAGGTGCCGCGCCCGCCCCCGCCCCGGAGTCCGAGGCCGCTGCGCCCGCGCCCGAAGCCGCCTCCGCCAGCACCGTGGACGCGCTGCTGACCCTCAATCTCGGCGATGACCGCGAGTTGCTGGCCGAGTTCTACGCGGAGGTCGTGGACCATCTGCAGCAGATCGAGGCCGCCCTGCTCGCGCTCGAGCAGCAGCCTGACAACCCCGAGGCGCTCAACTCCATTTTCCGCTCCTTCCACACCATCAAGGGCAACGCCGGATTCCTGCAGCTCATGCCGATGCACAAGCTCGCGCATGAGGTCGAATCGCTCCTCGATCTCGCGCGCAGCCAGAAGCTCCGGCTGAATTCCGTCATCATCACCACGATCCTGCGCAGCCGCGACGCGCTGCAGGCCCAGGTGCAACAGGTTTCCGTCGCGCTCGAGAAGGGCCACCTGCCCGACCAGATCATCCCGGTCAGCCACCTGATCGAGGCCGTCAAGCGCCTCGCCGCCGGCGCCCCGGTCGACGTCGTGCCGATGTCCGCCGTGCTGTCCGCCCTCCACCCGACCCCGGCCACCGACACCGCCGGCGCCACCGCGTCCGCCCCGGCACCCGCTGCGACGGCTCCGGTGCACGCTCCGGCGGCGCACGCCGCGCCCACTCCCACGGCGGGCGGCGGCGGCAGCAGTGCGACCGTCCGCGTCAGCACCGAGAAACTCGATTCGCTCATGGATGTCGTGGGCGAACTGGTGATCGTGCAAAGCCAGCTCATCGAGACCGCGCGCGAGACCGGCCAGAGCGGCACCACGCTGCAGCGCAACGTCGCCCAGCTCTCGCGCATTTCCAAGGAACTCCAGCACACCGCCATGGCGCTGCGCATGATTCCCATCAAACCGACCTTCCAGAAAATGGAGCGCCTGGTGCGCGACCTCGCCCGCGATTTCGGCAAGAAGGTCAACTTCACCACCAGCGGCGAGGACACCGAACTCGACCGCACCGTCGTCGAGGAAATCGGCGATCCGCTCGTCCATATGGTCCGCAACTCCATGGACCACGGCCTCGAACTCCCCGCCGACCGCGTCGCCAAGGGCAAGAGCGAGTCCGGCTCCGTCCACCTGACCGCCTATCACCAGGGCAGCAACATCGTCATCGAGCTGCGCGACGACGGCCGCGGCATCGACCCGGACAAGATCTACAAAAAGGCCGTCGAGAAAGGCCTCATCGCCGCCAACGCCACGCTCAGCCGCGACGAGATCCTCGCCCTCATCTTCGCCCCCGGCTTCTCCACCGCGGAGAAGGTCACCGCCGTCTCCGGTCGCGGCGTCGGCATGGACGTCGTGCGCCGCAACATCGAAAAGCTGCGCGGCAAGGTCGAGATCTCCTCCGAGGTCGGCCAGGGCTCCGTCTTCAAGATCAAGCTGCCGCTCACCATGGCCATCATCGACGGCCTCGTCGTGCGCGTCGGCGCGGATCGTTTCATTCTGCCCAGCACTTCCGTCCAGATGGCGCTGCGACCCTCGCGCGAAAACATCGTCACCGTGCACGGCACGGGCGAGGTGCTGGAGTTGCGCGGCCGCATCATGCCGCTGCACCGCCTGCACCGCCGCTTCGGCATCCCCACCTCGGCCGAGCAGCCGTGGGACGGCATCGTCGTCATCCTCGAGGCCAACGGCAAGGTCTGCGCGCTGCTCGTCGACGAGATGGTCAGCAAGCAGGAGGTCGTCATCAAGAGCCTCGGCGCCTTCATGCAGGGCCTGCCCGGCGTCTCCGGCGCGGCCATCCTCGGCGATGGCAATATCGCCCTCATCCTCGATCCCAGTTCCCTCCTCTCCGCCGCCTGATCTGCCATGCCCGAAGCCCTTCATCCCCCTACGATCGAAGACGTCTGCACGGAGGCCATGCGCCTGCCGTGCTCGCCGGCTTTGTTGCCCCGCCTTTCCCTGGCGTTGCAAAGCGATTCCACCTCCACGGGCGAAATCAGCCGCATCATCCAGATCGACACGGCGCTCGCGAGCGCGACCCTGCGCCTCGCCAACTCGGCCTTCTTCGGCGGCGCGGGCCGCTCGGTCGACACCGTCGAGCAGGCCATTCTCCGCCTCGGCGCCAAGGAAATCTACCGCCTCGCCGCCCTCGCCCTCATCGGCCGCTGGCCGGCCGGCAATAACGGCGGCTGCAACTGGGAACCGAGCGATTTCTGCCGCCATGCCCTCTGCACCGCCATCGCCACCGAGGTGCTCGCCGAGGTCACCGAGCGCGTCGACCCGCAGATCGCCTACACCGCGGGCCTGGTGCACGAGATCGGCAAGCTGGCCCTCGCGCACGCCTGCGGCTCGTTCTTCCCCTTGATCCGCGCCTGCCAGCAACAGCGCCGTTACACCTGGGAGCAGGCCGAGAAGGACGTGCTCGGCTACGAACACGCCGAGGTCGGCGCCCGCCTCCTGCGCGCCTGGCGCTTTCCCGAGGTCATGGTCGCCGCGGCCGAGTTCCAGCACCGCCCCGCCGAGGCCCCCACCGACGCCCTGCCGCTGCTCGTCCACCTGCACGCCGGCCGCTACGTGGCCGCCAGCATGGGCCCCGGCATCTCCGAGGACGGTTTCCTGTTTCACGTCAACGGCCACCTGCTGCTCGAATGGAATTTCACCCCCGCCGTGCTCGAGGAAGCCATGCTCGTGGCAGTCGACCGGGCCTCGCAACGGCTCGGCGAGAAGCTGTCCCACGGCCCCATCCAGTTTTAGAGCGGTTGTTATGGAGCCACGGCGACCTCGCCGTCGGGTGTTCGCAAACCGCAGCGGGGTCGATGCGGCTCCAGCAAACAGATTGTCGTGTGATTTTGTCGGGACATAAAGTCCCTCCCACAAAATTCACCCACCGCGGCCGGCCCGAAGTCCCACCCTCTGCAAGAATTTGGCTACAGTAGCCGGCCCGGTGGGCCGATACTCACGGAGTCAGGGCGAATCACAACGATCCAAACTCATGGAACGTAGCATCGGATATGAATTTTCGACAATCACCCTCCCGTTTGGGCGGGCTGCACCGTATTGTGCGGATGCTGTCCATCCTTTTGGTCCAGCACGCCCTGGCCCCGGGTATCACAGAAGCCAACATCCGCGCCCGCCTGCCCGGCAATCGCGGAGGTTACCCCGCGGCCGACGGCGGCTCCCTGCCCTATCTCCGGATCACCGGCGCACTCGCGCTGCGCTTCAGCGCGCCTCCGCCGCCTCCGCCCGACCTCACCACCAAACCCGCCGCCAGCGCTCCGCCGTTCCCGATCGAAGCCGCACCCATGGCGTCCGCGCCCGCTCCTCTTCCCACCACCACCGCGCCTTTGCCTGAACCTGCGGCCAAGACACCCGCCACCACCACCTCCACACCCACCGAACCCGCTTCCGTCATCAGCAATCCTCCTTCGGAGATCCTGCCCGATGACACCCGTCCCACCACCCGCCCCGAGGACTTTCTCCCTTACTTTCAATTTCCCGGCAGCACCGGCGACGTGAACGTCATCATGCCTGCGACGCCCGCCCGCCAGCCCGCCCCCGGACAATTGCCACCCAGTTCCGCCACCTACACCCAGCAAAGATGATGCTCACCCGTCCGTTGTTACTCTGCCTGCTGTCCGTCCTCCTGGCGGGCGCCTACCCCGGACGCGCCGAAACCGAAACTCCCGCCAGCTCTGCCCAAGACCCTGAGCATGTCGGACGGGAGCCTGCCGAACGGACCGCCGATCATGTCTCCCTCGATCCATCCCAGCCGCCTGCGCCTCCGACCGCCGAGCCTGCAGCTGTTG
>Ga0066487_100200_pt1 | contig 19219 bp, 20 predicted proteins | sample LakWasM129_HOW14_2_FD_59588 | JGI IMG/M metagenome (GOLD analysis project Ga0066487, IMG submission 59588) | Freshwater sediment methanotrophic microbial communities from Lake Washington under simulated oxygen tension - Sediment Metagenome 129_HOW14 | ecosystem: Environmental > Aquatic >... | reverse complement strand
GGGAAGGGTTTGTCGGGTTTCACCCACGAGGGAATGATGAATCCATCCTTGACCATGCTTTCGATTTTGAGGGCGCCGGTTTTGCGGACGGTCATGACGCTCTCGCCGTTCTCCGGCACGAAGGCGTCGAGGTAGATCAGCCGGCCGATGCGTTCCGGAATGCGGTCGGCCACGCCGGTGATGACCATGCCACCGTAGCTGTGGCCGAGCAGGACGACGTCGTGCAAATTTTCGAAGAGGATGAAATTGACGATGTCGTCGATGTGGGTCTCGAGGCCGATGGCGGGGTTCGCCGTGTTGAAATGCTCGCCAAGGCCGCTCATGGACGGCCGGTAGACCGTCCAACCCTTGGCCTCGAGGATGGTGGCGACCTTCTTGAACTGCCAGCCGCCGGCCCAGGCGCCGTGCACGCTGACGAGGACGGGATTTGAGGTGGCAGCGGTGGCTTCCACCGCGGGCAGACGGACGACGCAGACGAAGGCGAAGAGGGCGAGCAGGAGGCGCGGTTTCATGGGGGAAGTTGTGGCCACAAGAAGCACAAAAAATCCTCAAAGCGCCAGACTGGACAGCAGTTGTCAAAACCAGCGGCGCACGCGGCGCTGGTAGGCGAGATAGGTTTCGCCGAACTTGGCGGCGAGGTAACGTTCCTCGCGCTTGATCACGCCGAAATGCAGCGTGAGCGCCAGCGGCACGACGAAGAGGACGGGCAACACACCGTTGATCAGTAGCGCGATGCCGAGATGCAGCAGGCAGAGTGACAGATACATCGGGTTGCGGGTGTAAGCGTAGGGGCCCCTGGCGACAATCGCCGTGGTCGGGAGGTGCGGGTGAATGTTCGTGCCGGCCCGGTGCATGATCCCCGCCGCCCAATACGCCTGAACTCCGGCAGCGAGAGCCAGCACCGCGCCAATGATCCGCGCCGGCATTGCCGGCAGCAGCGGAGCGCGCCAAAGCCAGTAATGCGCGGCCACCCCGGCCGCCATATGCGCTGCAAAGATCAACGGCGGCCAGGCGATGACTCCGGCGTGGTCCTTTGTCTCGGCGGGCATCCTAGTCGTGCGGATAACCGACCTACTTTTGCTCTATCGGCAGTTCGTGCAGCCGGAGGTCGGGGTTCTTTTCCAGGAAGTAGCGCGTGGTCCACTCGTTGGGGAAGAGGACAACCGGGTGCTCGAACTTGTCAGTGCCGAAGCTGACGCCGCTGGCGACGATGAGTTTGGTGTAATCGAACGAGCCTTTGTTCAGCGTGATCGGCGTGCCGTCGGCGCGGGAGAGCCAGCGCAGGACGGTCCACGGCGTGGGTGTCAGGCGCGATTCGGCGTTGTATTCGCTTTGCAGGCGCCATTGGACGACTTCGAACTGCAGCGGGCCGACGGCGGCGAGCAGCGTGGCGCCCGGCGGGGCGTTCTTGGCCGTGAAGGATTGCACGACGCCTTCCTGGAGGAGCTGTTCGAGGCCGGCGCGGTATTTCTTGGCGTCGCCGGTGTTGGGATTCGAGATGTAGGTGAACACCTCGGACGGGAAGCGCGGGATCTCGTCGTAGATGATGCCGCGGTCGGTCGTGAGCGTGTCGCCGATGCCGAACTCGCTGTGGCCGACGAGGCCGATGACGTCGCCCGGCCAGGCTTCGTCCACCGTCTCGCGTTCGCGGCCGAAGAGTTTGTGCGAGGAGGAGAGGCGGACCTGTTTGCCGGTGCGCTGGTGGGTGACGACCATGTCGCGGTCGAACTTGCCGGAGCAGACACGGAGGAACGCGATGCGGTCGCGGTGCTTCGCGTCCATGTTGGCCTGGATCTTGAAGATGAAGCCGGAGAATTTCGGGTCGGTGACTGGCACTTCGCGGGCGACGGTCAGCTGCGGTGCGCCGGGGACGGGGACGCTGACGGATTTGCGCGGGGCGGGAGGGACGGAGTCCTGCAGAAATCCGTTCAAGAGAAGCTCGATGCCGAAATTGTTCACCGCCGAGCCGAAGTAGACGGGGGTCTGCCGGCCGTGCTGGACGGCGTCGAGGTCGAACGGGTGGCCGGCGCCATCGAGCATCTCGAGCTGCTCCTTCACCTCGTTGTAGGTGTGGTCGTCGAGCTTGTCGCGGACCGCCGGATCCTCGAGGGAAGTGACGCTGACGGGAGCCTGAAACTTGCCGCCGGGGACGCGCTCGAAAAGGTGGACCTGCCGGGTGCGGCGGTCGAAGACGCCCTTGAAGGACGGACCGTTACCGAGGGGCCAGATGACGGGCGACGATTGCAGGCCGAGGACGCTTTCGAGTTCGTCGAGCAGATCGAGCGGGTTGCGCGTCGGCCGGTCGCACTTGTTCATGAACGTGAAGATCGGGACGCCGCGGCGGCGGCAGACCTCGAAGAGCTTGCGGGTCTGCGTCTCGACGCCCTTGGCGGCGTCGATGACCATGAGGGCGGCGTCGACGGCGGTGAGGACGCGGTAGGTGTCCTCGGAGAAGTCCTTGTGGCCGGGGGTGTCGAGGAGGTTGACGGCGCAGCCGGCGAAATCGAACTGGAGGACGGTCGAGCTGATCGAGATGCCGCGCTGTTTCTCGAGTTCCATCCAGTCGGAGGCGGTGGCGCGCTGGTTCTTGCGGTCCTTGACGGCGCCCGCGAGGTGGATGGCGTTGCCGTAGAGCAGGAATTTCTCGGTCAGCGTCGTCTTGCCCGCATCGGGGTGCGAGATGATCGCAAAGGTGCGACGGCGGGCGATTTCCTGGGCGGGTGACATTGGGGAAGTGACAGGCGGCGAGTGAGCAGGGACGAGAAAATTGGAGAGTGGTCAGGAAACGGGGCCGGAAGGTGGGAGGGAAGCCTTTTTTCGAGCCACGGGCAGGCGGGCGGAAGTTGTTTGAAAATGGCTCAAGCCTGTGGGCTGCTGCGAGCGGGTTTCGGCGCGACCGGAGACGCTTGCGGTGCAGACGTCACTGCCGATTGCGGCGATGCGCCTGAACTGAGTGACGCGATGGCGGAAGTTTTGAGCAGGCAAGCGGCGATGCGCCTTTCTGTCCCAAGGACGCAATCCAGTGCTTTGGGCCTCAAGTGAGAGTGCCGGTGTGTCGATGCAAAGGTGCGGTAAGCCATAATCCCACCTACCATGAATCTGATCTACATTGCACTCGGCCTGATCCAACTGGTCAGTTTCGGATTCCTCTTAATCAGCTACTGGACCGCACCGGTAGGGTATGAAGATGAGTCGGGCTTTCATTCGAGAAACGAGCCGCTGATTTGATCGGCAAGCGAGTCTTCGCGGTCGGTCGTCCCGTTTTTGGGATGCAATAACTTGCCGGCGACGGGTCGCAGTGCTTGGAATCGATGGAGGTGATGCCTCTATGGCATGTGCACGCGGTCGTTGCCGTGGCCAGTGAGGACGGGCTTCATGCGGGGCTCAATCGACCGATCAGTATGGTATGCAACCGATCCTCCAAAAGCTGATGTCCGACGCGGGCATTCTGCTGACGGACTTCTGGCGTGCCTGCCGGCATCTCCCGCCCAGTGGCGAGAACGACCGGTTGCCGCGCCTCTTCCGGCCAGTGGAATCATCGCGGACATTTTGTGCTTCTGCGGAAGGGCAAAGCCGTAATGATGACGGCCTGTGCTACTTTCACTTAAACTAAAGCCCAATGCCAATTCCCGCGTGCTCGCGGGCCACCCGTGGGTCTTCGCCAACGAGTGCGTGGAACTGCTACCGGCCGCCCAGGACGGCGGCGTGGTCGAATGCCGCGATGCCAAGGGGCGTTTCCTCGGCACCGGCATCTACAACAGCAAATCGCAAATCGTCTGGCGGCGGCTGAGCCGCGAGCGCGTGACGCTCGACGAGGCGTATCTCCGGGCGGCGCTGGAACGGGCGCTGGCGCGGCGCGCGGGGCGGGGCGATTTCAAGCGCCTCGTCTGGTCCGAATCGGACGACCTGCCGGGCGTGGTGGTGGACCAGTTTGGCGACACGCTCGTCCTGCAGATCCAGACTCTCGCGATGGAGCAGCGCGCCACGATCGTCAGCGACCTGCTGGCCGAACTGGTGCAGCCGGCCGAAATCATTTTCCGCAACGATGCCAACATCCGCCGGCTCGAAGGTCTGCCCGTGGAAGTGCACACCCGCACGGGCCAGCCATGGGAACCGCGCTGGGTGACGATCGACGGCTTTGATTACTGGCTCGATCTGCAGGGCGGACAGAAGACGGGATTTTATCTCGACCAGCGGGAGCAGCATGCGGCCGTCGCGAAATATGCGCCGGGCCGGCGTGTGCTCGACGCGTTTTGCAACCAGGGTTCCTTCGCGCTGCATTGCGCCCGCGCGGGCGCGAAGACGGTGCTGGGATTGGACAGCGCCTTCGATGCCGTTGGGCAGGCGAAGAAGAACGCCGAGCGCAACGGTCTGGCGGTGCAGTTCGAATCCGCGAATGTCTTTGATTGGTTCACGGCGCGGCGCGACGAGGCGCCTGCGTGGGATCTGGTCGTGCTGGACCCGCCACCTTTCGCCAAATCGAAATCTGCGCTGGAAGGCGCGATGCGCGGCTACAAGGAAATCAATCTGCGCGCGATGAAGGCGCTGACTCCGGGCGGCGTGCTGGCCACCTACACTTGTTCGCACCACATGCAGGATGCCGAGCTGCGCGAGGTGCTGGCCGAGGCTGCGACCGACGCGAAGCGGCGCGTGCATGTGCTCGAGTGGTGCCGTCAGCCGGCCGATCATCCGGTGCTGGTGACGATGCCGGAGAGCGAATACCTGCGGGGGTATATTTTGCGGGTGGAGTGAACCTTTCGCGGGCGGGGTCGCCCGCGCTCCAATGAAACTGGAGCCACGGCGACCTCGCCGTGGGAATCGCTACCGCTGCTTGGCGGCGTCGTCGAGGTTCCGGCGGGTAACGCGGAGCTGCTCCAGCTCCGTTTGCATCGCTGCCAAGGCTTCCACCGTCGCCGGACGCTTCATCGCTTCCAGCACATCGCGCTCGGTTTGGAGCAGAGCCACGCGGGAGGCGGCCACGGCGGAAAGGTGCTCGGCGGAGTTGCCGCCGAAAATGGCCGCGGCGTTCGCCAGCTTGGAGTTGTTGAGCGCCCGGTCCAGTTCGCTCGACTTCACTTTCTTTTCCTCGCGGGCGATGAGCTTGTCCAGTTTCACGATTTCCTTGTCGATCTGTTTGGCCCGGGTCGCACTGATCTGGATCTTGGGCAGTTCGACGACCGGCTCGGTCGCAGCGGGGGCCGCCGGCTTGGCGTTGTCCTTGGCCGGGGCGGTTTCGTTGGCCGCGAGGGCGGCCGGGGCAACGGCCAGGCAGAGGGCAAAAAGGGGGAGGCGGATGAGCGATGAGTCCACGGGGTGAAGTTTGTTGGCGGCGGGTTGGTGAGCAAGGGTAGATGTCCGCGCGGAGCGGATGTTCCCGGAAATGGAAAAGGCCGGGCGCCTTGCGACGCCCGGCCTTCCAGTGTGTGTGCTGCCGAAGCTTGGTGTTAGGCTCGCTTCGTTGCTGAGACCGATAGTCAGTTGCGAGCCATCTGCAAGTCTACATCTTGCCGCCGAAGATTGCGCTTGCACCCAACTCTTCCTCGATGCGGAGGAGCTGGTTGTATTTCGCCACGCGGTCGGTGCGGCAGAGCGAGCCGGTCTTGATCTGGCCCGCGTTGGTCGCGACGGCGATGTCGGCGATGGTGACGTCCTCGGTTTCGCCGGAGCGGTGGGAGATGACGGCGGTGTAGCCGGCCTCCTTGGCCATCTCGACGGCGTCGAAGGTCTCGGTGAGCGAGCCGATCTGGTTCACCTTGACGAGAATCGAGTTGGCGGTGCCGGTCTCGATGCCCTTCTTGAGGAACTCGGTGTTGGTGACGAAGAGATCGTCGCCGACGAGCTGCGTCGTGCCGCCGATGGCGTCGGTGAGTTTCTTCCAGGTCGTCCAGTCGCCCTCGGCGCAGCCGTCTTCGATGGAGATGATGGGATACTTCGCGACGAGTTCCTTGTAGAACTGCACCATTTGGTCGCCGGAGAGAGTGCGGCCGTCGGACTTCTTGAAGACGTAGCTCTTCTTTTCCTTCACGTAGAATTCGGAGGCGGCGACGTCGAGGGCGAGGTTGATGTCCTTGCCCAGTTTGTAGCCGGCGTTCTTCACGGCGAGGGCGATGACGTCGAGCGCGGCCTCGGTGGAGGCGAGCTTGGGGGCGAAACCGCCCTCGTCGCCGACGGCGGTGGCGAGACCCTTTTCCTTGAGGACCTTCTTGAGGGAGTGGAAGACCTCGGCGCCCATGCGCAGCGCCTCGCGGAACGAGTTGGCGCCGGTGGGCATGATCATGAATTCCTGGAAGTCGATCGGGGCGTCGGAGTGTGCGCCGCCGTTCATGATGTTCATCATGGGAACGGGGAGGACCTTCGCGTTCGGGCCGCCGAGGTATTTGTAGAGGGGCTGGCCGAGGGCATTGGCGGCGGCGTGCGCGGTGGCCATGGAGACGCCGAGGATGGCGTTGGCGCCGAGCTTGGACTTGGTGGCGGTGCCGTCGAGCTTGAGCATGGCGCGGTCGACGCCGATCTGGTCGGTGGCGTCCATGCCGGTGAGGGCGGGGGCGATCTGGGCCTTCACGTTGGCGACGGCCTTGAGCACGCCCTTGCCGAGATAGCGTTTCTTGTCGCCGTCGCGGAGCTCGAGGGCTTCGTGTTCGCCGGTGGAGGCGCCGGAGGGGACGGCTGCGCGGCCGAGTTGGCCGGAGGCGAGCTTGACGTCCACTTCAATGGTGGGATTGCCGCGCGAATCGAGAATCTCGCGGGCAGTGATGGCGGTGATGGTGGTGTTCATTGCGGAAAAAGGAAGGCGGAGCGTAGGACGGGAGGCCGCCGGCGTCGATGCCAACCTCCCGGATCACTCAGGTATAAGGCGGGCGGGAGGCGCCGATGCGATAAAGGAATCGCTGCCAGGCGGTGGGCGGCTTCGGTCGGAATTCGTCGGGCAACTGCTCGGCGAAGCCGTGGCGGATGGCCGCGCCGATGGGCGTGCCGCCGTTGTAGTTGCGGATGGTCAGCGTGGCGCGGTTGAGAAACTCGCGCGGGATCTCCTGGAGGTGGCCCTCGACGGCGGCGGCGTGCAGGGGCGTGTCGCCAAAGTCGTTGCGGGAAATGAGGAGGTCGACGCTGAGCCGGTCGGCGGGGATCTGGCCGATGTTGCCGGACTCCGCCGCGGCATGGATGGGGGTGTGCCCCGACTTGCTCGACATGACGAGGTTGTCGTGGGTGAGAAACTCGGGCGGAATCTGGTCGAGGTGGCCGGCGATCGCGGCGGCGTGGAGGCAGGTATCGTGATTGGCGGTCTGGGCGAGCAGATGTTGAGCCGTCAGGAACTCGCGCGGAACCTGGTCGAGATGGCCGTTGAAGACGGCGACGTGGAGGACGGTTTCGCCGCCGATGTTTTGCACGGCGACCGTCTGGTGCGTGAGGAATTGCGCGGGGAACTTGTCCAGCGTGCCGTTCTCCGCTGCCTCGTGCAGCAGCGTGTTGCCGTGGTCCGTCTTGGTTTGCACGAGTTCGAGGGTCAGGAGGCCGGCGGGCAGCTGGCCGAGGTTGCCCCCGGCGGCGGCCTGGTGGAGCGGGGTGTAACCGCTGTTGGAGCGCGCCAGCAGATTATCCTGGGTCAAAAAAGCGGCCGGCACCTGGTCAAGGAAGCCGTTGCGCGCAGCCAGGTGCAGCGGCGTGTAGCCGGCATCGTTCTTGCGGAGCAGATTCTCCAGCGTCAGGACGGCGGCGGGCAGCTGGCCGAGGGAGCCGTATTTGGCGGCGATGTGCAGCGGGGTGTTGCCCGAGGAGTTTCCCTGGGTGAGGTTTTCGCTCGTCAGAGCTTCCGCCGGCAGCTGCGAAAATGAGCCCTCGCGCGCGGCGCTGTGTAAATCGGGAGTGACCATGCCAATCTGACAAAAGAAATGCGGGGCGCAGTCGCAGGCAAACTAAAACCTGTCTGACCGGGCAGCTCATTTGGTTTGCCAAGCTTGTGAACACTTACAGCCTATCCAGTTGATGACCACTGCCGGCAAAGAAGACTCCGCCTCCAAGGCCAAACTGGGTGCGGTGCTGCTCATCGATGACGAGAAACCTCTGCTTTCGCTTTTTGCGGAGGCGCTGTCCCCGATGTTCGACGTCACCATGGCGACCAGCACGCGCGAGGCGGGATACATCATGCACAAGAAATCCTTCAAGGTGGTCGTGTGCGACCACCTGATGCCCGGGGGCAACGGCCTGAGCTTCCTGGTGGACACGAGGGAGGAATATCCCGACACCCAGCGGGTGCTCGTCACCGGATACATGAAGCCGGAAATGCTGCTGCGCAGCGTGAACGAGGCGGCGCTTTATCGCTACCTCTTGAAGCCGGTGTCCCTGCCCGAGCTCATCAAGACGGTGCAGGATGCGGCCAAGCTCTACGACCAGACGGTAGCTGCAGCGGGCCACTAGGTATTTCGCCATGACGGCCGAGGGCAGGCAGCGTCCGTCGGTGCTCCTTCTGGAGGACGACACCCCGCTGGCCGAGATGATCCTCCTGACGCTGTCCGATGAATTCGAGATCGAGCGCGCGGCGAGCGCCGAGGAGGCGCGAATGCTGCTGGGCGCGCGTCCGTTCGACATCCTGCTTTGCGATCATATGATGCCGGGCAAGCAACAGGGACTCGAGTTCCTCGTCGAGGCCATGGAACGGCATCCCAAGTCCCGGCGGCTGCTCATGACCGGTTACATCAACCCGGACATGATCACCCGCAGCATCACGGTGGCGGGATTGAGCGCGTGTATCATGAAGCCGTTCGACATGCGCCAGCTGCGACGGCAGCTGCACGAAAGCATCGGGATGGACAGCTGAGGTCCCGGTCTGGGGAAAATCAGTCGTAGCGCCGGCGGAGATTGCTGGGCAGCAGGCCCAGTTCCTCGCGGTATTTCGCCACGGTGCGACGCGCGATGTTGAGGCCCTTCGACTGGAGCAGGCCGACGATATCCTGGTCGCTCAGCGGTTTGCCGGGATCCTCGCCGGCGATGATGTCCGCGATCATTTCCTTCACACTGGTGTTGGCGACCGAGGCGCCGGCATCCGACTGGTAGCCGGAGGTGAAGAAGAACTTCATCTCAAAGACCCCGTGCGGGGTCTTCATGTATTTGTTGGCGAGGGCGCGGCTGACCGTGGTCTCGTGCACGCCGATGATGTCGGCGATCTGGGTCATCGTGAGCGGCTTCAGCTTGGAGACACCCTCCTCGAAGAATTCGTGCTGGTGCTTGATGATCTCGCGCGTGATGCGCTCGATCGTGCGCTGGCGCTGCTCGATGGCGTTGATGATGAATTTGCCCGAGCGGAGCTTTTCGCGCAGGTAATCGCTCTCCTGCTTGCTCAACTTGCCCTTGGCGATGAGATCCTTGTAGGTGTTGCTGAGGCGGAGGCGGGGGATGTAGTCGTGGTTGAGGATGATCTTCCACTCCTCGCCATCCTTCTCGACGGTGACGTCGGCGATGACCACGCGGTTGGCGTCGTCGGCGAACCGGCGGCCGGGCGCCGGGTCGAGGGTGCCGATCTCCTCGATGGCCTCCTGGATGACCTCGGGGGAGAGGCCGGTCTTGCGCGCGAGATCGGGGATGCGGCGGCGCATCAGCAGATTCAGGTGATCGCGAATGATGCGCGCGGCGACGGATTTGCCGCGGCCTTTCTGGGTGAGCTGGATCAGGAGGCAGTCGGAAAGGTTTTCCGCGCCGATGCCCGCGGGATCGAAAGACTTCAGCAACTGCGCCGCCTCCTGCATCGTCGCGAGCGGGAGGCTGGCGAGCAGGGCGAGGTCAGAGAGCGTCGACGTCAGGTAACCGCGGTCGTCGAGGCTGCCGACGAGAAAACGCAGGGCTTCGAGGGTGGTCGGCGGGCAGTCGGCCAGTTCGGCTTGCTGCATGAGGTGCTGCTGCAGGGAGGTGTCGGTCGTCAGCGAATCGAAGAAGTGCTGCCGGCGCTCGTCCTCCTCGCCGGTGGTCTGGCGCACGCCGCCGGTGTCGGACATGTGGTCGCGCCAGTCCTGGCCGATCTTCTCGAGCACCTGGAAGTCCTTCGAGAAATCCATCTCGTCACGGGGATCGTCGCTGGGCGAGGCGTTCTCATCGCCGCTGGTCGCGGACTTTTCGAGGCTGACGTCGTCCATCGGCTGCTCTTCGAGCGTGGGATTGGACTGCAACTCCTCTTGGATGGCGGCGCGCAGATCCAGCGCGGCCACCTGCAGGATCTTCAGCGATTGCCGCATCTGCGGCGCCAGCACGAGCTGCTGCGTCTGCCGCTGGTGGAAACCCTGATGGAGTCCGGGACCGCTCATGCTCGAAAAGGGTTAACGCTGGCTTTCGAGCGTGGAGATGCTGGGGAGGGGCGGCGGGGTGACGGCAGGGGTAGAACCGGTGGTGGTGGGCGGGAAAACCTCGGCGAGGTAGACGGCCAGCTTCTCGTTGGTCGGGCCGTAGCGATCGCTGTAGAGATAGAGCTCCAGATCGGTGAGCATCTCGAACGCGGTCTGGTAGCGCTTGTCGCGGTCGCGTTGCAGCGCCTTGTGGATGATGGCTTCAAGCTTCGGGTCGATGTCGGCCCGGAGGGTGGAAAACTTGGGCAGCGGCATCGTCAGAATGCTGCGGCGGGACTCAAGACGGCTCGGGCCGCGGAAAATATTCCGACCGAGCAGGATCTCGGTCATCACAATGCCGAGGGAAAAGAGGTCGGAGCGGCCGTCCGTGACCGCATAGCTGGCGCCCTCGGGCGAGAGGTATTCGTCCTTGCCCGGGATCACCTTGCCTTCCTCATTATACATCAGGTCCAAGGCCTTCGCGATGCCGAAGTCCGTCAGCTTCACGTCACCTTCGACGGCCAGCATGACGTTCTTGGGGTTGACGTCGCGGTGCACGATGCCGAGGGGGCGACCCTCGCTGTCGCGCTTCGAATGGGCGTAGCTGAGGCCGCGGCAGACGCGTGAGGCGATGAAGACCGCCATGTCCAGCGGCACCTGCCGGCCCAGTTCGATGTGGCGCTCGATGAATTGCTCCAGGTTCACCCCGGTCACGAATTCCATCGTCATGAAATATTGCCCGCCGATCTGGCCGAGGTGGTAGGTCTGGACGATGTTGGTGTGGATGAGGTCGGCCACCAGCCGGGCCTCGCCGATGAAGTTCTTCTGGAACTCCGGGATGCTGGAGTATTCTTCCCGAATCAGCTTGATGGCGACGATTTTGCGGAAATTGCCGCTCCCGCGCTGCACGGCTTCATAGACCAGACCCATGCCGCCCTCCGCGATCTTTCGCGTCAGCTCGTATTGGAGTTCGTTGAAGATGTGCTTGAGGGCGGCCACCAAGTAAGAAAAACGGTGGTTTTGCCGGGACGCAAGAACACAGCGGGAAAATTTGCACGATTCCTGCTGCGGAGTTGACGGCGCGCCCGGAAGCCCCGGTTGACAGCGATACCAACGAGGCTACGTTGCGCGGCATGCTGACACTCACTCCACGCGCTGCCCGTCAGGTGCTGACCATGCACTCCGCCCAGGGGGATGCCCGCAAGAAACTGCGCGTGTTCGTCGAAAGCGGCGGTTGTTCCGGCTTTGAATACGGCATGTCCTTCGATCTACCGAAGTCCGATGACAAGGTGTTTGAGAGCGAAGGGGTGCAACTGCTCGTCGATCCCACGAGCCTGGCCTATCTCGATGGCACCAATATCGATTTCGACGACGGATTGCACGGCAAGGGCTTTGAGCTGAAAAACCCCAACGCGCAGAGCACCTGCGGTTGCGGCAAATCTTTCAACTGAGCGCTGGGAACGACGTCCGCGACTTCACGCGCACGCCTCGTGCAGCGCGACAATGCCGAGACTGAGGCCGGTTGCCTTCACCGAACTGAACCCGGCGCGCCGGATTTCCGCCGACATCGCTTCGCGTCCGGGAAATTGTTCGATCGACCCGCAGAGGTATTCGTAGGCCGAGCGGTCGCCCGTGACGACCGCCGCGACGGCCGGCAGGATGAATTTCAGATAGGCGTAATAGACGGGGCGGAACCAGAACACCGGCTGCGAGAACTCCAGCACGAAGAGCCGGCCGCCGGGTCGCAGGACGCGGCGCATTTCCTGCAACGCCTGGTGCCGGTCGGCCATGTTGCGGAGGCCGAAAGAAATGGTGAGCGCATCGTAGGACGCAGCGGGCAAGGGCAGCGCCATCCCGTCCCCTTGCCGGAAATCGATCGCCGCCCAGCGCGGGTCGGTCGCGCGCTTTTTCACGGCTTCGTCCAGCATCGGCTGGCAAAAATCCATGCCCGTGAGCTGCACGCCCGGCGGTAGTCCGTCGGCGAGGGCAAACACCACATCGCCGCTGCCGGTCGCGAGATCGAGCACGGCACCCGGCTCGGCGTCATGCACGGCGCGGACCAGCCGCTGCCGCCACCAGTAGTCCACGCCTCCGCTCAGGAGGTGGTTGGCCAGGTCGTAACGACCGGCAATCCGGGCAAACATGGTATTTACGGCGTTGGAATCGGGCATTGGCGAAGGTTAGCCTTTGTGCGGCTTTGCGGTTGACGCAAGCACTGGGTAGTGAATTGTTTGTGGGTATAACCTCTGAGGCCTAATTCACTCAACCCACGTGTAGCCATGTCAACCAACCTGACCAAACGCGAAATCGTGCTGGAAATCTATGAGAAGACCGGTTTCCCGCAGAAGCAAATTCAAGACACGGTGCAGATGACTCTTGATATTGTCATGGATGCACTTGCCGCAGGCCGCAATGTCGAGCTCCGCAACTTCGGCGTGCTTGAAGTCCAGGTGCGCAAAGCCCGGGTGGGCCGCAACCCGAACAAGCCCGAGACCGAGGTCGTCATCCCCGAGCGCGCCGTCGTCAAATTCAAGTCCGGCAAGATTCTCAAGCAGAAGATCAAAGCGCTCAGCCTCGACAAATTGCGCAGCAATCCGCCGCCTCCGGCCTCGGCCTGAGCGCCCCCATCGCAGTCAGGCATGGCCGGTTTTCAGTCGCTTCCCGGCTTCCGGGATTTCTACCCGGAGGATTTTTCCCGGCGTCAGCACATCTTCCGCGTCTGGCGGCAGGCGGCCGCCACCTTTGGGTTCACGGAATACGATGCGCCCGTCTTGGAACCCCTTGAACTCTACAAGGCCAAGTCGGGCGACGAGATCGAGGCGCAGCTTTTCAGTTTCACGGACAAGGGCGGACGCGACGTCGCGCTCCGTCCGGAAATGACCCCGACCGTCTGTCGAATGGTCGGCGACAAGGCCGGCTCGCTGAAGCGCCCGATCAAGTGGTTCAGTATCGCCGAGTTTTATCGCTACGAGCGCGCGCAGAAAGGCCGGTTGCGCGCCTTCCACCAGTTCAACGCCGACATCTTCGGCGAACCCGGCCCGGAGGCGGAGATCGAACTCATCTCGCTGCTCATCCAGTGCCTCGCCGGCTTCGGATTGAACGCGGAGGATTTCACCATCCGGCTCAGCGACCGCGACCTGTGGTTTTTCTACCTCGAGGCGCTGGGCTTCAACGACGCCCAGTCGCGCGGTCTGCTTTCGGCCATCGATCGTTTTGAAAAGATGGGCGACGATGCCTTCAAGGGTTACGTCGAAGCGCACGGTCCACTGGCGTCGGAGGTCAAGGACAAGGTGCTCGCATTTCTGAAGATCAAGGGCCTGCCGGATCTCGAAGCGGCGCTGGCCCAGTTCCCGTCCGACAAGCTCGCCACGCGGCTCGCCGACTGGCGCAAGGTGCTGGACGGACTCGAGGCGATGGGACTCAAGGATTACATCACGGTCGACCTGTCCGTCGTGCGCGGTCTGGCCTACTACACCGGGTTCGTCTTCGAGGCGTTCGATCGCAAAGGCGACCTCCGCGCCCTGGCCGGTGGCGGTCGCTACAACGATCTCGTGAAAAAACTTGGCGGTCCGGATTTGCCGGCCGTGGGCTTTGCCATCGGCGACGTAACCACCGGCCTGCTCATCGAGCAACGCAGCCTGACGCCCAAGTTCATCAACGCGCCCGAGGTCTACGCCGTCATCGGCGGTGCGGCCGAGCGCAAGGCCGCCTTTGCCGACATCAACGCTCTGCGTGCCTCCGGCTTTCGCGTGGATTATCCCTTCAAGGAACTCGCCTTCGGCAAACAGTTCAAGGCGGCTGCCGAATCCGGCGCCAAGCTGGCGTTGATCTACGGGGGAGACGAACTCGCCAAGGGCGTGGTGAAGATCCGCGACATGTCCGACCGCACCGAGCAGGAAGTGCCGCGTGCCCAGGTCCTGGCCGTCGTGCGGGATTTTCTCACGGGGCACTAAAACCCACCCAGCCTGTCATTCTGAGCGTAGCGAAGAATCCAGGATGACATGATCAAGATGCCCGAACTGTTGCTGAGCTTTGGCCGCATTCTTCTGTTGCTCGCGGTCGTCTATGCGTTGCTCGCCGTGGGCGCCCACTTCCTCGCCCCGAGCATGCTTTTCCCGCGACCGCCGGTGAAATACGAGCTGACCTCGGACTACATCCAGCTGACCGCGCCCGATGGAGTCAAATTGGTGGCGCGCCACTGGCCGAATCCATCGGCCAAGTTCACGCTGCTCTACCTGCACGGCAATTACGAGGACCTCGGCAGCGTCGGCGAATACATGCCGAACTTTATTGCGGCCGGCTATGCCGTCTTCGCCCTCGATTACCGGCACTACGGACACAGCGCCGGCTCGCCGACGGAGGCCAATACCAATGCCGATGTGCGCCTGGCCTACGATTACCTGCGCACCAAGCTCGGCGTGCCGGCGAACCGGATCGTGATCTTTGGCTATTCGCTCGGGGGCGGCCCGGGAGTGGAACTCGCCTTGCACGAGCCGGCGGCGGGCCTCGTGCTGCAGGGTGCGTTCACCAGCGCCTACCGCGTGATGACGCGCATTCCGATCTTTCCCGGCGACATGTTCGTCAACATCGCCAAGGTGCCCCGACTGCGCATGCCCGTGCTTTACCTCCACGGCACGGAGGATAACACGGTGGCCGTCTGGCACGGTGAGGCGCTCTATGCGGCGACGACGGCACGTAAGATGAAGCTCTTTGTCCACAACGGCCGCCACGGCGGACTCGCGGACTTCGCCGGTCCGCGCTACTGGGAGACGTTGAAGGAATTCACGGACTCGCTGTAGGCGGAATTGCGATCGTCGAGGGCGCAGCAAGTCTGCGCCCCTACCGTTACGCCAAATCTGCCGGGCCGAAGGCGTCGGGCAGCAAGGTCTCGATGGAGACATTCATCTTTTCCCCGCCGTCGCAAAAGGAGAACACGCGGGCCGTCGGTCCGAATTCATTGATGACCTGCCGGCAGGCCCCGCACGGCGCCGTGGCGAATTTCGTCGGGGTGTAGACGACGACGCACTGCAGCCGGAGTTTCTTTTCGCCGGCGGCGACCGCGTTGAAAATCGCGCTGCGCTCCGCGCAGTTCGTCAGCCCGTAGGAGGCGTTCTCCACATTGCAGCCGGAATAGATTTTCCCGGAGGCGGTCAGGACGGCGGCGCCGACCTGAAACTTGGAGTAGGGAGCGTAGGCCCGGCCCGCCGCGGTCTTGGCCGCGGCCTTGAGCCGTTTGAGCTGGGCGGGGGTGGGCATCAGAGGCTGAATTCTTTCTTCACTTCGGTGAATTTCTCAATCGCAAACGCGAGGTCTTCCCGGCTGTGCGCCGCCGACACCTGGGTGCGGATGCGGGCCGCGCCCTGCGGCACGACCGGATAGAAAAAGCCGATCACGTAGACGCCTTTCTCCAGCATGCGGGCGGCGACCTTCTGGGACAACGCGGCGTCGCCGAGCATCACCGGCACGATCGGATGCGTGCCGGGGCGGATGGTCAGGCCGGCTTTGGTCAGTCCCTCGCGGAAGAATTTCGTGTTGGCCTCGAGCTTGTCGCGCAACGCGGTCGAGGCGGAGAGTATTTCCAGGCACTTGATCGACGCCGCGGCAATCGTCGGAGCGATCGTGTTGGAGAACAAATACGGCCGCGAACGCTGGCGCAGCAGGTCGATGATCTCCTTGCGTCCGCTCGTGTAACCGCCGCTGGCGCCGCCGAGCGCCTTGCCGAGCGTGCCGGTGAACACGTCCACGCGGCCCATGACGCCGCAATGCTCGTGCGTGCCGCGTCCGGTCTTGCCCATGAAGCCGACCGCGTGGCTGTCGTCGACCATGACGAGGGCGCCGTATTTGTCGGCGAGGTCGCAAATCCCCTTCAGGTTGGCGATGTAGCCGTCCATCGAGAAGACGCCGTCGGTGGCGATGAGCTTGAAGCGGGCGTTGGCGGCGTCGGCTTCCTTCAGCTTCGCCTCAAGATCCGCGAGGTTGTTGTTCTTGTAACGATAGCGTTGTGCCTTGCAGAGGCGGATGCCGTCGATGATGGAAGCATGGTTGAGCTCGTCGGAAATGACGGCGTCCTCCGCGCCGAGCAGGGTCTCGAACAGGCCGCCGTTGGCGTCGAAGCACGAGGAATAGAGGATGGTGTCGTCCGTGCCGAGAAACCGGGCGATCACCGCCTCCAGATCCTTGTGGATTTGCTGCGTGCCGCAGATGAACCGCACCGAGGCGAGACCGTAGCCCCAGCGGTCGAGCGACGCGCGCGCGGCGGCGGCCAGTTCGGGATTGTCCGCGAGTCCGAGGTAGTTGTTCGCGCAAAAGTTCAGGACTTTCTGTCCGCTCGCCACCGCGATGTGCGCCGCCTGGTGCGTGGTGAGGACGCGCTCGCGCTTGTAGAGCCCGGCGGCGTCGATCTCGGAAAGCGTCTTCTTGAGGTGGTCGGAGTAAGCCGAATTCATGCGATTGGTTTAAATCCAGAGGACCCAGAGTGCCCGGAGGAATGGTTTGCTGCTTGGCTCCGTGACCTCTGCGATCTCTGCGTTGAAAATCAGGTTTCCCAGTTCAGGATGATCTTGCCGGACTTGCCCGCGCCCATGAGGTCGAAGCCCTCCTGGAATTTCTCCACGGGGAGGCGGTGCGTGATGACGGGGGTGATGTCCATGCCGCCTTGGACGAGCGCGGTCATCTTATACCAGGTCTCGAACATCTCTCGGCCGTAAATGCCCTTCAAATGAAGCATCTTGAAGACGATCTTGTTCCAGTCGACCTCGGCCTTGGCCGAGTGCGTGCCGAGCAGGGCGATGCGCCCGCCCATGATCATGTTGTCGATCATCTGATTCAACGCGGCGGAGCTGCCGGACATCTCCAGACCTACGTCGAAGCCCTCGGTCATGCCGAGTTCGCCGTGCCAGACGTCGGAGAGGTTTTCCCGGGCGACGTTCACCGCGCGGATCGGGCCGAGTTTTTTGGCGAGTTCCAACCGTCCGTCGTTGATGTCGGTGATGACGATGTGGCGCGCGCCGGCGTGTTGGGCGACGGCGATGGCCATGCAGCCGATCGGGCCGGCGCCCGTGATGAGCACATCCTCGCCGACCATGTCGAAGGAGAGCGTCGTGTGCACCGCATTGCCGAGCGGATCGAAACAGGAGACGACGTCGAGATCCAGGCCGGCGGGCACCTTCCAGACGTTGGTGGCGGGCACCGAGACATAATCGGCAAAAGCCCCGTCTCGGTTCACGCCGACGCCGATGGTGTTCGGGCAGAGGTGACGTCGGCCGGCGAGACAATTGCGGCAATGCCCGCACACGATGTGGCCCTCGCCGGTGACGATCTGGCCCTTGGTGAAGCCGGTCACACCGTGGCCCACGTCCTCCACCGTGCCCACGTATTCGTGGCCGATGACGAGCGGCGGCTTGATGACGCGCTGGGCCCACGAGTCCCATTTGTTGATGTGCACGTCGGTGCCGCAGATGGAGGTCTTTTTGATCTTGATCAGCACATCGTTGACGCCCGGCACCGGCACCGGGACTTCCGTCATGATGAGACCCGGACCGGCGGTGGGCTTGACGATGGCACGCATTTTGAAAGGCATGGGAAAAACGGGTTGCCCGGAAGCTACCGTTCCGCCCGACGGAAACAACCCCGAAGGCATACGCCGTTCGGATGATTCAATTTCCGTTCATGTGACAGTGTCGAGCGAACGCCAGAGATACCAGCTGGCGACGGAACGGTAGGGCTGCCAGCGACGGGCGTGCTTCAGGATGGCTTCGGGGGCCGGGTCCTTCCGCTTGTGGAAAAGTTTCTTGAATCCGAGCCTGATGGCGAAATCGCCGGTCGGCATCACGTCGGGCCGGCCGAGGTAGAATATCAGCAGCATGTGCACGGTCCACGGTCCGATGCCGCGCACCTCGGTGAGCCGCGTTACCAGTTCGTCGTCGTCGAGCCGGTAAGCCTCGCGCAGTGAAGGCACGGTGCCTTCCGAGCATTTGACCGCGAGATCGCGGACCGCGAGGAGCTTGTTGCGCGACAGACCCGCGCCGCGCAGGGCCGCGTCGGTCGCCTTGGTCAGCGCCACGGGAGTGGTGCCGCCGTGCCGGTCCAGTTCGGCCAGCACACGGCCGTGAATGGTCGCGGCCGCCTTGCCGTGGAGCTGCTGGTAGACAACGGAGCGCAGCATCGCTTCAAAAAGGCTGCCGGCCGGTTTCAGTTCCAGCGCGAACGGCCCGACGCGATCAATCAACGCGGCGAGTTTTTCGTCCTCTGCGCGCAGATGGGCTAGGGCGGCGGCGGGATCGAAATGGAAGCGTGGTTTCATGTATTGGGGTAGAGCGGCGAGTCCCTTCGCCGCCGCGGCGCGTTAGGGATAACGCGCCCTACCTTTCATTCCGACAACAACTCCGCGCCTTCCAGGGCGAGCAGGCGGGTCTTGGTGCGGACGCCGCCGGGTGCGGAGAATCCCGTCATCTTGTCGCCGGCCGAAACGACGCGGTGGCACGGCACGATGAGCGGCCACGGGTTGGTGGCGAGGGCCACGCCGACGGCCCGCGCTGCCTCGTTGCCCAGCGCCATGAGCTTCGCGATCTCGCCGTAGCTTTTCTTGTAGCCGGGCTTGATGGCTAGCGCCTGCCGGTAGACGGCTTCCTGGAAATCGCTGACGCGCGACCAGTCGAGCACCGTGTCGGAGAAATCCTGCAGGTTGCCCCCGAGATGCTGCTGGACCCGCGCGATGATGCGCTGCACCCAGTCCGGCGGCGGCTCCGTGGCCAGGACGCTATGCGCCTTCTTGGCCAAATGCTGCTCGCCCAGTGCCGCGGTTTCTTCGGGGAGTTGGAAGCCGGTCAGGCCGGTGTCATTCCATGCAATGCCGCAGGTGCCGAACTCGGTGGGGAAAAACGCGTGAGGCATGGCGCAGACGGTAGGTG
>Ga0066487_100199_pt1 | contig 19289 bp, 19 predicted proteins | sample LakWasM129_HOW14_2_FD_59588 | JGI IMG/M metagenome (GOLD analysis project Ga0066487, IMG submission 59588) | Freshwater sediment methanotrophic microbial communities from Lake Washington under simulated oxygen tension - Sediment Metagenome 129_HOW14 | ecosystem: Environmental > Aquatic >... | reverse complement strand
CGCAAATGTTCGTCGGGCACCATGACGTTTACCATTTCGCGTCGCCGGTCGCCGCGGCCGGAGACGGCGCGTTGGAATCAGGCCGGCTGTCGCGCCGTTGGTTCTGTGCCCGTGCGCGTTCGTCTTCGAGTTGGCGGCGGAGCTGGATCGTTTCCGCCGTCTGGTTGACGAGCGTCCCGTATTGGCTCTGCGCCTGTTGCTCCACGGACACCATGCGCGCCTGGATCGCGCGCAGGTCCGCCGTAATTTGTTTCTGCGCCGCCAGCTCGGCAGCCAGCGCCGCGCTCGCCGGCAGCGGCGCGTAGCTCACCGGCGCGAATTCGCTCCGGGGCGCGGTGTCGAGCGAGGTCACGCGGACGGGCACGCGCGTCGTGCGATAGACCGCGTGCGGCTCATGGCGCACGGCGGGATCGTCTGCGTCGCGATAGCCGCGCAGTTCGTAGCGAGTCTCGACAATGCGCGTTGCGGCGGCTTCGCGCACGACCGGTCTATCGGCCGGCTGATTTGCCGGGACGACGAGCGCGATCCGCGGCGTCGCGCAGCCCGCGAGCGATACTGACATGAGTAAGAGCGAAAATAGGCGCATGGTTCATCCTTTGGTTTTCGGTTCGGAAGAGGTCGCGTCGCCGGCCGGCGTGGTCGCTGCGCTGCGCGCCGCGCCTTTCGTTCCGGCGATCCTGGCTTGGTCCGGGTTCACGGTTTCGAGGACATAGACGTAAAACTCCTTTCCCGCGGCGACCCGGACGTAGTATCCATTCTGCTCGATGTCCCGGAGCGTGCGCTGCGCATAGAGATCAAACACCTCGCCCACGCCCTCGCGCACGCCGTTCGAGACCGAGCCGGTGAGGCTCGTCCCCAACACGGTTTGCGTGCGGTCCTGCGTTCCGCGGGCAAAGCCGCTCAGGGCCGCCGACGCGAGCAGCTTCAATTCCTGCAAATCGTCCGCCGCCAGCACGCGGCCCTTCATCCCGCCCGAACCGTCCGTGATGCCGTAACCGTCGATGTCGTGATCGTATTCGCGGTCGAGGGCGACGCCGTTGAACGCCAGTTCGCGCCCGTCCTGCCAAACGAAACGCCAGGTGCCGCTGGCCGTCACCCGGTCGCGCAGACGGCCCGCCCGCGCCGTGCCATGGACGAGCGTGTTCGCCGGAACCACCCGTTCGCCGTTCTGCCACACGTCTTCGAGGAGCACAGCGATGACCGGCGTTTCCAGGTTCGCGCTATCGACGGTGTTGACGAGTTTGCATTTCAGGAGCGTGCCGTAGGGAATGACGCGTTTCGGCGTCGGCTCGGCGGCGGGTTTGGCTGGCGGCGGCTCATACGCGGCGAGCATGGTCTGGTAGCGGATTTTCTTCGGCGGTCTCACCGGCTCGGCATTTTTCACCGGCTCGGGTGTGGCCGCCGTCGCCCCCGGCGGGTGAAACGGCACGATCCGGCCGTCGCCCGCGAGTTGGGCCGCGTCGCGCAAGGCCGCCGACTGCGGCACGCCGCTCTCAAGTCCCTCGTTGAGCGGCGCAGCCATGCGCCCCAGCTCGGCCTTCCTCGCCGTGGCCGCGAGCCGGGCCGCCTGCTTCTGCTCGGCCTGGCTGCGGCCGTAAGCCCACAGCCCGCCGAATAACACGACCACGAAGACGACGAACATCCCAAATTTGCTCGTCAGAAAATCCTTGATGCGGCGCGGGTTCATGACGACGGCCTCTCGGCGGGTGCAGGTGTAACGGCGGTCTCAGTCGTCCGCCGCGCGGTGGTGACCAGGATCGTGAAGGCGTTGTCGGCACTGAGGTCGTTGCGGGTGCCATCCGGCATCCCGACGACCGCGAACTCCGCCTCGCGTGCTTCGCCCGGCTGCAGCGTCCGCGGGCCGTTGGCAATCGACTGCTCGAATTTCTCATCCGCCACGCGGGCCGCGAATGTGCTGGGTGACACTTCGAGCACCTGATCGGTCTTGTTCCGCAGGTTGAGCAGGAACACGACCGCATCCTCGCGCGAGAACCGATAGACCTCCTGCACCTCGACCTCGAGATCGGGCAGCTCGATCTTGCGGTGCAACGTGCGCGGCGTGACGCCTTCGACGGCTCGCGGCAGCGAGCGCACGAGCACGGGATAAGCCCGGGCACGGTCGAGGACGCTGAACCCGACCCGCGGCGTGAATTTCACCGGCTCAGGCCCATGCGCCACCTTCAGGGCCACATCGGCCGCCGCGCGCTTGAAAATTGCGCTGGCAAGGGGGTTCGCCGCGACCGTCCGGAGCTGGAGAACATACGCCGCGTCCTCGAAAATCACCGTGACCGTGCCGGCCCCCTCCGCCTGCACGCTGCGCACGAGGAGAAAATTGGCGCCCTTGGCGTGCGTAACGTGAAAGCGCACTGGCGTGCCCTCTTCGACTTCACTCGCGGCCCGGCCGTCGTCGATCAGCATATCCGCGCCGGCAACCGCGGTAATGGGGCCGGGAAACGTGACCGTCGTTACCTCGCGGGAGACGGGCAGTTCGATCACCTTGTGGGGATCCAGCGGAAACTCGTTAATCGTTTGCGCCACCATCATCGGCGACAAAACCACCCCCCATGCGATGAGTTTCCACATAAATACCTCCGTCAGGTCTTCTCTGCCCGCTCGACTTGGAACGAGGCCACGGCGGTCGGAAACCGTCCGTTGCGCGTCAGATCGGGGTTCGGGACAAATTTGAATTTCACCTTGTAGCGCAGCACTTCCGTCAGCGGCGCACCCTGGAAGGAGCCGACCCGGATCAACTGCACATTGACCGAGGTATAAAACGCGTCATCACGCGTGCTGAGAACCTCCACCGGATCGGTTTCAACGAACTGGTGCAGCGACTTCGCCTGAAATTCCGCCTTGGTCTTGTCGATGGCGGTCTGCGCGGTCTTGGCGGCGTCCTTCAAGAAGAGCTGCTTGAACAATTCCGGGTTGCCCAGGCCGTCGGGGTTGCGCTCGAAGAGGGCCTTGCACGCCCACTTCGTTTGCAGCGCGTGGAGATCCTTCGCGTGCTGAATATCGACGACCGGCGAGACGTAATAGGTGCCCAGGCTGTCGATCACGACGACCTCGCGTTTGCGCGTGAGCTGCTCCAGCAGGAGATGCCGGTCCCACACCGCCCACAGCCAGGCGGCGACCGCCACCAGGAACCAGACCAACGACTGCCGCCGCTGGCGCGTGAAGATCGCGAGCAGCGTGGATTTCGGCTGGCCGAAGCCGGGGGCGAGGGGCGGCACGCGCGCCGCGGTGGTGTCAACGGGTGCGACCATGATGTTATTTCTTTGAAGGTTCTTGGGGAGGAGTGACGTTCTTGCACGGACGCGCGGCAGGCGGGCTGGCTTCCCTGTTGCGTCGGAAGAACCAATCGAGAAACGTCCGACCTACCTTTTCCTCGGCCACATCGGTGCGCTTGCGGGCGTTCACCCACTGTTTTAGCGCGGCACTGTATTCATCCTTAAACATTGCGAGATTCGATATCGATGGCAGCTTGATTGGGATTCGGGTGGTGCGGTTGATGCGGGAAGTCAGTTTGCTGTGCCTGATATTGACGCGCGGCATCGCCAAAATGTGCCTCGAATCTTTCGGACGCTGCTGCGCGGCGCGTTTCGGCAGCAGCCATTTCCTTCATCGCAGCCGTTTGGCCCCGCATGAAGCGTCCGCCGTAAAACCCCGCCATGCCAGCCATCGCTGTCCCGGTCATACGTGGCGATCCGCCGCCGCGAGCTGCGGACTCCGTGCCCGCGGACATCGCCCCGAGCGCGGCGGTCGCGATGACGGCCGGTGCCGCCGCGCCACCCGTGACGGCGACCGTCGCCCCGCCGACGGCACCGGCCAGCGCGGCTTCGCCCACGCCGCCAAGGCCCTGCGCGAAGGCCGCCGCCGGATTCGCGCCCGAGGTCAGCACGCGATACAGCACATACGGCGCAAGCACCGAACTGAGGAGCATCCACACGCCGACGATCAGCACGGTGAGGACGGGCGCGACGGAGGCGCCGCCCGTCACGACCACGGGAAGCAGGCTCGCCGTCGCCGCGGCTTCCAGCATGGCATTCGTCACGACCGCAGCGATCACCCAGCCGAACGGCCAGCAGACCAGCACGATCAGACCGAGGATGTATTTCAGGCCGACGCCAGCCATCGGCCGCAGCAGGAAGAACGAGAGAAAGAGCGGACTGAGCGACCACCCGGCCGAAAGCAGGATGTCGCCAACCAACTTCACGATGAACTGCACCCCGTAGGAGAACCAGCCGAACAGCCAGAGCAGCGCATAGGCAATGGCGGTCCCGACGGAGCCGGTGTCCCAGATCACGTCCCACGCGCTGGCGCTGGGCGTCGAGGGCGACGTGCCGGACAGGAACCGGATGAATTTCTCATCCACGCTCGTGGGGTCGATGTTGAAGACCTGGCCGAAGGCCATGACCACATCGCCGAGCCGCATCAACCACTCGCGGAGGAAAACCGTCGTGAGCCCGACGAGGAACAGTTTCACGACAAGCCGGAGCAGCGCGACCGGATCGTTGCGGTTCGCCCAGCCGGAAAATGTAACCGCCGCGGCCGCGATGGATGCGGCGACGTAGGCTGTCGCACCCCACAACTGCGAGAGCCCGTCGAAATACGACGATGGAAGGATACTGCCGGCGGGAGCGCTCATGGGTTTTTCGCCGGCTCGGGCGCGGCGGGCTGAGTGGTCGTCGTCGGCTCCGGTTCGAGCCGCTTGTTATAGCGCGACCGGAACACCTTCGGCAGCACTTCCATTTCCTTCCGGGCCGCATCCGCGCGGGCCTTCGCGTCGGCGCGAGCCTTGGCTTCCGCATCCTGCCGGGCATTTTCCGCCGCGGCCTCCCGGTCGGTGCAGCCAACGGCGGCCAGGACGGCGAGCAGCAAAACGAGGGGGCGAATTGTCTTCATGGTAGAGTGCAATTTAAGACCACTTGCGTTAAAATCTGTTGCCGTTTTATGGGCGAAAAGGCTGCTCTTTCACATGGAGCAAAACCGACTCGTAAATCGGCTTGAACGTCGTCCCGATTTTCTGTGCCTCCTGCTGGGCGAGCGTTCGCCGTGCCTCGGCGTCGGCGGTGTTTTGTGCGCTCGTCATCGCGGTTGATTCAGCCGCGCGCACTTGGATTTCCGCGGCACTCAGCGCGACCTCGGAATCGAGCGTCGCGAGCTGGCCGTATTGGGCGTTCAGGATGGCGGCGAGTTTCTTTTCCTCGGCGTCAGTCTCTGCGGCCTGCAAGGCGTCGCTGGTCTGCGCGATGGCCTTCTTCAACTCCACCCGCCGTGCATACACGTCGGCCTGCACGTCCTTGAATTCATCCACCTTGGCCGTGATTTCCTGGGCGGGCCTGTAGGCGTCGGCCTCGCGCGCGACCATCGCACCGTCGAAATCGGGATACTCGCTGCCGATGGCCGTAAAAATGCCCCCGCGCGAATCCCCGAAAATCCGGCGGCCATCGGCCCGCGCGACGCCCTCCGCCCAGGTGCGGATGCGCGTGGGCAGGTTCAGGTCCACCTTGAATTCGGGGAAACCGACGACGGCTTTCACGTTCGCCATGTTCCCCAGGCGCTTGAGCTGGTCCTCCATCTGCTGAATCTGCCGCACCTGGTTCGTGATTTGCTCCGCCTGTTTCGCGATTTGCTGCACCATAATGCCATAGTTGGTGACGTTCTGCTGGAGGTTGACGGCGTCGATCACGGCCCACTGCGCGAAGCACGGACGGCCGAGCGCCAGCGAGGCGACGAGCAGGAACAGGATTTTCATAATCCCTCCTTCGGCAGGACGACCCGGATGACCCGTTTGGTCGCTTCGCGATGCACGCCGCCCTGATCGCTCGCCGGGATCGGCACCTCATACAGGGTTTCCTCGTAGCCATCGTCCGCCTGGGCACGCTGGTTCTCGCGGGCAATCCAATACTGCTGTTTCACCGCGTTGGACTGGCCCTTTTCGTAACCGGCGAGGTAGGCCTCGCGCTGCGCCTTGTTGTTGAAAAAATTGAGCGCCTCGCCCGCGACGAAGCCCGCGGTGGCGCCGACCGCGGCATCCTTCGCGCCATCGTGGGCATTGTTCGCGCCGACGTAGGCCCCCGCCGCGGTCGTGGCGGCGGTCGTAGCGAAATCGCGGGTGCGACCGGCGGACCCGGCGCCGGCCGTGGCGCATCCGGGCGCGAGCAACAGGACGACGGCCAGCAACCCGAACGCAATCAGGTAGGGTTGGGCAAAGGCGAGATGATCGAGAAATCGGTTCATGGGTGCTCCTTTTGTTGGCGGGAAATATTCAGGGTTGGTCCATCACGAGCCGCTCGCCCTGACGGGCGGCCAGGGCTTCGTCTTCGCGCAGGCCTTGACGCGCGATAGTCGCCGTGATGAATTCGCCGGGTTCCAGCCGACCTTCCAGGAAGGCGATGATGTCCGCCTTGGTGCGCAGCCGAGCACCCGGCGAAAGGGCACCGGCCCCGACGATCTGTTCGATTTCCTCGATGAACGCCGGCTCGTTCGCCTCGGCGAACTCACCGGCCTCAAGCCGGTCGAGGTAGGGTGCCAGCGCTTCCGCCAGCCGCTCCTCCTCGACGCGCTCATGGCCCTCGCCCAGCACCTTCTCGGCCGACTCACTTTGCATCTCCACGAACGCCTCGACCTGATCCACCGTGACGCCCGTAGCGGACATTTCGGCCCACTCCTGGAGGAGATCGTAGCGAGGGCCGTTTCCGCCGGCCCCGACCTCGATCCAGCGCCAGGTCAGCCGCGTGCGCGGTTCCTCCGCCCCCGCCTCAAGATGATGGCGCGTCACGCGGGTTTGAGGAAAATTGAATACCACCCGCGCCGGCGCCACGGCGCCCGGCGACTCTGCCGCCCGGACCGCACCGTCGGCCGGCCGGTGCTCCGCCCAAAACTGACGGCCGGTCTCCTCGATCCGGCGCGCCTCGGCGACAATCTCCTGGTGGGTCTTCATGTCAGGCGTGGGCGATGATGCCTTCGACGACATCGGCATGGGCCTTCAACTGCTGCGCGCGCCGGTCATGGTGCGCGCCCGAGCTCGACGCGCAGTAAAGCAGCTCGCGGGAGGCGACGTTGCGCATCGTCACGATCATGGGCCGCCGCTCGTCGGTGTGATAATAGGTGAACTGCGAGTATTTCCGGCCCGCGATTTTCTCCGGCTCGGGGTGCGTCATCACGGCGTCCTTCACCACCTCGGGCAGCGGAAAATCCCGTGCCAGATCCTCGACATCGGCGCGGTCCGTCTGGCGGAGCAGGAAAATAATCCGGCTGTTGCCGAGCACCGGCCCGCGAATCTCCGAATTCTTGAACAGCTCGTAATTCTGGACCGAGGCCAGGTTCCAGACGTTGTATTTGCGGAGCTGCTGGTAGGATTCGGCCAGCACCCGCTTGCCGGTGGGAATCAACGCGAACCGCGCTACCTCCTCGAATACATTCGCTTTCCGCAGCGCCCGCGGCAGCCGCATCATGTGCGAGCGCGTGTAGTTCGCGATCAGGAAGGCGACCTTCGCCTTCAATTGCTCGTCGGCATCCGGCAGATGGCTGGTGTCGAAATGCACGATGGGGCCGGTGAGATTCACGTTCGATACGCCGTCGAACAGCTCGCCGTGGGCGCCGTGAGCCGACCACGGTTCGAGCAGGGTGGCGAGGTAGCGTAGCTCGTCGGCGTGCGGCCCGGACGCCTCCGCCGCGAGCAGTTCCTGCAAATGTCCGTGCTGCGGGTGTTCCGCCGGCCCGAAGCCCGCGAACACCAGGTTTCGCACCTGCGCCGCGGTCGCCGGTTCCTGGGCGAACCGCGTCACGTCGGCCTCGGACGCCCGGCCGAGAAACGCCGCCGCCTCGTCGCCGTGGCCCTGCTGAAATTCCCGGAACTCGAGGAAGGCATCCACGTCCGTCGCCTGCGGCCCCATGTGCTCGCGGCGCCAGACATCGAGCGCGCAGGCGTGCCGCGCCAGCGACTGCCAGGCCTCGGCGTGACGGGTCGCGTGCGCTCGCGCGAAATCGTCATAGAGCCGGTTGATGGCGTTCACCAAGAGGGCCTGCCGCAGCCGGTTCTTGTCCTCGTCGGCCGACCGCCCGACCATGAGCATCGCCAGCGCCGAGGCGGCCCCCAGGTGCAAGCCGCTGAGCGGCAGCCCGCGGGTGTCAAGGTAGTTCATGGTCAGTTTGCCGTTGGCCTGGATGACGATGGATTCGGCCGAGGGATCGACGGTCTTCACGTAGGTCGAGTAGGCTTCGCCCTCCTCGACGATCATCGTGAAGGCGCGGTCGCACTCGGTCTGGCTCAGGAGGCTGATCGTGAGCACTGTCTTGCCCGTGCCGGAGGCCCCCAGCACCACGGCGTTCTGCGGCGTCAGGCTGCTGCCCTCGCCGACGAAGAGCTTGCCCCCGACCAGATTGCCGTTCGTGCCCTCGAAAATGAAATCGGCATCGTCCAAATACCCAACCGGCGTCGAGGAGAAAGGCAGGATATTCGCGGCCAGCGCATCGTCGTAGTCGTGCCAGTAGGCCGAGTAGCCGCTGAACGACCAGCCCGGCCACGACGAGTAGAAAAAGTTGCGCGCCGAGGTTTCCAGCGCCGGCTCGTAGGCGACCGCGCGCTCCATGTTGCCCACCGCCGCCTTGAGCGCCGTGAGCTTCGCCCGCAGTTCCTCGCGGGATTTGTCCCACGCCCGGATGATATACTGGAGGCGGTAGGGCGAAGCATCCCCGTTGCTGTAGCGGGCGATCTTCGCCGCCTTGGTCTTCATCGCGGCCAGGAGCTTGATCTTGCGCAGGCTCTCGTAGTCGCCCTCGACGCGCGACAGCTCCTTTTGCTCGCGCTCGATCAATTCCCCCACATCGACGGACTCGATGTTGACCGTGATCGCGTAGTCGCGGAACCCGAGCTTAGTGAGCAGGTAGGCAATACCGGGCCGCGTGCGCTTGGGCAGCGCCTTCAGGACCAGCATCCCGTGGAAATAGCCGTCGTGGTAGAATCCCGTGTCCGGTTTTTCGAGCGGCCGGCACTCCCCGTGCCAGCAGTTTTCCTGAATGGACTTTTCGGGATCGAAGAATTCCAGCGGGTCCGAGACTTTGCGTTCCGGCAACGACGGGTTGAGGAATTCCAGGTAGTGGAGGAAGTGATCCGCGTCCGTCATTGGCCGCACCCGCCCGCCGCTGCTCCCGAACAGGGCTTCGAGAAAGCGGCCGATTTGATGAAACTCCTCCTGGTAGGCCCCGAGCACAGCCGGGATGGCGCGCGGGCTGCGCCCGCCGAACACATGTTCGTCCACGACGTTGGTGACATACACCCGGAGTTCTTCGCAGCGCAGCAAACCCGCGTCCTCCATGTTCCACCCCCGGACGAAAATTTCGTCGCGCACACGCTCCGTCCATTTGTTCTTCGCGCGCTGGCGCGTTTTCTGCCGGAACTTCAACATGGGCCGACGGAAGCCACCGTTCGAGCCCCATTGGACCTGGAGCCGCTGGTGCGGCTTGAGCACCGCCATGAACGCGATCAGATCGCGCTCCAGCGCGTTGTGGTGGACCGGATCGGCGTTTTCGAGATCGGGCGCGACAATCTCGAAACCGCGCGCGACGTGACCGCCCCGCAGATCGCCGAACACGATCAGGTTTTCGCCCAAATAGCCATCGACCGGGGCTACTCGCATACGCCGCCCTCCTCGCGCCCGGCCAGGGCATCCTCCAGGATATCCTCCGCCTCGTTCAACTCCGTCCGGAGCCGTTCGTAGGCCGCCAGCGGCACCATAGGCGCTTCCTCGTTTTCCCACTGCGGTCTCTCGGCTGCGCGCATGGCCGCCGGCATCACGTTCCGACATTGGGTCGGCACAGTCGCCGGGCGGACACGCGTGGAGGCGGGCCCGCCACGCTGCGCCGTCGGCTCGGATGGCGTCGCCAGCGTCGCCGACCGAAACGGATTCGGCGGGCGCCGCTCGCCCGGGCCGAAGGCGAGCCGCAGCACGCCGGCCTCGACCAGGGCCGACTCGAAAAAATCGGTGTCGTAGTGCTCCGGCCGGTTGTTTTTCAGCACAAACACATAGGCGAGGGAGAGGAGGCACAGCGCCACTCCGAAGCCCAAGCAGAGCAGCAGGGGAAAACCGAGGACACCCCACAGCCCGATCACCAGGAGGACGCTCACCCCGGCCGCGCCGAAAAGATACCACGCGGAGTTGCCCGTCATGCCGAAGAATTCACCCTTCGACTGCGCGCCCTCGTGGGCGTCGTGTTCGTTGAGGCGTTCGGTATGCATGACTGCTCCGACCTCAGGGGGCGAACGTGCTCACGTCCGGCGGCGTGAGCCCGAAATTGCTCCACATCGTCCGCACGATGGCGAAGGCGAGGCCGCTCACCATGGCGCCCGCGAAGGCCCACTTCGCGATGGACTGCCGGCCCATCATCATCGCGACCCCTGCGGCGACGATGCCGACCGCGGCGAGCGAACCGCTGAGATACATGATGATCGCGTTCCCCGAGCCCGTGGCTGTCTGCAGGTCCATCCCCTGGGCTTGCGCGAGCGCCGGGAACATCGCCGCCAGGAAGGCGGCCAACCGCTTCCAATCCGGGCCGGCCTGCGGCCGGACTTCCCAGAGGCGCAGGGCTTGCCCGATCATCACGGCACCCCCCACCGAGGCCACCCACGGCAGCATGAACAGTAGTGTTGTCATTTTTTGGTTTCTCCTTCGTGCCGGCGCTTCAAGCGGGGGCCGTTCCCCGGCACAGGCTGCCTCCTGCGCACCAGCGCCGGATTCAACCGTGTCGCGCGTGAATGGAAGAATCCGGCTGCTGATTTCAACGCAGCGGGCCTACTGAAATCACAGTAGGCGGTTTACGCCGGGGTTTTCCTCGGAACAACGTCGCGCAGGATTCTTCACGGACGCGAAAATCGCGCCGCCTCCCGGCTCACTCCAGCCCGAGTTCGAGTTCGATCTGGCCTCTGCGCTTCAGATTCGGCGCCTTCAAGAAGCGAATCTCCGTGGCGAACGTATCCGCCCCGTGCTCCCGGTCCTTCGCCAGATCGGGCTGGGCACGGAGCCGGACCAGTGTGTGGTCCTCGATGGCGAGGAAGAGCGCCGCGAGGTTAAAACCGCGCACGACCACCAGCCAGTCGCCGATTTCGACCTTGAGCGTGTCCGGCTCCGCGTAGTCCCAGCGCGCCTCGACGTAGTGCGCCCAGGGAAAATTGCGTCGTTCGCTCCGGCCGTCGTCGAACGTCACATGGCTCGGCCGCACCACCGTGTCGAACAACTGCCGGGGTTTTCTGAAAGCCGGGCGCTCCATGTCACACCTTCATGCTTTCGCGGATGGTTTCGTTGATTTCCTGCCACTGCGCGAGGGCGGCGCGCCACACCTGCCGCGCCCGTGCGCCCATCCGCCGGAGCGGGCGCATCCCGATGTGCTCGGCTCGTGTGATCCGATGCCGGCGGACGAATTCCGTCGCCAGCTCACGGCCCGGATCGGCCGCGGCCAATCGGTTCAGGATGGCGTCGCGGTGTGATACGTAGATGCGGTGCGCTCCGCGGTAGCGGGTATTGCCCACGTAAAATTGCCTCCGCATGAGCGCGCGTTCTGCCACCTCGCCCAGAACAAGCAACGACTCCTCCGCCGTGCTGCCCTGCGAGCGATAGGCCGTCAGCGCGTGGCCGTAGGTCCACGCTTTGAAATCCACCGGCAGGGCGTGCCCGTCCGTCAGCGTGACGGTGTTGGTCACGGGATCAACCTGAGCCACCTCCTTGAAATCGCCATTGGCGAATTCCTGCGTGTCCTCGCGCCCGCGAATCAGGAGCCGGTCGCCGGCCGACACCGGCAGCAGCGCCTTCCGGCCCACGTCGAAGGCACCACGCTGCCGGCGGGTGATTTTCGCGAACTTCCCGTTCGGACGCGCCACGCGCAGGCCGTCCGGGAGGATTGCGGCGACCTCCGCGGCCGTGCCGCGCCGGAAATACTGCGTGTCGCGCACAAACAACAGCCAGTCGCCAGCCTGGTATTGGTCCCAATGCGCCTTTTGTTCCTCCGACCAGGTGAGCGGCTTGATCGCCTCGCGCACGACCTCGGCCGGCCCAAGCAGCCGGCGGCGTCGGAGCGCGGCCCGGGCCTCGACGTTGAACCGCTCGATTTCGTCCCAAAACGGGATGACCACCAGGGTCTCAACGCCTTGCGCGACATTGTCGGCGTAGTGCTCGGCGGCGTCGGCAAAGAGCGCCTTATCGTCGCCGGTCTCGCGAATCAGCCCGCGGCGTCCGGCAAACTGCAACGCCTCCCACACCTCGCCGGAGGCCAGGAGCCGGCTGAACTGCCGGTCCGATTCGCCGCGCTGCCGCAACACCTCCGAGAGCCGGACCACCGGCGTGCCGGAATGTTTGATGATGTTCCGCAGCGAGTCGCCGCGTTGCACGCTGTAGTGCTGCTTGGTGTCGCCGACCAAAAGCAGGCGCGCCCGCGCCTCGTGTGCGATCCGCGTGAGTAGGTCGAGCTGCTGGGTGGACAGCAACCCGGCCTCATCCACCAGCAGCAGGCGATGCGCGGCCTGCGCCTGCAAGACCTCGCTCACGAGGAAACGCTGCACCGTGTCCGCGTGCTCGAATCCGGCGCTGACCAGCGCCTCGCGCGCCCGCGTCGTCGGTGCCAGCGGCAGGAACCGCTGGCCGCCGGACGCCAAGTGCGTGCCTTCGATGGCCGTGAGCACCGTCGTCTTGCCCGTCCCGGCATCGCCGACCAGCACGCTCAGAAAATCCTTGTTCGCCAAAAGCGCCCGCGCCGAGGCGGCCTGGCCCCGTGTGAGCCTTTCCGGCAGGTGCGCCCCGTCCCCGAGCGGGAAGCGGGTATTGCGACCGTCGATAATGCGACGAATTGTCGCTATTTCCTCGCGGTGAATGGCGCGCAGGCTCATCTCGCCCTCGGCGCGGATCGCCTCGGGATGGGCTTCGAGCGCCTCGCGCAGCTCGCGCCAGCGGTAAAAATCCGGATGCAGTTCGAGCGCGGCATTCAGCACCTCGCCTTCGCGGACGACACTGCTGCGCTCGTAAACGTGGCGGAGCGCAGCCTCCAGGACGCCCTGAACCTGCCCATGCGACACATGCTGCCGCGGTGCCTGGCCTCTCGCGGCGCGGACCAAGGCCGCGAGCGCGTGCGCTTCCTTGGCGCTCAATTCCGCGCGCTGCCGCGAGCGCACTTCGCCCGTGCTCACGTCCGTGAGCTTGTTGGCCCGCGACTCGCGGACGAGGATTTCCACCTCGCGCTTCGTCGGCCGCCGGCCCTTTTTCTCCGCGAATTCGTCAGCGAGCTGCTGCACATGGCGCGTCCGCTTGGAAAAACGCTCGCGCAGGTGCTCGACGCCGCGGATCGAAAAGCCCTTCGAGTTCATCCCGTAGGGTTCGTAGCCGAGCGCCCGCAACCGGCCGGCCAGTTCGCGATACAGCGCCTGCCGCAGGTAGCCGGAGGCGCGGAGCATTTCGGCGGCTTGCAGCGCGAACCACCCACCGCGCTCCGCGTCCCAGGTCGCGTTCGCGAACACGGCGTGCGCGTGCAACTGCGGATCGAGGTCGCGGCTCGTGTCGTGGAAAAACAGCGCCCCGGCGAAATTTCCCGTGAGCCGGAAATCCTCGCTCGTCCGCGCCGTGCCCCGCCGCTCGCGGACGGCCGCGTAGCGTTCCATCTCGGCGAGCACGACCCTGACCGACTCGCGAAACGCCTCGCTCACGCGCGCATCCCCGCCGACCATCGCGAGGACGCTCAAGTCCTTCGGCGCGGAAAATTGCACGTCGAAGAAGGCGACCCGGCTCTCGTTCTCGCGCGCGGTCAGTTGGTCGCCCGTTCCCGGATGCCGGTTCCGGCGCAACGCCTCGAACGGCTTCGCCTCCACTGCGCCTTCGAGTGCCAGCCGCTTCGCGGCTTCGCCGATCCATTCGCCCTCGACCTGTTGCTCGCCTTCCGCCCAGTAATCGTTTTTGCGCAGATGCTGCGACAGATAAGTTGCCCCGTTGCGAATGACTCCGGCCGTGATCATGCCGCCAAAGTCGGTCGGGAACGCGAGGAAACTCAATCGCGGGCACCTGCTGAAATCAGCGGACGCGAGCTACTGCGATCCCCGTAGGCGGGCAGCCCCGGTCGGGCGTCCGGGGCTGCGGCGAGACCGCCTCCGTTCACCGTAAATCACCCGCCCTGTTCCGCCAAGACGCAATACCCTTACGAGTTCGTAAGGACTCTGGCACTCACGCAAGCCACGGAAAATGTAGGGCGGACCGGCCTACTGTTTTTTCAGTAGAAGCGCCTCCTCGACGCGGGGCGGGGGTGCGATTTCGTGAATACGCTGTGAGGATTGCGCTGATCAAATTCAAGCCACCTGAGATTGCGATCCGCGAATGGCTGCACCATCCGGAGACACTCACAGTAGGCTGGTTCGCGGTCGCGGCGGTCGCGCTCGGGGTCGCGGCCTGGCTCATCCGACGGAACCTGCGCCACAACGAGCCGGGCCTGAAAGCGCCGGTGGCGCTCGGCCTAGCGGTCCTGATGACGGCGGCCGGACTGCTCGGGGCGCGGCGACTGCCCGGGCGTTGGTTTGGGCCGGTCGGCGGCGGGGTGTGCGTCGTTGCCGCGAGCCTATTTTTCTTCGCAGATCGGCATCGTTTTGTCCGCGATCCCGAGGGTCGAATCGTCGCCGATCGCTGGGAAATCGTGCTGAAATTTGCGCGGTTTCGGTGGACGCGCGACAAGTTCAACCGGCATTTTTTCATCTCCGGCGAGACGGGTGCCGGCAAGACGACCGGGATGAATCAGCTCCTCGCCGCCCTCGTCCGGCGCGATTCCCGGCTCGGTGGGGTCGTGATGGCGAACAAGGGCGACGAGTGGTTTTATCTGGAGTGGCTGGCCAGGAAATATGGTCGCTCCCATGACTTGATCCGGCTGCGCCCCCGGGCATCGGATGATGATCCCGGCATGCCCTTGCCACGCCTCAACCTGACCGGCGATGTCCGCTTCCCGTTCACGACCCGCGCGCGGATTCTCGTGGACACGGCTGCCGCCCTCAATCCGAAAGACGAGCGCAGCTTCTTCAAGAACAAGGGGGCCGCCCACATCGGCCGCGCGCTGGAGTTGCTGACCGAGGTCGGACGGCCCGCGACGCCGACCAATGCCTACATGTTGCTGACCTCCGAACGGGAATTGAAGGGCGCTTTGGACAAGCTGACCGAACTCGACCCCAGCCCGCGCCGGATTCAGTTGGCGGAAATCTTCGAGCAGTCCTATCTGAAACACGAGGCGAAGGAGCAGCGCGCGGGCGAGGTCGGCACCTCGCAAAACTACCTGGAGTATCTGGGCACGCCCGAAATCGCCGAGGTCTTCAGCAGCGACGAGCCCGACACCTGCTCCATCGCGCAGGTCGATCAGGGAAAAATCCTCTGCATCGACGTGCCGGAGGATCTGCCGACCGAGCGGAAATATGTCTTCACCGTCGCAAAACTTCTCCTTTACCGGCACGCGCTGCGGCGTTACGCGCTGCCGGACTACCGGCGCTACGCACTGAACCAGCTCGTCTATTGCGGCGACGAATTCGCAACGGCGATCACGGCGAGCTATGACGGCACCTCGGATTACAACGTCATCGACAAGCTCCGGGACTGCTGGCTCACCCTCCTCATCTCCGCCCAGGCCTTCGAGTCCCTGATCCCGCCGCAGACGAAGGAGCAGGCCGACGTCCTGCTTCTCAACCTGAAAAACCTCCTGATGTATCGCGCGGCCTCCGAGACCGACGCTCTGCGCTGCGCCAACGCGCTTGGCAAGCGATGGATCGAGCGCGCCACCCGCACCGTTCATCAGGACCACACGGCCTACACCTACGGCCGGATCGAGGAATTCCGGATCAAGCCGCACGAGTTCCGCCGCCTGCCGGACCATACGGCCGTGGTCCGACATTGCACCAACGGCTATAAAAAGGTCTGTCTTCGCCCGGCATAATCCATAATCTACCGTATGAGCCCGAAAGACCCCTCCGACCCGAATGCCGCGACACTGCTCGCGCTCCGCACCGACCCCGATGCGCTGAAAGTCATCACGGCCCGCCTGCGGGTGAAAGAAATGGGACCGGCCGACCACATCCGCACGAAACACGAGGTGAAGGCCTGGCTGGAGTCGGCTGGCGACATGCAGGAAGCCGAGGCCATCGTCATTCGCGCCCGCGCCCGCCGCGAACTGCAACAAACGCAGGCCGTCACCCAGAAGATGACCGAGCGGCAGCAGCGCGGCCAACGGATGGGCGAGTGAAAGCGCCCGGCGGCGGCCCCCGCTACGCCGTATCCTCGGCTACGGCCGCGACGACCTCGATGGCGATCAGCACGCCGGCCGGCAAGGCGGAATTGGCGATGACCGTGCGCACGGGCCGGTGTCCGTCGAAAATCTGCGCGTAAACCGGCTCGATGCGGCCGAGGTGCTTCGGATCGGCCAGGTGAATCGTGGCCCGCAGGACACGTGGCAGCGAACTCCCCGCCGCGGCGAGAATCGTGGCCACGTTTTGCAGCGCCTGCTCGGTTTGTTCCTCCACTGACGGCCGGCTGCGGCGCTTTTCGTCGCGCACCGACATCTGGGGCGACACATAGACCAGCCCGCCATGCACGATCGCTTGCGACCAGTGACCGGCCGGCAACGGCAAGCCGGGTGCCTCGACCGGACGCAACCCGGGGTCGCTCACGGCGGGTCTCACCGCGCGCGGTTCCAGGATGAGGCTCAGGCAGGTCACCCCGGCCTCGGCCTTTTCCAGTTCGGAAATCTCGACGGGGTGCGTGGCGATGCCCGCTTCGCGCAACCGTTGGGCCGTCTTCGGCGAGGAGACGCTGACCAGCGTCGTGCCCGCGACCGTCAGGGTATTCGCTCCGAACGGCTCGGATTCGTCCACGGGAATCAAGACGAGGTTGCCGAACGCGGCCGGATTCACCCACGCGGGGTTGGCGACGAGGAAATGCGGCGGGATGAACGTGCAGGCTGTCTTGAGATGCACGCAGTCACGGATTTCCACGGGGCGCACGTGGTAGCCGAAGGGTTCCACGATTTCCCGGAGGCTGTGAATCCCTTCGGCGGTGGTCCGCCGGGTCGAGGCGACGAAAAGCGTGCGTCCGATACGCAGCACGTCGCCGCCGTCGAGCTGGCCGTCGTCCGCGATCCGCTGCACCGGGCGATAAGCCTCCAGCGTCGCCGCGATGGTTTCGATTTCGGGGAGCCGGGACGGCGTGCCCGCCCGGGCGATCACCGTGATTTCTGGCAGCAAGACGGCGGTGTCCTCCACAAACACGCCGTCGGGCTGGTCGGGCAGCGGCGGGAAGAATTCGACGCTGATCTTCAGGTCGCGCAACGTCGCGGCGAATGCGGCGTGCTGTTTCCGCGCCCGTTCCGCATGGATCGACTGCCGTGGCAGGTGCGTCAGCTCGCAGCGATCGAGGTTGGGGCTGACTTCGCGCAGGAAGGCGATCATGGCCCCGGCCTCCAGTTGCCGTGCAGAACCGTGCCGACGTAGGCGACAGAGCCTATCGGGAGCTCAAGAGGAGTGGTGTGCTTGGAGTGGGCCATAATGGGGAAATACAAGCGCGCCGGAGATTGCCCGCCGCAGCGATGCCTCAGGCCCGGAGGCATCATGGATGATGAAAGCAAAATTACGGCGTATGTTAAGTGAAAATAGTGAGGGCATATTCACCGAGGGGTTTCCTCGCTTAGCTTCAACCAGACGGGGCTCATCGACGACAATGCCAACCGCGGCAGCCGCTCTTTGGCCGGCGGCACCATCGCAACCGCCAGAAGTCCAGTCTGCGTGCCAAGGTTGAGTTCCCCTTCCGCATCACCAGGCGATTGTGGGGCGCCGCGGTGATGGCCGATGGACTTGGGGAACGGTTCGTTTTTCATGGCTGCGTTGCCTTGCACTTTTTACCGACCGAATCGGCGGAATATTCTTACCCCGTTCCTTTCCTGTTCACGCGCAGGCAGCCTTGATGTGACAGGCGACGGATGGTTCGGGTTCATGGCACCGGGCGTCGGTGTGGCTCGATGATGGAGTCGTTTGTGATTGGGTTACTTGGCGTAGGGCCTGCGACGTCGCGCCCGGCGGATGCGCTTCCAGACGGCCGCCGGAAATCCCGGGTTCGCCGGTGGGTTCACCTGCCAGCACTGGAGCAACTTACGGAGCGAATCGCGGGGTTTCATGGGAAACAGTCATCAGTGCCCCGGATCCTTCCATTTCAGTTCGTCGAGCAACTCTTCCACCAGCGTCTTCGGGCTCTCGCCGCGTGCGAAGCGATCCGGCGCGCGTTGGAACAGCTGGAGGCACAACGGGCAGCACAGGGCGAAGCGGCGCCCGCCATGATACATGTGAGAGAACCCGCTGCCGCCAGCTGCCGGTTTCCCGCACACCACACACACCTCGTCGCCTGTGCCGTCGTCGCTCATGTGATCGGTTGCGGCTCGGGAGCCGGTCCCGGTTCCGGGGCGGGTGGTGGTGGCAACCCGCGCGAACGCCAGAGGAAAAAGATTGCGGGATAGACCAGCAGTTCCATCAACGTCGAGGTGACGACACCGCCGACCATCGGCATCGCGATGCGTTTCATCGTATCCGCACCGGTGCCGTGACTCCAAAGAATCGGCATGAGGCCTGCGATGATAACGGCGGCCGTCATCGCCTTCGGGCGGACGCGTTTGACAGCGCCGTGGTAAATCGCGTCGCGCAGACCGGCGGTCGAGGTGAGCAGTCCCCTCTTTTTCCAGTCGTCGTAAGCGAGGTCGAGGTAGAGAAGCATGACGACCCCGGTCTCGGCGTCGAGGCCAGCCAGCGCGATAATGCCGACCCACACTGCGACACTGAGATTGTAGCCGGAAAGATGGAGCATCCAGAATGCGCCGACGAGTGAGAACGGCACGGCGAGCATCACGATGCTGGTTTTAATCCACGACTGCGTATTGAGGTAAATGATGAAGATGATGAGGAACAGCGTGAGCGGCACGACGATCAGCAGCCGTTGTTGCGCACGCAGCATGTATTCGTATTGGCCGCTCCAGAAGATGCTGTAGCCCGCGGGAACCTGAATCTCGCCGCGCTTGATCGCGTCGTTTACCGTTTGCTGTGCGCCCTGAACGTAGTTGCCAATGTCAATTCCTTGGACGTCGACGTAAATCCAGGCATTCGGCACGGCGGCCTCGCTCTTGATCCCCATGGGGGCCGCAACGACGCGGACCTTGGCCAACTGGCTGAGTGGGATCTGGGCGGCAAGCGCGCCATTGCCGCCACCCCCCATCGCGCCGGCCGTGCCCGCTGATTTTACCGGAATGAG
>Ga0066487_100197_pt1:17500-19399 | contig 19399 bp, 14 predicted proteins | sample LakWasM129_HOW14_2_FD_59588 | JGI IMG/M metagenome (GOLD analysis project Ga0066487, IMG submission 59588) | Freshwater sediment methanotrophic microbial communities from Lake Washington under simulated oxygen tension - Sediment Metagenome 129_HOW14 | ecosystem: Environmental >... | reverse complement strand
CGGGTCGGAACTTACCCGACAAGGAATTTCGCTACCTTAGGACCGTTATAGTTACGGCCGACATTCACGGGGGCTTAGACGCGAAGCTTGCACCTCACGCTTTCACCTTTCCGCATTGGTCACAAGTCACTCCCTATACGTCGGCTTGCGCCTTAGCAGAGAGCTGTGTTTTTGCTAAACAGTCGGTTGACACTCTTATCTGTGGCCTCTTGCGAGGCACCCCTTATAGCTAACATACGGGGTCAGTTTGCCGAGTTCCTTAGAGAGATTTAACCCACGCGCCTTAGAATACTCATCTATTCCACCTGTGTCGGTTTACGGTACGGGCACCCTATCAAATAACCACGAAGCTTTTCCTGGAAGCCGAGTATCACACAAATTGCCTCAGCCGTAGCCTCAGCTTTTCGTCGTCTTTCAGATACATCCGGTATTTTATCCCCGAACAACCTACAGACTTGAACGGAAATCAGCGCTCCGCTCGTGTTAACTTTCTCCGTCACTCCTTGGCATCGAACTCCAATAAGGTGGTGCTGGAATATTGAACCAGCTGTGCATCGACTACTCCTTACGGCCTCGTCTTAGCTCCCGACTAACCCTGGGAGGACGAACCTTCCCCAGGAATCCTTGGAATTGAGGCGAGATGGATTTTAACCATCTTTATCGTTACTTATGTCTGCATTCTCACTTCCAAGCGCTCCATGGTCGGTTACCCCTTCCACTTCGCTGCACTTGGAACGCTTTCCTACCACTCAACCTTGCGGTTGAATCCATAGCTTCGGTATACGGCTTAAGTCCCGATCATTTTCGGCGCAATTTCGCTCGATGGGTCAGCTGTTACGCACTGTTTAAATGATGGCTGCCTCTAAGCCAACATCCCCATTGTCTAAGCAAAATCACATCCTTTTACACTGAGCCGTATTTTGGGACCTTAACTGATGGTTTGGATTATTCTCCTCTCGACTATGAAGGTTATCCCCCACAGTCTGACTGCCGGGCTTCACTCTGCGGTATTCGGAGTTTAATTAAGTTCAGTACCCCGGTAGGGGCCCTAGCTTATTTAGTGCTCTACCTCCGCAAATCAGCGCCCGACGCTATACCCAAATATATTTCGGAAAGAACCAGCTATCAGGGGGTTTGATTAGTCTTTCGCTCCTAACCACAGCTCATCCGACAATTTCTCAAGATTGACCGGTTCGGACCTCCACTTCGTGTTACCGAAGTTTCATCCTGGCCATGGTTAGATCACCTCCCCTTCGGGTCTATTGCCGACAACTAAGCGCCCTATTCGGACTCGCTTTCGCTGCGCCTGCGCCGCTGAGCGGCTTAGGCTTGCTACCGACAATAACTCGCAGACTCATTATACAAAAGGCAGGCCGTCACCCCACAAGGGGGCTCCGACTGACTTGTTAGCAGATGATTTCAGTTACTATTTCACTCCCCTAACAGGGGTGCTTTTCACCTTTCCCTCGCGGTACTAGTTCACTGTCGGTCGTCATCGAGTATTTAGCCTTATGCCGTGGTCGGCATGGATTCACACGGGGTTTCACGTGTCCCGTGCTACTCAGGATACCACTAGGTCTGCTTCGGTTTTCGAATACGGGGCTGTCACCCTCTTTGGCCCGACTTTCCAGACGGTTTTCCTAACCTAAGCTTTCCATATCGTGGTCCTACAACCCCATCAGGATAAATCCCGATGGTTTGGGCTGTTCCGCTTTCGCTCGCCACTACTGACGGAATCGATTCTCTTTCTGTTCCTGCGGATACTGAGATGTTTCACTTCTCCGCGTGTTGCTCTATCGAGACTATGTATTCATCTCGAAGTAACACCGAATTACCGGTGTTGGGTTTCCCCATTCGGGCATCTCCGGATCAAAGCGTGTATGCCGCTCCCCGAAGCTT
>Ga0066487_100197_pt1:0-15000 | contig 19399 bp, 14 predicted proteins | sample LakWasM129_HOW14_2_FD_59588 | JGI IMG/M metagenome (GOLD analysis project Ga0066487, IMG submission 59588) | Freshwater sediment methanotrophic microbial communities from Lake Washington under simulated oxygen tension - Sediment Metagenome 129_HOW14 | ecosystem: Environmental > Aquatic >... | reverse complement strand
ATATAATAATCACCCACCCGATGAATTTTTCAAAACGAGACCTCGTTCTAGAAATTCGCCCCGCATACAGGATTTTATGTATCCATTTTTAAGTTACAATTTGTATTTCCTTTAACGGATGTTCCACAAGAATCGACCGCCGCCGTGCGTCTTCAAAATCACCGCAAGCATCCATTCTACCGTTCTAAGCGTTGCGCGGAATTTCATCTAGATCGCCACGACGCGGCTGTGGGACCTTCGCTTCTCACAGGAAGGCAGGTCTAGCTAATGATGCCCTCTGGAGACTTGATTCCAGAGTACCCTAAACCGAACCAGTCCACGAATACCGAGGACGACGAGGTGCATACTAAAAATGAGAACCCATCCTGTTAGCCTAGAATCATACTCATGCACGTTTTATCACGCATCAACTTTGATTCCTACTTATACCTAAGGAATGCATCCCAAATTGCCTGCAGCCTAACCAAACGCGCATAAAGCGCCATTTGGCAGCCGTGCGTCATGCACCATTTTCGCGAGAAAACTCCAATTTTTATGCGATTTCTTCATGTTTTTAGCCAGAAACCTGTTGTTTTTACAATATTGCATAATAAAGGAAAATCGATGGTTGCGTTGCCGCCCTAAAGTTCTTTTGAACGCCTCTCTCAATATTGGCACTAACAGTTGCCCCAACTCAACCAAGGCGAATGCTTGGACCTAAAACAAATTAAACAGATTATTGATTTGATGAAGCGATCCGAACTCTCGGAATTCGAATTCGAAGAGGAAGGATTCAAAATCAAGATCAAGCGTGGTTCAGGCGGACAGCCTGTGGTTTCTAGTGCTCCCCTTTCGGTCCACCCTTTCCCACTGGCCCCGGCCCCTTCTGAGGGGGTAACCACCGCGACCAAGCCTGCTTCTGGAACCACGACCAGCCCAGGCGCTGAAGACGCTGGATTTTCTTACGTAAAATCTCCCATGGTGGGGACATTCTATCGCTCTCCCTCGCCTGAAAACCCGGCATTCGTCGACGTGAACGCCAAAGTGGAGGACAAGACTGTCGTCTGCATTATCGAGGCGATGAAGATCATGAACGAGATTCAAGCCGAGACCAAGGGAACGGTAGTTGAAGTCCTGGTCGAGAACGGTCAGCCCGTCGAATATGGCCAGCGACTGTTCAAAATCAAAATCGGCTAACGACAGCCGAAACACCCAAGCCGGGCACAGCATGTCCGGCTTAAATATTTTATACCAGCATGATACAAAAGATTCTCATCGCCAATCGCGGTGAAATCGCCCTCCGCATCATCCGCGCCTGCCGCGAGATGGGAATTAAAACATTGGCGGTCTATTCCGAGGCAGACGTTCAGTCATTGCATGTTCAGCTGGCCGACGAGGCTATTTGCATCGGTGGGCCCAGGAGCTCCGATAGCTATTTGCGGGCGGACCGGATCATCAGCGCCGCTGAAATAGCCGATGTTGACGCCATTCATCCTGGCTATGGATTTCTCTCGGAAAATGCCAAATTCGCCGAGCAGTGCGAGTCGTGTAACATCAAGTTCATCGGCCCGAAATCGAAGAGCATTCGAATCATGGGCGACAAGGCGATCGCCAAGGATACCGTGCGCAAGGCGGGTGTAACCACAGTTCCGGGCTCAGACGGCCCGATCGATAACGAAAACGAGGCGGTCAAGGTCGCCAGAAAGATCGGCTATCCTGTTATTATCAAAGCTGTTGCCGGTGGCGGCGGCCGCGGAATGCGCATTGCCCACAATGATGTCTCTTTCGCGAAGGAGTTTCACGTGGCCCGCAACGAAGCCGAGAAGGCCTTCGGTAACGGCGCCGTGTATATCGAGAAATACATCGAGAAGCCCCGCCATATCGAATTCCAGATACTAGCTGACAGTCATGGCAAAGTCCTTCACCTCGGCGAACGCGATTGTTCGGTGCAGCGCCGTCACCAGAAGCTTATTGAAGAGTCTCCGTCGCCCTTTCTGACCTCAGATCTGCGCAAGAAGATGGGCAAGGCCGCAGTCAAGGCGGCGGAAGCAGCCGAATACCAGAATGCTGGCACGATCGAGTTCCTCGTCGATGCGAAGGGCAATTATTACTTCATCGAGATGAACACCCGCATTCAGGTGGAGCATCCCGTCACCGAGGAAGTCACGGGCATCGACCTGATCAAGCAGCAGATCAACATCGCCAACGGCGCAAAGCTCGATTTCGACCAGGGCGACATCAAGTTCGAGAAGCACGCCATCGAGTGCCGCATCAATGCCGAGGATCCCGCCCGCAATTTCACGCCTTCACCAGGCACGATCAGTCTCTACTATGCACCCGGCGGGCTTGGGGTGCGCGTCGACTCTCATGCTTATAGCGGCTACAATATTCCGCCCTATTACGACAGCATGATCGGCAAGCTCATTTGCTTTGGACCGACCCGCAAGGTCGCCCTGCAGCGTTCCTATCGCGCGCTCAGCGAATATCTGATCCGCGGCATCAAAACCACCATCCCGCTGCACAAGGCGATCATGAGCGACCCCGTGTTCATTGAGGGCAAGGCGACCACGGCCTACATGGAAGACTTCATGTCGCGCACCCCCACGGATCTCTTCTGAGTCGAAATCAGCCCTTTGCTCGCCTTACTCCCTTAACCGCGATAGCTCTGCTTCGCGGTTAATTTATTTCTAGCCCTCCTCGATGAGCCGTCACGCCTACTGGATTTCCGCTTTCCTGTTCGGGGCGCTGGTATTGGCGAAATTCAGCCCGCACACCGGTTTCACCAGTCTGATCCGCTTTGGCGATACCTGGCAATCCCACCGGCATTCCGCACTCCAGAGCCTGCCGATAGCCGTGATATCCGGCGCGAACGGCTACGATGGTCAATTCTACGCCACCGTCGCGCTCGACCCCTTGCTGCGGGGTGCCGAGCTCAAGCAGGTCCTGGATGCTCCCGCCTATCGGGCCCGCCGGATCCTGGCACCGGCCACTGCGGCCTTGCTCGGTCTCGGCCGGCCTTGGTGGACGCTGCAGGCCTACGCCTTGCTCAATGTGGTTTGCTGGTTTGCCGTCGGCTGGATGCTACGCCGAGCCATCGGCGGGCAAGACTGGATCGCCTTTGCCCGCTGGGCCGGATGCATGTTCAGCATGGGAGTGCTTGATAGCGTCCGCCAGTCGCTCGTCGACTTGCCCGCGTTGCTCCTGTTGATTCTGGCGGTCGAGTCGCACGAGCGGTCACGCCCGTTGCGATCCACCTTCTGGTTGGCGCTCGGCAATCTGACCAAAGAGATCACCGTGCTCGGTGCTATCGCCCTTCACGCCGATGAAACGAGCCGCGCCCGATGGCCGCGCAACATCGCCTTGGTCCTGCTGCCGACCCTTCCCCTACTGGCGTGGTCCTTCTACGTGCAGCAACAGCTGGGCGGCACCGCTGCCAGCTCCGGCCTGGGCAATTTCTCCTGGCCGTTGCAGGGCCTGCTGACGCAGGTGAAATACTCGCTGCGGGAGCTGTCCTACGGGAACTTCGATGGCCGTTACAGCTTTGGTCTTCTGGCCATGCTGGGGCTCGCCACGCAGTTGGTGATGCTCTGGCGAACCCCGAATCTCCCATCGGCCTGGTGGCGCATCGGTGCGGCCTACTCTGTGTTGCTCGTCTTCCTGAGCTTTTGGGTGTGGTCCGGCTATTGGGCGGCATGTCGCGCCCTGCTGCCGATGACCATTGCTTTCAACCTCCTGCTGCCCGCCAATCGCCGTTTCTGGCCCATATGGATTGTTGGAAACCTGACCCTGATTCATGCTGTCTGGCGGTTTCTCTGATTCCATGCGCATCCTGCTCTTCCTCGTCGCCTTTATTTCGTGCAACACGCGTTCGTTTGCCGCGCCGTCCGATCTTGAGCGGCTGGCCTCCTGCCTGACCGGCGATTTCTCCACCGCCGAACAGGCCCGCGGCGACAAAAACTTCCGCGATATCACCTTGCACGTCATCCCGATCTGGTCGGACCGGACCGACGGACGCTGGTTCTACAGCGAGCAATCGCTGACCGGGCTCCCCGATCACCCTTATCGCCAGCGGATTTATCAACTCACCGCACGTCCCGACGCGACGCTGGAACTCCGGCTCTTCGACCTTCCTGATCCCGTCGCCATGACCGGCGCATGGAAAGACCCTTCACTCCTCGCGAAACTCACCCCGGCCAGCCTCGACGCCCCGGCAGGTTGCGCACTTATTCTGCGTCCCCAGCCCGATGGCTCATTCAAAGGCGGCACCGAAGGCAAATCCTGCCCGAATTCTTTGCATGGCGCCACCTACGCGACGACCGAGATCGTCATCGACGCACAACAGACCGTCACATGGGAGCGCGGCTTCAACGCCAGCGATGTCCGAGTCTGGGGTTCCGCCCAAGGCGGCTACATCTTCCGGAAGCTTGCGGAAAAGCCGGCGCCCACACCCTAGTCGCCGCGGGTCAGCACCAAGTCGCTCCATTCCCCCATCACGCGTGACTCCGCCCGCCAACCGGGAGCGATCGCACCGAAGGCTGCGCTGACCTGCGCTAATTCTCCCGCGAGAATTCCGCTCAGCACCAGCACGCCCCGCGGCGCCACCGCGGCGCACAGCTCGCGGGCAAAGCGCATCAGCACGTCCGCCTGAATATTCGCCAGCACCAGCTCCGCCTGCCGCCCTGCCAGGCCCGTGACCAGATCGCCCGTGAAAAACTTCACCGTGCCCGCCAAGCCGTTCAACACCGCGTTCTCCTCGCTCACCTGCACCGCCTCCGGATCATTGTCGAAGGCCGCCACGTCGCGAAAACCCAGCTTCACCGCCGAGAGCGCGAGGATGCCCGACCCGCACCCGGCATCGATCACGCGGCCGCTCACGCCCTGCCGTTCCTGACAGGCGACCAGCCTCTCGACCACGAGGCGCGTTGTCTCATGGTTGCCCGTGCCAAACGCCATGCCGGGATCGAGCCACAACACCTGTTCTCCCGCCGGCAGCGCGAACGTCTCGCGTTCCCACACCGGCACCCAGTTCAGCGAACCGAATTTCCACGCCTTGAAATGGATCTTGTAGCTGTCCTTCCAGTCCATGTCGGGCAGCTCGCGGACGCTGCATTCGCCTCCGATCAAACCGGCCGGGCATGCGCCCTGAAGCTCCTTCCACGCCGTTTCGGCTTCTGCGGCCGACTCGAAATATCCCGTCAGCCAGGCCCGCGCGGAGGGTTTGTCTTCCAAAACCATCAACCGCTGATCCTCGCGCTCGGCGAGCAGTTCCTCCAGCGCGCCGATCGCGGCCAGCACCACCGGTGACTTTAATTCATAAACAGCCATGTTCAGCCTTTGGTTTCCTGACTCAGCCGTGCGATCACCGCCGGCAACAAGGCGTGTTCGGCCTCGTGCACCTTGGCGGAGAGAGTTTCGAGGGTTTCGCCGGGTTCGATCGGGACTCTGGACTGCGCGAGGATCGGGCCGCCGTCGACCTCGGCCGTCACGCCGTGCACGGTGCAACCGGTTTCCTTCACGCCGCCGCGCAAGGCCTGACCGATGCCGTCGAGCCCGGGGAATGCCGGCAGGAGACTCGGGTGCAGGTTGATGATCTTCCCCGCAAACACGGTGAGAAACTTCGGCTTCACCACGCGCATGAATCCCGCCAGCACCACGAGATCGGCCTGCGCCGCCTCGATCGCCGCGATGAACCGGTCCTCCCCCGCCCCCTCCAGCTTCGTCTTGAACGGCGCCGGATCGACAAACTGCGCTGGCACGCCAAAGCGCGGCCCAAGCGCCAAGATGCCGGCATCCGGCTTGTCCGAAAGGATCAGCACCACGCGCGCCGCGCCCAACCGGCCGGCCGCCTGCGCTTGCAGGATCGCCTCCGCATTGCTGCCCCGTCCTGAACCTAAAACGACAACACGCATGGCTCCTAGCTACCGTAAACCTCCAGACAGAAGCACGCATAATTTCATCTGCCCGCCAACTTAACGACGGTGAAATGCTGGACCCCTTCCCTCGTCCGACGCGGCGGGCCCTGGCTCCTCACGCATATGACATACAAGCCGGATCCCATTCGCACCTAGGATCAGACACTGGGAGGCCGGCTCTGTGCAATCGCCCGGCGTGTTGAATTCGCATCGGGCGGATCGCAGATCCACGATGCCTGCGTTCTCGGGCTCATGCCGATCAAGCGGCAGTCGATTGAGACTGTGCTGTCCATGACGAACTCCATCGACATACCCTGAATTAAGGCTGTTTTTCGATTTGCACCCGAAACTAACGCAAGTCGTAGGCATTTTTTAATCAACAGGTTACATGCATATGGCGCTTGTCACCCAAATGCGTCGGCATCATTGGATAACTGCGGTTTCCAGTCTCCACGACGACCGCAAGCCATCGTCGCTCCACCCGACGACCACCTTCTCTCCTTTTTCAAGGGGAATGGATTCATTGCGGGAGCGTCAATGGCTGTTCCGTAACGTCATCAACTACACATCCAGAATGAAAGCACTGTCATTGATCCGGTCGCTCGCATGCGCCGGTTTGGTAATGGTCAGCACATCGGCTTGGGCCGATTCGAACGACAAGGGTATCCTCAACGCCTCGTTTGATCCGGTGACAAAAGTCATCACGATCAACGGAACCAAACTGGTTCACGGCTCGCAAACACCCCAGGTGAAGTTCAACGGTTCGAGCGTGCCCGCCTCCTACAACGCGGGGGTCGTTACCGCCACTCTGGCGGCGGTGCCTGCTCCTGGCACCTACTTGGTTTCAATTGGAAAGGGCAATGATGACGACTCGTCCATCGATCTCACCATCGGTGCCGTCGGTCCGCAAGGTCCCCAAGGTATTCAAGGGCCGCAGGGCGATACGGGTGCCACAGGAGCCCAAGGGCCGCAAGGTATCCAAGGGTCGCAAGGTCAGACAGGTGCAACCGGGGCGACGGGCGCACAAGGTGCGGTCGGTCCCCAAGGGCCGCAGGGCCCCAAAGGCGATAAGGGTGATACCGGCGCAACGGGAGCGACCGGCCCCGCAGGAGCCACGGGCGCAACCGGAGCCACCGGCCCGCAGGGTCCCGCTGGTCCGACTGGTCCGCAGGGTCCCGCTGGTCCGACTGGTCCGCAGGGTCCCCAAGGGCCCGCCGGCCCGACCGGCGCCACCGGCGCAACGGGAGCGACCGGCCCCGCGGGCAATGACGGCCGCAATGTTGCCGTGAACACCGGCACGACGGTCAACCCGGGTGACGTTCTCGATTACGTCCTCTACAACCAGCCAGGCTGGAATGCCTCCCACCTCGAGATTCTGGTCGAAGCCCACGACGTCAATTCCGAGACCAACCGCCTCTATTACCACGCCGAGTTTGCTACCTTCCAGCAATGGAACACCGGCGTGCAGATCCAGAATCTCGCGACTCCGGTGAATTCGGGCACAGGCGGCTATTCGGTGAGCGTTTACGCCGATGGCGCCAACAACATCCACGTCAAGTTCCTGCACAGCACCTACGCCACCAACACATATGTGAAGATCATCTCCAAGTGGTTCTCCGCGCAGTAAAGACACTGCCACCGTCACGGTTCATCGCCGTGGTCGGTCAGCACTGACTGAAATCGTCCGTTTTTCTCGGGGCGCGGAGGGAATTCCCTCCGCGCTCCTTTTTTTGCCGACGCGGGCGCGACATCAGTCTGGCTCCATCCCTCGCCCGGTTCAGAAGAATTTCCGCGCCTTGTCGAAGAAGCTTTTCGCCATCGGCTCGTCGGTGTCGCCGCTGACCCGCGCGAACTCCTCGAGGATTTTCTTCTGTTCGGAGCTGAGCTGCGACGGCACCTCGACCTGCACCCGGATCAATTGGTCGCCATGCGCGTTGCCGCGCAGATGCGGCATGCCGCGGCCCTTGAGCCGGAACGTCGTGCCCGACTGCGTGGCGGCGGGAATCTTCAGCGTCGCCTTGCCCTGCAGCGTCGGCACCTGGATGGTGCCGCCGAGCGTGGCCAGGGTGAACTTGATCGGAATCTCGCAAAAGAGGTCGTCGCCCTGCCGCTCGAACACCTCGTGATCCTTCACGTGGACCACGATGTAGAGATCGCCGGCCTCGCCGCCCATCACGCCAGCCTCGCCGTTGCCGGAGGAACGCAGCTTGTTGCCCGTGTCGACGCCCGGCGGGATCTTGACGTTGATCTTGGCCGTTTCATTGACCCGGCCCTCGCCTCCGCACTTGGCGCAGACCTTCTCGAAGCGGCTGCCCGCCCCGTGGCAGGTCGGGCAGACCTGCCGCACATGAAAGAAGCCCCGCGAGGTCGTCACCTGGCCGGCACCGCGGCAAGTCGGGCAGGTGGTGCGCTTGGAGCCCGGCTCCGCGCCCTTGCCTTCGCAATGCTTGCACTCGCCGAGTTTGCGGAACGAAATTTCTTTCTCCACGCCGTGGGCCGCCTCTTCGAGCGTGATCTCAAGGTCGTAACGCAGGTCGGAACCGCGGCCCGCGCCGCCGCCGTTGCCGCCCCCGCCACCGAAAAACTCCTCGAAGATGCCGCCGCCACCCCCGCCGCCTTGCTGGCCGAAGACCTCGCGGAAAATGTCGAACGGATCATGGAATCCACCTGCGCCGCCCCCGCCAAAGCCGCCCGGGCGCGGGCCGCCGCCCTGCTGGAACGCCGCATGGCCGTAGCGATCATACGCGGCGCGCTTGTCCGGATCCTTCAGCACCTCGTAGGCCTCGGAGACTTTCTTGAACATCTCCTCCGCCTCCTTGTTGCCGGGATTTTTGTCCGGATGAAATTGCACGGCCTTCTTGCGATAGGCCTTCTTCATTTCCTCCTCGGAGGCACCTTTCGCGACGCCGAGCAGCTCGTAGTAATCCTGTTTTTGTCCGGTGGCCATGGCTCAGGCGGAGGTATCTTTCACCGGGCCGCTGGATACAATCACGGAAGCCGGTCGCAGCAACCGGCCGTTCAGACTGTAACCCAGCCGCACGACCTGTATCACGTTCTCCTCAGCGACCTCCGCGCTGGGTTGATGCGCGATGCATTCGTGGAAATGCGGATCGAAGCGCTGCCCGGCGGGATCGATCTCCTTGAGTCCGTGCCGGGTGAGCGTGTTCTTGAACTGGTCCAGCACCGACTGGACGCCGGAGATGATCGCCGACACCTCGTGCTGCTGGCGCGCCGCCGCCAGGCCCAGGCCGAGGTTGTCCAGAATGGGAATCACATCCTCCATCAGGCTCGACGCGGCGAACTGCCGCAGCTCGTCCTTTTCGCGAATCGTGCGCTTGCGGAAATTCTCCAGATCGGCCACCGCGCGCGTGTAGCGGTCGTAATTCGCCGCCGCCTCCTGTTTGGCGGCTGCCAGCTGCTCCTCCAGCTTCGGAGTGGCACTGGCCGGCGCCGCCTCGGCGGGCGGAGTTTGGGTCGTGTCTTTGGTTTCAGTTGGCAATGGTTCGGTCATGAGAATCGCGCACCATAGCCTATGGTCGCTTCATATCAAGCGAGTCCAGCAATCCTTTCAATTTTTCCCCGGTTTTCCGGCCGGCGTCCTGCACCGGGCTGGCGAGTTCCTGCAGCAAGTCGGGACGGCTCTTGAACATACCGCCGATCGTGTTGGAGACCAGACTGAGCACTGCGCCGGTAAAGGGACTGATGATCTTCGTCACGCTGTCGACGTCGCGCATGTCGCGGGTGAGATTCAGGTTGTATTCCCGGACGCTCGGCTGGCGGCCCGAGTGGTCGGCGTAGACCAGTTTGTCGAACTTCAGGACGAAGTGCCGGATCAGGAATTCCTGTTTGGCCTTCGGTGCGGACTTCGCCGGGCTTTCGGCGCCCGGGCCGCTCAGGGCTTCCTTGAACGCGACGGCGTTCAACACGCCTTGCTGGTTCCGCACCAGGGTCAATTGCGCCAAATCGACCGTGATTTCGTCGGCGATGAACCGGTTGCCGAGCAGCGAAAGCAGGCTCACGTCCGCCCGGAATTCCCGCAAATCGACAAACTCCGTCGCCGGCCAGCCGGCGGGATTCTTCAGCACCAGGCCCCGGATCGCCGCGTTGCCCGTGAAAGGATTGACCGCGAGCTTGTCCACCTGCACCGCGAAACCGGTTCTCGACCGGATGATCGAAGCCACGATGCCGGGCAGAAGCACGACCCAAAGCATCGCGATCAGCGCGCCCAGCACGCCGAGCAACAGCACCAGCTTGACCAAACCCTTCATGCCCGGGCGAAATTCTCCGTCACGAGCACCGACGCGGCGGTCTTGGCGACAAACGAGAATTCACCGGCAAAGGGCAGCAGCGCGTTGTCCCCGAGCTTGAGCGAGCCGGCGCCCTCGAGTTCGCCTTCGGTCACGGACAAAATCCTGGGCTGTTCGCCGCGGCGGAAACTCAGCCGCCCGCCCGCCGGCAGTTCCTCGCGCCGGATGGTGAACTCCGCACACTGCGCGAGCACGCCCTTCCCGCGCACCAATCGTGGCGCCGGCGCCGTGTTGGCGCCCAGGCTTTCGAGTGACTCGCGCACATGCAGCGTCCGCGGTTTCCCGTCGAGTCCCAGCCGGCCCCAGTCGTAGACGCGGTAAGTGGTGTCGGAATTCTGCTGGATCTCCAAAATGACGTTGCCCGCATCGATCGCATGCATCGTGCCGCTGTGGATGAGCAAAGAATCGCCGCCGCGCACCGCCAGGCGATCCAGGCATTGGTCGACCGTGCCAGCCGCGATGGCGCGCTCGAAACTCTCGCGCGTCACCCCAGCGCGCAGCCCCGCGTAGACGGCGGCGCCTGGGTCGGCATGCGCGATGAACCAATTCTCCGTCTTCGGCTCGCCGCCGAGCGATTGGGCGATGCCCGCCGGCGGATGCACCTGCACGCTCAGCCGGTCGCGGCAGTCGAGCCACTTGACCAAAATCGGGAAAGGTCGCGTCTTCGACCAGGCTGGCCCCATGAGGTCCGCCGCGTGGGCGGCGAGCACCTCGCGCAAGGTCTTTCCGGCCCACGGTCCGGCGGCTACGACCGATTGCGCCTCGGGCCGGTCGACCATTTCCCAGCTTTCGCCGATCGGCGTGGTTCCGGGCAGCGTGCGCCCCAGCAAGGTCTCGAGCGTCCGGCCGCCCCAAACCCGTTCCTGATACAATGGCTTGAATAGGAGAAATGGCATCATGGCGTGAGCGTAAGTCGCTTGGGCAAATCGTGGTGAGGGATTTTACATTGACCCTCCTTCCCGATGGACCTGCAATTCCGCTGACACACTCAAATGGCCAAAGCGGAGAGATCAAATCCAAAGGACAAAGACACACCCTCGTTCGAGGGGCCGCGCCATCGCCCGCATTGGCTGGCGGCTTTCGTGTGCCTGGTGACCGGCATTTTGGTGCTGGTCGCTCTGATCGATTACGAACCGGCGCAAAGTGTGATGACCCAGGTGGCGGGCAAAAACACGGTGATCAACGGCGTCCAGCAACAGGTTGCCGTCAAGGCCAGCGTCCAACCCAACCTCGTGGGCGTGATCGGCGCGGAATTCTCGTGGTGGTCTTACCACCTGATCGGCTTCTCGACCTGGCTTACCCCGGTCTTCCTGTTTTGGATGACCTACATCTACCTGCGCGTCGCCCGCAGCCTCGCGACCACGCGGCTGATCGCGATGTTCTGCTGCATCGTTTCGCTCTCGGCCCTCGTCGCGATGCAGGAGACGTTTTTCACCGGCAAGGAAATCTTCACCGCCGGACCGGGCGGCGTCCTGGGCGGGCTGATTTATCGCGATGTCCTGCATGACAGCCTCGGGGTCTTCGGCGCCGCGCTCATCCTCGGCACCGTCTATTTCGTAGGCATGCTCTTCATCTTCACCCGCGACATCGCGGCGGAAATCGGGCGCCTGATGCACAATTTCACCGAATGGCGGGAAAAACGCGCCGCCCTCAAGGCCGCGCAAGCCGAGGAGCTGCGCAAACAGCGCGAGGAGGCCGCCAAGCAAAAAGCCGCCGCCGCGGTCGCCGCGAAGACCGCCCCCGCTCCGACCGCACCCGTCATCGCCCAGGGCCCCGCCAAAAAACTCGTCATCCCGAAGGACGACCCGTTCGCCGAGCAATCCAAGGCCGCCACCGTGCCGCCACTCACCAAGCCCGCCGCCGAGCCCGCCCCGGCCAAGATCGCGTCCCGCCCGCCCGTCAAGGCGGCCGAGACCGCCACCGACACCAAGCCTCTCGCCGTCGCCGCCGCCGGGAAAATCGAGCTGAACATCGTCAAGCCCGAGGAAACCAAGAAGGCCAAGGTCACCCTCCCCCAGAGCGACGACAAGGATTACGAATTCCCACCCCTCAAGCTGCTGCGCGAGCAGGTCAAATCCGATGTCGCCAACAGCGAGGAGGAACACCGCCAGAACGCCGAAAACCTCCTGCGCATCCTCAGCGAGTTTGGCGTCGAGGTGTCGCTCGGCGAGATTCACGTCGGCCCCGTCATCACCCGCTACGAAGTCGTGCCCGCCGCCGGCGTGCGCGTCGAAAAAATCTCGGGCCTCGACAAGAACATCGCCCTCGGCATGCGCGCCCAGTCGGTGCGCATCCTCGCGCCGATCCCGGGCAAGGCCGCCGTCGGCGTCGAGGTGCCCAACCAGAAATCCACCCCGGTCGGCATGCGCGAGATTCTCGAGAGCGAGGATTGGGTCAGCGCCAAGGCCGAGCTGCCCATCGCCCTCGGCAAGGATGTCAGCGGCAAGGCGCTCATCTCCGACCTCGCCAAGATGCCGCACTTGCTCATCGCGGGCGCCACGGGCTCCGGCAAATCCGTCTGCATCAATTCCATCGTCGCCTCGATTCTCTACTCGAAGAGCCCGAAGGATGTCCGGCTGCTCATGGTCGACCCCAAGGTCGTTGAGCTGAAGATTTTCAACACCCTGCCGCACATGCTCATTCCGGTCGTCACCGAGCCGAAGAAGGTGCCGGCCGCACTCAAGTGGCTGCTCGGCGAGATGGAGCAACGCTACCAGATTTTCGCGAAGGCCAACGTCCGCAACATCTACGGTTTCAACAACCGCAAGAAGGAGCCGAAACACGAGTTCCCGCCGACCGAGCAGCAGGCCGAGCTTGAGGGCGTGGCCGAGGAGATCGAGATTCCCGAGCACCTGCCCTACATCGTCGCCATCATCGACGAACTCGCCGACCTCATGATGGTCGCGCCCGCCGAGATCGAGACGAGCATCGCGCGTCTCGCCCAGCTCGCCCGCGCCGCCGGCATCCACCTCATCATCGCCACGCAGCGTCCGTCGGTGAACGTCATCACCGGCGTCATCAAGGCCAACCTGCCCTCGCGCATCGCGTTCCAGGTCGCCTCGCAGGTCGACTCGCGCACCATCCTCGATACCAAGGGCGCCGACACGCTCATCGGCCGCGGCGACATGCTCTTTTCGCCCCCCGGCACCTCGCGCCTCGTGCGCGCCCAGGGCGCCTTCGTGGCCGACGAGGAGATGTCGGAGATCGTCGAGTTCCTCAAGCGCAACGGCCCGCCGCAATTCGCCTCCTCCGTCCAGCAGCAGATCGACCGTGATTCCCGCGACGAGGATGAGGACGACGAGGGCGGCGACGACGGCGATCTGGGCGACGACGAGGAGTTGTTCCAGCAGGCGCTGGATGTCCTCCGGTCCACCCGCCGCGCCTCCACCTCGATGCTCCAGCGCAAGCTGCGCATCGGCTACAACCGCGCCGCCCGCATCGTGGAGATCATGGAGGAGAAGGGCATCGTCGGCCCGGAAAACGGCTCATCCCCGCGTGAAATCCTCGTCGATCTCGATACCTACCAGCCCTGAGCGGCGATTAAACTTTCAAAACGCGGCCAAAACCACTTAACACACTGCCATGCAGACGATCGGCGAAAAGCTTGAGGAGGCGCGCAAGCGCAAGGGTATCTCCATTCGCGAAGCCGCGGAAACCACGAAGATTCGCGGCGATTACCTGCAGAAATTCGAGGCCAACTCCTTCGACATCGATCTGCCGCCGCTCTACATCCGCGGCTTCCTGCGCTCCTACACGCGCTATCTCGAGCTCGATCCCGACCGCTTCGTCAACGATTACAACGCCCTGCTCGCCAGCGAGGGCAAGCCCGCGCGCCGCGAGAGCCACGGACGAGTGGATTTCGGCGAAACCGCCCGCGCACTTGAGACGAGCGAGGCGGCGCCCGCCGGCCGCTCCGCCCAGGAAAAGGCGTTGATGGTCAAGTTCGGCCTGCTCGCCGGCGGCGCCGTCATCGTCCTCGTCATCATCATTCTGCTCGTCAACGTGCTGTTCTCCCGCTCGCCCGCCAAATCCGCGCAGACGGCCCCGCCTCCGGCCACAACGGTGCAGGCCGAGGCATCCCAGACCCTCACTCTCACGGCCAGCGACGCCACGCGCGTCAAGGTGGTGCAGGATCTCGACGGCGTGGTGCTCTTCAACGGTGCGCTCGCCCGCGGCGAGTCCAAGTCCATCAAGAAACTGGGCAGTCTGCGCATCACGGTAGAAGACCGGACAAAACTGCGCTTGGAAGTGAACGGACGAAAATACGACATCCCGCCCTTGCAGAGCGCGAACACCAATTACGGGTTCTTCCAGATCGACTAAACCGAGCGGGCCGCAACTATCGCGTGCCCCTCGTAGGCTACGGTCGCTTCGCCTGGATTGAGGTAGGGCGTTTCTGTTGTGGGCCGGGTGCCCTGGCACACCGCCTACAGGTAGATTTTCAACTCACCGCAGCGCCACCGGCGGTCCGAGGATCTCGCGAAGAATTATGGCGCGTCGCAACGCCGCCGGGTCGCGCAGATCATCACCCAAGGCGCCGAGCACGGCCACCTTCGCCTGCTCTTCTTTGCTGGCCACCTCGGTTTCAAACTGGCTGCGGCGCTGCGCCGCGACTTTCATCTCCTGGGCCTGTTTGAGCTGCTCCGCCAATGCCGCCTGCTGCTCGAGCATCTCGGCCATGCGCTGGGCTTCCAGGTGCGAAGTCGCCGCACGGGTGGGCTTCACCGGCGCAGGTTGGTGCATCTCCACCAGTTCGCGCAGGATCGGCGGCAGTCCGGCCAACTCCGGTTCCTCCTGCGGTC
>Ga0066487_100188_pt1 | contig 19917 bp, 9 predicted proteins | sample LakWasM129_HOW14_2_FD_59588 | JGI IMG/M metagenome (GOLD analysis project Ga0066487, IMG submission 59588) | Freshwater sediment methanotrophic microbial communities from Lake Washington under simulated oxygen tension - Sediment Metagenome 129_HOW14 | ecosystem: Environmental > Aquatic >... | reverse complement strand
AAATCCCTTAACGACCTCAAGATTCAAATCTACGCCGATGGTGCGGACAAGGCCGGGATCCTCGATCTCTATGCCAAACCCTACATCAAGGGCCTGACCACGAATCCGACCCTGATGAAAAAAGCGGGCATCAGCGACTACGAGGCCTTCGCCAAGGACATTCTCCAGACGGTCACCGCCAAGCCAATTTCACTCGAGGTCTTCGCCGATGAATTTCCTGAGATGAAGCGGCAGGCGCTCAAGATCGCCGGCTGGGGCAACAACGTCTACGTTAAGATCCCGATCACCAACACCCGGGCCGAGTCCGCCGTTCCGCTCATTCGCGAGCTGACGACCGAGGGCGTGAAGCTCAACATCACCGCCATCCTCACCCTCGATCAGGTGCGCGGCGTCGCGGCGGCGCTTAATCCCGCGCTGCCTTCCGTGGTTTCCATTTTCGCCGGACGCATCGCCGACACCGGCGTCGACCCCATGCCGATCATGCGGGAAAGCCGTCAGTTGCTCGCCGCCCAACCCAAGGCCGAACTCCTGTGGGCCAGCGTGCGCGAGGTGCTGAACATCCTGCAGGCCGAGCAATGTGGTTGCGAGATCGTCACCGTCACCCACGACATCCTTGCCAAGGCCACGAAAATGCTCGGGCAGGACCTCGCCGGCCTATCCCTCGACACGGTGAAGATGTTCGCCAACGACGCCGCCGCGGCGGGCTACCGGCTCTGATCGGCACCTGTCCCCGGACAATAGGCTTCACATCCCCGCGGCGTCCCGGCTTGATGGGGCCCTCGCCATGAAGCCCGATTCCCAGGAGCCGGCCGACCTGCTCAATCTCCTCCGCCAACAGCTCATTTTGGCCCAGGTGCGCATCATGGAATTGGAGGATGAACGCGACAGCCTCACTCCCCGGCTGGCGGAACTGACCCAGCTCCTTGCGGCCGCGCAGTCTGTCGCCGACCGCAAGCTCGACGAGGTTGCCCACCTTGAAAAGGTTCTGGCCGATACGCGGGCGCACGCCGCGAACCTGCAGGGACTGCAGCTTCAGACGACACAAGAACTCGCCACCCTGCGTGAATCTTTCGCGCAAGCCGAGGCCGAGATCGGCCGACGACAGGCCGAAGTGGACCGGCTCGCGTCCGAACTCCTCGCCCTGAAATCCTCCCGCAGCTGGCGGTGGACGGCTTGGCTCCGCCGGCTCGGCGGCAAGCAGGCATGACCGCGACCACCGCACCCGCCTTGCACGGCGAGATCGAAACACCCCGCCCACTGCGTGCGGCCGGAGGAAGGGTCTTGCTGACCGGCTGGTGTCTCGCTTCAGGCATCGACGCGGCCCCGCCTGTCCGGCTGGTAACAGACGCGGGCACGCTGCCGATGTCCTCACGCCGGGCGCGCTCTGATGTGCCGCAACTGCTTCCCAACGAACCTGCCGCAGCGCAGTGCGGCTTCACCCTTGAAGGCAGCCTGCCGGCCGACGTTCATCTCGCGCGCTTCGAGGCGCAACTGCCCGATGGCACCTGGCAGGTTTTCAAGCAGCTCACGATCGCCGTCGAGACGACCCCGTTTGGCGCAGTGATCGACGAACCCATCAGCGAAGGCACACTGTGCGACCGCGTGAAGGTCGGCGGCTGGGCCCTTGATCCGGCTTCGCCGGTGAAAGAGCTGACCTTGCGCTACGGCCACCGCCAGATTGCGTGCGTGCCCGGCCAGCTCCGCGCGGATGTCGCCACGGCCTTTCCCGCGATCGCCCACGCTTCCCGTTGCGGCTTCGTCAGCGAGGATTTCCTCGTGGCCGGTCACGGCCCGGTCCGGGTGCGCGCGCGGCTCGCCGACGGCCGCACGGTGGTTGCCCCGACCAAGGTCACCTTCAGTGTGGTGCAGGACGAAAACCACGAGCCGGAATTGAATCTCACCGCGACGCGCATCGGGCTTGAGGCAGGACGGCGCGCCCGGCCCGCCAACCCGCCCGCGCCGGCGACGCGTCCACTCAACATCCTCTTTATCCTGCCGGGCAGCTTCGCTTCCAACAGCGCGCTCCATGTCGCCGCCCTCGCCGACGAACTCGTGGCCGCCGGCCATGCGTGCGCCGTCGCCGTGGCCCACGACCCCGACACCCTCGCGCACCTGGATCAGCCGGCCTTCCGCGGGCTGACCCATGCGATGGCGGAAGATGATCCGGGCTTCCCCGACCAGCGCGGGCCCGACATCATTCATGCTTGGACCACGCGTGAGAATGTGCGCGTGCTCGCCGAAAAGCTCCGCTCTCGTTATCGATCGCGCTTCATCGTGCACCTCGAGGACAACGAGCAGCAGATCCTGTCACTGACCACCGGCCGGCCCTTGGCCGAACTCGCGCAGCAGCCCGACAACGTGCTCGACCACCTCGTGCCCGCCGACCTGTCGCACCCGCGCCGCAGCCGCGATTTTCTCGTCCGCTGCGACGCGGTCACCCTGATCATGGACCAGCTGCGGGAGTTTGTGCCGGCGGACAAACCCTGCGTGACCCTCATGCCCGCAGCGGATGCACGCTCGTATTTTCCGCGGCCGGTGCCAGCCGCCTTCCGCGCTGCTCTCCAGCTGGCCCCGGACACCACGGTGTTGTTTTACCACGGCAACGTCCACGCCTCGAATGCGGCCGAGATGCACGAGCTCTACGCCGCGGTGCTCGAACTCAACCGCACCGGCCACCCCGTCACCCTGATCCGCACCGGACTTGACCGCGTGAACTTCCTCGGCGCGTTAGCCGATGAAGTCGCGCCATTCGTGCTTTCGCTTGGGCTCGTCCAGCACCACCGCCACCTTGCCCCGCTGCTGGCCCTGGCCGATATCTTCGTCCAACCCGGTCGAGCTGACGCCTTCAACGACTACCGGTTCCCGTCGAAGCTGCCCGAATTCTTTGCGATCGGCCGGCCCGTCATCCTTCCACGCACGAACCTCGGCACCGCCTTGCGGCACGGAGTCGACGCCTACGTCCTGGAGAATGCGGATGCCACCGGCATCGCCACCGCCATCCGGGAGCTTCGTCGAGACCGTGCCCTCTATGACCGGCTCAGCACCGGGGCGGTCATCTACGCCCAAGAGCATTTCAACTGGCGGCGCACGGCGAATTCGCTGGCCGCCTTTTATCGCACCCTGATTGACTGAACATGATGTCCGCCGTCCCCAGCCAGACGAAACGTCTTCTTGTCACCGGCGGCCGCGGCCGCCTTGCCTCGCTCATTGCCGATCATTTTCGGGCACCCGCTTACCTAACGCAGCTGTATTCCCGGCATGCCGCACCCGGATTCGCCCCCTTGGGGGATATCACCGCGCCCACCGGGCTGGACGGTGCCGCAGCCGTGCTTCACCTGGCATGGAGTTCGCTGCCATCGACGGCTGAACAACATCCCGATTCCGCCCACGTTCACGATCTGCCCCTTCTCGAAGGCATGCTGCGCGCGCTCGCGACTTTGCCGCCTGAGCGCAGGCCGCTGCTGGTGTTTTTCTCTTCCGGCGGGACGGTCTACGGCAACGCGCCCGGACGTCCAAACCTCGAATCCGATCCCACCCTTCCCATCGGGCACTACGGCCAGGCCAAAGTCGCAGCCGAGGAACTCATCAAACGCCATGCGGCGGAGCATGGCCTGGCCTACACCATTCTGCGCATCTCCAATCCCTACGGCTATCCGGTGCCGACGAACCGGACCCAGGGGCTGATTCCCCATGCCCTGCGTTGCGCAGCCGAGGCCCGGCCGCTGGCGCTGTGGGGTGACGGCCATGCCCGCAAAGACTTCGTGTATTACACCGACTTCCTTTCCGCAGTGGAGCTGGTGGTGCACCTGGGCCTCACCGGAACCTTCAATCTCGCATCCGGCGAGTCACATTCGGTGCGCGAAGCTATATCGCTGGTCGAAAAACACACCGGGAAAAGAATCGAACTGACATGCCTGCCCGCGCCAGCCTGGGACGTGCATGACAGCCGACTGGCCAATGACCTCTTCGTCGCCGCCACCGGCTGGCTGCCCCAGGTTTCACTCGACGAAGGCATCCGGCGCGCCGCCGCCGGATATAGCTCCTGACCTTGATGTCCCCCGCCCCAGTTTCCGCGCCTCGCGGCCGTCCGCTCGTCGTGCTCTTCGTCGGGATGGGGCTGTTCACCCTGTGGATGCTCGTGCAGCGCTGGAACGCCTCGATTCTTGATCGCTACGAGTTTCGCCAGCTCCAGACTGCCCTCAGCATTTTCTGGATGAAACAGGAGGGGTTTCATCTGGACTACCTCACACCGCTCTTTGGTCCGCCGTGGTCCATCCCGATGGAGTTCCCCACCTATCAATGGTGCGTCGCCCTACTTTCCCGATTTGGTGGAATGCCTTTGGAGCAAACGGGCCGGCTGGTGAGCATTCTGTTTTTTCTCACTGCACTGCCCGCGGCCTATGATTTGCTCGGACTGGCCGGCTTGTCCGCTTCGCGCCGGCTGCTGGCACTGACCATCGTCCTAAGCACCCCGGTTTATCTGTTCTATACGCGGGCCGTGATGATCGAGACGACCGCGTTATGCTTCTCACTATGGTTCCTGTGCGCGCTGCATCGGGCGGCTGGTCCACACGCCTGGCGCTGGCTCGCTGCGGCAGTCCTGTTTGCGATACTGGGTGCCCTCACCAAGATCACCACTTTCGCGCTCTACTGTGTGCCGGCCGCGATCCTGGTCGCGGCGCAATGCTGGCGCGCCGCGCGAATCGACGGCCGATTTTCCCTCGTTGCGGCCGGGCGGCGCGGGTTGCCGGCGGTCTTGCCGGTTGCGCTGGCGCTGGGCGTCACCCTCTGGTGGGTCGCGCATGGCGATGCGCTCAAACACTCCAACCCCTACACCGGCTTCCTCGCCTCCACGGAACTGCACCAATGGAACTACGGATCGCTGGCGCTGCGGCTCGAGCCATCGTTCTGGCAGCACATTCTGGAAAACATCACGCATAATCTTCTTTGCGAAGGCGCCCTGGCCCTGTCGTTGGTCTGTGCCACATTCGCCACCGACCGCGCCCGCCGGGTCGCCCTGGCCTGCCTCGCCGGCTTCGCCGCCGGTCCCCTCATTTTCGCCAACCTCTATCACGTCCACGACTACTATTACACGGCCAACGCCTTTCTCCTCACGGGTGCCGCCGGCCTGCTGCTCGCTTCGGCATGGGACAATCCGCATCTCACCGCCACTACCCGCTGGCTCGCACTCGGCATCGTGCTTGCGCTGCAATACAACGCCTTTGACCGTGGCTACCATTATTACTATTGGAAGGCGGCGCCACCTCCGCCCGACCTTGCCACCATCATCCGCGACACGGTCCCCCCCGATGCGGTCGTGCTCATCTCCGGCGACGACTGGAACCCGCTCCTGCCTTACTACGCTCAGCGTCGTGCCGTGATGGTCGCCGGCGGTCGGGACGACGAACCGGGAGTGCTTGAGGACGTGCTCGCCCGCCTGCCCCCGCGCCGGATTGCCGCCATGGTCATGGTTGGCGACAAGGTGCGCCAGAACCGGGAACTGCTCCGTGCCCGCTGCACCCGTTTTGGCTTTTCGCCCCATCCGTTCGCCTCCAACGACAATGCCGATCTGTATTTGCCTGCCGACGAAATCGCATCGGCGGCGCTCCGCTTGCGCGGCCAGCTCTTCGGAAATGCACGCGTGCTAATGTCGCCTGCCCAAGGCATCACCATTCCCGATGCCAAGGAACAGGACCTGGCCGACCAAGCGTTCCCGATGTGCGCCCCGGCGCCAGTGCGGGCACGAAGCAAATTCGGCATCAGCCTCGGAGACATGGAAGGACGTCGCATTATCAACGCCCACGCGCCTTCCGAGCTGTATTTCCGACCACCCGCCGGTGCCACGCATATCGAAGCCACCGCCGGCCTCGCTGCCTCCGCCTATGCCAAGCCTTTACCCGAAGCTTCCGACGGCATCGTGATCGAAATCTTCGAGCAGCTACCAAACGGCCTGCGGCGCCTGCTGATTCACCGAGAACTGACTCCCGCTACCCGCGATTCAGATCGCGGACCGCAGGAAATCTCCTTCGCCAACGGCGCACCTTTCACCGGGCAGTTGGTTTTCACTTTCGGTCCGGGTCCTGCCGGAAACATCGCCTACGACCAGGCCTACTGGGCCCGCATCGAGATCCGCTGAGCCTAATCGATCTCGAGCGAGCCGCGGATCCATATCCAGTCACGGGTGTCGTGGCCTTCCGAACCGGGATCAAACACCAATTCCACCTCGGCCTCGTGGTCCAGGGTAAATTCCAACCTGACCGGCACCACGCCCCGGTCATCGATCCGGTTGACTGGATCAACGAGGCGAGAAACCAATTTTTGCGAGACTTCATCCGCTCCCAACAGGCGCACAGCCACTTCTACGCCGTCGGTCGGCCGCTCCCCGGGCGGCACCTTCAAGGCATCCGGATTGAACCAGACATTGAAGCGCGCCGAGTGTCGTCCCGCAGGCAGTCGGAAAACGAGTTTGGTCCACGGGTGGGCGAAAAAGGCCGGAGCCGAATCCATGAACTGAACCGTCGGCTCAAAGGAGAAGTAAAAACGCACCGGTCGCGGCTGCATGCCCAGAAACAACCGCTTCTGGGATTCCGCCAATCCGGCATATTGCTGCCAGCGCCCGGCCAGCCGTTCCGGCGCAGGTTCCGCCCCTTCCGCCCACACCACATCCTCGGGCGGATCGAGCCGCATCCTCCGGACCACTTCCTCCCAACGATTTTGCGCAAGAAAGATCCATGTTCCGTTGCACACCAGCCAGGGTTTCGGTGCCAGACCCAGTCCGCTGAGGAGGCGAACCAGTCGGGACATATGCTCCCAAGGTTGTCCGGTCACCGCGAGCGCGCCAATCTGCTCGCCGTGCAACTGGCCCAAAGCAGCATGGATGCGTTTGGTGTCGGCTTCGCTATCCAGCCGCAACATCAAGGCCCGGCGCCGGGTGTAGTAAGGCAACATCGAGTTCCAATCCTGACCGGTGACGACCAGATATTCGTCGCTGCTCGTGAAAGTATTCAACGCCCGGCTGAGCGCGTCGCCACCTCGGCTGATTCCGGCCTGGGACGGATAATAATGTTCCGCATAGCGCCCGGCCTGCACTGCCACCAAAGCGACCGTCAAAGCCAAGGCCGGCCACCCCAGCCGCGGAACCTCAGCCAGCCCCACGATCCAGAGGCCGACCGCCAAAAGCAGCAGCACCGTATTCGCCACGTAATAGTAATCGTGCAGCGCAAAGAGCACGGGAAATCCGAACAAAGGGATCAGGAACCACAGGCCACAGGCCAGCCCCGCATTCCGCCAGCGCCGCGCACCAGCCAGCCCGAGCAGGAGCACCGCCGCGACCGCCGGCAACCAGGTCAGCTCGTCCCGAACGATGCGCCATTTCATGGCCCAATAAGCCGGCGCGAAGTGCGCCGCCGTATCGCCAAAATTAAACCCCTCCAGATTCGCGGACGTGAGAAAATCCGCCATCGGATTCAGCATCTTGATCGCATCCGCCTGCCACACCCACCAGATGGATGCACCGAACGGCACCGCCACCGCCGCTACCATCCACCCGAAGTCGGTCCTCCAATCACCATTCTTCCGTCCCTGCCACAACCGTTTACCCGCCCAGAATCCCGCCGGCAGGAGGTAGAGCAGATAGGTCGTCACCTTGACCAAACCGGCACCGGTCCCGGCCACCACCGCAAGGACCAGCCAGCCGCGATGCTTGGAAGCCACCGCTCGTTCAAACGCCAACCAGAACCACACGGCGAACATCAGGGCCATGGTTTCGATCAGGATCGCCCGGCCATAGTAAACATACAGCGGACAACTCGCCACGACCGCCAGCACCAGCCAGCGCCGGACCCGCGGCACGTCCCACCGATCGAGCAAGAGGAACAAGGCCGGCAATGTAAGATAGAAACAGATCAGACTGACGAGACGTCCTGCCTTGGTCAGACTCAGGTTGGTCAGCTTGCTCGCCAGCACGACTGTCCACTGATAAAGGGGAAACTCCATCGGAATAGACCAAGGTTTCCCCAGCACTGGAGTCGGATAGGAGAGCGAATAGTTACCCTCTTCTTTGATGTAATAGGTCGTCAGCGCCGTTTGGGCCTGCCGGAATTCCCCGCCGGGCAGGTTCTTGCTTTCCCAGCCCACTGAGCCACCCCAGAGGTGGAAGGCCACGGCCGCCGCGAAAATCGCCACGGACAGCGCGACCTGGAGTCGACTCGGAGGAACCCGCGTTTTGCTGGGCGTGGTGAACAAGCCCGGAGCCAACTTCAGCACCGATGCCATGCCAACCACATTTTGCCCGGCGCCGACAGGTGGAGCAGGCTTTACCTCGGCCAGTGTCCCTCTGCCCGGTGCGCCCTTTCACGACGGCCTTTCCCGAAATTTCACATCGCCACCATTGACAGTCTCACCGCCGCCGGTCCAACAGGGTCAATCGAACTTCACCGGACCGAGCAACGCCCAGTCCCGCGTATTGTGACCGTTCGGACCGGGACCAATGAACAGTTCCACCTCCGCCGCCTGCTCCAAGTTGAAGTCCAGCGAGATGGCCTGGGGGCCACGATCTTCCGGTCGATCACGAGGGTTTAACACTCGGGAATACAACACCCGCAAGCTGCCACCGGACAGGACCACGGACACGTCAAGGTTCACTCCGTCGGTCATATCCTGCGGCTTGAGACCCGGATCATAGGCACCCGCGTCCAGCATGATTTCAGTCTGCAGGTGGTGAACACCCGCGGGCAGGGCAAAGCGCAAGTGTGTTTCCGGGTGGGCGTTGAACCAATCCCGACCCAACCGCGAGCCGAGCCCTGGGCCAAAGGTGCTGAAGAAACTCGAGGGTTGTGGATCCATCAGGTGGAAACTGCTCCGCTGCTCCGGCCGCAACCGGGCGACCTTGGTCCACACTCCTTCCATTCGGTCCACGCGGGGCTCGGAACCGGGCATCCACGTGGCCTCAAAGAAATTCGTCTGGCGCAGGTTGTTCAAGATATGGGCGCGGTGGGCGGCATTGAGATACAGGAACGAATCATGCCATTTGAGCACGGGCCGGGGATCGATACCCAGATCCCGCGCGGACACCTCCAGAATGCCGGCAAAGCCCGGATGCTTTTGCGGCAGAATGAGGGCGCCTATCTTCTCACCGTGAAGGCTGGCAAATGCCGAAGCAATGTAGGCCGGATCCTGTTCCATGCCGTTGCGGATCATCAGCGCCCGCCGCCGGGCGTAATAGGGCGTGATCGAGCTCCAGTCGTCGCCGATCATCACGATCACCTCGTCAGGGCGCGTGACATAGGTGAGTGCCTCGGTCAGGCCGTTGCCGCCCGGGCTCCTGTTGCGCTGCCCTTGATAAAGATTGCTCCAATAAAGCCATATCTGTCCGGCAAAAACCGCCGTGATCACGATCAGCACCAGCCCACGCGAGAGGCGCGATTCCAACAGGGCCACAAGGCCAAAGCTCATCCCCGTCATCAGCAGGACTGCACTGGCCACCGAGTAATAATCGTGCCAGGCATAGAGCTGAGGGAAAAGCAGCTGCACTCCGAGGTAGACCGCGACACAGATGACGCACTGTCTCCACCAGTGTCGGCCGAACACTGCCAGGCCAAGCGCGCAGACGGCCAGCACCGGCGGCCACATCAGGTTCGTCCGCAGCACGGTCCACAGATCGCGCCAGATGGTGATCGAGAACCGCGCCCCCTCGAAGCCGAAATTAAACCCGGTCAGGTTCGTCGACAGCAGGAACGTAGCGTTCGGATTCTGCGCCTTAGTGGCATCGGCAAAATGCAGCCACCAAAGCGTCACGGCAAAAGGCACCGCCGTGGCGGTCGCAATCCACTGGCAGAAAAGCAAAAATCTCCTCCAACCCGGTGCCCGTTCGGTGGAACGCGAGTGATAGAGGATCCACAATCCCCACGCCCCCGCGGGCAACAGATAGAGCATGAAGGTTGTCACCTTCACGAGTCCGGCGCCGATGCCCATGAGGTTTGCCAGCACCAGCCACGACCAGTGGCCTGTCTCCACCGCGTGGATGAAGGCCAGCAGGAACCAGACGCTGAACATCAGTGCCATGGTTTCGATCAGAAATGCCCGGGAATAGTAAACGTAGAGCGGACATGCCAGGGTCAGACCAAGCGCCAACAGTCGGCGGATCGGCGGGACCTGCAGATGCCCGAGCAACAGATAAATTGCCGGCAACGTAAGATAAAAGCAGAAGAGACTCACACCTCGTCCGGTCTGGGTCAGATCCGCACCAGTCCAGGTGCTGAGTTTCGCGACCGTCCACTGGTAGAGGGGAAACTCCATCGGAATCGACCACGGCTTGCCCAGCACCGGGGTCGGATAAGCCAGGGAGTAATTGTCTTCCCGCTGGATGAAATACGTCGAAATCGCAGTCTGGGCCTGACGGAACTCACCACCGGGAAGGTTTCCACTGTCCCACGCCACCGTCGCACCCCAGAAATGAAAGCACAGGAGAAGGGAGAATACCGCGATAATCCAGTTTCGCTCGGCGGAGTCCGTCGGCGACGGCGGGCAGTCAATCATTGGCGGAGGCAACCGTATCCAACATCGCTTGCCAATAATTATCCTCCCCATTCTGCGCATTCCTGGGGCGGCGCAATCATGCTTTACTGGTCGGAAGCGCGGCCCTTAATTTCCGCCCCTTGCAATGACCGACCCGGCCACGCCTAGATTTCATATCGACAGTCCCGTTTCGTGGGGATCGACGGTCGCTGGCGTCGAAGTGGTTGGCTGGCTGTATCCCGGCGAGGACATCCCTTGCCTCGACGTTCGCGCCCGGGTGGACAAACGGGCTTATCTCGGCATCTACGGTTTGGAGCGACCCGACACGAAGCAGGTCTTCGGCGGCACCCTGGCCGCGCTCCGCACCGGCTTTATCCAGCGCGTGCAGCTCTGGCGCGGCGCGAAGGAACTGGCCCTCGACTGGCATGACGGCACGCAATGGCGGGAATTCTTCCGCACCCCGCTGGACACCTCCGCTTTGCCCGCCAGTGCCGTCAAGCCGCCGCGCATCCTGCGCGCCGCCGTCGTCTACCAGACGCTGCAATACCTCTACCGCCATTTTCACCGGGCCTCGTGGGCCGAACTGTGCCGCGAAACCGATGCCGTGCTGCGCGACGTGTTGATTCCGACCAGCGATGTGAACATTGGCGATCGCTTTCTCGGTTTCATCGAGAATCCGGGTTATTGGATCAACGCCAGCTACGACAAGTTTCGCATCACCGGCTGGATCTTTGGCGTGGGTCGCACGATCGCCCAGCTCAGCGCGACCACCGGGGTGCTGATCGAGAACCGTCTGGTATATCCCAGGGACCGACCCGACGTGGCGGCGCACCGCTCCGATCACGCCAACGCGCTCAAGTCCGGCTATTACGGTCTCGTCGACATCCGCCGCGACACCCCGAATCCGGCCAACCTGAAGATCTTTGCCGAGACCGGCGATGGCACCCGGCCGCTCGCCTTCGCCCGTCGCATGTATCTCGACCGGCGGGACGAACACAGCGGCCCGGTGCCGATTTATCGCCCGTGGTTGTTTTTTCGGATGCTCGCCGCTTTTCTCCGCGGTCGTCCGCTGGGGCGTTACCAGTTCGACAGCTGGCCGCAGGCCCGGGGCGAAATCGCCCGTTTGCGGACGGATCTGGCCGCGAGCCTAGGCCGCGGCGAAGCGCGCAAGGTTCCCGCCGTGGTCGTCCGTCGTCGCGACCAGGATCCGTATGACCGCTGGTGCTGGCACAACCGCCTCACTCCCCGCCTGCGCGCCGTGCTTGAACAGGATGCCGGCGCCCTCGTGCAGGCCGGCAGTCCGCTAATCAGCGTCATCGTTCCGGCATACAATACGCCCGAGAAATACCTGCACGATCTTCTCAACAGCCTGACGGGGCAGATCTACCCGCGCTGGGAACTTTGCATCGCGGACGACGCCTCGCTGCAACCTCACGTCCGCCGCATCCTCGAGGCGGCCAGCCGAGCTGATCCGCGCATCAAGCCCGTATTCCGATCCGAGAACGGCCACATCGCCCGGGCAACGAATTCCGCTCTGGATGTCGCCACCGGCGGGTTCGTGGCGTTGCTCGATCACGACGACCTGCTGCCGCACGATGCGCTCCTGCACGTCGCCCAAGCCATCGCCCGTCACCCGACTGCCGGTTATCTCTACACTGACGAGGATAAGATTGATGACGCGGGACGCCGTTTCGATCCGCAATTCAAGGGCGCTTGGAGCCCGGAAATGGCGCTCACGCACAACTACACCCACCACCTGTCGGTCATCCGCCGCGAGCTTGTCGAAAAAGCCGGCCGCCTCCGGCCTGAATTCAATGGCGCCCAGGACATCGACCTGTTCCTCCGGTGCTGGGAATTTATCGACGACCGGGACGTCATCCACGTGCCGTTCATCGGCTACCATTGGCGCGCGCATGCCGCGAGCACCGCTACGCGCGGCGACCAAAAGGGCTATCTGTTTGAAGCGGCGCGCAAGGGTATCGCCGAGGCTGTCAGACGCCGCCATCTGCGTGCGACGCCATTCCTCCCCGAGTTCGCCCGGAATTACGCCCTCTGTCTACACCAGTTGCAGTGGGACGCAGCCATACTGCGCGAGAACGCCGTCACGATCGTCATTCCGACCAAGAACCGCGCCGACCTGCTCCGGTCTTGCCTCGACTCGCTCGCGCGCACAACGCCGCGTGCGTCCGTCCGCGTGGTCGTGGTGGATGACAATTCCGACGATCCGACCACCCTCGCTTATCTCGAGTCGCTGCCGGCCCGGACCGATCTGCGGGTCGAGGTCGTCAAAGCGCCCGCAACCGAGGAAGGCTTCAACTATTCCCGGCTGGTCAACCTGGGCACGGCGCGCGCCGACACGCCGTTCGTGCTGCATCTCAACAACGACGTCGAGGCGCTCGCGCCGGGCTGGCTTGAAGACATGGCGGGCTGGCTCAGTGTGCCCGGCGTGGGCGTGGTGGGCGCCAAGCTCCTTTATCCCGACGGCACGATCAACCATGCCGGCATTTCCCTCAGTCGCGAAGACGGCCTGCCCCACGTGCTTTTCGAACGCGAGCCGGCCGCGGATCTTGGTTACCTCTTCCTGCCGCAGGCCGCGCGCGACGTGGCGGCTGTCACCGGCGCCTGCCTGCTCACCCGCACGGCGCTCTATCGTGAACTCGGGGGCTTCGAAACCGAACATCTGCGGGTCGCCTACAACGATGTGGACTACTGCCTTCGCGCCCGGGCGGCCGGCCGGCGCGTGGTCATCACACCCCAAGCCGTCCTGCGCCACATCGGCAGTGCCTCGCGTGGCAATACCTATGCGGAACGCGAACACCTCGCCTACATCGCCCGCCACGGCACGGCGCGCGACCCCTATCACAGCGAAGCGCTCGATTTCCCGCCGCGCAATCTGCCGCTGAATCCCTATCATCAACGCTACGCGCTCACGGCGCGGCCCTTCCGGGTCATGGTCCTCACCCACAATCTCAAGTTCGAGGGTGCGCCGATCTTCATCTTTGAGCTGGCGCGCTACCTGGCCGAGCAACCCGACGTGACGGTCACGGTCGCATCCCCCGAGGAAGGCCCGCTGCGCACCCGGTTCGAGCAAGCGGGACTGAAGGTCGAGATCTGGAACGCCGCCCCGCTGCTCGCCGCCCGAACTCCGGCGGCGTTCGACACCGCGGTGAAGCAGTTTGCCGCCAGCCGGCGGTGGGACGACACCGACGTCTTCGTCTGCAATACCATGCTGACCTTTTGGGGCGTCCACCTCGCCGCGCACCTCGGAAAAACCTCCGCGCTCTACATCCACGAGAGCAACGCCGTGAAGCGCTTCTTCCAGCCGCTGCTCCCGGTGCCGATGCATGAGGTGGTGGAGGAGGCGTTCCGCCGGGCCAGCCGCGTCGTGTTCACCGCCCGCTCGACCCACGCCATCCACGAGTCGCTGAACGTCGACGACAATTTCCGCACGCTGGCCAGCTGGGTGGACTTCACCCGCATCGAGGAATTCGCCGCCCGGAACCTGCCCGCGGATCTGCGACGCAAGCATGGCCTGGATCCCGACGCCGCGATCATCGTGAACATCGGCTCGGTCTGCGAACGCAAGGGCCAGCACATCTACATCCGCGGCATCGACCTTCTGGGCAAGGATCTGCCCGCGTTGTTTCCTGGCTGGAAAATCCAGTGGGTCATCGTCGGCGCACGCGACGGCCTCTATATGGAGACGTTGACGGAGGACATCCAGCTCATGGGCCTGCACGAGGTGAAGATCTTCCCGGAGACCCCGGACATCTACGACTTCTACCGGCTCGCCGATCTGCTCGTCTGCACCAGTTTCGAGGAGTCCTTCCCGCGCGTCATTCTCGAAGCCATGGCCTTTGGCAACCGCATCGTCAGCACCGACGTCAACGGCATCGCGGAAATGCTCACCAACACCGACGAGGCCTATCTGGTCCCCGCCGGCGACCCCTTTAAGCTGGCCGCCGCGATGAAGCAGGCCCTCGCCGATCACTTCGCGGGCAACCACAAAATGATCTCCATGGCCCGCGCGCGCGCCGCGCGTCACTACCACCACACCCGCGCCCTGCCCCGTCATCTGGAAGTGATCCGCGAAGCGTGGCTGGGCTGAGTCTGACCGGATGCACGAAACCAATTTCAGTTTCTCCCATGTCGAGGCGCCCGTCGCGGACACCGTCCTGCCGCCGGGGCGCCACGTCCTGCGCGGCTGGGTGTGGCCCAAGCCGGGCGGACACTTCGTCGATGTGCGCGCCCGGGTGGGAACACGCGTGTTCCCCGGCGTCCATGGCCGGCCGCGCGCGGATCTCGCCGCTCATTTCCGCACCGGCCGCCCGTATGCGCTGGCCGAATTCTATGTGACCGTGGAGTTGCCCGCCGACTTCGCCGTCGTGGTGCTGGAGGTGCTGGAACTGGAGGGGCGCTGGACGGAATTCCAGCGGGTCTCCTATCGCGTCGACGGCCCGGCCACCCCGTCATTGCCGCCGGAAACACACGTGCTGCGCTGGCACGACTTCACCCGTTCGCTTGATTACCTCCTCCGGTTGCGTCGCACCCGACCCGGTGAATCATGGGAAACCCTCGCCGCCGGACTCGCGGATGAGATTCCGCCGTTCCACAATCTGCTGCCGCCGCCCCTCCCCTTCATCGGGCACGCCGACGAACCGTCGGTGATCGACGCCAGCCGGTTTGGTCTCGTGCTCGTGGTCGGGTATCTCTTCCACACGTCGGACACGATCCGGCGCATGTGGGCGAGTGCCGACCTCCATTCGATGCAGCCGCTCAAACTCGGCCGCGCCACCGAAAATCTGATCCCCCATTTCCCGCAATACCCGGTCGCTGGCCGGTCCGGCTACGAAGGCTATGTCGATGTCCCGGCGCAGCTCCCCAATCCCGTCGCCGTGCGACTCTACGCCGAAACCACGGACGGCACGCTGCATCTCGCCCAGGTCCGCACCACGCGCCGCTACGATTCGGCCGTGGAAAAATACGCCTACGCGGACGCGAGCGCCGAGAATTTCTCCGCCGCCCTCGCCGCCTGGCGCAGTGCCCTCACGGCGCGCGGCCATCGTTGGGTCGAGGACGACGAACAGCACACTGCACTCGAACGGTTGCGGATTAGTTACCTGCGGGCTGCCGCACCCCCATCCCTCCGCCGGCGGGTCGCACCGCGGATCGAGGCGACCCTTCGCCCCCCCGCCCGCATCATCCTCGCCAGCCACAATCTCAATCTCGAGGGCGCACCGCTCTTTCTTCTCGATCTGGCCCGGCATCTCGCCGCGAGCGGGGCGGCCCTGACCGTGGTCAGCGCCGGCGACGGTCCATTACGCGAATTGTTCGCCGCCTGTGGCGCCCGGATTGCCATCCTCGACTGCGGGCCGGTGTTCCGGGCCCGCTCGACCGACGAGGCGCAGGCGGCCGTCGCGGCGTTGGGCCGGGCGTTCGATTTCGGCGCGGCCGACCTCGTGATCGGCAACACCTTTACGACCTTCTGGGCGGTGCACGCCGCCAAGGCCGCCGGTCGCCGCGTGCTCTATTACGTGCATGAAAGCACCACCCCGGCGGCATTCTATCGCGAACATGTTCCGGCGGCTGTCGTCACCCTGGCCGAACAGGCCCTGGCACTGGCGGATGCGGTTTCCTTCACGAGCGACGCCACGCGGCAGCACCACGATTCGCCGTCGACTCCCATCCGTGCCGTCTTGACCCCCGGCTGGGTTGACGTGCCGCGCATCGACCGGTGGTGTGCGACCCACCCCCGCGACGAAGTGCGGACGCGTCTCGGCGTGAAACCGGACGAATTGCTCGTCACCAATGTCGGCACCGTCTGCGACCGCAAGGGCCAGCTTGGCTTCGCCCGATCGGTCGAACTGTTCAATCGTCGTTATCCCGCCCTCGCTGAGCGCACCAAGTTCATCCTGCTCGGGGGCCGCGACTCACCCTTTGACGACCTGCTGGGAGCTGTGCTCGCTGATCTGGCGCTGCCCAACCTGTCGGTGCATCGCGAGACCCCGGACTTCCTCGGATACTACACCGCCGCCGACCTGTCGGTTTGTTCCAGCCACGAAGAGTCCTCGCCCCGCGTCGTGCTGGAAGCCATGGCCTGCGACACGCCGCTGCTGGCGTCGGACATTCCCGGAATCAGCGAACTGGCCCGCGACGGCGTGGAGGCAACCCTCGTGCCCGCCGGCCATACCACCGCCTGGACCGAGGCACTGGCGCAGGTGCTGCAATCCCCCGAATTGCGCCAAGCCCGGGCGGCGCAGGCCCGCCGCCGGATCGAGGAGCATTTTGCCGCCGAGGTTGTTCTGCCCCGGCATACCGCGCTCGCCAGCGCCGTGGCCACCGGCCAATTTGCCTCATGACCACAGCGACCGGCTGGCAGTTTGACGTGGAAGTCCATCCGCCCGACTGGCGGTTTCCCGCCGGTCCGTCGTGGTTGGCGGGCTGGATCTTCGCCGGCGAAAACCGCTTCGTCGCCGACCTGCGGGCGTGGATCGACGGGCAACCGTTTCTCGGCCTGCACGGACTGCCCAAACCCGGCCTCGACGAGAAATTTCTCGGACGTCCCGGCCCGCCCTATTCGGGTTTCGTGCTGCAGGTCACGCCCCACCATGGTGCCTCGCTGCTGCGGCTCGAGGCCCGCGACCCCGCCGGTGCCTGGACGGAATTCTTCCGTATCGCCATTTCCGTCTCACCGGAAGCACCGCCGTCACCGCCGCTGGCGCCCCTGGCAACCCGCTTGCCAGACTTGCTGCCGTCGCTGCTACGCCTTCACCACCAGAGACCGGAGCAACCGTTCGCCGCCTTGGCCGATGAGGTGTTGTCCGCCTCGCTTTCGAACCCGCTCAATTCCCTCCCGAATCCGCCGTTCCATGGTGCGCTCGAGGAACCGCGGGACAACGGTTGGTTGCGCTACGGCCGCCTGTCCGTCACCGGATGGCTCGCCCACCGCACCACCAAGATCCGGCGGCTCACCGCGCTGGCCGACAGCGTGCAGGAATCCGTCCTGCTGCACGGCCTTGAACGCGCCGACGTCGGAAAGGTCTTCGCCGATCTGCCCGGACGCGAACATTCGCAATTTGTCGGGCATGTGGATCTGCCTTCCAACCAGTCCGCTCCGGCGTTGCTGAAAATATTCGCCGAGCTGGAAGACGGCGAAAAACACCTCGCCTTCGCCCAGCGATTCATTCCGCGCATCATCTCCGGCGCAGATAGGCCCCTGCCGCCCCTGTCGCGGCGGACCTTCGCGACGGCGCTCTGGGCATTGCGCGGTTCGGCTCGGCGCCACGGTCTACCCCTCGGCGGCATCGCCGCGCTCTACCCGGCTGGCCGGACGGCCTGGGAAGCATTTCGCGCCGAGGCGCGCCCGAAGGTCCGGCGTCACCGCCCGGTCGCGGCGCCCCTGATCCCGCGCCCAACTTCCGACGCGCCGCTACGGATCGTGATCGTGACGCACAACCTGAACTACGAGGGCGCGCCCTGGTTTTTGTTCGAGCTGGCCCGGTTTCTGTCCGAGCAACCGGGCATCAGCGTGCGGGTGCTTTCCGCCCAAGAAGGCCCGATGCGAAAAAACTTTGTTGAGGCCGGGATGTCGGTTGAAACCGTCGATCTTACGAACGCGTGGAAGGCGACCTCGGCGGATGCCTTCCGCAATGCGTTGCAATCGGCCGTCCGGCTCGACTGGCAAGAGGTCGATCTGGTCATCGCCAACACCATGGTTTCGTTCTGGGCGGTGCTCCTGGCACGGCAGGAGCGCAAACCCGCTTTGCTCTACGTGCACGAGAGCGCGGCCGTCCGCCGCTTTTTCGCCCCGCTCACAACGGCGGCGGTCTTCCCGCTTGTGGAAGAGGCCTTCCGCAGCGCCACCAACGTGGTGTTCACGGCCGACGCCTCCCGGACGGTGTTCGACTACCTCGACCGCTCCGGAAATTTCCGACTGCTGCCCAGCTGGGTTGATGTCGGGCGCATTGATGGATTTGCCGCGACGCACGACCGGGCCAGCCTCCGCCGCAAGCACGGGCTCGACCCTGAAGCCGTCCTGCTGGTGAACATCGGCTCCATCTGCGAACGAAAGGGTCAGCATGTCTTCCTGCGGGCCGCGACCCTGCTCCGAGAGGAACTGCGCTTCACTTATCCCGGGAAGAAAATCCAATTCGTCATGGTGGGGGCCCGCCCCGGACTCTATCTGGATTCGCTCAAGCAGGAAGCCGAGTTACACGGGTTGGCCGGCGTGTTGTTTCTGCCGGAAACGGGCGAGATCTACGATTTCTACCGGCTGGCTGATATTTTTGTCTGCACCAGTTTCGAGGAATCGTTTCCCCGCGTGCTCTTGGAATCCGCGGCGTTCCGGCTGCCGATCATCAGCACCAACGTCAACGGCATCCCCGAAATGCTGGCCGGTGACGAGGCGTGGCTGATTCCGCCCGGGGATCGCTACCAGCTGGCCGAGGCGGTGAAATCGGCGCTCGCGGCGCATTTCAAGGGCGACACCAGCCGCGCCGCGCGCGCGCGTATCGCAGTGGAACGCAAATTCCATGTCACCCGGTCGCTGCCGCAACATCTGGCGGTCGTGTGTGCGGCGGCGGGGCGGAATTGACCGCCTTGCCCCGTGCTTGCACCCGGTTGGACTATCTCCCTTAGTTCAACGCTCGAACCGTGAACGAGAACGACGCCTACATTTTTGACGTGGAAGCGCCCAAGGACTGGGTGTTTGACGGGGAGCCCGTCTGGATCAGCGGCTGGTTTCTTTCGAAAACCGGGGCGGTGTTTTCCGATGTGCGCGCCATCGTGGACGGCGTGCCTCACCTGGGCATCCTCGGATTGCCGCGTCCGGAAATCGAGCAACGCCATCGTGGTTTCACCGGCTTGCCGCATGCCGGTTTCCTGCTGCACGTGGCGCCGCCCCGCCAGGCCCGCGATCTGCGCATTGAATTGCTGGATGCCGGGCACCGCTGGGTTGAACTTTGGCGCACACCCATCCAGGTCCGCGCCGGCGCCGCTGCGGCGGGACGCTACAATCTCGGCGTTCTGCCGGACCACCTGCACCGCCTGCTGCAGGCCTGCCGCGCCGACCCGGCGGCCAACCTGGGTCCGCTGGCGCGCGCGCTCGTGCTGGAGGGAGCCGCCGCCCCGCTCGATACGCTGCCCAACCCGCCATTTTTCGGTGCGCTCGAAAGGCCTGAACTCGTCGGCGGCACGCAGTATGGCAAGATACGCGTTGAAGGCTGGCTGATCCATCGCGAACAGCGGATTGTCCGCCTGACCGGCAGCACACACCCGTTGGTCGAGAATGATTTTTCCTATGGGAACCTACCCCGGCCCGATGCCGTTGGGCTGTTCCCCGGTCATCCCCACGCCGCCCTTTCGCACTATTTCGGCCTGCTCGACATCGACGAGACCGCGCCC
>Ga0066487_100183_pt1 | contig 20305 bp, 10 predicted proteins | sample LakWasM129_HOW14_2_FD_59588 | JGI IMG/M metagenome (GOLD analysis project Ga0066487, IMG submission 59588) | Freshwater sediment methanotrophic microbial communities from Lake Washington under simulated oxygen tension - Sediment Metagenome 129_HOW14 | ecosystem: Environmental > Aquatic >... | reverse complement strand
ATTTCCGCGCCGCGACGAAGAAGCCGAAATCGAGCGTCGCATCCAGTCCGGCGTGCGTGGAGAATTCGCTGAGCACACGGGCGTCGCCGGCGTCGTTGTAGACCTCGCCGAACTGGAGGAAGCCGGGTTTGCCCAGTTCGCGGGCGCGGGCGCTAATCGCCGGAACGAACGCCTGCCAGAATTCGGCGTTCACATGGCGGGCCGTGTCGATGCGGTAACCATCCACGCCGTAAACCTCCAGCCAGTGGCGGAAGATTTCGATGAAACCGACGACCACCCGCGGATTTTCCGTGAACAAATCATCCAGCCCGCCGAAATCGCCATCGACGGCGGATTCACCCATGGACCGGTTGCGGTTGCCGCGGTTGTGGTAAAGCGCGACGTCGTTGAGCCACGCGGGATGCTTGGCGGCAGCAAGACCGGCCGGGAGAACCGGATGATAAGGGAAGCTGCCTTCGGCGGTGAGCGCGGGGAAGAGTTCGGGAGAGTTCACCCCGTTCCACGCCACGGCGCGGACGTCGAACGGCCGGCCGCTCGCATCGCGGTAAGGCGCCGTTGCCATCGCCCGGTAGGTGGCGCCGCCACCATAGTTGATCACGTCTGCGGTGTGATTGACGACGATATCGAGGCAGACCCGCAGGCCGCGCGCGTGCGCCGCGCGAACGAAATCAAGAAATTCCGCATCCGTGCCGAGATGCGGATCAATGTGCAGAAAATCCATGATCCAATATCCGTGATAGCCCGCCATGACGCCGATCCCGGGTTTTTCGCGCACGGTCTGGTTGCGAAAGGGCGGTGTCACCCAGATCTCGGTCACACCGAGATTTTTCAGATAATCGAGCCGGGCGGTCAGCCCGGTGAAGTCACCACCATGGTAATGCGTGGGACGCGTCGGGTCGAAACCGTGCTCGTCAGCGCCGCCCGGGATGCCGCCGGTGTCGTTCGCGACCGAGCCGTTGGCAAACCGGTCGGTCAGGAGAAAATAGTAGGTCTGCCCGGCACCCGGATGCGTGAAGCGCGGCACCACCACCGCCGGTGACGGGTCGGCCTGGAGCACCGCCGCCAACGCCATTCCCCACAACCCGGCGCACGTCCGGCGAAGGACGGCGCGGAGAATTTCGGGCCAGGAGGAAAGCGGCATGGCGGACGAGGGGTGGAAATTAACGGGGCCGGCACCCCGCCGCTGCTTTGGTCACCCGCAGCGACGGAGCATCCGGCCCCGGTGAGATTGCGGCGGAAAGAGAACTGCTCAAGCTCTCTCCACCAGTGGAGACCGGTCAAAACCGGTAATTGGCGCCGAGCAGGAAGGTCTTCCCGTATTTCTGGAATTCCTCGATCTGGGCGTGCGTCTGCCGATAGGTGCGGTAGGCGGAGTTGGTCACGTTGTAGGCTTGCAGCAGGAGACCGAGACCCTTGAGCGGGCCTTGCTGGAAGGTGTAGCCGACCTGCATGTCGACGACCGCCTCGCCGCTGACGAAGCGCAGCGCGCGGTCATTGGCGAAGGCCGTGATCTCGCCGACGAAGTCGGAGCGCCAGCGCCGGCTGGCCCGGGCGGAGAAACCATTCTTCTCATAATAGACGGTGATGTTGGAGACTGTCTTGGACAGGCCCGGCAACGTGATCGCGCTGCCCAGGTTGGTGTTGTCGATCGTGATGGCACTCGAGTTCTTCGAGAGACTGCCGGTAACGCCAAAGCCGTCGAGGGTCTCGCTCAGCATGCTGAGCGGCACGGACAGGGTGAACTCCAGGCCTTTCAATTTGCCGCCGCGGCCGTTCAGGGGCTGGCCGAACCGGCCGAAGTTGGTGATCGCCGCCGGATCGCCGGTGGTGAACTCGGAGAAGTCGTAGTGTTCCGTGGTCAGGTCGAAGATGTAGCTCTTGATGTCCTTGTAGAAGCCCGACACCGCAACATAGCCCTTCTTGGCGAAGTATTTCTCATACGAGACGTCGAAGGCGTTGGCGCGCCACGGCGCGAGCCGGGGGTTGCCGCCGCTGCCGGTGGGCTCGCCGCTCACGATGTTGTAGTCGAACGACGCCCGGAGCTGGTCGAGCCGCGGCCGGGCCACCTGCTTGGCGGCGGCGACGCGCAGCACCTGCTGGTGCGGCAGTTCGAACGCCAGGTTGAGGCTAGGCAGCACGTCGGTGTAGGTTTTGCCGTCGGTGCGGTTCTTGACCTGATTGGCGAGGACGGGTTCGGTGCGGTCAAGGTAGTCGGCGTTCGAGGACTGGTCGACCGCCTGGACCTGCAGGCCGACGTTGCCCCGCACGCGGACGGTGCCGAGGTGCGAGTCGAGGTTGAACTGCGCATAGCTGGTCGAAATTTTTTCGTTCACCGTCCAGCGCTTCTGCACGAGGGCCGCGGCGGCGCCGCTGGAGGAACCGAGGCCGGACGTGCCGTCGTTGGGCGTGAACGGCAGGAAGTTCACCCCGAGCGCCATCACGGTCGGAACGTCCCAGCTCAAGGCGCCGGGCGTGCCCGCAAAACCCAGCGTGGTTTCAGGCAACAGGGCGGCGCTGGCGACGGGCAACGGCACGTTGGCGGTCACTTCCTGCAGCCGGGACTCCGGCTGGTTCTTCTTCTTCTCGCGATCGCCGTAGTTGAAGCCGACCTCGACGTTGCTGAAGAACCGATCGAGGCTGCGCGAGGCCTTCAGCTTGTAGGAATTGAGCGCGTCCTTGATCTGCGGCACCTTGCCGTAACCGGCACGGAAGACCGTGGGCCCGATCTTGACGCTGGCCGGGTCGGCGTAGTTGAGGCCGTAGCTGACGGTGGGGAAGCCGTCGGGCGTCAGGTCGTAGGTGACGGTGTCACCGATGGGCAGGTTGGCCGCGGTGCGCTGGGCGGCCTGGGTTTCCAGGTTCAGCTCCTCGCGCTCGGCCTGGGAGTAGCTGGCGTCGCCGGTGACGATCCACTTCCCGCCGCGGTATTCGCCGTTCCAGCCGAAGGCGGTGAGCTTGTCGACGCGGTCGTTATACATGTTGCGGACCGCCGGGTAGACGTTGGCGACCGTGGCCGACAACAGCGCGTTGTTGCTGAGTTTGCCGGGGGTGAAAGCCAGAGCCTGAACCGGCAGGAAGGGTGACGCCGAGCCGCCCGGCAGGCTGCCCCGGTTGCCGTCGAGGCGGGTCTCGATGCCACGGTTGGTCTGTTCGCGACGGAATTTCGAATAGTAGGCGTCGATGACGGAGGTGAAAACGTTGCTGGGGCGCCATTCCAGCACCCCCATCAGGCCATCCCGCGTGCTCATGCCACTGCGGGCGAAAGTCTTGATGCCGCTGGTCAAGGTCGTGCCGGCGGCGAAACCCGTGCGGTTGGCGTTGGGGTTTTGGTTCGCGCTCCAGCCGTAGGTGCCGAATTCCTGGGAGAGGATCGGCGACTCCAGATGCGCGTAGCCGAGGGCAACACCCACGGTATTGTGCGCAAACTGGTCCACATAGGTCGCGCTGATCCGGTTGCCCGTGGTCTTCGCGTCGGAACCGAGGTTGTCGAGCGTCTTGTGCTCGGTGCGGGCGTTGAGCGCCAGCACGCGCTTGCCGAACGAGAGCGGGCGGACCGTCTGCAGGCCAATCGTGCCCGAGAGCCCCTGACTGACGAGGCTCGCATCGGGCGTCTTTTGCACCATGACCCGGTTGATCAATTCGGACGGATACTGGTCAAACTCGACGCCGCGGTTGTCGCCCGTGCTGACCTGCTCGCGGCCGTTGAGCAAGGTGGTGGAAAAATCCGGCGCCAGACCGCGGACGGAAATGACCTGCGCCGCACCGTCGACGCGTTGGGCGGCCAGGCCGGGCAGGCGGGCGATGGATTCGGCGATGCTGATGTCGGGCAGTTTGCCGATGTCCTCCGAGGTGATGGTCTCCACGATCGACGTGGATTCCCGTTTGGCCTCGATGGCCGACTCGATGCCGGCGCGGATGCCGGTCACCACGAAACTGTCGAGCAGGATGGGCTTGCTCTCGGCGTTGGCGCTGACCGATGCCTTGGCCGCCGGAGCGGCGGGTTCGACCGCGACCGGTTGCGCGGTCTGGGCGTGGCCGATCACGACGGAAAACGCCGTCGCTGCGAACAGGGTCGCTCGACGGATGCGATGGGTGGGCTTGTGTTGGGTCTTCATGGGTGGTGCTGGGGGGTGAAACTGTGGACGGAACGGGCGGATATTTTTGGAGGACATCACAATCTGATCTGCAGCATAGGCGTGCCCGCGGGAGTCTCGGGCGGACACTCGGGCAGCGGACGGTCGTTGACGCGGACATTTTCAAGCCGGATGCTCGCGACGTTCCGCAAGAACAGCGGCTCGCGGGCCTTGGCCACGGTCACATTGCGGAGCAAGACGCGCTCGATGGGGGATTCGCCGGTGCCCTCGGCAAACACGGCGTAGTTGGTGGCGTCGGCGCAGGTGACGTCCTCGATCACAAAATCACGGTAGGCGGTGGGCGCGTGGCCGCCGCGATAGCTGTGGTAGTTCGTCTCAAACCGGACGACCCCGGCCCGCGACTGCCCGATCTGCACGCGCCGGACGCGCACGTTTTCGATGACTCCGCCCCGGTCGGCATTGGATTTGAAATAGATGCAGGATTCCCCCTCCTCCACCCGGCAATCCTCCATGAAGACATGGCGCACGCCGGCCGACATCTCGCTGCCGATGCACAACGCGTTGATCTTCGATTGGAACACGCAGTTGCGGATGACGACGTTCTCGGTCATCCGACCGTCGCGCCAGGCGTCGGCGTCCCGACCCGCCTTAAGGGCGATGCCATCGTCCCCCGTGTGAAACCGGCAGTTTTCGATCAACACATCCGTGCAGGAGTCCGGGTCGCAGCCGTCATTGTTGATCAGGAGACTGTCGACCGTGATGCCGCGCACCGTGACGTTGGTGCAGAACACCGGATGAACGACCCAGAAGGGCGAGTCCTTCAACGTGACGCCCTCGATCAGGACGTTGCGGCATTCGTAGGGCTGGATCATGCTGGGCCGCAGAAACGAACCCGCGCCGAACTTTCTTTCTGCGATGGGCACGCCGGCTGCGCCCATTTGCCGGCTGAGTTCCTGGGCCTTGTCCTGCAGATGGGATATCCCCATGGCCCAGCCCCGGAATTCGCGCCGGGCATTGCCATCGATCGCACCCTGACCGGTGACAGCGATGTTCTCGGCGCCGCGGGCATAGATCATCGGCGAATAATTGTAGAGGATGACCCCCTCCCAGCGCGTCAGCACCAGGGGCAGAAAGTGTTCGGGTTTCCCGCTGAACCGCAGCGTGGCGCCAGCCGCCAGATGCAGGTCGACGTTGCTCAGCAGATGGATGGGACCATTCAACAGGTAGGTGCCGGCCGGCACGATCACATGCCCGCCGCCCGCCGCGGCACAGGCCGCGATCGCCGCCCGCACCGCCGGCAGGCTGTCGGTCTCGTCATCGGCCTTCGCGCCATACGCGGTCACCTCGAAGTTCTTGTCGGGAAACTGTGGGGCCCGGATGCGCGCAAGGATCGCGGGCACATCAGACCATTCCAGCGATGCGGTCGCCGGCGGCGCAGCAAAACCCGGCGCCGTGAACATCACGCTGGCGAGCCACGCGATGGCCAGGCCGGCACGGAGGACCCGCTTGCAGCTATGCTGGCCGGCAACGAAGGGAGATAGGGCGAAGTTGAGGAATTCCATGAAGGGGCTGCAGCGAGTCCGGGGGCGGAGCGGCGGCGGAGCGGCGGGATGCCGCTGGCGCCATCTGCAAGGCGAGGCCGGACCGCCTGAACGTGGGGTGGTGGCGGGTGACGGGCGCAGCTTCCTCGAACACCGAGGGGAGTAAAGAGTCGGATTGGGTATATCGTTACCTGAAATTCGCTCCGCGTCCCGCCGCCGGAAAACCCCACTTGCGATCAGCCTCGCGCTTGCTACAAGCGCCGGACACCGATGCCGCCGACCCGCCATCCACCGAGCGAAGTCCTGCAAGCTCCGGCGGCGGGCGGGCCAGCCGGCGAGCGCCGCATCCCGTCGCGCGCGTGGCTGGTTCTGCTGCTCCTCGGCGCCACCGGATTTTTGTTCCGGTTCGATCGCGAGGTCTTCTCCATCCTCAAGGTCACCATGTGTCGCGAAATGGCGCTGAGCAACACCGACTATGGCCTGCTGATCACCGCCTACATGCTGCCCTTTGTGGCGGGTTATATTTTTTGCGGCAGCCTGGTCGACCGTTGGGGCACGCAGCGCACGCTCTGGCTTTTCGTCAGCGGCATGTCGCTGGCGACGATCGCCACGGGCCTGACCACCAACTTCACCGGCTTGCTGGTCTCCCGCGTGGTGCTGGGCGTGGCCACCGCCGGCGTGATGCCCGGTGTGCTCATCGCCATCACGCGCTGGTTTCCCCTCGAACGGCGGGCCACGGCCTTCACCATTCAAAGCGCTCTGCACAACTGCGGTGGCATCCTCGCCCCTCCGCTGGTGGCGGGCATCACGCTGCTCGCGGGCTGGCCGCTGGCCTTTGTGCTGCCGGGGACGATCGGATTGATCGTGGCCCTGTCGTTGCGCGTCACGGACCGGCAGGCCCCGTTCGCCTCGGCCGGGGTGGCGACCGAAAACCCGCCAACGCCCTGGCGGAAGCTCCTTACCTCGGGGCCACTCCGACGGCTGATTCTGGCCCGCATGTGCAGCGATCCGTTCTGGTTTTTCCTTTTCTACTGGCAGGCCGCCTACCTGCAGGAACAGGTCGGCCTGTCCTTGGCGGACCTGGGCAAATGGATCTGGATTCCGCCCGCGTTCTCGGTGGGCGCGACCCTCGTGTTGGGCGCGGTGAATGACCGGATGGTCCGCGCGGGATCCACTCCGATCCGCGCCCGGATCACCCTGCTGGGCGCGATCACCTTGCTGGCGCCGCTTTCGCTCCTGTTGCCCTGGATGCATCGCCCGCTACTGGCGGTGGGCACGCTCACCCTCGTGTATTCCATGTGTAACATCTGGCTGCTGCTGACCAATCTGCTTGTCGCCGACCTCATGCCCTCCGGCTCCGTGGGCGCCTCCTTCGGACTGGTCTCGGCCTGCGGCGGCGTCACGAGCATCCTCTTCAATCTTGCCGCCGGTCCGCTGGTCGATGCCGTGGGCCACACCTTTTTGCTTTCACTCGGCGCCATCCTGCATCCCTGCGCCTGGCTGTTGCTGTGCCCGTTGCGCCCGCCCCCAGCCCAACCGGAGACATGACGCCATCGCGGCGACCCAACGCGGCCATCCTCAGATCAACGCCCCGCCCCCGCCCGCCACGCCGGCCAATCGGCGCACGGTGCGGCCCGGATTCCAATGCCCGCCCAAGGTGAGGGTGATCGGCTCGGTCGGAATCCCTGTCTCGTTCCGCTCCACCATTGTGATCAGCTGGTCGACGGCCACCTCGCCCATGGCGAAGGGATCCTGGAAAACCCCGGCCAAAGGGCTGTCCGGCTGCGCCACCGACAGACTGACCAACCCAACCTCCTCCGGGATCTTCAGACCACGCTTGGTCAGTTCGCGCACCTGCTCCTCCAGGAGCAAAGTGATGACGACATCGGGCTTGGTCTGCCTGATCCAACGGCACAACCGGTCGGGTTCCCAGCGTGCGCCCAGCAACAACGGCGGGATTTTCATCTGAAAGCCCAGCTTTTCTCCGAACATCCGGTAGGCCGCCTCCCAGCGAAACTCCAGCCGCTCGGTGGTCGGTGCATCCAGCGCGAAGCCCGGCCGGACATAACCGCGGCGCCGGCACTCGTGCATGGCCAGCATCATGGACTGAAAATGATCGTTTGAGGTGCGGTGAAAGACCGGATGGGCGAGGCTCAGGCCGTGGGCCACCACGGAGAATTTGTCCCATTCCAGATTGATCTCCATGCCCAGCCGCGGGAACGGGCTGAGAAAGATTCCGCGGATGCCACGGGCCCACAGGATTTCACTGAAGCGCTCGTTCGACATGTCGTCCCGATAAAGCCAGAAAGGCTGCAGCACATACCCGCGGGTCTCGGCCCGGGTCTGCGCGCCGGCATGCAGGGACCGGAAGAAGGCCTCCCGCTGCCATCCGTTCTCCGTGGGATAGGCGGTCACATACGCCAGCGTCGGCGCCTGCGCGACGGCCGCCCGCCGCTTGCGCCGGTTCCGCATCAGCGCCGAGATGTAGGGATGCAGCCGGTAACCCATCTGCTCGGCGGTTTTCTGGATGCGCTCGCGCGTATGCACAGGAATGGTCGGCACGCCCCGCAGCGATTTGGAGACGGTCGCCACTGACGTTTTGGCCCGGACGGCCACATCTTTCATCGTGATCGGCATCGGCGTCGGTGGGGTTGGGGTGCGGGCGAGCGTGTCGCTTGCCCGCCCGTTACTTTCCGACAACCGCGCCCCGCTCAAGTTATTTCCTCTTCGCCAGGCAACGATATACCTCTGCGCTCGGTTGCAGGTTGGCGAATGCCGTCCTTGCCTGTCGGCCCTTCCCCATGAACCGCCGCGATTTTCTGGTGCGCTCGTCGTTGCTGGCCGGCGCGGGACTCATGCCCCGCCCACTCTTCGCCCGCGAATCCCCCTCCCCCGCTCCCGCCGCCACCGCGGCCATGCCGCCACCCTGGCGCGACCTGGCCCTGCCGGCGTGGGGCCCCTACACGAAGGAATTCGCCGGCATATCGCATATCCCCGATGGGGACCGCGGCCTGCGCTTCGATCTCTCCGTCTTTCCCGGACTCTACCGGCGTCGGCAAACCGTGCCCTCCGTCAACTCCGACACCGGCTACTACGCGTGGAGTGCCGACGCCAACCTGCGCACCTACACCCTGCGGCACGTGCTCGGCGAACTCGAGTCGCTCTTCGTCGACATCACCTACGCGGAGCACGCGGAAGGCCGCGTGATCCGCGCCCGTTTCGTCAACCGCACCACCCTGCCGCAGCAGGCTGCGCTGCATTTTCTCGCCTCGCTGCACTTTCCCGAGATCGGCCCCTACCGGCAGCCCGCGCTGCACCCCGCCGAGGTCGAACTGCCGCCCGGTGCCGTCTGGATCGATGGATCGCATTATCGCGAACTCACGCTCGACGAGGATTCGCCGCAGCGCCACCTGCCGGACAACGCCGAAATCTGGGGTGAGATGCGCGGCGACGGATTTGTCGATGGGATCGCGCTCGGCCAAGGCTTTGGCACCCAGCCCGGCCATCACGTCGTCTATGCCATTCCCAACGCCTTCGATCCGGCGAACTCGGTTGCTTTGCTTCGCTATCGTCTCGCCCGCGGCAAACGCGCCACCTTGTGCGCCACGGGTGCCTACGCCGGGGAACTCACCGTCGAGGGCAACGGCGAACTCCAACTCGCCGAGCTTCCGAATGGCGACCATCCGTGCGACTGGCTCCGGCTGGAACCGACGGGCGGCCGCGAACTGGTGATCGACGGTCTCGCCCTGGTGCGCCGGGACCTGCGGGACGGGGTGAAATTCCACCTGCCCCCGCTCGACTGCCGCCCGGCAATCGACCGCGTCGGCGAGACATCCGCCCTGACTTTGAAATACGCGCCGCTCGCCGGCAGCTACGGTCTGGCTTGGGCGGATGGCGACAGCGAGGTGCGCGAATGGCTGAGCGACAACCTCGAACGCGACTTCGCCTTGTTCACCCATGAGCACGTCCGGCAGAAATTCGATCTGGGCGGCCAGCAACACTACACCAACGTTTTTGTGCGCCCGGTTTTCCTGGCGCCGGGCGAAACCAAGGATCTGCACGCGTTCGTCTGTCACGATTCATCGCCGGAGAAACTGCGGGTCCGGCTGAACCAATTCCGCACCAGCCCGGAATCCTTCCGGCGATCTCTCGCCGTCGCGGTCCGCGCCGCCACCGCGTTACCCGAACACTCCGAGCCAGGTCGCGCCTACGCTTACGGCATCGAGCGGATGGCCGCGACCGTCGCCACCAACATTGTCTATCCCGTCCGCCGCTTCGGCCGGTTCACGCGGCATTACTGTCCGGGACGCTGGTGGGATTCTCTCTACACCTGGGACTCGGGCTTCATCGGTCTCGGTCTGCTCGAGCTCGATCCGGCGCGCTCGATCGACAATCTCGCCGCCTACCTGACCGAGCCCGGCGCCGACTGCGCCTTCGTGCATCACGGCAGCCCGGTGCCGGTGCAGATCTACCAGTTGCAGGGAATCTGGAACCGCACCCGGGATCTCGACGTGCTGCGCAAATTTTTTCCTGGTGCCCGCCGCATGCACCGGTTCCTCGCCGGCCGGGGCGACGGTTCGCGCACCCGCACGCTCCAGTCCGGTCTGCTGCGCCCGTGGGACTATTTCTACAACTCCGGCGGCTGGGACGATTATCCACCGCAGAAATTTCTGCGCGGCACGCCGCTGACCAAAACCACCACGCCGGTCATCAACACCGCGCAAGCCATCCGCGCCGCGCGACTGTTGCGCGAGATGGCGGTTCTGCTCGGCGAGCCGCTGGCGGAATTCGACACCGACATCACGAGCTTCACCGCGGCCCTGCAGGAGCATTCGTGGAATCCGGCCAGCGGCTGGTTCAGCTATGTCCGGCACGATGACGCGGGCCGGCCGGTCGGTCCTCTGCTGCATGAGAGCGGCGCGGATTTCAACCGCGGGCTCGACGGCATCCAACCCCTGATCGCGGGGGCCTGCACCCCGGAACAGGAGGAACTGTTCATCGACCGTCTGCGCGACGACGCCGTGCTCTGGACGCGATGCGGCCTGAGCACGGTCGACCAGAACGCACCGTATTTTCGCACCGACGGTTACTGGAACGGCGCCGTCTGGATGCCGCACCAGTGGTTTGTCTGGAAAACCCTGCTCGACCTCGGGCAGGGCGAACTCGCGTGGCGCATCGCCCGCACTGCACTGGACACCTGGGAAAAGGAAGTTCGCGCGACCGGCTGCTGTTTCGAGCACTTTATCATCAAGACGGGGCGGGGCGCCGGCTGGCACCAGTTCGGCGGTCTGTCGTCACCGGTGCTCGGTTGGTTCGCCGCCTATTTCCGCCCCGGCACGCTCACCGGCGGACTCGACTGCTGGGTGCTCGAACAGCAATCCGACAACTCCACCTTGCGCGCCCGCCTCCGGCTCAGCGGAACCGGCGCAAAAAATCCCGTTATCCTCGCCGTCGTGCCCAACGCGCGCCCCGAAAGCGCGCGGTGGTGCGGGGCCCCGGTTCCGGTCATTCAGCGACAACCGGGCACATTCGAAATCACCCTGCCCACCGGCGTCGGCGAAGGCGATCTGGTCATCGGCTGATTTTCACCCTCCGGGATTCGCGATCGGCTGCGGGCTTTGGGGCCCACCGCCACCCGGCACGACGACACCCGTCCGATTCAGGTAACAATGTTCCCATCGGCGGACTTCTGTTCCGCGCGTTTCGGGGTAGGAGATAGGCCAGCCCACGCTGCCCCATTCATCCTGCACGACCTCCGCCCGCCGGAGTGCGCGACTGGCCCGGATTTTCTTATGAACCCCCAACCGCCAAAAACCACCGCGCTTGCCCCGGCGCGGATCCCGTCCCTCCGCTTGGCCGCAACGCCTGCGTTCCGTCTCTGGTCCCTCACTCTCGGTTTCGCCGGATTACTGTTGTCCGGAACCTCCGCACACGCCGCCGACACCTTTGTATTGAACCAAAAGTTCAACCTGCTGGCGACCGACTCGACCCCGGGCAGCCCGTGGACGGTTGTCTCGACGGGCGGCGGCTCCGTGACCGTCAAGGAAGAGCCCAATGCCCACGACAAGAGCGTGCGCCTCCAGAAACTCAACACCTCCGGCACGTCCAGCCTGACCACCACGACGGCGGACCAAAGCGGTCGCGTCGTCTTTGAGGCGCGCGTCATGTCGCGCGAGACCGCCGGCTTCCGCGCCGCGCCCTACATCTACAACAGCAGCGGCACGACCGTCGCCTCGGTCGCCTTCCAAGACGGCAACATCCGCGCCTATGTCGGCGGCACCTCCACCGTCGTCCAATCCTTTGCGGTCGACGTTTGGTATCACGTGCGCCTCATCGTCGACACGACCAGCGATCTCTTCGATCTCTACATCGACGGCGCGCTCAAGCTGCACCAGCAGGCGCTGCGCAGCGCCACCACCTCGGTCAACAAGATCAGCTTTTTCATGGATGGCACGAACACCGGCACCTTCTACATCGACACGGTCCGCATCTACACCGAACCGCCCCAGGTGCTGAATGAAAAGTTCGATCCGCTCGCCACCGATGCAACGCCCGGCAGCCCATGGACGGTCGTCTCGACCGGCGGTGGTTCCGTCTCCGTGAAAGAGGTGCCGTTCGCTGCCGACAAGAGCATCCGGATCCAGAAACTGAACACCTCGGGCACCTCCAGCCTGACGACAACCACCACCGACCAGAGCGGGCGCGTCGCGTTCGAGGCCAAGCTCATGTCGCGCGAAACCGCCGGTGCCAAGGCCCTGGGTTACATCTACAACAGTGGCGGCACGACCGTCGCCTCGATCCTGTTCGAGAACGGCGACATCAAGGCCTACGTCGGCGGCGCCAAGACCACCGTGCAAGCCTTCGAGCCCGACGTCTGGTATCGCGTGCGCATCGTGATCGACACCGCCACGAACAAGTTCGACCTCTTCGTCGACGGCGTGCGCAAGCTGAACGACCAGGCCCTGCGCAACGCCACCAGCACGGTCAACAAGATCAGCTTCTTCATGGACGGGACCAGCACCGGCACCTGCTACGTCGACAATGTCCGCATCTACACCGAGGCCGCCTACATCGGCTCGGCGCCCACGCCGGTCTACGATGCCCGCAACTACGGCGCCGTCGGCAACGGCACGACGCTCAACACCACCGCCATCCAGAACGCCATCAACGCCTGCGCCGGCACGGGTGGCTCCGTGCTGCTCACCGCCGGCACCTACAAGTCCGGCACGCTCACCCTCGGCAGCAACATGACGCTCTTCATCGATCCCACCGGCACGCTCCTGGGCAGCACCAACCCCGCGGACTACCCGACGCAGACCCCGAGCACCGGCAACACCCAGGTGAGCAAGAACTGCAAACGCGCCCTCGTCTACATTCCCGCACGCACCCGGGCGAAAATCGACGGCGGCGGCACGATCGACGGTCAGGGCGATTCCTTCGGGGGCACGGAGGGTGACCGCCCGATCCTGATCTGGGCAGTCCTCTCGGACAACGTGGCCATCCAAAACCTCTATCTCAAGAAGGGCGCGGTCTGGAGCCTGGTCAGCATGGAAACCGACCAGGTGCTCATCAACAACCTCAACCTCCAGAGCAATTACATCACCCACGACGGCATCGATGTCGTCGACGGCGAAGACATCATCGTCCAGCATTGCGCCGTGCGCAGCGGCGATGACGCCATGTGCCTCAAATCCGGCATCCGCCGCGGCATCGACACGCTGACGATCCGCGATTCGTTCTTCGGCGGCGACGGCAACACCGGCGGCTCCAACGGCATCAAGTTCGGCACGGCCACCTACGGCGGCTTCTACGACATCAGCATCCACGACTGCTATCTGAAGGACGTCCAGTATGCCGCCATGGCCGTCGAGTCCCGCGAGGGCGCCGACATCGACAGGATCGCGTTCCGTCGAATCGACATGGCGAACGTCGGCAGCGCGTGCTTTGTCTACCTCGCGCAGCAAGCGACCACCCATCCCGTCGGCGACATCCCGAAACTTGGCAGCATCAACGACGTTTCGTTCACCGACATGACCGGCTGGACAACCTACTGGCCCAACTCGCCGCACCAGGCCGCACTCATCACCGGTCACATCTACAACGGCACGACCTACAAGGTCACGAACCTCGCCTTCACCAATGCCGATATCCTCTTCGAGGGCGGGCGGACCAGCGTGCCCGGCAGTCCACCGGAGGCGACCCCCGGCCAGTATCCCGAATCCAACATGTTCGGCGACCTGCCGCCGTGGGCCTACTACCTGCGCCACGTCAACGGCGTCACATTCAGCGGCTGCACCTCGACGCTCATCAACTCCGATGTCCGGCAGAAGCTCGTGACCAGCGACGTGAGCGGTCTTGTCGGCTCGCCTTGAGGAAGCGCTGCGGGCGGGCACTGTCCCCCAGCATTCACCCCGGCGTGCCCTGCCCTGCGCCAATTTCCCGGTGACCGCAATCCACTGCGGGATTGCGGTCCGGGCTCGCATGATCGCACAGGCTGCTTGCCTCACGCGGAGTCACACGGTTCGATGGCCCGATGCCCCCGAGCGAATTGCCGCGCGCATCATCGGCCCCGGCCCAGACGCCTTTTCACCTGATCACCAAACCCATCGGGTCGCGGTGCAATCTGGACTGCAGCTACTGCTTTTACCTGGAGAAGGAAAAGCTCTACCCCGACGCGGGTGGCATGCGGATGAAGCCCGAGGTGCTTGAAACGTATGTGCGCGACTACATCGCAGCCCAGCCGGGACCTGTCGTCAGCTTTGCCTGGCAAGGGGGCGAGCCCACCCTGCTCGGCGTGGAGTTTTTCCGCACCGCCGTCGCCCTGCAGGCCAGGCATGCCCGAGGCAAGACCATCGAAAACGCCTTCCAGACCAACGGCACCCTGCTTGATGACGCCTGGGGCGAGTTCCTCGCCGCGAATCGTTTTCTCGTCGGAATCAGCATCGACGGCCCGGCGCACATCCATGATGCCTACCGCGTGGACAAGGGCGGCAAACCGACCTTTGCCCGGGTGATGGCCGGCTTGGCGATGCTCAAGAAACATGGCGTGGAATTCAACACGCTGACGACAGTGCATCGGAAGAATTCCCGCCAGGCGCTCGAGGTCTACCGGTTTCTGCGCAACTGTGGCTCGGGCTACATGCAGTTCATTCCGATCGTGGAGCGCGACGCCGCCAATACGGACAACGGCCTGTGGCTCGCCCCGCCGCCCGACCATGAGGACGCCGCCGCCCTCGACAGCCAGGTCACGCCGTGGAGCGTGCGCCCGGCGGAGTTCGGCGATTTTCTTTGTCGGATTTTCGACGAATGGGTGCAGCACGACGTGGGCAAGGTGTTCGTGCAGCAGTTCGACGCCGCCCTGGCCAACTGGGTCGGCCAGCCGGCGGGCGTCTGCGTGTTTTCGGAAAACTGCGGCCGGGCGCTCGCCATCGAGCACAATGGCGACATCTACAGCTGCGACCACTACGTCTATCCCCGCTACAAGCTGGGCAACCTGATGAACACCGCGCTCGCCGGCCTGGTCGACTCGCCGCAGCAGGAGGCCTTTGGCACCGCCAAGTCCGCCACGCTGCCCCGCTATTGCCGCGAATGCCCCGTGCGTTTCGCCTGCCATGGCGAATGCCCCAAGCACCGTTTTCTCCGGACTCCGCACGGCGAGCCCGGGCTCAACTACCTCTGCGCGGGCTACAAGAAATTCTTCACCCATATCGGAGCGGCCATGTCCACCATGGCCGCATTGCTGGGCAACAACCGCGCCCCGGCCGAAATCATGCAGCTGCCCCGCAGCAATTGGATGCCCAGCTCGGTCGGTCGCTAGAGCGCCCGCGGCCAACCTCAGCAGCACGACGGCCGTTCTTGCCGTCGCTCCCGCCCTGCGCCAGCCTGCGACGCATGAATCTACGTGCCAGGTTGGTGACTGTCTTTGCACTGGCCGGCTGTTTGACCGGAACCGCGGCGATCGACCGGCAGGCGGTGGTCTCGCGGCACAATCCGGTGGTCAACCAGATCGACTTCCGCGCGCCGCTCACCGTCGGCAACGGCGGGTTTGCGTTCACCGCCGACATCACGGGACTGCAGACGTTTTCCGACGATTACTACCACTCGGGCATCCCGCTCGAAACTTTGTCCCGCTGGGCCTGGGCGACAGACGACAATCCCGCCGGCTACAAGCTGGCGGATGCGAACCGGGACTTCGTGCAGGCCGATGGCCGGACTGTCGCCTACCCCACCCGATCATCCACACCGGCGGGCGATTGGCTGCGCCGGAATCCGCACAACCAGCCGCTCGGCCAGCTCGCACTCGAATGGGACAAGTCCGACGGCACGGCCTTCACCACCGCCGATGTGCAGGAACCCCGGCAGATGCTCGACCTGTGGCGCGGCATCATCACGAGCCATTACCGGCTCGGCGGCGTGCCGGTGAGCGTGACCACGGCCTGCGATCCGCGCTCGGACACCCTGGCCGTGCGCATCGAATCCGATCTGGTGGCGCAAGGCCGGCTGCACGCCCGGCTGGCGTTTCCGCGCGGCCACGATCCCGCGGTGAAGAACACCCCCGCGCTCGACTGGAGCCATCCGGAGCTGCACACCTCGCGCCTGGTCCAACCCGGACTGATTGAGCGTCACGTAAGCACCGCCACCTACTTTGTGGCGTGCGAACGCGATTACGTCCAAGTGGCGCCGCATGTGTTCCGGATCAACGGCCGCGCAGGCGAGCGGACGCTTGAGTTCACGCTCCGGTTTTCGCGCTTGGCCCCGCAGTTCCCGCTGCCGACCGTCGCCGGCGTCTTCGCCGCCAGCACAGAGCACTGGGAAAAGTTCTGGCGCGAAGGCGCCGCGGTGGACTTCGCCGGCAGCAGCAATCCGCTGGCGGCCAAACTCGAGGAGCGCGTGGTGCTCTCGCAATATCTGACCGCGGTGCAATGCGCCGGGGACGTGCCGCCGCAGGAGAGCGGGCTCACGGCCAGCACCTGGTATGGCAAGCACCACACCGAGATGATCTGGTGGCACACCGCACAATTCGCGCTGACGGGCCACGCCGCACTGCTGGAGAAAAACCTCGACTGGTTCCGCGCGCACCTGCCCGAAGCACGCGCCCTCGCCGCCAGCCGCGGTCTGCCCGGCGTGCGCTGGGCCAAGATGGTCGGGCCGGACGACCGCGAAAGCCCGGGTGGCAATCCGCTCATCGCCTGGAACCAGCCGCATCCGATCTATCTGTGCGAACTGCTCTACCGGAACGCACCCACACCGGCGACGCTCGCGAAATACCGCGACCTTGTGCTGGAAACGGCCGAGGCGGAGGCCGCGATGCTGCATTTCGACCCGAAGCGCGGCGCCTATGTGCTGGGGCCGCCGTTGTGGATCGTGCAGGAAATATACGACCAGGCGACGAGCCAGAATCCGGGTTTCGAACTCGCCTACTGGCGCTGGTCGCTCGGCATCGCGCAGCTCTGGCGCGAAAGACTCGGCCTCGCCCGCGACGCGAAATGGGACGACATCCGTGCGCACCTCGCCCCGCTGCCCGAGCGCGACGGCAAGTATGTGGCCCTCGAATCCCATCCCGACACGTGGGAAAACCCCGCCAGCCGCAACGACCATCCGGAGATGCTCATGCCGCTCGGCCTGCTGCCCGGGGAAGGCGTGGACCGCGCCACGATGAACCGCACCTTCGACGCCGTGCTCACGCAGTGGGACTGGGCGGCGAAGATCTGGGGCTGGGATTACCCGATGATCGCCATGACGGCGACGCGGCTCGGCCGGCCCGGTGAGGCGCTCGACATCTTGCTGCGCGACGGCCCGAACAACCGCTACACACCCAACGGGCATTGCCCGCAGCGCAGCGACACTGTGCAGACATCCGGCCAGCCCGGCCGCAGCGAGATCGCCGTCTATCTGCCGGCGAACGGCGCGTTCCTCTCCGCCGTCGCCCTGATGCTCGCCGGCTGGGACGGCTGCACGGAGAAATATCCAGGTTTCCCGAAGGACGGCTCATGGACGATCCAGGCCGAGGGTTGGCAACCGCTGCCGTGAGGTGCGAAAACTTGTCGGGGGCGCAGACTGAACGGGTTCAGCTCGCGAGGAACGGATTGAAACGCCGTTCGTTGGCGGCGGTGGTCAGCGGGCCGTGGCCGGGCGCGATGATGGTGTCGTCGGGCAACAGGCCCAGGATGCGGCGCGAATGCTTGAGTTGCCGCTGGCAACAGAAATAGCCGCCGCCGAGCGAGCCGGCGAAGATAAGGTCGCCCGAGATGAGCAGGCCCGGGCCCGACACGCCGGTGGTGTCCTTGATCAGATAGCAGTTGTGCTCCGCCGCGTGGCCGGGCGTGTTGTAGGCCGTGACCGAGAGGCGGTCATACTGCACGGTCTCGCCCTCCCCCAGCCCGCGGCACTGCGGCCAGCGGCCGCTGGGCGGACCGTAGAACTGCTTGAGCTCGGTTTCGCGCAACACGACCTCGAGGCCGCCGACGTGCTCGGCCTCGTAATGCGTCACGTAGACGGACTCGATCTGCTGGATGCGGTTGGGCCAGGCGCGGTGCAGCTCGGCGTGGCTGGCGCCAGTGTCGAAGAGGATGGCGGTGTCGCCGCCAGTGGAGACGAGGTAGGCGTTGGCGACCCCGACACCGAAGGGCATACGGAGCGGATGCACGCAGAACGGCAAGCCCTCGAGTTCGGCGCCCGGGTAGGCGCCTTGGGCGAGGGCGTTGAGCCCGACCTCGTTCAACCCGAGCACGCGGGCGAGCCGGCCGAGCTCGGCCTGCGTCAGCTCCGGGCGGTAATCGAGCGCATCCTGGATGCGCGCCAGCTCGACGTCGGCGAAGGCCGCGAGGCGTTCGTAGCTGAGGTTGGCGTGCCGGGCGGCTTTCTCGAGCACGTCGCCCAGTTCGTCTTCCAAGGCCGGTTTGTCGAGGGAGGGTTGCACGGGGAGCAACATACCTAATTTGGCTTTCCATTCCACCCCGGATTGTCACAGCTTTTTTCCCATGGACACCGTTCAACAAGAGGTCACCGAGATTTTCGTGCGCACCAAGGCGCTGCTGCAGGGGCATTTCATCCTGCGGTCCGGGCTGCACAGCGGGCATTTCTTCCAGTGCGCGCAGGTCTGCCAGGACATGCCGGCGGTCGAACGGCTGGGCACCCTGCTGATGCAGAAGCTCGCCGGCCTGAAATTCGACACCGTGCTGGCCCCGGCGATGGGCGGGCTCGTCATCGGGCAGGAGGTTGCGCGGCAGGCCCGGTGCCGGTTCATCTTCGCCGAGAAGGAAAACAACGTGCTGGTGGTCCGGCGGGGCTTCACGCTCAAACCCGGGGAGAAGGTCCTCGTGGTCGAGGATGTGATCACGCGCGGCGGCCGGGTGCAGGAATGCCTGGACATCGTGAAGAAGATGGGCGGCACGACGGTCGCCGTGGCCCTGCTGGTGGACCGCAGCGCCGGCCAGGCCAAGTTCGACGTGCCGGTGCTGCCGCTGATGCAGATGAGCTTCCCCACCTACCCCGCTGACCAACTGCCGGAGGCGCTGGCCAAGCTCCCGGCGAGCAAGCCGGGGAGTTGAGATAACGCGGCGAGGTCGACCGCGCTCCCGTTGGAGCCACGGCGACCGCGCCGTGGAGTCGCATGAAAAAGGCGCACCGGAAGGTGCGCCTTCATTGTGGGCGAGGAGCTTCCCCGTTGCCGCCTGCTGGCGGCCGGGGTTTGTCCCCGGTTCTCGCCACACGAAACCGGGGCAAATCAGCGGATCATGAACATAATGTAACGGTAGACACCGCGGTAGTAGACGAGGGCGATGTTGCGCCCGTCGTGCATGATGCGCTTCGCGGAGGCCAGATCGGTGACGGGCACGCGGTTGATCTGCTCGATCACGGCGCCCTGGGGGAAGTTGTCGCGGTAGGCCGACTCGCTCGTGACCTCGGTGATGACGAGGCCGTCGACGCGGTCGTCCACGTTCAGTTCCTTGCGCAAATCGGCGGTCAGCGGGGCGACGGTGACGCCGGGGAGCAGTTCGCCCTCCGCGCCGCTGTCACCGGGCAGCTTGTCGAGCGTGACCTCGACCGTCTGCGGCTTGCCGTCGCGGAAGAATTTGACCGTGACCTTGGTGCCGGGCGCCGTCTCGGCGATGATGAGGCGCAAATCGTCGCGCGAGGCCACCGTCTTGTCGTTGATTGCGGTGATGATGTCCTCCCGCTTCAAGCCGGCCTTGGCGGAGGGTCCGTCGGCGGGGAGATCGGTGATGATCACACCCTTGGTGTCCTTGGGCAGGCCAAAGGACTCGGCCAGGTCCGGTGTGATGGGATTGGGATCCGTGCTGACGCCCAGGTAGCCGCGCGAGACCGTGCCGGTCTCGATGAGGCTGTTCATGATGTGGCTGGCGAGGTTGATCGGGATGGCGAAGCCGATACCGATGTTGCCCTGCGAAGTGGAAAGGATGGCCGAGTTGATGCCGACGAGGCGGCCGCGGGCGTCGATGAGCGCGCCGCCGGAATTGCCCTGGTTGATGGCGGCGTCGGTCTGGATGAAATCCTCATAACCCTGCACCTCGCCGAGGATGCCCACGCGGCGGCCGGTGGCGGAGACGATACCCATGGTGACGGTCTGGCCGACGGCGAGCGGGTTGCCGATGGCGAAGACCACGTCGCCGACGCGGAGCTTGGAACTGTCGGCCAGGGTGGCGGCGG
>Ga0066487_100175_pt1 | contig 20864 bp, 14 predicted proteins | sample LakWasM129_HOW14_2_FD_59588 | JGI IMG/M metagenome (GOLD analysis project Ga0066487, IMG submission 59588) | Freshwater sediment methanotrophic microbial communities from Lake Washington under simulated oxygen tension - Sediment Metagenome 129_HOW14 | ecosystem: Environmental > Aquatic >... | reverse complement strand
AGATGCAGCGCGAGCCAGGCCAGCCAGGCGGGCAGACCGCTGATATGCATCCGGCCGATCTGGGCGATGGCGGCCGACCGGCCGATCGTGGCCATGTTGCCTTTGTCCCAATACACAAAGGCCTCGCGCTGCGCCGGCGGACGCGGGCCGACGGCAAGGTCGTGGGCGAGCAGTTTCGCCACGTGCGCCCCGCCCTGCATCGCGCCCTGCGCCACACCGGGCACCACCTGCCCTTTGACATCGGTCAGCGCCGCGATGTCGCCCACGGCGAACACCTCCGGGTGGCCGGGCAGGCTGAGATCGGGCCGCACCTTGATCCGGCCCGCGCGGTCCGTCTCGACACCGAGCGAACGGGTCACCGGCACCGCCCCGACCCCGGCGGCCCACACGATGTTGCCGGCGCGGAGCGGCACCCCGTCGAGTTCCACCTCGCCGTCGCGGATGGCCGTCACCTTCGTGTTCAGGCGCACCTCGACGCCCAGCTTTTCGAGCTGCCGCTGCGCGCTCGCCGACAGGTCCGCGGGAAAATTCGCCAGGATGCACGGGCCGCCCTCGACGAGCAGGATGCGGGCCTGCCGCGCGTCGATCCGGCCGAAATCCCGATAGAGAACGGTGCGCGCCAGTTCGGCGAAGGCGCCCGCCAGTTCCACGCCGGTCGGGCCGCCGCCCACGACGACCGTGGTCATCAGCTCCTGGCGTTTCGCCCGGTCGGTTCCGACCTCCGCACGTTCGTAGGCGAGCAGCATGTTGCGCCGCAGGCGCACCGCGTCGTCGAGCGACTTCAGCCCCGGCGCGAACTGCTCCCATTCGTCGTGGCCAAAATAGACGGTCCGCCCGCCGAGGCCGATGAGCAGATGGTCATATTCCAGTTCGCCGTGATCGAGGTGCACCCGCCGCGACGCGAGATCGATGCCGCGCACCTCGGCCATCAGCACCGTGAGATTGGGTTTGGCGCGCAAAATGGTGCGGATCGGCTGCGCGATGTCCGGCGCCGCCAGACCGGCGGTCGCCACCTGGTAGAGCAGCGGTTGGAATAGATGGTGATTCTGCCGGTCGACCACCGTGACCCGCGCCAGATGGGACGGGAAGGCCTGGGCAAAGCTGAGTCCGCCGAAACCGGCGCCCAGAACCACCACATGAGGCAAACGCGTGGAATTCGCTTTCATGATGCAGCCAAGCTACCCCATCGCCGCGCGGCGTAAACCAGCCGGCGGGGTTATTTTCCGGGCTTCCCATTGCCCACACGTTGTCTAATAGCTGCTCCATGCACACGCCTGTGGACGTCCAGCTCATCGGTTCGGAAGTCGCCATCCGTTGGGATGACGGCAAGGAGAGTTACCTGTCCTTTGCCACGCTGCGCGCGGCCTCGCCGAGCGCCGAAACCCGCGGCGAGCGCGACATCTTCGGCCACCAATACGGCGGCACCGCGCCCAAGAATTACGTCGGAGTCGAGGTGACGGGCTGGGAACGCATCGGTAACTACGCCATCCGTTTCGATTTCAGCGACGGCCACCGGACTGGACTCTACAGCTACGAGTTGCTGCGGCAGTTGGGGGAAGCGGGAAATTCGTAGGGGCGCAGACTTGCTGCGCCCTCGGCCGTGATGCCGCGCACACCGGGCGCAGCAAGACTGCGCCCCTACCCAACCACAGCCCCCGCCTTCACTTCCCCGCGATGAAACCGCGTTCGCTTTTCTCCGCAAAGGCGAGGAAATGCTTGAACTCTTCCGAGTCGCTGAGCTTGTGCTCGCGCAGGCGCTCGAGCGCCTGGGTGCGGTTGTGGCCGGCGCGATAGATGATCCGGAAAGCCTGCTTGATCGCCTCGAGCCGTTCGGGTGTGTAGCCGTTGCGCTCGAGTCCGACCTTGTTGATCGAACGGGCGACGGCGGGATTGCCGTCGGCGATGACGTAGGGCGGCACGTCCTGCACGATCTTCGACATGCCGCCGAGCATCGCCTGCGTCCCGAGGCGGCAGAACTGGTGGACGCCGGTCCCCCACCCGATGTTGACGAAATCCTCGACGAGCACGTGGCCGGCGAGCGCGGACTGCGCGCTCATCACGAGATGGTTGCCGACCACGCAGTCGTGCGCGATGTGGCTGTAGGCGAGCATGACGTTGTCATTGCCCATGCGGGTGAACTCGGCGTCGTTGGTCGCGCCGTGCACGCTGACATATTCGCGAAAGACGTTGCGGTCGCCGACGATCAGGCCGGGCTCGCCGCCCTTGAACTTGAGGTCGTGCGTCTTGGTGCCGACGCAGGCGAAGGGAAAGATCTCGCACTTCTCGCCGATGGTCGTGCGGCCCTCGACGTTGGCGTGATGATGGAGCACCGTGCCGGCGCCGATGACGGCCTTGTTGCCGACGTAGGCGTAGGCGCCGATGGCGACGCCCTCGCCCAACTGGGCGCCGGGTTCGATGATGGCGGTGGGATGGATCAGGTCCGACATGACTCAGTCGACCTCCGCGCTGTCCACGAGGGCAAACATCAGTTCGCCGGACGAAACGGTCTGGCCGTTAACCGTGCACTCGCCCTCGGCGCAGGCGATCGCGCCACGAATCTTGGTCACCTTGACCTTGATGAGCAATTGGTCGCCGGGGCGGACGGGTTTGCGCCACTTCACTTTGTCGCAGCTCATGAACAACGTGGTCTTTCCTTCGAGGGTGTTGCGCCGGACCATGAGGATGCCGGCGGCCTGCGCCATGGCCTCGATCTGCAGCACGCCGGGCATGACGGGATTGCCCGGAAAATGTCCCTGAAAAAACGGCTCGTTGATCGTGACGTTCTTGATCGCGGTCAGCTGGTCCTCGCTCATCTCCACCACGCGGTCGATCATGACGAACGGATAGCGGTGCGGGAGCATGTCGAGCACGCGCCGGATATCGAGCGTGGTCTCGGTGGTGAGCTCGGCTTTGGGCGCGGCGGGCTTGGCGGCCTTCTTGCCGCCCTTTTTCCAGGCGGAATATTTCTCGAAGAGTATCTTGGTCAGCTCGGCGTTGACGGCATGGCCGGGACGGGTGGCGACGATGTGCGCCTTGAGCGGCACGCCGAGGAGGAGGATGTCGCCGATGATATCGAGGATCTTGTGGCGCACGAACTCGTCGGCGAAACGCAGCGGCTCCTTTGAGATGATCTTGTCGCCCTTGATGACGATGGCGCAGTCGAGGCTGCCGCCCTTGATCTTGCCGAGCTTGATGAGCTCCTCGATGTCCTCGTAGATGGTGAAGGTCCGGGCGGCGGCGACCTGCGAAATGTAGACCTCGGGGTCGATGACGAGCGAGAGATGCTGCGTGTGGATGCCGCGGTCGTCGGCGGAGGTGCAGGTGATCTTCAGGCCGTCGTAGGGCAGCGCGATGATCGAGGAGTTGCCGCGGGCGACCGAGATGGTGTCGGCGAGGGGAAAGTATTCGCGGTCGGCGTCCTGTTCCACCGGCTCGCCGGACTGGATCAGTTGCACGAAAGGCCGGGCGGAGCCGTCCATGATGGGCGGTTCGCTGGCGTCGATGTCAATGATGAGGTTGTCGATGCCGCAGCCGTGCAATGCGCTGAGCACGTGCTCGACGGTGTGCAGCTTGGCGTGGCCGACCTGAATGGTGGTGGCGCGCACGAGGTCGGTGACCTGGTCGACGCGGGGCTTGAGCTCGGGATGGCCGTGCAGGTCCACGCGCCGGAACACGATACCGTGGTTCACGGGGGCGGGTTTAAAGGTCATATGCACGGCGTCTCCGGTGTGCAGGGCGTTGCCCTTGATGGAGACCTCGCGCAAGAGGGTGCGCTGCTTCATGGGTGTTCGCGCAGTGTCGGAAACCACTTGGAAATGACAAGCTTGGAGATGGCGGAACCGGTGCCGGACCCCGCATTTCTTGGCAATCAGCGATAACTTGGAGGACGGGGTTGACATCGCCGAAATCCCCTCGGTAATCCTATCCCCTTACGTAACCAAAACCTCTTATCCGAATCCGTCATGCCCGCAGCCAACGACCTCCGCAAAGGCCAAGTCATCAGTTTCAACGGTGAGCCGCACCTCATCATGGAGACGCAGCACCGCACCCCGGGAAATCTCCGCGCCTTCGTCCAGGTGAAGATGCGCAACCTGCGCTACGGCAAGTCGCTCGAACAACGTTTCAACTCCCCCGACCCCGTCGAGGTCCTCCCCACCGACCGCCGCACGCTCGAGTTCAGCTACGCCGATCGCGAGACCTACTCGTTCATGGACCCGGAGACCTTCGAGACCTTCGAGATCAACGCCGCCATGATCGGCGAGTCCAAATATTATCTGGTCGCCAACGGCAAAGCCGACGTGCTCTTCATCAACGACGTGCCCGTCACCATCGACATCCCCTCCTCCGTCGTCCTCAAGGTCGCCGAGAGCTCCGAGGGCATCAAGGGCGACACCGCCAGCAACGTCCAGAAACCCGCCACCATGGAAACCGGCCTGGTCGTCCAGGTGCCGCTCTTCATCAAGTCCGGCGAACACATCAAGGTCAGCACCGCCGACGGTTCCTATCTCGGTCGCGCCTGAGGAGTTTTCTCTTTTCGAAAATCACGCCTGATTCCAGCCCGCGGCCCGCGCCGCGGGTTTTTTTGCGGCCTACCCCAACGCCGCGACCGCCGCCCGGTAGGCCGCCGTCGCTTCCACCGGACCGCTGGCGGTCATCTTGAGATCGCGCAACAAACCGTCGCGCAGGCCGTAGATCCAGCCGTGCACCACCAGTTCCTGCCCGCGCGCCCACGCATCCTGCACGATGGTCGTCGAGCAAACGTTGGCCACCTGTTCGATGACGTTCAATTCGCACAGCTTTGCACTGCGCGCCGTATCGTCCGGCAGCCGGTGCAGGCAGGCCCCGTGCTTTTCCTGCACGTCGCGGACATGCCGCAGCCAGTTGTCGGCGAGGCCGACGCGCTCGCAGCGGATGACCTTGCTCACGCCGCCGCAGCCGTAATGGCCAACCACCATGATGTGCTTCACCTTGAGCACATCGACGGCAAACTGGATCGCGGAAAGGCAGTTCAGATCCGTGTGCACGACCACATTGGCGACGTTGCGGTGCACGAACACCTCGCCCGGGAGCAGGCCGATGATCTCGTTGGCCGGCACGCGCGAATCCGAACAGCCGATCCAGAGATATTCGGGGTTTTGCTGCCGCGAGAGCTTCGAGAAAAATTCCGGATCGCGCCGCTTGATGGCCTCGGCCCAAGCCTGGTTCTGGGCGAAGAGTTTTTGAAGACTGGGCATGCTTGAATGATGCTTGGCACTCACGACCGGTTGTCCACTCCACAATCGCCGTCTAACGGATTAAGCGCCACGCGGGTTGCTCCCTTCCGCCCGGGGCGCTCCCATGGCGCCATGAGTCTTCTACCCCGTTTTGCCTTCCTGTTTTCCGCTGCCCTGGTCTCCGCCGGCACCGCCGTCGCGTCCCCCTCCTACGATTTCGGTCCCTGGGCCCCGGGCACCACGCCGCAGGAGATCGGCCGGCGCGTCGTGGAGAACTTCACCGCCCGGCCACATTCCAATTTTCACCGGACCACGCCGCCCAGCCTCATCACCTACCCCGAGACCTGCACCTGGTATGGCGCGCTGGCTTTCGCCGAACGCGCCGGCGCCAAGGATCTCTCCGCCCGGCTCGTGGCCCGCTTCGAACCGCTCTTCGGGCCCGAGGCCCATCTGATCCCGAAACCCACCAACGTCGACGCCACCGTGTTCGGCGCCGTGCCCTTGGAACTGTTCCTCCAGACGAAGGATCCGCGTTACCTCGCCATCGGCCGTGATCTCGCGGACCAGCAATGGGCCGCGCCCACCCCGGAGCAGCTCGCCAAACTCAAACCGGAACCCCGCGCCATCGCCGAGCAGGCGCTCAAGGACGGCCTCACCTGGCACACGCGCTACTGGATCGACGACATGTTCATGATCACGATGGTGCAATCCCAAGCCTACCGCGCCACCGGCGACCGCACCTACATCGACCATGCCGCCAAGGAAATGGTCTCCTATCTCGACCGGCTCCAGCAGCCCAACGGTCTTTTCTACCACGCGCCCGACGTTCCTTATTTCTGGGGCCGTGGCGACGGCTGGATGGCCGCCGGCTCGGCCCAGCTCCTCAGTGCCCTGCCCGCCGATCATCCGGACCGTGCCCGCATCATGGCCGGCTACCAGAAAATGATGGCCGCACTGCTGCAATATCAGGACGCCAACGGCATGTGGCACCAGCTCATCGACGACCCCGCCGCGTGGCCCGAGACCTCCTGCACCGGCATGTTCGCCTACGCCTTCATCACCGGCGTGAAAAACGGCTGGCTCGACGCCGCGACCTACGGTCCCGCCGCGAAAAGGGCCTGGCTCGGCCTCATCACCTACCTCCAGCCCAACGCGGACATCCGCGAGGTTTGCGAGGGCACCAACAAAAAGAACGACCGGCAATATTACCTCGACCGCCAGCGCAACGTGGGCGACTTCCACGGCCAAGCCCCGGTGCTCTGGTGCGCCGCCGCGCTGCTGCGGTAGCCATTGCCAATGAAATCCCGTCGCTGCCCGCGCTGGACGGCGGGGAGCGGAGTGAAAACCGGAATCAGAGCTGCAGGCTCTGCGGCGTGTATTCCATCAGTTCGATCGCGTTGCCGTCGGGGTCCTTCAGCCAGGCCTGCTTGGAGTGATCCATGCCAACCTGAACCGGGGTGACCGCGACGCCCTGCGCGATGAGCTGCTCGCGGAACGATTCGAGCCCGGTGACCTCGAGGCAGAAATGATTGTAGTGCACGCCCTCGTTGGGTCCGAGCGGACCGCTGGGGCCGCCCCACTGTTTCGCCGCGCCCGCGTGATCGAAAATCTCGACGAACGTCGTGTGGCCCGCCGCGAGGTAATAGCCAAACGGAGTGCCGTCGTCGTGCTTCAAGGCGAACTTCACGGCCAAGCCCAGCACGTCGCGATAAAACGCCAGCATCGCCGGCAGTTGATGGGAGCGAAAACACAGATGCCCAAGCCGCTTGATCATGGGCCCAGTGTAGATACCTGGTCCCAAAACAAGGCAAACCAAAGCCACCTCACCGCGCGAGAATCCACCGGGCAACCGTGCTGGAAAACCCGGCGCTGTTCGCGGCTTGCCCGGATGTCCTTCAACCACGATTGTATGCCGGTGGATGCCTGAGGCCGGACATCTGCGCTAAGAAACGGCGAGCTCCGCCGTAGTAGTCCTGTTGAGCAGCATCGCTCCGCAAGCATCCCTCATCCCCTCGCACCATGAAAAACCGCCTCCCCTTGGGAATTTTCCTGCTTCTCGCGTTGGCCGGTGGCCTCCTAGCCGGGCCGCGCGACGCCCACTGGGCGATGGTGAAAGCGGCGGAGCAACAGGGCTTGCCCAAAACCGCAATTGCGGAACTGGAGCCGATCATCGCCGGGGCCATCGCGGACCGCGCCTACGCCGAGGCGATCAAGGCCATCGGGCGCCGGATCGTGCTTGAAGGCACCATCGAGGGCAACAAACCGGAGGAGTTGATCGTTCGGATGGCGACCGAATTGGAGAAAGCGCCCGCCGCCATGAAACCGCCCATGGAAGCCATCCTCGCCCACTGGTATTGGCACTATTTCCAACAGAATCGCTGGCGGTTCCACCAACGCACCCAGACCGCCACCGCCCCGGGACCGGATATCCAGACCTGGGATCTGGCGCGCATTCTCACCGAGATCGACCGGCACTTCACCGCTGCGCTCACCGACGAGAAAACCCTCAAGGCCACCCCGGTCGGCGATTACGATGCGCTGCTCCAAGCCGGCGACGTTCCGGACCGTTACCGGCCGACGATGTTCGACTTCCTGGCCCACGACGCGTTGCAGTTCTATCAGGCCGGCGAACAGGGCGCGCTGCAGGCCGAGGACGCATTCGAACTCGACGCCACGACCGCTCCGATCTTCGCCGATGCCGCCGAGTTCATGCGCTGGCAACCGCCCGCGACCGACGAGACTTCGCCGACCCTGCGGGCGATCCGCCTCTACCAGAAGCTCCTGCTGTTTCACCAAGCCGACCGCGACCGCTCCGCCTACTACGATGCCGATCTCGCCCGGCTCGCCTTCGGCCACAACCGGGCCGTCGGCGAAGACAAGGACGAGCGCTACGAGGCCGCGCTCCTGCGGTTCAGCGACGCCACCGCGCGCCACGAAATCTCCGCCCGTGCACTCGCCGCGCTCTCCGCCCAGCTCCGCAACCGCGGCGAACCGGCCAAGGCGCACGAGCTGGCGGCGCAGGGTTTCGACGCGTTTCCTGCAAGTGCCGGCGGCGCGCTTTGTTTCAATCTCCTCCATGAAATCGAGGCCAAGTCCGCCCAGCTCGACACCGAAAGCGTCTGGAACGCGCCCTGGCCGACGCTCAACGTCCGCTACCGGAACCTGCCGAAGATCCATTTCCGCGCCGTGCCGGTCGATTTCGACGACAGCATCAAACAGGCCCGCTGGGGTTACGGCTATCTGAGCCCCGAACAGTTCGGAAAGCTGCTCGCCACCACGCCCGCCCTCGAATGGAGCGCCACCCTGCCGGCCACCCGAGATTATCAGGAGCGCACCGCGAAACTTCCGGCGCCGACCACACTCAAGCCCGGGGCCTATGTCATCCTCGCCAGCATCGACCGCGATTTCAACGAGGCGGACAATCAAATCAGCTTCGCCTCCATCTGGGTGAGCGATCTGGCGCTCGTGACCCAGCTCCACAGCGACGACGGAGAAAGCAGCGGTTTCGTTCTCCGGGCCGGCAGCGGCGAGCCGGTGCCGGGCGCCACCGTCCGAGCGTGGCGGCGCGACCGCGAAGGCTCGTTCCAGCCGATCCCGCCGACGACGACCGATGCCAACGGCCGGTTCCGGTTCGCCCACCAGGATAGGGAAATCATTCTGCTGGCCGAGCACGGCGGCCATGCCGTCTCCACCCACCCCCTCTACTCCTATCGCAACCGCGAGGCCGCGGACGCCGATTCCCAAACGGTCTTCTTCACCGACCGCGCCATTTACCGGCCGGGCCAGACGATCAACTACAAGGGCGTTTCCCTCCGTTACGATCAAGACGCCGGCAAGTATTCCGCCTATGCCGGGATCAAACTCACCGTGGTCTTCAGCGATCCGAACGGGAAGGAAATCGCCCGCGCCGTCCACCGGACCAACGACTACGGGTCGTTCGACGGCACGTTCACCGCGCCGCGCGACCGGGTGACGGGCCGCATGACCATTCAGGTTCTCGGCCGGCCCAGCCAGACCGCGATCAGTGTCGAGGAATACAAGCGGCCGAAATTCCAGGTGGAACTGAACCCTCCAGCTGAGGCCGCGAAGCTTGAGGCACCGGTCATCATCACCGGCAAGGCCACCGCCTACACCGGCGCCGCCATCGGCGGAGCCAAGGTGAAATGGCGCGTCGAGCGCCGCGTGCAGCTCCCCTACTGGTGCTGGTGGTGGCAACCGCCCGCCACCAGGGCCATCGCCCACGGCGCCGCCGTAACCGGACCGGACGGCACGTTCGCGATCCGGTTCACCGCGGAGCCGGACCGCGCCGTGCCGGCGAAAAACGAGCCGACGTTCGCCTACGCCGTCCACGCCGATGTGACCGACATTACCGGCGAAACCCGCTCCGAAGACCGCACCGTCCGTGCCGGCTACACGGCACTGCAGGCGGCGCTGACCGCGGACGAATGGCAGACGCCGGATCAACCGGTCGGGTTCACCGTCGAGACCAAGTCGCTCGACGGCGAGCCGCAGCCCGCCACCGGAACCCTGACCGTCCAGGCCCTCATCCAACCCGCCAAGGTCGAACGCGCACCACTGCGCCGCGACCGATACTGGTGGCAGAGGGATGCCGGGGAACCCAAAGCCGATCCGTCGAATCCCGATTCCTGGACACCGGGCCGCGTCGTGGCGGAGCTCTCCTTCCGAACCGACGCCACCGGCAAGACGCAGCTCGCCGCTCCCGTGCCGGCGGGCATCTACCGCGCCTCCCTGGAAACGCAGGACCGCTTCGGCAAAACGGTCACCGCCCGGCGCACCGTCCAGGTGGTTGATCCGCACGCGGGCAATCTCGCCATCAGGCGCCCGAATCTTTTCACGGCACCGGCGTGGTCGGTCGAGCCGGGACGAAAATTCACCGCGCTCTGGGGCACGGGCTACGAAACGGGCCGGGCCTTTGTCGAGTTGGAATGCGGCGGCAAAATTCTCCAAACTTACTGGACGACACCCGGCCGGACCCAGGCTCTCATCGAGCAGTCGGTCACGGAAAAGATGCGGGGCGGGTTTACCCTCCGGGTCACTTCCATCCACGATAACCGCGCTTATCTCAACGAACGGGTCGTGGACGTGCCTTGGTCGGACAAGCAGCTCACGGTGAAATGGGAAAGCTTCCGCTCCAAACTCCTGCCCGGACAGAAGGAGACCTGGACGGCGGTCGTGCGCGGTCCCGACGCAAAGGGCGTCACGGCAGAAATGGTCGCCGCGCTCTACGACGCTTCGCTCGACCAATACCAACCGCACCGCTGGCCGCAGGCGTTCAGCGTGTTCCGGCGCGAATACGACCGCGTCAACACCGAGTTTCACAACCTCTCCCTCAACTTGCAGCCCATCATAAACCGGCTGCAACCGGAGCAACGGGCCGTGAACTGGCGTTATCGATCCTTCCCGACCGAAATCACCACCAATTTCCGAGGTTACGCGTTCTTCGGCATGGCCAAGGGGGCGGCTGATGAGGTCATCGAATTGAGCGCCTTCGCCGTGGCCGCACCGGCCCCTGAAGTCGCAGGCTACATGGCCGCAGGCACCCTGGCGGGCAGCCGGGCAATCGCGACGCCCGATTCGGCAACGCTCGAAGAGATCGGTGGGTTTGAACAGGCGATGCCACCTCCACCCGCCCCCGACCTCAGCCAGGTCACCGCGCGCAAGAATCTCAACGAAACCGCCTTCTTCCTCCCGCACCTGCTCTCCGACGACGACGGCGTCGTGCGGATCCAGTTCACGATGCCGGAAGCGTTGACTGAATGGAAATTCCTTGGCTTTGCGCACGACAAGAACCTCCGGGCCGGGTTCCTCACCGACAAGGTTGTCACCGCCAAGGACCTGATGATCGAGCCGAACCCGCCGCGCTTCGTGCGCGAAGGCGATGCGATCGAATTCACCGTCAAGGTCAGCAACCAGACCGACCGGCCGCAGACCGGCACGGTCCGCCTCACCTTCGCCGACGCCGCCTCGCTCCAACCGGCGGACGCCGCGCTCGGCAACCGCGCCCCCGAGCAAACCTTCGACGTGCCCGCGAAACAATCGCGCAGCTACGCGTGGCGCATCGCCGTGCCCGACGGCCTGGGTTTCCTCACCTACAAGGCCGTGGGCGCAACGGCGCAGGCCAGCGACGGCGAGGAAGGTTTCCTCCCCGTGCTGAGCCGGCGGATTCTGGTGACCGAATCGCTGCCCCTGCCCGTCCGCGGTCCCGCGACCAAACAGTTCGAATTCCAAAAACTCCTCGAGGCCGGCCGGTCCGACACACTCCGCAGCCAGTCGCTCACCGTCCAGATGGTGTCGCAACCCGCGTGGTATGCCGTGATGGCGCTGCCCTACCTGATGGAATATCCGCACGCCTGTAGCGAGCAGCTCTTCAATCGCTTCTATGCCAACTCGCTCGCGCGGCACATCGCCGGTTCGGATCCGAAGATCCGACGCATCTTTGACCTCTGGAAGGGCACGCCCTCCCTCGACAGTCCGTTGGAGAAAAACCAGGAATTGAAATCGGTGATGCTGGAGGAAACGCCCTGGCTGCGCCAGGCGACGCAGGAAAGCGAGTCGCGCCGCAACATCGGGCTCCTGTTCGACGCCAACCGGCTCGACGAGGAGTCGGCCCGCACCCTCCGCGAACTCGCCGAACGCCAGCTCAACGACGGCCTCTGGTCGTGGTTCCCCGGCGGCCGCCCCAGCGAATACATCAGCCTCTACATTGCGACCGGCTTCGGCCGGCTCCGGCACCTCGGCGTCGAGATCGACCCAGCCCCCGCGCTCAAGGCTTTCGCCGCCCTCGATGCCTGGATGACGGATCGTTACCGGAGCATCCTGCGCCAGCCGAATCCCGAAGACTATGTTCCGAGCTACACCGACGCGTTCTACCTCTACGGCCGCAGCTTTTTCCTGAAGGACCAACCGGTCGGACCGGCGCACGGGGCGGCCGTGGATTTTTTCCTCCGCCAGTCGCGCAAATTCTGGCTGCAAGTAGACTGCCGCCAGAGCCAGGCGCATCTCGCCCTCGCCCTGCAACGGTTCGGCGACCAGGACACGCCGCAAGCCATCATGCGATCCATAAGGGAACGCAGCGTCAGCACCGAGGAAATGGGCATGTTCTGGCGCGATGCCGAACCCAGTTGGTGGTGGTATCGCGCCCCAATCGAGACCCAGGCGATGATGATCGAAGCCTTTGCCGAAGTCTCGCAGGACGCCCAAGCGGTGGAGGACTGCCAGGTCTGGCTGTTGAAGCAAAAACAGACCCAGGACTGGAAAACCACCAAGGCCACCGCCGACGCCATCTACGGTCTGCTCCTGCGCGGAAGCAACCTGCTCGCGAGTGACGCCCTCGTGGAGGTCGCGCTCGCCGGCGAGCCGCTCAAACCGGCGCAGGTCGAGGCCGGAACCGGTTTCTACGAACAGAAGTTCGTTCGCGATGAGATCAAACCCGCCATGGGCCGGATCACCGTGAAGAAGGCGGACGAAGGCGTCAGTTGGGGCAGCATCCACTGGCAATATCTCGAGGCCATGCACAAGGTCACGCCGCACGAAGGCACGCCGTTGCGACTGAAGAAGACCCTCTTCGTCAAGGAGACGACGGGGAAAGGTCCGGTGCTGAAGCCGGTCACGGGGCCGATCGCAGTCGGGGACGAATTGGTTGTCCGGATCGAACTGCGCACCGACCGCGACATGGAATACGTCCACCTGAAGGACCAACGCGGCAGCGGCACGGAGCCGGTCAACGTGTTGAGCCGCTACAAATTTCAGGACGGCTTGGGCTACTACGAAAGCACGCGAGACACCGCCTCGCACTTCTTCATCGATTACCTGCCGAAGGGCACCTACGTGCTCGAATACTCTACCCGTGTCCAGCTCCGGGGGAGCTACCAGACGGGCATCGCCGAGATCCAGTGCATGTATGCCCCCGAGTTCAACAGCCACTCGGAGAGCATCGCGCTGGAAGTGAAGTGATCCCGACGACGGACCGTGGCTACACCACCCGCGACCACAGCTCCGCGCGGTGGCGGCTTTCGCGGGTGGTGGGAATAAGCGGGATGATCCACGCCGGCCCGGGGTGATGCGTTACAATTCCCGCCGCAGTTAAAGCAACCCATGCGGATCATGGAGGAGCCATATTGATATATTCAGGGTATGAAAACCCTCCGCGCCCCGGTTGGTTTCTCAGCGATATCCGGGCCTCCCGTTGCTACCGTCGTCAGGTTAGTTCGCGCCGGTGGAAGCGACGGGAGCGCGACATACCGGCGCCATTTCCCCTCCCGTTTGAGCCGTGTTTTGCTGCGGACAACGGCTGGCGCGCTGCTTGTCTCCGCCTTTGCCGCGATCGAAGCCCGGGGGCAGGACGTGCCACCCGCGCCGGTATCGGTCTATCACGCGCCCACGGACCCAGCCGAGCTCTTGAAAGTCGACGAGCCCATGCGACGCTATTTTCGTGAACGGGTGCCGTCCCGCGTCCACGGCGGCGCCCAGCTGCGCCAGCTGGTCGATGCCATCCTCGTGCCGGACGGGTTGCACTTTGCTTACGACGTCGAGGCCACGTTCGACGCCCGCGAGACCTTCCGGCAACGGCGCGGCAACTGCCTGAGTTTCGCCTTCCTCATCGTCGCGGTAACCCGTGATTTTGGTTACACCGCCTCATTCCAAAACGCCACCGATGCGTTCCACTGGGATCGCTATGGCGACCTCGTCGCTTCGGTTCACCACATCAACGTCCGCGTCGAGACCAGCGGTGAATCTTATCTCGTCGATCTGCGCCCGGACCTGGTTCCCGGAACCGGCTTTGCCGGCATGCAGGTGATCGATGACGAGCGCGCCTTTGCCCATTTCTACGCTGCGGTCGGGTTTTTCAAATTACTGCACGCGCAGTCGGCGGAAGCCCTGCAATTCATGATTCTCGCGACGCAGACCGATCCCGATTGTGCCGACGCCTGGGCCAACCTCGGGGCGCTGCATTCCCACCTGGGCAATCTGCCCGAAGCCCGCGCCTGTTTCGAGCGCTCGCTCCGGGAGGACTCCCGCGGTGTCGTGGCCATGGACGGATTCGTCAGCGTGTTGCAGCGCCTCGGTTCCCCGGAAGATCTCCAGATCGCGGCGAAATACGAGCGCCGCGCGCAAGCGATCCGCGACCGCAACCCCTATTATCAACAATGTCTCGCCGCACGCGCCCAGGAGCGCGGCGACTGGTTCGCGGCGGAAAAGCTCTTGCGGCGGGCCATTGCGCTGAAGGACGACGAGCCGCGGTTCTACGAGCAATGGGTGAAAGTGCTGCTCCAGCTTGGCCGCGATGACGCCGCCCGCCGCGCCGCCACGAAGCTAGAAAAGCTCCGGCACCGGCTCGATGCCGTCCCGGTTCATCCCGTGCCTTAGCGCCGAATCCTACACCACCCGCGACCAGAGCACCTTGAGGTAGCGGCTTTCGGGGCAGTTGGAATAGATCGGATGGTCCACACCGGCGCCGGTGCGGTCGAAAAATTGCAGGCGGCGGTTGAGCCGGTGCGCGCCTTTGATGACGCATTCCTCGAAGGTCTCCAGCGAGACGAGTCCCGAGCACGAGCAGGTGACGAAGAGACCGCCGGGTTTCACGAGGCTGGCGGCGATCTGGTTGAGGTCGGAATATTTTCGCATGCCCTCGGAGGCGCCCGCGGGCTCGCGCGTCATGACGAATTTCGGCGGATCGCACATGACGGCGTCGAACTGCTCGCCGTTCTTCTGCATCTGCCGCGCGTAGGCGAAGGCGTCGGCGTGCACCCACTTGAGTTTGTTCGGCGATATCTGGTTCAGGTTGGCATTGCGCCGGCCCTGCTTGATGACGTCCTCGTCGAGATCCACCGCCGTCACCTCGCTCGCACCGCCGAGCGCGGCATTGATGGAGAACCCGCCAGTGTAGCTGCACAGGTCGAGCACGCGCGCGCCCTTCACGAGCGTGCCGAAGCGCCGGCGGTTCTCGCGCTGGTCGCAGAAGAAGCCGGTTTTGTGTCCCTCGGCGAAATCCACCTCGTATTTCACACCGTGCTCACGGATCCTGACTTTGTCGGGCGCGGAAGCGGTGATGTCTTTCATCTGTGAGGGCTTGATGCCTTCGAGGCTGCCGAGGTCGTGGTCCACGTGCACGCGGACGTGTTTCGTGCCGAGCAGTTCGTGCAGCAACGGCAGCCATTTCGGCAGGCGCTGGAAGATGCCGAGCGAGTAGACGTCGCAGTAAAGCACGTCGGCGTAACGGTCGATCGTCAGGCCGCTGATGCCATCGCCGTCGGAATTGATGACCCGATAGGCATCGGAGGATTCATCGAGCTTGAACATGTCGCGGCGCAGCGCGACCGCACGGCGGATGGCCAGGTCGAAGTATTCCTCGCCGACCGGTTCGCTGGAATGAACGACGACCCGCAGCGGCATCTTGGCGCGCGGGTTGAAAAGGCCGGTGCCGACGCGATGGCCGAATTTGTCGTAGACGGAGACCAGGTCGCCCGGCCGGGCGTCACGCGAGACCTCACCCAACATCCGCGGAAAGATCGCCGGCTGGAAGCTGACAAACTTCAACTGCGCCCAAGGCTTCGACCACTGCTCGGGCTGGAGTGGTTCCCCCAGTTCGAGGCGGCCGGGATTGATCGGAGTCTTTTCGTCGGTGTCTTCCATTCAGGTCCACGCAATGCCGCCCGGACGCGAAGGGCAAAGAAAAAGGCCGGTCCCGCGTTGGCAGGACCGGCGGGTGACCCAAAAGCGGGACTCAAACCCGCGACTTGCCCATGACAAAGTAAAGAATCGTGCCGAGGAACGGCAGCAGGATGATGAGGACGACCCAAAGCAGCTTGTTGGGATTATTGCTCCCGATGCAGTCGATCAGCGCGACAATCCAGAAGACGAAACACAGGAGAGCGATGAGGTAGTTGAGGTTCATGCCTCCGAATCATACCGGGGTTCTTCAAACGGCGCGATGGGGCGAATACCCACCCTGGCAGCAGGGCCAGTCTATGACTGGCCCCGGCATGGCGTGAGTCCGCGAGGCCGGTCGCAGACCGGCTCTGCCAACAGAAAGGCCGGTCCCGTCTGGGACCGGCCGGAAAAGAATCGCGGCGTAAAGCCGCTCCTACAGTTTGTGGCAGCTTACGCCACGCGCTCGACGATGAGCGGAGGCGGGATCGGCCGCTTGGGGGCGAGGCGGTAGGCGTCCTTGAAGTAGTTGAGCGCCTGCTCGAGCTTCGCCTCGTCGTTGTAGTGAATCATCATTAGCGGCTCGCCCTGCTTGACCTGCGTGCCGACCTTCTTGATCTCCGAGACGCCGACGGCGTAGTCGATCTTGTTGTGGTGCACGGGATCCTTGCCGGCGCCGAGGAGCGAGACGCCCTTGGCGATCATGGCGGCATTGATCGTGTGCACGTAGCCGCGCTTCGGGGCGGGCAGCTTGCGGATGTGTTTCGCCGTCGGGAATTTTTCCGGATGGTCGATGAAGGAGATGTCGCCACCCTGGGCGCGGATCATGTCCTTGAACTTCTCGAGGGCGGAGCCGTCGGTCAGGTGGCGCTGCACGGTCTGCTTGGCCGAGAGCGTGGAACCGGCGACGCCGGCGAGGCGGACGATCTCCATGCCGAGCTTGAGCACGAGTTCCTTCATGTCCTCGGGGCCCTCGCCCTTGAGGAGCGCGATGGCTTCCTTGATCTCCAGCGCGGTGCCGACGGTGTCGCCGAGCGGCTGGTTCATGTCGGTGACGAGCGCGACGCAGCGGCGCTTCATCGAGCGGCCGACGCGGGTCATGGAGCGGGCGAGCTGCTTGGCCTGCTCGAGATCCTTGATGAAGGAACCGTTGCCCCACTTCACGTCGATGACGAGACCCTCGGCACCTTCGGCGAGTTTCTTGGACAAAACGCTGCCGGTGATGAGCGGGAGGCTCGGAATCGTGCCGGTCTCGATGCGGAGGTCGTAGAAAATCTGATCAGCCGGGGCGAGTTCGGGACTCTGCTCGGCGATGGCGCCGCCAACGCGGGCGAGCTGCTCGACGAAATGCTGGATCGTCATGTGGCCCTTGAAGCCCGGGACGGCGGAAAGCTTGTCGAGAGTTGTGATGACGAATTCCTGTTCGACCCCGCACATCATCGGGACGACGACGCCGCTGGCCATCGCGAGAGGCGCGAGCACGAGGGCGGTCTTGTCGCCCACGCCGCCGGTGGAGTATTTGTCGATCTTCGGTTTGGAGATATGAGACAAATCGATGACTTCCCCTGACAGCATCATTTCCTCGGTGAGGATCGCGGTCTCCTGCGCGGACATGTTGGCGAAGAAAATCGCCATCAGGAGCGCGGCCTGCTGGTGCTTGGGCATCTCGCCATCCAGCGTGGAATCGATAATGTAGCGGATTTCCTCCTGCGTAAATTCCTGGCCGTCGCGTTTCTTCTCAATCAAGGAAGTAAACGACGGTTTGATGAACCGACGCGTGGGAATGGGACGTTTTCTCATAGATGTCACTGTGTATGTCAGAGGATCGCGCCGTGCGGCGCAAAGCTCGCAGAGGCAATGGGTTTTGCCGATTTTGTCGAGCCTAAAATAGCGCGAGTGCCACCTATTTTCGGGCTAACTTTTCCGCAACTTTTTGCCTCGCCGGAGTGCTTGGGTTCCACCCGCAAAAATCCTTCTTGCTCAAAGCCAAGCGCAATTCCTCAATCAGCCGATGGACCTACCGTTCAACGTCGCAAGTCACCTCGATACCACCCTCCGGGCGGCCGCCGCTAGGCTTGGTTTATTGGAACGGGGGTTCCAGCCCGAGGTGCGGGTGGCGGATCCGGCCAACGGCGATTTTCAGGCCAACGGCGCCCTCGCCTTCGCCAAAAAGGAGAAACAAAACCCGCGTGCCCTCGGCCAGCAAATCGTCGACCAACTCGGCGACCTGACCGCCTATTTTGACATCAATCTGGCGGGTCCGGGCTTCATCAATTTCCGGATCAAGCCCGGCGCTCTGCTCGCTTGGCTGCAAACCTACGACTCCGAGGAACACCTGCAGACCGGCGCGGCCAGCGCCCGTCACGGCCAGACCTGGGTGGTCGATTACTCGTCGCCCAACACGGCCAAACAGATGCATGTCGGCCACCTCCGGTCGGCGGTCATCGGCGAGGCCATCTGCCGGTTGCTCGCGTTCAGCGGCGCGAAGGTCGTTCGCGACAACCACATTGGCGACTGGGGCACGCAGTTCGGCAAACTCATCTGGGCCTACAAGCGCCACCTCGATGCCGCCGCACTCGCCGCCGAACCGCTCGAGGAATTCGAACGCCTCTACAAACTCGGCAACAACGCCGCGGAGACCGATCCCGCCGTGCTCACCGAAGCCCAGCAGGAACTCGTCAAGTTGCAGGCCGGTGACGCCGAGAATCTCGCCATCTGGAAAAAGATCAACGACGCCTCCCTCGCCGCATTCCAGCTCATCTACGACCAGCTCGGCATCAAATTCGACGTCACGCTCGGCGAAAGTTTCTACAACGACAAGGTCGAGCGCATCTACCGCGAACTGACCGAAAGCCGTCTCGCACAGGAAAGCCAGGGCGCCCTCGTCGTGTTTCACGAGGAGCACCCGCGCTTCAAGACGCAGCCGTTCATCATCCGCAAAAAGGACGGCGCGGCCAACTACGCCTCCAGCGATCTCGCCACCGCCCTCTACCGCGCCGAGCACTTTCACGCCGACGGCATCGTGGTCGTCACCGACTTCCGCCAGACGGATCACTTTGAACAGCTCTTCCTCACCCTGCCAAAATGGTTTTCGGCGAAAGGCTACCGGCTGCCCGAACTGCACCATGTGACCTTCGGCACCGTGCTCGGCGAGGACGGCAAGGCGCTCCGCACCCGCGACGGCGGCAACATCCGGTTGAAGGAGCTGCTCAACGAGGCGCGCGAACGGGCGTTCCAGCTGGTCAGCGCGAAGAATCCCGACTTCCCCGAGGCCGAGCGCCGCGCCATCGCCGACATCGTCGGCGTCGCCTCCGTGCAATACGCCGATCTCTCGCAAAACCGTTCCAGCGACTACGTGTTCGCGTGGGACAAGATGATTTCGCTCGAAGGCAACACCGCCGCCTACCTGCTCTACGCCGTCGCGCGCATCCGCAGCATTTTCCGCAAAGCCGAACTCGATCCCACCCACCCGCCCGTGGCGGGTGCGACCGCCCCGGCCACCCCGCAGGAACTCGGCCTGGCCCGCAAGCTCGTGAAGTTTTCCGACGCCACGCAGCTCGCCGTCAACACGCTCCGCCCGCACTTCCTCGGGCTTTACCTCTACGAACTCGCCGGCGAATACAGCACCTTCTACGCAGCCGACAAGGTCATCGTCGACGACCCGGCGGTGCGCGCCCGGCGGCTGTTGCTCTGCCATCGCACGCTGATCGTGCTGGAGACGGGCCTGCATCTGCTCGGTCTGCGCACGGACCTGGCGCGGATGTGATTTCCGATCGCGATTCTGGCATGGGTTTTGTGGGCGGGGTGCCCCCAGATTCATCCTGCCCGGAGCTGCTTTCCGGGTTTTCGGAGCAATGCCCGCAAATGTTCTCCGGCCCGGCTGCCGTCTACTTCGCTCTTGCGGCAAACGGTCCGGAGGGCAACATTCCGCCGCATGGCGAATCAAGAGATTTATGTCCGGGGAGCCGAAGACACCGAGGCGCGCGGACCGTTCACCCTGGAGCAGATTGTCTCCCTCGTTGAAGCCGGCCAGGTCACCGCGGAGACCTATTTCTACGACGCCACCACCGAGCAGTGGCTGACGATCGGCAGTAATCCCGAGATGAAGGCCGCCCTCTGGCCCGAGAAGAAAAAAATGGGCTTCAAGCAGAAGGAGTTCAAAGTCGTCAACGAGGAGCAGGCCGAGGGCACCAAGGCCATCTCCGTCGAGGACTTCCTGGCTGCCGCCGAGGGTCAGACCGAGGACACCAAGGGCAAGAAGGACCGGAACGTCATGATGATGAATGCCGCGATCTGGGGCACCCGCTCCGCCGCCATCATCTCCCTGCTTAGCGCCGTCGCCCTCATCCTCCCCAGCATCGACGCCGTCATGGCGATGGACATGGCCAAACTCACCGATCGGCCGTTCGTCTTCCTCGGCGCGGTCGATGCCTTCATCGGTCTCCTGCTGCTGCTCGGCGTCATCAACATCTATCCGTTCGTGCGTTTCCGCGCGGTGTTCGGATTGGGCTTCCTCGGCTTCCTGTTCATGACCCAAGGCCAGCTTACACCCATGCTGGCCATCGCCGCCGGTTCGGCCGGCCTGTATTTCTGCACGATTTTCCTGAGCTACATCCCTCTGGCCGTCGCCGCCTTGCTCGGGCTCGGGGGCATGGCGATGTTGGCCACCATGTCTTACTCCTGAGGTCCGGCCGTTCCGTCTGGTTCCGCCCATGCCGCTGTCCCCTCTTTTGATCCGGCTACGGCGGATTTGGACGCACGACATCTGGACCGCTGGTCTGAGCCGTGACCGTTCGATCAAGGGCCGGTTCTTTGCGCTGTTGCGCGTCGTTTCGATCACCATTTCCGGCCTGCACGAGATCCACGTCGCCATCCGCGCGGCCGCACTCAGCTACAGTTCGCTGCTCGCCCTCGGCCCGCTCATTGCCATCGCGGTGCTCATCTCGGGCCTGGCTCTGGGCAATCGGGACCCCGCCTTCGCGG
>Ga0066487_100173_pt1 | contig 21086 bp, 16 predicted proteins | sample LakWasM129_HOW14_2_FD_59588 | JGI IMG/M metagenome (GOLD analysis project Ga0066487, IMG submission 59588) | Freshwater sediment methanotrophic microbial communities from Lake Washington under simulated oxygen tension - Sediment Metagenome 129_HOW14 | ecosystem: Environmental > Aquatic >... | reverse complement strand
CTCGTCCTCGAACGACTGGCGGGCATGCTCCGCCGTGAAGAGATCGAAGTCGGTCTTGCCCCGGAGCTCAAACGGCGCGAGCCGGTGCCGGCGCGCGATCGAGCGGCTGAAGGTGATGAAGCGCGATTCGAGGTCCTTGAAATACACCTGGTCGGGCAGGTTTTCCATGAGCATGAGCAAGAGATACTGCTCCTGTGCCAGGGCATCCTCGATCTGGCGGCGCTCCCGCTGTTGCTCCGCGTCGCGCAGGGCCCGCTGGATGGCGACGGGCAGCCGCTGCACCCGGTCCTTGATCACATAGTCGGCGGCGCCGGCGCGCACCGCCTCAATCGCCCGCTCCTCGCCCAGCGTGCCGGTGAAGAAAATGAACGGGACGTGGGGTGCGCGCTGGCGGACCAGCTCCAGCGCCTCGAGTCCGTTGAAGGCGGGCAGGTTGTAATCGGACAGCACGAGGTCGAAGCCGCCCTCGTCGAGGGCGGCGATAAACGCCTCGCGTGTGGCGACGAGGGTGAAATCACAGACCGGCCAATCGTGCGAGAGCAGGTCGCGGACGAGCATGACGTCGCCCGGATTGTCTTCAAGGTGGAGGATTTTCATGGCGTGGTGATGGGGAAAACGGTGGATGCGAGCCCTTGGGGGGCGCTTCGTTCAGCACAGCCCAGAAGGCGCCCAGCGTCCGGATCGCATCGATGAATTCGTGAAAGTTGAGCGGCTTGACCACGTAGGCGTTCACGCCCAGGTCGTAGCATCTGGCCAGATCCTGATCCTCCCGCGAGGACGTCATGACCACCACGGGAATGACCTTGAACTTCGGATCGGCCTTGAGCTGGCGCAGGACCTCCAGGCCGTCGACGCGCGGCATCTTCAGATCCAGCAGGATGACCGCGGGGTCGGCGTCGCGGCGCGCCGCGAACTCGCCGCGGCGATACATGTAGTCCAGCGCCTCGACGCCATCGCGCAGGGCCGTGACCTCGTTGGCCAGGTGGTATTGTTGCAGGGCATCGATGGTCATCTCGACATCGCGGGGACTGTCGTCCACCAGCAGGATCCGTTTGGGTTTCATTGCGCGACTTGGGTTGGGGATTGGCCCGCCGGAGCGGGCGCCAGGGTGAAATAGAACGTGGCCCCGGCGTCGACCCGGCCCTCGGCCCAGGTGCGTCCGCCGTGGCGGTTGATGATGCGCCGCACGCTCGCCAGGCCGATGCCGGTGCCCTCGAATTCGTCGGCCCGGTGCAGGCGCTGGAAGACGCCGAAAAGCTTGTCCGCGTATTTCATGTCGAAGCCGGCGCCGTTGTCGCGGACGTAGCAGACGATCCTCCCCTCTTCCCGTCCGTCGCAACCGATCTCGATCTCCGCCGCATCGCGCCGGCCGGTGTATTTGACGGCGTTCCCCAGCAGATTCAGCAACACCTGCCGGAGCATCGCGGGGTCGCCCCGCACCACGGGCAGCGCGGCGACCTGCCAACGGATGTTCCGGCCGCGCAGGGCGGGTTCTAGGCTGCGTTTCCCGTCGTCAACCAGCACGGCGAGGTCCACGGCGGTCTCCCGCATCTCGGCGCGGCCCATGCGCGAGAAGGCCAGGAGGTCGTCGATCAGCTGCCCCATCTCCTGCGCCGCGTGGGCGATGGTCTTCAGATACCGCTGCGCCTTTTCGGAGAGCTGACCCTGCGCCTCGCGGGACAGCATCTCGACATAGCCCTGCACGTGCCGCAACGGCGCGCGCAGGTCGTGCGAGACGGAATAGGAGAACGACTCGAGTTCGGCGTTGGCGGTCTGCAGCCGGGCGGCGTGCTGGCTGAGTTCCTGGTTCAGGACGCGGATCCGCTCCTCCGCGCGCCGCGCCTCGGTCACGTCGCGGGCCGTGGCATACATCAGGCCGCCGGGCTGCGGGACCGAACGCCACGAGAGCGTCCGCCAGGATCCGTCCTTGCACCGGTAGCGGTTCTCAAACTGCAGCACCTTTTCGCCCGCGACAACCTGGCGCTCGACCTCGCGCAGCGTGGCCGCCCGGTCGTCGGGATGGACGAATTCGAGGAACGGCGTGGCCAGGAACTCCGCCACGCTCCAGCCGAGGATGCCCGTGACCGCCGGGCTCACGCGCTTGAAATGGCCCTCGGCGCTCGCGATGCACAGGAAGTCCAGCGAGATGCTGAAAAAACGGTCGAGTTCCGCCTCCGCCTGTTTCCGTTCGGTGATGTCGACCACCGTGGACAAATCCTCGTAGCCGCCGTCCGCGAATCTGCGCCGGTGAAACGTGAACATGACCCACACCACCGTGCCGTCAGGACGGACATAGCGTTTGTCGAGTGACACCCGGTTGGAGGTTCCGTCCATGAGCTGCCGGCTCAACTGTTCCTGCGCGGGCCGGTCTTCCGGGTGGGTGGCGCGGAGGAAAGCGTCCGGCTCGTCCGCCTCGGCGCGCGTGAGCCCGCAGATGCGCAGATGCTCGTCGTTGATCAGGCGCGTCCGCCGGCCGTCCGCTTCGGTCCGGGCGAAGGAAATGCCGATGGGCACGGAGTCGAAGATGAACTTCAGCCGCGCCTGCTCCCGGGCCAGCTCCGCCAGCGCGGCGGCCAGCTTGGCTTCGGCCGCCCGTTCCGCGCTCACATCGCGGAACACCAGCACGACGCCGATGACGCGGCCTTCCCGGTCGCGGATCGGGGCGGCGCTGTCGGCGATGGCGCGCTCCGTGCCGTCGCGGGCGGTGAGCACGGTGTGGTTGGCCAGCCCGTGGATCTCACCCGTGGCGAGCACGTCATGCACCGGAATGACGGCCGGCTGGCGGGTCTTCTCATTGATGATGTGGAAGACGTCCCCGACGGCCCGCCCCGCGGCTTCCGCCTCCGTCCAGCCGGTGAGCTGCTCCGCCACCCGGTTCATGCGCGTGATGTTCCCCGCCGTGTCGGTCGCGAGCACCGCGTCGCCGATGGATTGCAGCGTCACCGCCAGTTTCTCCTCACTGCGGCGCAGGGCCACTTCCGTCTGGGTCCGCAGTTGGATTTCCTGTCGCACGCGGAGGAAGATGATCACGAGCAGCGCGACGGATGCCGCCAGCCCCAGACCCATCGTCAGCAAGGTCCGGACGGTGCCGGCCTCGGCGCGCTCCTGCCGTTCCAGCAGCAAGCGGTTCTCCTCTTGGCGCATCTCCCCGATGACCGCCCGGACGGCGTCCATCAGACGTTTGCCCTCGCCGGAGGAGACGGCGGCCTGCGCCCCGGCGGTGTCGCCCCGCTGGCGCTCCGCGACGTTCTGGGCCGCGGAGGCAAACTTGCGCTGCATCACCGCCTCCAACCGGTCGAGCCGGCGGAGCTGGCTGGGAATGTTGGCCATCAGCCCGCGCAATTCCTGCACGAGGCGCCCGGCCGCCGCCGGCGACTCGAGATACGGCTCGAGAAATTCCGGATCGCCGGTCAGCACATAGCCACGCGAGCTGGTCTCCACATCCTGCACCTCCGAGAGCAACGCGGTCAGTTTTTCGAGCACCACATGGGTGTGCGACACCAGGCGCCCGGTTTCGACCAGCGTCCGGGTGTTGTGCAGCACGGCCCCGCCCATCACCAGCAGGAGCAGCAGGGCGAGGACAAATCCGATGGCGCGGCCGGCGCGCCGCCATTCTTCGACCCGCCGGCCGCCTTCAGCGAGCAACACCCCACCACTGAGCATCAGAAAGGCACCGGCCGTGGGCGCCGCGATCGGCGTGAATGGCCCGAACGAGGCCAGCACGGGCAGGCCGTAAAGCTGGCCCAGGAATGCCAGCGCCGCCAATCCGCCCGCGGGCAGAGCGAGCCCGATAACCGCCGGTCGCTCGCGGCCCGGCTTGAGCAGCACCATGGCCGTGCCGAGAAGAAAAAACGCCAGCGCCGTCGGCACCGCCATGCGGCCGGCTTGCACGGTATCCACCGCATTCGGGAAATCGCGGAACAGCAGCTCATCCAGCCCGAGGTTTCGCCCGGAGGCATATTCCGCCAGCGTGAGCAATCCGACCAAGGCGGCCAGCCCGGCGCAAAAATCGGCGGCCCGCAGCGTCCGGCGCGCCGCGGGCCGCCCGGCCCGGCCCAGCTTCAACGCCAGGGCCATGCCCGACAGGATGAAGCACACCGCCGTGTTGGCCTTCGCCTCCACTTGGTGCGGCAGCAAGCTGCGCAGCAGGGGCACATCAAGGATCCAGCCGGCGAGCATCAGCCCTCCGACCGCCGCCGTGAGACAGCCCAGCCAGCTGGCCACCCTCCGACCTTGCTCCGGCGCATCCCAATGCGAGTCAGTTGCAGGACTTCCGTCCGAGCCCGGCGTTACGTTGCTCTGGAGTGATGTTTTGATAGGGACCTTTCCGAAACTGCCGCCGCAAACAATCGCGGCAACAGTCCTGCTGACTGTTGTTGGCCCGTTGGAACTGTCTCTGAATTTCGCCGGAGGACGCGTGAATGATCCATCCAGCGGAGGTGACTCCAGAGAAAATATATTGCATTACAAAACCCTGTTTTCGCAACTCTCCTTTTCCCGATTACAATCCCGGCATCAGCAAATTACAGACAAACGGCCCTAACATGGCCGCGTCTCCGCTTCGCCCGTATCCAAGAGCCGGAAGCGCGGCGCGCGGTCCGCGTCCGCGCCGTCATCTCGGGCATTGACGGCGCATTTGGCCGCCGGTTTCATCCGGCTTCATGCCGACCAAGTCCGCCAATCCCACCGTCAAATACAAGCGCATCGTCCTGAAACTCAGCGGCGAAGTCCTGCGGGGCAAGGGCGGCGACGCCATCGACGCCGCGATCCTCGAGCGGATGTGCGAACAGGTGAAGGAAATCCACGACCTCGGGGTGCAGGTCTGCGTGGTCATCGGCGGCGGCAACATCTTCCGCGGCCTTCAGGGCGCCAAGCGCGGCGTCGACCGCACCACCGGCGATTACATGGGCATGCTCGCCACCGTCATCAACGGCCTCGCGATCATGGATTGCCTCGAAAAAATGGGCGTCAACACCCGCGTCCAGTCCGCCATCCCGATGAACCAGATCGCCGAGCCGTTCATCATGCGCCGTGCCATGCGCCACCTGGAAAAGAAGCGCGTCGTCATCTTCGTCGCCGGCACGGGCAACCCGTATTTCTCGACCGACACCACCGCCGCCCTCCGCGCCTCCGAACTCCACGCCGACATCATCATCAAGGCCACCAAGGTCGACGGCATCTACGACAAGGATCCCAAGAAGCACGCCGACGCGGTCAAATACGACGAGATCAGCTTCGTCGACGCCCTCCGCCAGCGGCTCAACGTCATGGACTCGACCGCCTTCTCGCTCTGCCTCGACAACAACGTGCCCATCCTCGTCTTCAACCTCGACGACGCGCACGCCATCCGGAAGGCCGTCCTCGGCGCCAAAATCGGCACGCTCGTGCACAACTGACGCGCGCGCGTGTCATCCTGAGCGGAGCGCAGGAGCCATCTTCTCGCTTCCCTCCGTCCCCGGTCCTCTGTTATCAATCCTTCATCTATTCTCCCCATGTCCCATCCCGCCCTCACCGATGCCCAGGCCCGCATGAAGAAGGCCTTTGATTTCACCCTGCACGAGTTCAGCACCATCCACACCGGCAAGGCCTCGCCCTCCATGGTGGAAGGCGTGATGGTCGAGGCCTACGGCGGCATGCAGCCGCTCAAGGCCTGCGCCGCCATCACCACCCCCGACGCCCGCCTCATCCAGGTCCAGCCCTGGGACAAGGGCCTCACCCGCGCGATCGAAAAGGCCCTCCAGATGGCCAACATCGGCGTCAACCCCGTCGTCGACGGCAACCTCATCCGCCTCCCCTTCCCCGAGCTGTCCAAGGAACGCCGCCTCGAATTCGTGAAGACCGCCCACCGCCTCGCCGAGGAAGGCCGCGTCAACGTCCGCCACGTCCGCCGCGACGCCATGGAAGCCGTCAAGAAGGCCAAGAAGGACGGCAAGATTTCCGAGGACGAGGAAAAGCGCGTCGAAAAGGAAATCCAGGTCCTCACCGACAAGACGATCAAGGACATCGACACCCATCTCGCCAGCAAGGAGAAGGAACTCGTCACGGTCTGATTTGCCTGGGTTTGCGCCGAAGGACGCAGAACTCAGGACAAACACCGGGCGACCTGGTTCTTGGAGGGCCCAGCCCCGCTGGGCCGTATCGGCCCGCCCTCCTGGCGGGCCTTTTTCTTTGAGCGGTCCGTCCTCCGCCGATCGCGGCCGGTCGGGAGACCAGCCCTCCACTTGATTGTTCTAAAACCGCAGTTGAAACACAGGGGGCGCGCCCGTTCGACTTCGCTCAGGGCGGCCCGAGCCTGTCGAATGGCCGGAGAGGGCAGAGGAGAAATCAACGGAATGGTCTCGTCCGGTGATTCACCCGGAAGGTGAGCCTCGCAATCACTTGGTTTGATTCCAAATTTCTGTTTTTGCGTTTTTTGCGCTTTTTGTGGCCATTCCTTCTGCGGAATTTAGGGCAATTTGTGGGGGCGCAGTCTTGGCTGCGCCATTGCCGGTGACATCACTTTCGAGGGACGCAGCAAGACTGCGCCCCTACTTCCCTCCCCGGATATCCGCCATGATCAGCGCGCCAATCTTCTCCGCCATTTCCGTCCCCGGGATGTGCTTGGCGAACGCCACGGAAAACTTCGGCTGGTGCCGCAACTGCTCGCGCAACTCCTGCAATCCGGGGTCGTTCTCGCCCGTTCCGCGCTGCAGCGCCTGCCGGATCCGGAATTCGAGCTTGCGCGCGCGGAACGACGCATTTGCCCCGGCCACTTCCGGTCCGTCGATCCCCGCCAGTTCCAGCCGGTAATATTGCGTCGTGCCCACCGACATGGATTTCGCGGGTTCGACGCGCGCCACGTCGCGCCGCGCCACCCGCGTCTCCTTCGTCCCCCACGGCCGCGGTTGCCGCACCGTGATTTCCTCCGGCCCGATCCGCAGTTCGAACCGCGCCAGCCACAGGTCGAAGGTGAACATCAAAATAAACACGCCGAACAGCCCCGAGATCATCCACGCGATCCACGGCGTCTCCTGGCGCAGCAGCCCAACCCACAGCGCCACGAAACCCAGCGAAAGCGCGGTGAAGACCAGCCGCGTGCCGCCGAGAGGCGACGCCGAGAAGAACCACGCGCCGGCTTCCCGCCGCACGCCGGCCTCGCGCAACATCCCGGGATCGGGCGGACCCGAGCGATAATCATCGAGCACGGGCTTGCCCGGCTCCGGCGGTGCGGCGGTCTCCCCCGTGCGGAAAACCGGCACGGTGAACGTCGCGGCGAAATCCACGCCGGGCACCGCCGCCTGCGCGCCCAGACGCCACACCACCTCGTTGTTCGGGTCGGTGTCGTCCGTCGGTCCGCAGGTGTCGGGCACAAAGAACAACACCGGCACTTCGGTGCGGCCCGGCCCGCTCACCAGCCGCTCCGGGACGATGCGCTCCTCGTGCTCCCAGAGCACCACTTCTCGGGTGCTGCGGTTCTTGCCGGAGCCGCGCGTCTCGCGCCGGATGCAGCGCAGCGCCAACCGGACGTCCGACTCGGGCGTCACCCGCGCCGGCACCTCGATCATGCCGCCCACATAGCCGCCGATCGCGCCCGGCAGCCGCGACATCAGGAACCGCGGCCGGCCGTATTTCCGTGCTTGGATCGTCTTGTAGACCGCCCCCGCCAGCAGGCCGAGCCCGACCAGTGGAAACAGCCACACGAAGTATTCGCCCGGTTTGCGGATGCCCCGGCTCAACAGCGCCCCCAAGGCACCGAAACTGATCGCGTTCCAGAAAATCGCCCCGACCCAGAGCATCGCCGTCCCCGCCCGGTCCTGCGTCTCGATGATCCCGCTGGTCCATTCCTTCTTCCAGCGCCACGGCTGGTCGGGAAACCCGGCGCGGCGTGCCTCCTCCGCTTCGCGCTCGCGCACCCACCGGCGGGCAAACTTCAGGTAGGCTCCCGCGCCGAGCACCGCCACCACGCCCGCGATGCCAAGCACGAGCACATCCTTCGTCAGCGTCCGCCCGGCTCCTTGATATCCGGCCGCCGCCCGGACCAGCAGTGTCAATCCGACCGCCAGAAAGAGGAGCACCAGAAAATAGGCGCACCCCATGCTCGGTTTGACGCTTCGGGCCATAGCACAACCCAACCCCTTTTCCCGGTCAGCGTCGAAGATTTTCCATCCCGTCATTGCCAGAGGCTAATATCCACCTAGGTTCATGGATGCATGAAGGCTCCACGCGAAATTTCCGACGAAGGCATGGTCTTGCTCGCCCGCCGCTTCGCCGTGCTCGGCGACCCCGTCCGGCTGAAACTGCTGCACGCCCTGTTCGCCGGGGAGAAGAGCGTGAACGAGCTCGTCGCCCTCGCGAACTCCACCCAGCCGAACGTCTCCCGCCACCTGCACAAGCTCATGCATTCCGGCACCGTCAGCCGCCGCAAGCAGGGCACGATGGTCTTCTACGCCATCGCGGACCCCACCTTGTTCAAACTTTGCGAGCTCGTCTGCGGCAGTCTCGAGAAACAGCTCAACGCCCAGGCCGGCAACTTCCGGCGCGGGGGCTGACCATCACTCCCAAACCGGAAGGACACACCGGGGACTCCGGCGCGACAAGACGGCGGGGAAATTCGCGACCGCTTGCTGCATCACCGCGGAATCCCCGGCGTGGCAGGTCAGGCAGGCGCCGACGCGCAGGATGCGGCGCTGCTCCTCAACCGTGAACGGCCGGAGGTTGGTCCGGGTGGCGACGTCGCCCACCCGGGTCTGCAAGAACCCAATCCAGGCGTCGACGGGCAGTCCGTCGGCCGTCAGGGGCGCCAGTTCCGGCGTGAATTGCCAGCGGCCGGTCGCGCCCGCGACGGCGTAGTGCAGCGTGCCTCGACCGTAGCCTAGCGCCGAGGGATTGGCATGACACGACTGGCAGTCCCGCGCGCGGCTGGCCGTCGTGTGCGGCGAAGCCGGGGCATAGAGCCGGTGGAACTCATCCTTTGTTTTGTCGGCCGTGGCACCTTTGTTCAGCGTCAGGATCATCCCGGGAACGACCGTGGTCACACGCGGGCGGGCGGCGCTGCCATCCGCGGCCGGCTCCGTCATGACGCCCAGCGTTGGCGGATCGGCGAAGAAATTGCCCGCCGTCTCGCGCCACGAGCCGGCGGCGAGCTCACCGGCCAGGTGATCCCAGCCCGACGTGCGGGGCTCGGCCTGCGTGTGGCAAGACACGCACTGCGACGCCCACGCACTGTGGCAGGAGCGGCAGTCGAGGTTCGCGTGGCCCGTGCCGTCGCGCCCGCAGGCCGCGGCCGGCGGCTTGGGTTGCAACACCGCACCGGATTTTTGAGTGATGAGCTGCGTCACCCCGGCAGCGTCAACGATGACATTCGGAAATGCGGTCCGGCCCGTGACGACATAGCGCCGATCCGGAATGTGCAGGCCTCGCAAGGTGACGATCTTCTGCGTTTCCTCGTCGAGTTCGGTGAACGACCGCGTGGCAGGCGGACGGGCCGAGTGACAGTCCGTGCACGCGACGGTCACGGCGTTTTCCTCGTGCGGATGAAAACGACCATCGCCCATCACTTCTGCGGCCACATGGCAGTCGGTGCACACAAGCCCTTTCTCGAAATGCACGTCGGCCGGCATCTTTTCAAAAACCCGGCCGTCGGCCAGCACGCGGTATTTTTCACGGGCGCCCGGGGCCTGACGCACGGCGTCCTCGTCGAGCCGGGTTTCGTGCCAGCCTTCGTAATTGGTGGCGATCCGTCCCGAGCGGCTGTGGCAGCCGAAGCACGCCTGCTCCGGTATCCGGGCGGAGATCTGCGGATGCGCTCGCGGCGCGAGCGGCGTGAGACCGGGCCGGCCGCGCCGGGCCAGTTCCTCCCGGGCGCGGTCGCCGTAATCCAAATGGCAGGCCGAGCATCCGCCGCCGCGCGATGATTCATCGATCGGACCGGGCGCGGGCTTGTCGTTTCCGAGGTGGCAGGACGCGCACAGCGTGCGCAGATGCGTGTCGGCGGGCGAATGACCGAGGTGGCTGACGACAAACGGCCGGTCCAGGTCGGGGTTTTCGCCGAACACGAATTTGTCGACGGCAACGACGCCGCTCATCGTGTTCATGGGCGAATTGCGCACGCGTTCGGCGATGGCTGCGTGGCAGGCCGAGGTGGCGCAGGTCTGGCGGACGGCGGAGAGATTGCCCGGCGTGAGCGTCATGCCGGCATGCGCACCGGCGGCGTCGTGCGCCTCGCGATTGCCGAGGTGACAGACCGCGCAACCGATGGCCTGCGGTTCGTGCGCCGGCGCGAATCCGGTCATGTCCGCATGGCAGTCCAAGCAGCCCTCGACCGGACCGCCGGAGCGGACCGGCGCCGAACGCAGGCGCAAGGCCGCGAGGCCGACTGCGGCGACCGCCGCCAGCAGCAGACCGCCCCGGACGCATGATTTCGTCCGCCCGGCAAGGAACCGATGGGACGAAAGCGCCATGGCGATTCCTCTCAGTTCGCAGGCGGACCGCAGCGGCGGAGGACGCCGTCGCTGAGAATGCGGGCGCGCAGGCCGCCCCGACCGCGCATCCAGACGTTGGCGCCCGGACCGAGCGCGCGATCCATCCAGTAGCACGGCCGGCACTCCTCGGCGCCCTGAAAGCGGATGCCTTGCAGCGTGAATTCGACGCCGATGAGCGCATTGAGATCGCCGCCGGCGACGAGGACGTTGCGCCGGGCCGCCTCGGGACGCACGTCCGGCAGAGTCAGGTCGCGCTGGAGGGCGGCGAAGACCTCGAGCGAAAAGAAGGTGATCTGCCCGGCATAATCCGGCTCGTAATCGAAGAAACGGTCGCCGCGCACGCCGCGGCCCGCGACGCATTCGATCGCGTCGACGGCATGCATCAGATGCTCGCCCGCGGGCCCGCCGTGATGGCCGAAGAAATTATGCCCGGGCGAGATGAAGAGGCCGTGGACCACCAGGGTGGACGCCGGTGCGTCGAGGATTTCCAGCGGCGCGGGCATCAACAGCCTTCCTTTTTCTTTTTCTTCACCGGCTGCGGCGTGTCGGAAGCGGGGGCGGCCGGAACCGGCGGCGCCAGTTTCGGCAGGGCCGGCGCCACCGTATCGTTCGCGGCGCCGCGCGGCGCGCCGCCGAAATATTTGGCCACCGCTGCGCGCTTGGCGAAGTCGATCTGGTCCTTGGGCGCGGCCCCGGCCGGCGGAGCCGCGGGGTAAAGCACGCCGTCCTTCCACTCCTCCAGCCCGCCCGCCAGCAGGTAGGCCGACGCGAAACCAAGGGAACGAATGAGCAACCACGCCTGCGCGGCATGAACACCGCCGTCGCTGTAGAACACGATCCGCTCGTTGCGGCGGGCAAAGTCGTGCGTGAGCGAGGCGAGCGGGCGGTTCACGGCGCCGGGGATGTGGTAGGCGGCGAACGCGGCCTCATCGCGAACGTCAACGAGCAGGTAGTCGTTGCGTCCCTCGACAATCCAGTCGGCCAGTTGCGTAGCGGCGACCTGGTCGGCGGCACTGCCGGCGTCGAGCGCCAGCTGCTTGGTGTCGACCGAGGCGACGGCGTTGCGATACGGACTACCGGCGAACAGGGCGACGACGCCGAGACCCGCGAACGCGAGGGCGCCGGCGCGCACCGGCGTGACCTTGCGCACCGGCTCGGTCAGGGCGCCCGCCCCGGGTTCCTTGCGGCCGATGATTTTCTCGGCCAGCTCCGCGACGACAAACGCTCCGATCGCCATCACCACGACGGCAAAAACCAGCAGCCCGTAGGATACAGGGAACAGCCCCGCGAGGGTCACGTGGCCGAACGACGTGATCTTCGTGAACGGTTCGATATACGGATAGATCTCGGCGAAGCCGACGAGCCCGCCGACCATACCGGCGAGAAAAGCCATGCCATCGATCCGGCCGGTGACGGCGGAAACACACGAGGTGCCCGGACAATAGCCACCGATGATGAACCCGGCGCCGAGGATCAGGCCGCCGGCGATCTGCGGCGCGAGAAAGGTGGGCGTCAGATAGACCAGCGACAGATCGAGAAAACCAAACCGCCCGAGCAGATACACGCCGACCATCGCCGTGATGATCGCGGTGAACATGACTTTCAGCACCCGCAGCTCGCGGAAGTAGAACTGCGCGGCGAGCACCCGGGCGTTGCCGAAGCCGGCCTGCTCCAGGATGAACCCGAACGCGAGGCCGATGACGAACGCGACCACCAGCGACATCTCGTCGCCGAACATGCCGTATTTGTAGAAGGGAGCGATCATAGCCAGGCCCTCCGCAGGAACCACGCGAGCCCGTAGGCGCCGCCGAAGACACACATCATGAAGGCCCAGCTGCCGACGTTGAGCAGCGCGCCACCGGTCAGCGCCTGGCCGCTGGTGCAGCCGAGCGCCAGCTTGGCGCCGATGCCCATGAGCGCGCCGCCGATCGCGGCGAACACGAGCCGGCGCGGGTTGGTGATGCGCGGGCCTTTCTCAATGGTCAGCTTCAGCCGGTTGGCCAGCGCGCCGGAGAGGAAGCCGCCGGCGAACACGCCCAGCACCTCGAAGACGAGCCAGTCCTTCAGCGGATTGGTGGAGCCGTCGCCGAGATATTCGGTGTAGAACGCGTTGCCCTCGGCGTGGGCTGGCGCGACGGCATGCACCCCCGTCGCGAGCGCGGTGGTGAAGGCGCCGGAGGCGCCGAGGCCGCGGCCCATGAAGACAAAGGCGGCGAGCAACACGAGACCGAGGATGAAGCCGGCCAGATAGGGATTCATGAACGGCTTTTCGGAAGGAGGCGTATCGGGATGAGGAGACATGGTGGGACGGGTTGAAGGTTCAGGGCAGCGCGGCGGACCAGTGGCTGGCCTGGCCGGCAGCGACGAGGACGAAGCGCAGCACGAGGCCGCCGCACAGCACGAGGAGCGACGGCGCGATGGTATGGCGGATGCGATGGAGCAGCTCGAGATGCTGGAGGAACAAGGGAATCAAAATGCCGAGGCCGATCACGAAGACCCAGAACACGGCCGCATACGGCCCGTTGAGGAGCAACCCGGCCGCCTCCTGGTGCACGGCGGTCGAAGTCAGATGACCGATCAGCAGCAGCCCGAGCAGCCCGAGCTCGATGGTGAGAAAGCTGTTGTCGGCCTGCGCCAGCGTGGGCGCGATGCGGGTGTCCAGCGGGCGGGCTCCGGACCAGCGCGCCACCATGGAGAGCAGGAAGTCCGCAAACTCGGGCAGCTCATCGTCCCGGGCGGTCAACACGAGGATGCCGTGCAGCAACGCGGCGGCCGTCGAGAGCCCGGAAAAAAGGAACAGCGGTCCGAGCACCGCGCTGTTCCACAGCGGCCGGGCGCCCATCGTGCCGAGCAAAATGCCGGTGTAGAGACCGAGGGCGACGCCGATCGTGATGTTGGCCAGCCCCGTGCCGAGCACGAGCCGCGGCCGGCTGAGGATGTAGTCGCTGATCGTCACGAGCACCGGCACGCGTTTGGCCAGCGCCGGGATCGCCTCCGGCAGATGGGCGAGCGCGTTCGCGAGCAGCGCCGGATAGACGAAGAGGAGAATCCACGCGCCCCACGACATCGGCGAGGTCGGCTCGAACGCGAGATAGAGGCGCCAGACGTGGAACTTGTGGCTGAGATCGAGGAACAGCGCGAGCATGCCCAGGCTCAGCAGGACGAGGCCGGCGAGCGGCCCGATGGTGCAGCAGACCAGCGCCTGCCGCGCGTTCGGCCGCATGATCAGGAGACGGACCCCGGCGATGATCATCAGGCCGGCGACCAATCCGCCGAGGAAAAGATAGACCGGGATTTCCCAGCCCCAGACGTGCACGGCCGGATCGACGAGAGGATTGTGACGGTGATTGGTGAACTCGATCATGGGTGGCTGGGGTTCACGTGAGGTAATAGATGCGCGGCTTGGTGCCGGCTTCGGGGAGCAGCGTGTGTTGGGGGCGGGAGGCGAGCAACTGACTCACCTCGCTGGACGGATCGTCGGCGTCGCCGAAATGCATGCAGCGGGTCGGGCAAACGGAGACGCACGCGGGCAGCTGCCCTTTTTCGACGCGATGAATGCAGAAGGTGCACTTGTCGGCATAGCCGTCGGGATGGATGTAACGGGCGTCGTAGGGGCACGCGGCCAGGCAGGCCTTGCAGCCGATGCACTCCTCCTTGTTGACCAACACCACCCCGCCCCGTTCGTGGACGTGGCTGGCACCGGTCGGACAGCAGGAGACGCACGGCGGGTTGGCGCAGTGGTTGCAGCGTTCGGTGCGGATCTCGAGACTGGTCGTGGGAAACTTGCCGCGCACCGTCTCTGTGATCCAGTCGCGGGTGTAGCCCTCGGGAATGTTGTTCTCCGTCTTGCAGGCGACGACGCAATCCATGCAGCCGACGCAGCGGCGGGTGTCGATGACCATGATGTAGCGTGCCATGGTTCAGGCCTCCGGTTCGAGGGTGACGAAGTTGACGTTCATGCCCGTGCCGCCCATCAGCGGATCGGTCCGGTAGCGCGTGACGAGCTGCGCGTCGCTGGCGCCCTTGCCGTAGGCGTGGCGCAGGCTGCGCGCGGTGTGGCCGAAGCCGTGCACGAGGTAAACGCAATCCGGCCGGATTCGCTCGGTAGCCTTTACTTTCACGCGGTTGCTCACGACGCCGTCCTGGTTGCGGAGGCGCACATAATCGCCGCTCTTGAGGCCGAGGCGGGTGGCGGCGGTGTGGTTGAGCCACACGGCGTTCTCGTCCATCAGATCGGTCAGCAAGCGATTGGACTGGGTGCGGCTGAACGAGTGCATTGGCGCGCGACCGAAGAGCAGCCGGAACGAGCCGGCGGGACCGGCGGCGGGCGGCGTGTAGCGCGGCACAGGATCGAAGCCGGCCTTTTCGAGCTGGAGGGAATAGAACTCGATCTTCTTCGACGGCGTGTCGAATTCCGCCGGCGCGCCGTCCTCGAAATAAAGCGGCTGCGGCTGGCCGCGGATGATGCCCTTTTGTTTCAGTTCGGCGTAGCTCAGACCCGCCGCCGTGACCCGATGCTCCAGGTATTCCTCGATGTCCTTCCACGGGTAGAAGGCGCCGAGGCCGAGCTTCTCCGCGAGTTTTTTGGCAATCCACCAGTTGGGTTTCTGGTCGTGCGGCGATTCTACGACGGGCTGGCGCAGCGCGAGGAAGGGCTGCTTGAAATACTCGGGATTGAGATCGTCGAACCGTTCGAGATAAACCGACTCGGGCAGGACGACATCGGCCCAGCCGGCGATCTCGCTCGGGATGACGTCGACCACGACGAGCAAATCGAGCTGCTTGATCGCGCGGATGGTCTCCTCCTGGTTTGGCAACGCGTTGAGCAGGTTGGTCGCGTAGACCAGCCAGCCCTTGATCGGATAAGGCTTCCCGCTGATCGTGGCCTCGCGGATGCCGGTGGAGATGGCCTCGTGGGCGAAGGGATATTTGCGGCCCGGGTTGTCGAGCGTGGGGCGGGCCGCCTTCGGGTAGCGCGGATACGGGTAGGCGGGAATGTCCATGCTCGACGGCTGGTAGAAACCGCCTTTGCGGCCCCAGCTGCCGAGCAGGGCGTTGAGCAGCGCAATGGCGCGGCTGCGCTGGGCGTCGTCGCCGTTCCAGTTCACGTGGCGGCCGGGGTGGACGAGCGTGGCCGGCCGGTGCCGGGCCATTTCGCGCGCCGTGGCCCGGATCGTGTCGGGCTCGATGCCGGTTTCGACAAACGCCCACTCGGGCGTATAGCCGGCGAGCGATGCGGCGAACTGCTCGAAACCGAAACCGTATTTCGCCACGTAGTCGGCATCGTAGAGTTTCTCGGTCACGATGACGTGCATCCACGCCAGCAGCAGGGCGAGATCGGTGCCGGGCTTGATGGGCAGGTAGAATTTCGCCTTGCTGGCGGCGACGGAGAAGCGCGGATCGACGACGATGAGGCTCGCGCCGCGACCGACCGCGGTGGCGAATTCCTGCACCTGCGTGTTGTGCATGTTTTCGCCGAGGTGCGAGCCGAGGAGGACGAGACAGTCGGTGTTCTCGATGTCGGTGCGCTCGGGCGAGCCCACGTCGTCGCCAAACGTCAGCTTGAAGCCCACGTCCCGCGGCCCGCGGCACTGGGCGAAGGACGGCGCGGCGAAGTTGACCGCACCGTAGGCCTTGAGCGTGTGCTTGAGGAAGGTGCCGCCGATGCCATGCGCGAATGCGGCCATCGACTCCGGGCCGTGCTCGGCGGCGATTCTCTTCATGCGGCCGGCGATGTATTCGAGCGCCTCGTCCCAGGTGACCTCCTGCCATTTCTCCTCGCCGCGCTCGTGCGTGCGGATGAGCGGCGCGCGCAGGCGGTCGGGATCGGTGTGCGCGCCGATGCCGCCCGTGCCGCGCGGACAGAGGCGTCCGCGGCAGAGCGGATCGGCGGGATTGCCCTCGATCTTCCAGAGCTGGCCGTCGCGCACGCTGGCGATGGCGCCGCATTTCCAGAAACAGATGTCGCAGAACGTCGGGACCTGCCGGACCCCCTTCGCCTCACGCGTGGCGGCGGAATTCAGCGCGCCCGCCATCCGGCCGGCGACGCCCGCCGCGACGACGGACGCGGCGGAGATTTTCAGGAAACGGCGGCGGGACAGGGCGTTCATGGCGGCGTGGAATGCGGATGAATCAGAAGCGGCGGCTATACATGACCTGGAGATTGGTCTGGCTGTGGCTGACGCCGGACCCCGCGCCGTTGACCGTGTCGACCTTGAACCCGTAGGTGAAAGACGCGTCGACGGATGACCTGTCGTCGAACTTCCAGCCTAAGCCGGCGGTGAGATGCGTCTTCACGATGGCCGGGAAGAGGCAGTTGAGGTAGGTGTCGGGCACGGGATTGCTGCCGAAGTTGCCGCCGAAGCGCACGGTGAGCTTGTCGCTCGCCTCATACGCGGCGCCGAGCATCACGACGGTCTGGTTGTCCCAGTTCTGATAAAGCACGGCATCGAGATTCTGGCCGGCGAAGGGGCCGTTGGCCGCCGCGCCCGAGGCCACGAAGCTCATGCTGAAATCCTGCATCACGTCCTGCCAAAAGATTTCGCGGATGTCCGCGGCGACCAGCCAGCGCGGGGCGGGATGCCAGGCGAGGCCGGCGCCGAGCATGGCGGGCCACTGGAAATTGCGGACGCGGAAATCGCCGCTGAGCGTCTGCGGCATCTGGCCCATGCCCGGGATGTTCAGTTGGAAGCTGAGCGTGTCGCCCTTCGCGGTCATGTCGGACAGCCGCGACTCCGTGTGGTAGGTCAGGCCGAGGCTGAGTTCCGGCGACGGCGCGTAGAGCACGCCGATCTTGCCGCCGTAACCGTAGGAGCGCGCCTCGCCGGTGAACGGGCTGCCGTTGGAGAAATTGAAGTAGGCGTAATCCACCGAGGTGCCCGCGGGCAACGAAGCCATGATCTGGCCGAAGCTGTTGACGATCCCGCCCGAGGCGTGCCCGAAGCGCTGGCTCGTGGGCATCACGAGGTCGAAAAACTGGTTGCCGCTCATGGCCATCTTGAGATCCATGCCCGCCCACATGAAGTCGGCCGTGGCGCCGATCTGCAGCTTGTCGTTCACCTTGTAGACGAGGGGCACGATCAGGCGCCCGACGGAGACCTCCGTGCGGTTCTTGAGGCTGAAGCCGAGACCGCGCCAGGAATTTTCGTCGTATTCGCAACCCATGCCGCCCTGGCCGAACAGGCCGACGCCGTAAACCAGGTTGCCGCTGCGCCGGGTGTAACCCATCGCCGGCATGAAGAACGCCGTGGCCGAGGACTTCGCCGTCTGGTTCGCCGCGACGCCGAAGATGTTCGGCGACGTCGCCGGGCTGGTGACATCGATATGCGGCCCGAGGATACCGAGGGCGAGGTCGAGGCGGGCATTGCCCTCCATCAGGCCGAGCGTCGCCGGGTTGTTGATCAGCCCCGCCGTGCCGTTGTCGTAAGCGAGGGAGGTTCCGCCCATCGCGGTCGCGACCGGTCCGTAGCCCTCCATGTTCATGCCGTTGGTGGCGTGCAGCGCCGGAACGGCCTTCAACAGGGCCAGCAGTGCCAGGCCCCGAAGGAGAGCAAAATGAGAGAAGAGATTTTTCATGGTGGTGTTTGCGCCAGGCCGCGGAGCCGGACGCGCGCAGTATCTAACATTAGCCGGCCTGTTTCTGCGCATGCCTTGCATAAGACAATGCTTATATTGACATATTCGCATGTTTGCCTAATCCGAACCACTCCCGGCGGGCCCCGCTCCTGTCCGCCACTGCGAAAACAGCTGCGCTCCGGTCACTTCCCCGCTTTGCCCAATCCTCCCGCCTTTTCCTTTGCTCTTTTCGCGCCTTTTGCGCCTTTTTGCGGCCATTCCATGGATTTCGAGCTTCAGACTCCAGGCCACGGCCACCCCGCGATCCCGCCCATCGATTTCCGCGTCCTTCTCAACGACGAACAGTTCGCCGCCGTCACCGCCGAGCCCGGCCCGCTCCTCGTCCTCGCCGGCGCCGGCTCGGGCAAGACCCGCACGCTCACCTACCGCGTGGCCTACCTCCTCTCCCAAGGCGTCCGCCCGGGCGAGATCCTCCTCCTCACCTTCACCAACAAGGCCGCCAAGGAGATGCTCCACCGCGTCCACGACCTCACCGGCATCGAGCCCGGCCGCTTCTGGGGCGGCACCTTCCACTCCCTCGGCAACCGCGCCCTCCGTATGTATGGCGAGGCCATCAACCTCCCCAAGAACTTCACCATCCTCGACGCCGACGAGTCCGAGACCCTCCTCAAACAGGCCGTCACGGCCGAGGACGCCACCTTCTTCAAGGAGAAGACCAACCCCCGCCCCGGCCCGCTCTTCAGCGTCCTCTCCCTCGCCCGCAACACCCAGCTGTCCATCCCCGCGACGGTCGAGCGCAACTTCCCCCAATACGCCGAGATCGCCCACCGTTTCCCCGCCTTCGCCGCCGCCTACACCAAGAAGAAACGCGACGACAAGGTCGTGGACTACGACGACCTCCTCGAACTCTGGCTGCAGCTCCTCACCGACAAGCCCGACGTCGCCGAGTATTTCGCCCACCGCTTCCGCCACGTCCTCGTCGACGAATACCAGGACACCAACACCATCCAGGCCCAGATCGTGGACAAGCTCGCCGCGCACCACCGCGTGATGGCCGTCGGCGACGACGCGCAGTGCATCTACTCGTGGCGCGGCGCCGATTTCGAGAACATCATGTCGTTCCCCGACCGGCACGCGGGCACGGTCATTCATCGCATCGAGACCAACTACCGCTCCACGCCCGAGATCCTGAAATTCGCCAACGGCGTCCTCAACGCCCAGCCCAAGGGCCGCCACTTCGACAAGGAGCTCCGCGCCCACCGCAAGCACGGCCAGAAACCCGCCGTCATCCAGGCCATGGACGACCGCGAGCAGGCCGCCTTCGTCCTCAAGCGCATCCAGGCCCTCGTCGAGGAGGAAGGCGTGTCGCCCAACGAGATCGCCATCCTCTACCGCTCGCACTTCCTCGCCCTCGAGATGCAGCTCGCGCTCACCCGCGCCGGCGTGCCCTACACCATCACCAGCGGCGTGAAGTTCTTCGAGCGCCAGCACGTGCGCGACCTCATCGCCGTCATCAACTTCGTTTACAACCCGTCGAACACCTCGGCGTGGAACCGCATCGCCATCCTCCTCCCCAAGGTCGGCGAGAAGGGCGCCCAGAAGATCTACGCCGCCGCCCTCGACCACGCGAAGCTGATGCAGCAAAACTTCATCGACGCCCTCGCCACCGACGATGTCGCGAGCAAGGTCCCGAAGGACGCCAAGACCGACTGGCCCAACTTCTGCGCCTCGCTCAAGCAGGTTTACGAAGCGATGAACGACCAGACGCCCGCCGACGCCGTCTCCGTTGCCATCGAAGGCTGGTATGGCGACTACATGAAAGGCGAATACGCCGACTACATCGACCGCCTTGAGGAATTGAAGGGCCTCGTCGGCTTCGCCGGCCAGTTCACGCAGATGTCGGAGTTCCTCGCCCAGATCATGCTCCTCAACGGCGAGACCAGCGAACGCGAGATCCAGCCCGACACCGAGTGCATCAAGCTCACGACGATCCACCAGGCCAAGGGCCTCGAGTATGACGTCGTCTTCCTGATCGGCGCCGCCGAAGGCCAGTTCCCCGGCTACCGCACGATCGAAAGCGGCGATTTCGAGGAAGAGCGCCGCCTCTTCTACGTCGCCGTGACGCGAGCCAAGAATGAGCTCTACATCAGCTACCCCCGAGTCGCGAGCCGCCCCGGCCCCGGCGGTATGATGCTGACGCCATCCCGGTTCCTCGAGGAGCTCGACGAAGACCTCTACGAAGAGCTCCGCATCAAGCGCAGCTACGGGTGGTGAGGCCCTAGGCTCTGATTATTTGAAACCCTTCCACTCTTATGGAAGGTGCGGATTTAAGGAAATTTTCCAGAACCTGTGTCGGCACCTGCGCGCAATAGGCATCCTCTGAGATGATTTTCACGGGCAAGCCTCGTTGTTTTAGCTCAAGCGCCTTCATGACTTTCGTGCCGTAATTACCAAACTTCCATGCCGGCGACGGAATACTCCCAACGACCACGTAGTCGGCTTCTAATCTTGTCGAAGCCAACAGCTCGGCACCTAGCGAGACTGCAATTTCCTCTGCGATATGGCGTCCAATATTGAATTCCCCCGTGAAGACCATTTGGGCACCCCCAAAGTCCAGTTCATCAGGCGCCAAGTTATCAAACTCCAGCTCCGGTGCATTCGCTGCATCCTGCTCTTTCTTGGACGTGCCTAATACTGAAAATACAATATCAGTGATCCTCTCAGCATCACTCCGATAAAGCTCCTTCTTTTTAAGCAGTTTTTGAAGGCCTGACTTTTGATCGGCAAGGACTCCCGATTCTAACAACGCAGACTCATGGCGAAGAAGTTCAAGAAATGCCCTAGCTTCTGCTTCAGTAATTTTTCGATCCAAATTTAGACCGGCACAGAGTCCATAGACGAACGCAGACAATGTATCACTCGGAATATTCATAGGATGGTTGAGTAGTTGCAGGCCGAAAAGATGGGATCAGGCCGCGAATAATGCGGTATGTCGCTAGGGCGTGTTTTCAAAATGGTGGAACCGTTCAGAGCTGACCGAGTCGGAGTGGG
>Ga0066487_100169_pt1 | contig 21320 bp, 12 predicted proteins | sample LakWasM129_HOW14_2_FD_59588 | JGI IMG/M metagenome (GOLD analysis project Ga0066487, IMG submission 59588) | Freshwater sediment methanotrophic microbial communities from Lake Washington under simulated oxygen tension - Sediment Metagenome 129_HOW14 | ecosystem: Environmental > Aquatic >... | reverse complement strand
TTCAACATGAGCGACGGCGCCGTCGGAGTGCTGGCCGCCATCGGTCCCAATGCCCTCGGTTGCGCCCTCGGGGCGTTGATCGGCGGCTGGCTCGGCGACAAGCTCGGCCGCAAACGCATCTACCAATACGACCTGCTGGTCTACGCGGCGGGCATCCTGTGCATCGCTCTGGCGACCAACCGCGAGATGCTGTTCCTCGGGACGTTCATTGTCGGTGTCGCGGTCGGTGCCGACGTGCCCACCTCGCTGGCGCTGGTCGGGGAACTGGCGCCGGCGAAGGCGCGAGGCAAGCTGCTCGGCTTCACCCAGGTGGCGTGGTGCCTCGGGCCGGTCATCGTCCTGTGGATGGCGATGGCGCTGGCTCCGCTCGGGATGCTGGGCATCCGCATCGTCTTCCTGCACCTGTTTGTCGTCGCCCTCGTCACCTGGGCGCTGCGGCGCGGCCTGACCGAGTCGGCCCGCTGGACCGAAGCCGCGAAGACGGCCGGGGAAGCCCGCCATAAGGTGCGCGCCCTTTTCTCTGGATCGAATCTGCGGGCTCTCGTCTGGACGGCGACGATCTACCTGTTTTGGAACCTGGCCGCCGGCACCGCCGGCATCTTCAATCCTTACATCATCAACACGCTTCATGCCGGCAGCCAGGCCATGAGCGTCGGCCTCGCGAGCGGCAACTTCGTCATCACCATGATCGTGACCATCACGATCTTCATGAAGTATTCCGACCGCGACTTTAAGACCCGCAAACTCATCTGGGGCGTCGGGGCTGTCATGCAGGTGGCCGCCTACGGGCTCTTCCTCTTCGTGCCGTTCACCATCTACTCGGTCATCGCCAACATCCTGCTCTTCGCCATCAGTTCCGCGCTCTCCGGCGAGGCCTTCTACAAGGTTTTCAGCCAGGAACTGTTCCCGACCATGCTGCGCGGCACGGCGCAGGGCTTCACCTTCGGCATCGCCCGCACCATCCTCGGGGTCTGGAGTTTCTTCGTGCCGGTGCTCGCCCATGCCGGCATCAAGCAGGTCGCCGGCCTGCTCACCCTGTTCCTGGCGATCAGCGGCATCGTCGGCTTCTTCTTCATGCCCGACACCTCCGGCAAGTCGCTCGAACAAATCGAGACCGAGCGCGCCGGGGGCTGAGTCCACCCGATCGTCTCCCGCCCATCGACCGGCATGACTGACCTCCGCGTCACCCGCCTCCGCTGCGAATACCTCGTTGACCCGCTCGGGCTCGACGAGCGCGCGCCGCGCCTGGGCTGGCAGCTCGAGTCCGGCCGGCGCGGCGCCCGGCAGACCGCCTACCGGATTTTTGTCGCCAGCTCGCCCGAAAAACTGGCGCGCGACGCCGCCGATCGTTGGGACTCCGGCCGCATCGAAAGCAACCAGACCACCCACGTCATCTACGCCGGCGCCCCGCTCCGTTCACGCGACGTCTGCCACTGGTGCGTCGAAGTCTGGGACGAAACCGGCGCCTCGGTCCGTTCCGCTCCCGCCCGTTGGACCATGGGCCTGTTGGAAAAATCCGACTGGTTCGCCCGCTGGATCGCCGCCGATCCGGCCATCCTTGCCCGCGATCCGGACGCCATCACGCCGACCCTGATCGAACCCGGCACGCCGACGGTCTTCCGTCGCGAGTTCACCGTTCCCGCTCCGGTCAAACGCGCCACGCTCTACGCCAGCGCCCGCGGTCTTTTTGCACTGACGCTCGGTGGCCAGCGCGTCGGCGAGGATATTTTCGCCCCGGAGTGGACCGACTACGACAAACGCATCCACTACCGCACCTACGACGTCACGACTCTGCTCGCTCCGGGCCAGAACACGCTCGACGCCACGCTCGGCGACGGTTGGTGGAGCGGCTATGTCGGCTGGCAGGAAACCCGCGCCCGCTACGGCTCGCTGGAGAACAGCCTGCTTGTGCAGCTCGAGATCGAACTGGCCGACGGCTCGCGGCTCAAGGTCGGCACCGACGGAACCTGGCAATGCACCACGGGCCCGATCCTCAGTTCGGATTTCATGATGGGCGAGGTCTACGACGCCCGCCGCAAAATCCCAAGTAGCGTGGAGCTTTGGCTGACCGCCCGCGAGGTCGCCGCGCCCGTCGCTCCGCTGGTCGCGCAACGCAGCGAGCCCGTCCGCGTCGTGGCGCAACTCACCCCCGTCTCCGTCAACGAAATCAAACCGGGTGTTTTCATCTACGATCTCGGGCAGAATCTCACCGGCTGGGTCCGGTTGAAGGTCAACGCGCCCGCCGGCACCCGCCTCCAGCTCCGCCACGGCGAACGCCTCAGTCCCGACGGCACGCTCTACACCGAGAATCTCCGCCGCGCCCAGGCGACGGATGTCTACATCTGCCACGGTCGCGGCGACGAGACCTACGAGCCGCACTTCACCTTCCACGGTTTCCAATACGTCGAGCTCACCGCTACCGTCCCGGATATGTGTAACGTATTATGTTACACATTCGCGCCCCTGCCGGATGCGGTTACGGCGTGCGTCGTCCACTCGGCCACGCCGCCCGCGGGACATTTCGAGTGTTCCCATCCGGGCGTGAACCGGCTGTGGTTGAACGGTCTCTGGTCGCAAAAAGACAACTTTCTCAGCGTGCCCACCGACTGCCCCCAGCGCGACGAGCGCCTCGGCTGGATGGGCGACGCCCAGGTCTTCCTCCGCACCGCGACCTGCAACATGGACGTCGCCGCCTTCTTTACGAAGTGGATGACCGATGTCGAGGACGCGCAGACGCCCGACGGTGTCTTCCCCGATGTGGCGCCGCGCCTCCGTGAGGACGTCAACTGGGTCGGTCTGCCCGGGCTCGCCGGCGCCGCCGGCTGGGCCGATGCGGGCGTCATCATTCCCTTCACCCTTTGGCGCGTCTATGGCGATCGCCGCATCCTCGAACGCCACTACGGCGCCATGGTGAAGTGGCTCGACTGGATCGAGCGCCACAATCCCTCCGGCCTGCGCGTCAACGAACTCGGCAACAACTACGGCGACTGGCTCTGCCTGCCAAGCGACACGACTTTCGGCACGCATTCGCCGATGAAGAACCTGCTCGCGACCGCCTACTGGGCCGACGATGCCGCCAAGCTCGCCCGCATCGCCCGCGAGCTCGGCCACGACGCCGACGCGCAGCGCTTCGTCGCGATGTTCGAAAAGATCCGCGCCGCCTTCCAACTGGAGTGGCTGCGCGAAGATGGCCGCCTCGCCGTCGAGACGCAGACCGCCTACCTGCTCGCCCTCGCCTTCGATCTGTTGCCGGAAAATGTCCGCGCCCGCGCCGCGGCGCGGCTCGTGGAAAACATCCGCGCGCTCGACTGGCACCTCAGCACCGGCTTCATCGGCATCAGCCACCTCAATCCGCAGCTTACGCTCGCCGGTCACGCCGACACCGCCTACCGGCTGTTGCTGCAGGACACGTTTCCCTCGTGGCTCTATCCGGTGCAGCACGGCGCCACCACCATCTGGGAACGCTGGAACGGCTGGACCGAAGCCGACGGGTTCTTCAACCCGCACATGAACTCCTTCAACCATTACTCGCTCGGCTCCGTCGGCGAATGGCTGTTCCGGCACGTTGCGGGCATCGAACTCGATCCGGAAAAACCCGGCTTCCAACACTTCGTGCTGCGCCCGTTTCCCGGCCCCGGGCTCGACTTCGCCCGCGCCACCTACCGCTCGCTGCACGGCGAAATCCTGAGCGACTGGCAGTGCACCGGCGGAAAGTTCATCTGGACCGTCTGCGTCCCGCCCAACACCACGGCGCGCGTCTTCATTCCGGGCGATCCCGGCGCCGCCGTCAGCACCGACGGTCTCCCGTTCCTCGGCTGGGAGGATCGCTTCGCCGTGTGCGAAGCCCCCGCCGGCCGCTACACCTTCACCAGCGCGCTCGAAGCCTGATCACCCATGGAACGCGTTATCGCCCACTACCTGATCGAAACCCCGCTGCCGCCCGAACGCGCCGCCGCGGCGCTCGCGGGCGAGCAGTCCTCGGGCACCTTCGTGGCCGTGCCGGGCGAGACCGCGGATCTGAAGGAACGTTTCGCGGCGCGCGTCGAAGCAATCACCCCGCTGGAAACGGTCGCCGTTCCCTCCCTGCCGGGCGCGCGCGGCGGTCCGGGCCCTTATCACCGGGCGAACCTTACGATCTCCTGGCCGGTGGAAAATTTCGGCGCCAGCCTCCCGGTTCTCGTCTCCACCCTGCAAGGCAACCTCTACGAACTCGCCCAGTTTTCCGGCCTGAAGCTGCTCGACTTCGACCTGCCCGCTTCCTTCGCCGCGCGTTTCCGCGGCCCGCAATTCGGCGTCCCCGGCTGCCGCCGGCTCACGGGCGTGGCGGACCGGCCGCTCATCGGCACCATCATCAAGCCCAGCATCGGCCTCACGCCGGACCAGACCGCCGCGCTCGTGCAAACCCTTGTCACCGCGGGCATCGATTTCATCAAGGACGACGAACTCATGGCCGACCCGCCGCATTCGCCGTTCCCCGCACGGGTCGACGCCGTCATGGCCGTCATCAACACCCACGCCGAGCGCACGGGCAAAAAGGTGATGTATGCCTTCAACCTCAGCGACGAGTCCGACGCGATGTTGCGGCATTACGACAAGATCGTGGCCGCCGGCGGCACCTGCGCCATGATCAGCCTCAACAGCGTGGGTCTCTCCGCGGCGAAGAAAATCTGCGACCGCGGAGTGCTCGCCATCCACGGCCATCGCAACGGCTGGGGCATGCTCAACCGCCACCCGCTGCTCGGGATGGACTTTCCCGCCTACCAGAAACTCTGGCGCCTCGCCGGCATCGACCAGCTCCACGTCAACGGCATCGCCAACAAATTCTGGGAGCCCGACGACTCCGTCGTCCGCTCCATCCAATCCTGCCTCGCGCCGGAGCCACTCGGGAAACCCGTGCTGCCCGTGGTCTCTTCCGGCCAGTGGGGCGGCCAGGCTCCGGAGACCTGGCGCCGCACCCGCACGACCGACCTGTTGTATCTGGCGGGCGGCGGCATTCTCGCCCATCCCGACGGCCCGGCCGCCGGCGTGCGTTCACTTAAACTCTGGTGGCAGGCCGCCGTCGAAGGCCTGACCTACGAGACCGCGCTCGCCCGCCACCCGGCGCTGGCCAAGTCCGCTGCGAAGTTCGGTGGTCCTTCATAGGCTTTATATGCCCCTCTCCTCGCTTCAACTCGCCTACTACGCCGATGATTTCACCGGCGCGACCGACGCGCTCGAATGCCTGGTGCTCGCCGGGCTCCGCACCGTTCTTTTCCTCGAACCCCCGACCGCCGAGAAACTCGCGCTCTATCCCGGCCTGCAAGCCTTCGGTGTCGCCGGGCACACGCGCTCGCTCGCCCCGGAGGCGATGGAGGCGGTCCTGCGGCCGGCATTCACCGCGTTGCGCGCGCTCGGTCCGCGCCATGTGCACTACAAGGTCTGCTCGACCTTCGATTCGTCGCCGACCATGGGCAGCATCGGCCTCGCGATCGACGTGGGCGCGGAGATCTTCCACAGCCGCACGGTGCCGCTGCTCGTCGCGGCCCCCGCCCTCGGCCGTTACAGCGTCTTCGGCCAGCTCTACGCGCGCTTCGGCATCGGCAGCGCCGGAGCGATCCACCGGCTCGACCGGCATCCGGCCATCAGCCGCCACCCGGTCACGCCGATGACCGAGGCCGACCTGCGCGTCCATCTCGCGCAACAGACCAACAAGCACCTCGGCCTGCTGAGCGTGCTCGACCTGGAACGGACCCTCGCCGAGTCCGCCGCCACTCTCGAATCCCTCATCACGTCGGGTCACGAAGTGGTGCTCATCGACGGCTTCAGAACATCGCACTTGCTCCGCGCGGGCGCGCTGATCGACAGCCTCGCCGGCCACGGACCGTTGTTCTCTGTCGGCTCGTCGGGCATCGAGATGGCGCTCACGGCGCATTGGGGCGCAGCCGCACCGGTCTCCGACCGGCCCCAGGCGGGCCCGTCTCCGACCGGCCCGGTTCTCGTTGTCTCCGGCAGTTGTTCCCCGGTGACCGCCGGCCAGATCGACTGGGCGCTGGCGAACGGTTTCACGGGCATCAAGCTCGACCCGCAAGGGGACGAAGCCGCCATCCGCGCCCTCATGCTCACCGCGCTGCGCGCCGGCCGGCATGTCGTGGTCTACACCAACCATGGCGAGGCGGTCGCCCCTTTGCCCGCCAGTATGCTCGGGGCCCGGCTCGGCCGGCTCGCCCGCTCCGCGATCACGCAGGCCGGACTGAAGCGTCTCGTGGTGGCCGGCGGCGACACTTCCAGCCATGTCGCCGGCGTGCTGGGCATCGAGTCGCTGGAAATGCTCGCGCCGCTTTCCCCGGGCGCCCCGCTGTGCCGCGCCCACGCCCCCGGTTCCCCGGCCGACGGCCTCGAGATCAATTTCAAGGGCGGCCAGGTCGGCGCGCCCGACTACTTCGGCGCCGCCGCGCGCGGCTGAATCCGCCCCGCCCCTTCGCTCGCCCTCTCACTTTGCCCTTCCTTTCATGTCCCGCCAGACCCTCGCCCTCATCCACACCTCCGCGACACTCATTCCGGTGTTCGCCCAGCTTTGCCGCGCCAAGCTGCCGGCGGTGGACACGTTCAACATCGTCGACGACAGCCTCGTCCGCGCCATCGGCGCCAAGGGCGGCCTGACGCCGGACATCGCGCAACGCGTCGCCGGCTACATCGCTTCCGCCGAGAGCGGCGGCGCCGACTTCGTGCTCGTCACCTGCTCGTCCATCGGACCGGCGGTCGAGGCCGCGGCGCCCGCCTGCCGCGTGCCCGTGCTGCGGGTGGATCAGCCGATGGCCGACCGGGCGGTGCAGATCGGCCGGCGCATCGGGGTGATTGCCACCCTGGCGACCACCCTCGATCCTACCGCCGACCTCGTGCGCCGCCGCGCCGCCCTCGCGGGCACGACGATCGAGATCACGCCGCGCCTTTGCGCCGGAGCCTTTGAGGCCCTGCTGGCGGGAGACAGTGCGCGGCACGACGACATGATTACCGCCGCGCTCCGGGAGCTCTGCACCGAGGTGGATGTCATTCTGCTCGCCCAGGCCTCCATGGCGCGCGCCGTGGAGAATCTGGCCGCGAACGACCGGTGCGTGCCGATCCTCGCCAGCCCGCCGCTCGCCATCGACTATCTCGCAACCCACATGTAGGCGCCCGCATCCGCACCCCCTTCATGCTGCTCGCCCGCAAACTTTGCCTTCTCCTCGCCGGTCCGGCCCTGCTCATCGCGATCGGTGGCGCGTTGGCCGGCCAGTCCGCGCTTTGGCCGCCCGCCGCCATCGTCGCCGCGGTGACGCTGGCGCTCGGCCTCGGCGCGCTGCCGGCGGCGAAAGGTTACCAATACACCGCGTGGATTCTCGCCGCGGTGGTCGCCGCGCTGGTTTACCCCGCGGCGTTCCTGCACTGGGGCGGGTTCGACCTGCGGAGCAAATGGCTCATCCTCGCCGTGGTGCAGCTCGTGATGTTCGGCATGGGCACGCAGATGAGCCTGCGGGATTTCGCCGGCGTGATGCAGGCGCCGCGCGGCGTGCTGGTCGGCATCGTCTGCCATTTTTCGGTGATGCCGCTGGTCGGCTGGACCCTGACGAAGATCTTCCATTTCGAGCCGGAAATCGCCGCCGGCATCATCCTCATCGGCTCATGCTCCAGCGGGCTGGCCTCGAACGTGATGGCCTTCATCGCGAAATCCAACCTCGTCCTCTCGGTGACGGTCACCGCCATCACGACGCTGGTGGCTCCGCTGGCGACGCCGCTGCTGATGAAGCTGCTCGCGGGCACGCTGGTCGAGGTGAAGTTCGTCAACATGATGGCCGAGATCGTGAAGATCGTGATCGTGCCCATCGGCGCCGCGCTGCTGCACGACTGGCTGAAGACTGCGGCGCCCGCCGGCTGGCGCCGCGTCAACCTCGCCACCGTCGTGTGCGGCGTGACGGCCGCGTGGATCTTCTCCCCCTTCTCGCCGGCCCGGAGCTCCGCCGCCACTCCCCTCGCGGCCACGCTCGTGGAACTCCTGGGGTTCCTCTGCGGCGCCGTTGTGGCGGGCAACCTCTATCACCGCCTCACGCGCGTCCTGCCCCGGCTGGACGGTTTCATGCCGCTGCTGTCGATGGCGGGCATCGTCTATTTCACTACCGTCACCACGGCCGCCGGCCGCGACCATCTGCTGCAGGTCGGTGCGCTGCTCTTTCTCGCCGCTGCGCTGCACAACGCCGCCGGCTACACTTTCGGCTACTGGCTGAGCCGCGGCGCGGGCCTGGACAAGAATTCCGCCCGCTCCGTTGCCTTCGAGGTCGGCCTGCAGAACGGCGGCATGGCCTCCGGTCTCGCCGGCGCCATGGGCAAGCTCGCCACTGTCGGCCTCGCCGCCGCCATCTTCAGCCCGTGGATGAACATCACCGGCTCCCTCCTCGCCAATTACTGGCACCGCCGGCCCGCCGGGTCCGTGCCGCCCGACGCGTAGCTCCTCCCGATGAAGCCAGCCCACCGTCTGATCCTTCTGCTCTCGCTCGCCGCCAATCTTGCACTCGGCTACGTCTTCTTGCGCCGCACGGCGGTCGTTGATGGAGCAGTTCCTGCGACCGACTCGCGCACCGAGGCTTCCCGCCCTTCCGCTCCCACCGGCGTCCGTTCGGCGGCCCTGCCGCTGGCCGTCGGCGAAACCCTCTGGTCCCGCCTCGCCGATGCCACCGACGCCGATTACGCCGACCGCCTCAAGGCCGAAGGCCTGCCCCTGCCCATCCTGCGTGCGCTGGTGCGCGCCCGGATTTCGGCCCGCTTCGCCGACCGACTCAAGGCCCTGCTTCCGCCCCCCGGCCGCGACGAATACTGGCGCGGCAACGCCAACCAACCCGACACCGCGCTCTCGCCCAAGGCCCGCGCCGCCCGTCGCCAGATCCAGCGCGAGATCAGCGAGGCGGTGTCCGCCGCACTTGGCGCCGACGCCAACGCCGCCACCCCCTACGAACTCGCGGTCCGCGAGCGCGCCTACGGCAATCTCCCGGCCGACAAGATCGAACAGGTCGAGGCGCTCGTGCGCGACTATTCCGAGTTGCAAACCCAGGTCCGCGACAGCGCCCAAGGCGTCACCCTGCCCGAGGACCGCGCGCTCCTCCGCCTGCTGGAGCAGGAACGCCGCACCGAACTCGCCGCCCTCATGACGCCCGGGGAACTCCTGGAATACGACCTGCGCAACAGCCCCTCCGCCGGAGCGGTGCGCGGCCAGACCCAATTCTTCGAGCCCACCGAGGACGAATATCGCGCCCTCGTGCAGCTCCGCCTCGACTTCGACCGCCAGTTCGGCGCCTCGAATCTCAGCGCGGAGGAGCAGGAGCGCAAACGCGCCGCTGAAATCGTGTTGGCCCAGGAGGTCAAGGGCCTGCTCACCCCCGAGCGCTTCGCCGACTACGAGCTCACGGCCAACACCGATTTCCGCAACACGGTCTACGCGCTCGGTCAGTTCAACTTCGATCTGCCCGTGGCCCGCGAGGTCATGGCCCTCCGCCGCGACGTCACCGCCCGCGCCGCCGCCATCGAGACCAACCCGGTCTACAGCGCCGAACAGCGCGCCGCCGAACTAGCCGCCCTCCACCGCGAGGCCTCTAGCAAGCTCACCTCCCAACTCGGACCCAAGGCCTACGCGGCCTTCGAGCGTGAAAGCGCCGGCAACTGGCTGCGCAAACTGCAGCCCCGCGTCCCACAGCAAACCACCGGCCGGCCATGAAAATCATCCCCCTGCTGATCATCCTCTCCCTCGCGGGCAACCTCTTGCTGGGCGTGATGCTCTGGCGCCAGGGGCCATCCGCGTCCCGGGCCGATGCGACCACCGTGTCCCGGATGAAATCGCCCCTGCCGTCGACCACTACGACCGCCAATCCTGCCGCGATTTCCTCGTCCCAGCGCGTCCCCCTGTGGACCGGCCTCAAGTCCAACTCCATCGGCGACGCCATCAGCCGCCTGCGCGCCGCCGGTTGCCCGCCGCGAGAGATCGCCGCTGCCGCCGCCGCCATGATCGATAACCTGAGACGGGAAAAACTCGCGGCGCTGGGCTACGTCAACGAGACCCTGCCCTACTGGAAGCAGTTCCAACGGTTTGCCACCCCCCACCCTCCCGACGAGCTAAACGCTCTCGGAATGGAAACCGAGCGCTTGAGGCGCATCCACCTGCTCAGCCCGGAACTCTACGCCGCGAACGAGGAGTTCGTCGCCCGCGACCGTCACCGCTTCGGCAACCTCGACCCCGAAAAGCTCCGCCGCCTCGCAATCATCGAATCGGAGACCGCCGAGCGCACTGTATCCGCGTGGCAGTCCGGCTCGGCCAATCCCGGCGAATCGCGTTACCCGGAGAGCAAACCGAACGCCCACGAAGAAATCGAGCGCCAGAGAAACGCCGCGATCATGGCCACGCTCACCGCCGACGAGTATGCCCAATACGATCTGCGCAACAGTCGCACCGCGAATATCCTGCGCTCCCGGCTCGAGACCTTCCGCCCCACCGAGGAGGAATACAAAGCGCTCTTCGCCATCGAAAAAACCAGCCAAGCCCGGCGCGAGACCGACCCCCTCACCGCCGAACAACGGCAGGCCATGCGCACCCAATACGAGGCCGACGTGCTCGCCGCCCTCGGGCCGGAGCGCGCCGCGGATCTCGATGCCCTGCAAAAGGCCGGAGGCGACAAGCTGCCGCGCCTGATGGCCCGGCTCGACCTGCCCCTCGCCACCATCAGCACCCTCAACGCCGTGCGCGACGACATCGGCACGCGGGCAAAAGACATCTACACCGATCCCGCGCTCTCTCCCGCCCAGCGCGACGCCCAACTCGCGCAACTTGCCAGTGAGGCCGACGAGAAACTCACCGGCACCCTGGGCAAACGCGGCTACGAAGCCTACGCCGACCTGAAGGGCGACTGGATCCGTGCCCTCAAACCCAGGAAAAAATAGAATCATGCGCTGCGCTCGTTTCATCTTTCTTTCCGTCCTGCTGGCCGCCGCGCCCCTGTGGGTGGCCGCCGCCACCTGGCCGAGCCCGGCGACGGGCCGGAATCTTGAACTCGTGCTGCTGGAGCCGACTGGCGCGCGGACCACCGCCACCAGCGCGGTGCCGGCGGTCTTCTACCTTGAAAACCTCGCCGCCCCGCGCGTCGGCACCGAGGGCGACGAGACGATCATCCGCGATCTGCGCGCCGCGGGCCACCTCGTCGTTGTGCTCGACTACGGGCACGATCCGCAGGCCGTTTTGCCCGGACTCATCCGGGATTTCGTCGCGCTGCGTCATGAACTCCAGCATCACATGCTGCTGGTGGAGCGGAATCTCGATCCCGCCCATATCTTCATCGTGCCCGCCGGCTGCCGGCTGGCGCGCGATGTGGTGTTCTACCGCGACCCGCAGCGCACCCTGGCGATGGACATCATCTACCCGTCGCATCCCGCGCAACCGGCCGGCGCGGTGCTGGAGTTTTCCTGCGACAACGCCAACCGCATGGGCAACTTCTCCCTCGATTTCTGCACCGACACGCTCCTGCCCGCCGCCGCCATCGCGGGGCACGCCGCGGCGATGGCCGATCATCCGGTGCCCGCACCCTACAAGGGCCTCGACGCGATGCCGGACTGCGCCCGCAAGATCAAGGCGGCCGTCCGCACCCTCCGCGCCGAGGGCGCCGCGCTCGGGCTCAACGGCCGCATCGTCGCCGCCGGTTTCTCGCGCGGCAGCGGCATGGCGCTCATGCTCGTGACGACCGCCGGCCGGCTGGAATTCGACGGCTTCGGCGAACATCCCGACGCCGACAGCCGCGTGCAGGGCGCCGTGGTCATGTCCGGGCGCTTCACTTACCTCGACCTGCTCGCCGACGACAAGGCCATCCGGCACTACAATCAGGTCTGGGGCACCCGCGCCGAACATCCCGAACTCTGGCGCAATCACGGCGCGCTGGACTATCTGACCCAGCCGCTCGCTTTTCCGCTGTTCCTGACGATCAACATCAGCGAAGGGCCCGACGCGCTGCACCAGATGGAAGTGCTCCGCCGCCGGCTCACGGAACTCGGCAGCGCTTTCACCTACGAACCCGAGATGGAACCGCGCGGCCACCACATGCCGCTCGCACCCGCCGTGCTCGATCCGCTTTACCGCTACCTGCAGGGCCAGCTGCAGGTAGCTTCAACCCAACCCCCAGCGTCACAACCTGCGCCATGATCCGTTCCCTTCTGTTCCTGGCCGGCGTTTCCCTGCTCGGCGCAGCGGAAACCCCGGCCCCCGCACCAGCCTCCGGTGTCCCGCCGGCCCCCGCACCCGCCAGCCCGGCGGAGCAGGTTCTTCGCCCCCCCGAGCCCGGCCGCTTCAAGGCGCTTTTTCAACCCTTCCGCACCGACACCGCCGCGCTCTCGCCCGACGGCAAATACCTCGCCTACTCCGTGCGCGACGGCGACACCGTCTCCGTCGTCGTCGTCGAGATCGACCATCCCGAGAAAATGAAAACCCGGGTGCAGGTGGTGGACGACAACGCAGCGACGCCGATGCTCGCCGTCAATCAGCGGGAGAAAACCCCCGGCCGGATCAACTGGATGCGCTGGGTCACTCCCACCCGGTTGGTCGTCGGGACCAACCACGCTTTTTCCCGCACCACCGGACCCGACGCCGTCTGGCAGAGCTGGCAGGGGGCGATCGTGGGTTTCGACGCCGATGGCGCCAACGCCAAGCTCCTCGCCAGCCCGGATGATCTGGTGGAATTCGTCACCGACAACGCCATCGCCAAATCATTCGCCGTTAGCCGCGGCGACACCGCCGGATTCACCGCCCGGGCGTGGAGCGCCGATCAACCCGTGCCCACTACGGGCCAGGCTCCGGAAACCCCGGCGCCAGACTCCGGCGAGCCAACCCCCAACCTGCTTTCCGCCGACGGTGGCGTCGGCGCCCCGACGGAAAATCCGGGATCGAGTCTGCCGCGCTCCTTGCGGATCTTCGATCTCGATCCCCGGCAGCCTGACGCCGTGACGCTGATCGCCACCGGCGTCCCGCGCGACACCGGCTCGCACTCGCTCGGTTTCATCTCGCTCAACGTCCGGACGGGAAAACTGACGGATCTCGCATACGACGTCTCGCTCAACACCCGCGACGTCCTGCTCGACCGGCAGGGCCACCTCCGGCTCACGCTGCCCAACACCCTGCTCTCCTCCTTCCCGTTCCACTACGAGTATCTCGGGCCGCGCGGCCGGAACCGTCCGCGGCCGCTCGACGCAGCCGCGGGCTTCCCCGGCTTCACGGTCTCGCCCGAGAACTACTTCGGCGAGCGCGCCATCCCGCTCGGCTTCGATGAAAACCCCGACGTGCTGTATTACGCCTCCAATGTCGGCCGCGACACCTACGGCGTCTACAGCCTCGATCTCGCCACCGGAAAACGCGGCCGGGTGACGATGGAAAACCCGACCTACGACCTCATCGGCCCGCCCACGTCCAGTTTTCCCAGCCAGGATGCCCTCGTGTTCGACCGCTTCCAACACCAGCTCATCGGCGTGCGTTATGAGAACGCCCTGCGCACCACCGCCTGGACCCGGCCCGAGTGGCAGGCCCTGCAGACCGAGTTTGAAAAGAAATTCCCCGGCCGCAGCGTCGCGCTCACCGACTGGGACGAGGCGGGCCGGCGCTTCGTCGTGACCACCGAGGGTCCGGCCGATCCGGGCGCGGTCTATGTCTACGACCGGGACCAGCACAAGCTCATGGAGTTTGTCCGCCGTGCGCCCTGGGTCGACGCCAACCATGTCCACCTCACCCTGCCGTTTTCCTACGCGACCAAGGACGGCGCCCGCATCTCCGGTCTGGTCACCGTGCCGCAGCAGCCGCGGCTCAAGCCCATCCCCATGGTCGTCCTCTGTCCCGACTTTCCCTGGCAGCGCGTGCACTCGGATTTCCAGGCGGATGTGCAGGCACTCGCCGATATGGGCTTCGTCGTCGTGCAGCTCAACGGCCGCGGTGCCTGGGGCCTCGGCCTCAAGCAGCGCCAGTCCCTCACGACCGGCTATGACCTCGTCCAGGTCGAGGACATCGTCAACACCATCACCAACCTCGAAAAGCTCTTCAACGTGAACCTCCGCCGCGTCGCCCTCCTCGGGCGCGGCCACGGCGGCTTCATCGCCTTGCGCACGCTGCAGACCTACCCGGACAAATTCCGCTGCGCCATCGCGCTCGACGCCCCGGTCAACCTTGCCGACTGGCTGGAGGAGCAGAAGTGGAGCGACGACGACGTCCTGCCGCATCTCACCCGCGCCTGGCTCGGCGACGCCGCCCGGCTCAAGGCCGCGCCGCTGGCCAGCCACCCCGAGACCCTCACCAAACCCGTGTTGATGCTCAACTACCCCGGCCTCGACGGCGCGCCGCGCCGCGGTGCCTACATCGCCGCCCGCAATTTCGCCGGCAAGGTGCGGAGCCACGGCACGACGGTCGAGTTCGACGATCTGCACACCGACTACATGCACGGCCTGCCCGCCGCCCGCGCCGAGGTCTTCGACCGCATCGAGGAATTTCTCAACGTCCACGTCTACGACTACAACGTGAAGCTGCGCGAAATGCAGATTCTCAAGGAATCCACCCCGCCGCCGGCAAAACCATAAGGCACTCCATGCACGTCGACAGTCGTATTTCTGACTCAACCCGTAGCCACGAGCGTGAGCGAGTGGTTGCCCGTCCACCCGCTCACGCTCGTGGCTACGCTTCATTCCAACCCGCGCCTACGCCGCCCCATCACCCATGAAAAAACCCGGACTCGGCGTTCTCGGACTCGGCGAAGGCCGCAGCATCATCTCCGCCGGCGTGCACAGCCCTCTCTGGGAAGTCGTCGCGCTGTGCGACCTCAACGAAACGCTCGGCCGCGAGCGCTGCGCGGAGTTCGGTCTGCCCGCCGCGCTTTTCACGACCTCCCTCGACGCCCTGCTGGCCAACCCGGCGGTCGATGTCGTCGGCATCTACACGCCCGACCATCTGCACGCCGAGCATGTCATCCGCGCGCTCCGCGCCGGCAAGCACGTCATCTGCACCAAGCCGTTTCTCGATCAGCTCGGCCGCGCCCGCGACGTGCTCGATGCCGTGCGCACCAGCGGCCGGCGCGTGATGGTGGGACAGAGCTCGCGCTTCTTCGCGCCGTTCGCCCGGCAGCGGGAGCATTTCGCATCCGGCGCCTTCGGCGAACTCAACAGCGTCGAGGCCTACTACAACGCCGACCACCGCTGGTTTCTCGCCAAGGGCTGGGCAAAGACGGACTCGTTCAAGTGGCTCTACGGCGGGCTCAGCCACCCGGTGGACTTCATCCGCTGGTATCTGCCCGACATCGAGGAAGTCATGGGCTACTCCCGCCTGAGCGAGAACGGCCGGGCCGGCGGCCTCGTCCACCCCGACACGTTCCACTTCATCTACAAGGCAAAGTCCGGCCGGATCGCGCGCGTCAGCGGCACCTATTCCGCCCCGGTGACGCCCAATTCCCGCGACAGCAACATGAGCTGTATCCTGCGCGGTTCGCTCGGCGCCGGGCAGGCCGATTACTACGACCTGCGCTACGCTTGGAAAACCGACACGCAATCCGTCGTCGAAACCTTCGAGGATCAGGATGCCCACTTCTTCCGTTTCGGCGGCCACTCGCACCACGCCGGCGAATACCAGAACTACATCGAATATTTCGCCCGCTGCCTGGAGCGAAACGAGACGCCGACGCCCGACGTGACCGAGGGCATCGTGACGGTCGCGCTCATGCAGGCGATGGAGGAATCCTGCCAGACCGGCCGCCCGGTCAAGGTGCGCGACGTGCTGGCGCGCTTCGGGCTGGAGGAATTACTGACGGCATGAACCACATGAGCATATGCATCGTAGGGGCGCAGTCTTGCTGCGCCCTTCCATGTGCGCACGTCCTTGGGCGCAGCAAGACTGCGCCGCTACGCTACTGGAGCCGCGGCGCCCTAGCCGCGATCATGTTGGCCTGCGCCGGACCGGTCACCAGCCTCGCCGACGAACGACCCGCGCTCATCCCCTTTCCGCCCGGCGAAGGCCGCGCCGTCGAACCGGCCGTGATGCAGCGCATCCACGACGCGGTGCAGACGCCGTGCAAATACGGCGTCGTGCTCCGGGGCGAACCGGGCGAGATGCTCGACTGCCCGAACGTTTTCCGACACGGCGGCCACTGGTATATGATGTTCGTCTCGATCCGCGACAAGGTCGGCTACCAGACCAATCTGGCACGCAGCGACGATCTGCTGCACTGGGAGAGGCTCGGCCCCATCCTGACGATCCCGCACACCGGCTGGGACCAGTGGCAGGCCGACGGCGGGGTTTCCCTTTATGATTACCGCTGGGACGGCTCGCACGGTCTCGGCACGCACGACGGCAAATACTGGCTCTCTTACATCGGCGGCGCCTTGCAGGGCTACGAGACCGACCCGCTCGGCATCGGCCTGGCGTGGACCAAGGATCCGACCGCCGCCGGCGAATGGACGCGCCTCCCCGAAAATCCCGTGCTGGCCACCACGCAGGCCGACGTGCGTCCGTTCGAGAGCGTCACGCTCTACAAGAGCGCCATCATCCGCGACGAGGCGCAGACGCTCGGCTGGCCGTTTGTGATGTTCTACAACGGCAAAACCAAAAAAGGAAACCACGAGGCCATCGGCCTGGCGGTGTCGCGCGACCTGGTGAACTGGACGCGCTACGGCGCCGGGCCGGTCTTGGACAACGCACCCGGCAAGGCCGCGATCAGCGGCGATCCGCAGCTCGTGCAGATCGGCGACGTGTGGGTGATGTTCTATTTTGGCTTCCGCTGGAAGGCCGGCACGACGGCGTTCGACACCTTCGCCTGTTCCTACGACCTCGTGCACTGGACCCCGTGGGACGGCGCCCCCCTCGTGCAGCCCGGCGAACCCTTCGACAAGACCTTCGCGCACAAACCGTGGGTGCTGAAACACGACGGCGTCGTCTATCACTTCTATTGCGCCGTCGGCACGGCAGGACGCGTGATCGCCCTGGCGACGTCGCGGGAGCTGCAGCCGGACAAATGAGCGCAGCATGAGCCCACTGCGCCAATGTAGGGCCGGCGCTTGTCGCCGGGCCGGTCCGCCGACAAGCGGCGACCCTACACTATGCCCCACTCCACCCGCCAATGTGGGAGGGGCTTTATGCCCCGACTGCTTCAGCCCACGAGCGTCGGTCGTCGCGGCGTAAAGCCGCTCCCACATTCGAACCCCTGCTGTCGCAACCTCCCCTCTCACTTTCTCCTCTCCCTCTCACTTTCACTCTCGCCTTCCCCACCCACTGCCCGTGTCCCGCACCTCCTACACCACCCGCTTCAGCTATGCCGCCAGCGATGTCGCCGGGCAGCTGGTCTTCTGCTTCATTTCGTTTTACCTGCTTTATTTCTACACCGATGTCTACGGTCTCTCGGCGGGCACGGCCGGCACCATTCTGTTGGTGGCGCGGTTGGTCGACGCGGTCGACGCCCCGGTGTGGGGCGTCATCTTCGAGAAGACCAACAGCCGCTGGGGCAAGAGCCGGCCCTGGTTCCTGTGGCTGTGCGTGCCGTTCGCGCTCTTCGGCGTGCTGACGTTTCTCACGCCCGATCTCGGGCACAGCGCGAAGATCGCCTACGCGGCCGGCACCTATATCATTTGCAGCATCCTCTACACCGGCATCAACACGCCGGTAACCTCGATCCTCTCGGCGCTGACCCCGGATCCGCACGAGCGCGTGACGCTCACCTGCTGGCGCATGTATGGCTCGAAGCTCGGCGTGCTGATCGTGAACCTGACCGCGTTCAAGATGGTCGCGTGGCTCGGCGACGGCGATGACCGGCGGGGCTTCATGCTCGCGATGCCCATTTATGCGACGGGCACGATCCTGCTCTTCCTGCTCGCGTTCCGGAATCTGCGGGAAGTGGTCAAGGTGGACAGCAAACCGCAGTCCGTGCTCGGCAGTTTCGGCGCGATCAAGGGCAACTGGCCTTGGATCATTATTTTCACGAGCAGCCTGTGTTTCTGGATCGCGTTCATCGCGCGGGTTTCGACGGTGCCCTATTTTTTCGAATACACCCTGCACCGCAAGGACCTGATCCCGGTGGCCAACAGTCTCGACTTCATCTCGCTCGGCACCGTGTTCTTCCTCCCGTGGTTCTGCCGGTGGACCTCGAAGCGCAATGTCTGGGCCCTCGGCCTGCTGGGTCTGGTCGTGGGCCAGCTCATCGTCTGGCTCGGTGTGACGCAGGGCCACTCGGTCGCGATCGTCATGGCCGGTTGGACGGTGGGTTTCCTCGCGAGCGGCGTGGCCATGGCGATGCCGTTCTCGGTGCTGTCCGACAGCGTCGATTACGGCGAATGGAAGACCGGCATCCGCGCCGCCGGTTTGCTGACCGCGGTCGGCGCGGCCTTCTGCCTCAAGGCCGGCGCCGGACTGGGCGGGGCGCTGCCGGGCTGGATCATGGAGCTCAGCGGCTACCGGCCCAACGTCGAGCAGACGGCCGGCGCCTTGCGCGGCATCGAGCTCGGCATCATCTGGGTGCCCGTGGTGTTCTTCGTCCTCGCGATCATACCCGTGCTCTTCTACAAGAAATACGAGCTGCTCGAACCACGGATTCACGCCGAACTGGATGCCCGCAGAATGAAATCGTGAAATTAACCGCGCCTTTCCGATGCCTGTTTTCCTGATCCCTCCCTGGAGCCGCGGCGCTCTCGCCGCCGTCCTGTTTGCTTGCGCGACAGGCCCGGCGCGCCTCCACGCCGCCGCCCGCGCCGACGATCTGGCCCAGATCTTCCGCACCCCGCCGGCCTCGGCCCGGCCGTGGGTTTTCTGGTATTGGATCGAGGGCGCCGTCTCGCGTGCCGGCATCACGGCCGATCTCGTGGCGATGCAACAGGCCGGGCTGGGCGGCGCCTACCTGATGACGATCAAGGGGCCGGCCGAGCCTCCGCTCTACACCCCCGCCGTCCGGCAACTCACGCCCGAGTGGTGGGCCCTCGTGAAATTCGCCACCAACGAGGCCGACCGGCTCGGACTCAAGCTCGGCCTCTCCGTCAGCGACGGCTTCGCCACCGCCGGCGGCCCGTGGATCACGCCCGAGCTCAGCATGCAAAAGGTCGTGTGGAGCGAGACCATCGTGGAAGGCGGCCGGCCCTTCACCGGCCCGCTGCCGCAGCCGCCGACGAAGGAAAATTATTACCGCGACATCGCCGTCCTCGCCTTTCCGACCCCGGAAGGCTCCGGCCCCGTGCCGGTGCCGAAGATCACGACGAGTCTTGCGGGTTTCGACGCGCAGTTCCTCGCCGCGAGTGACGGGGTGAAGCAGTTGCGGACCGACGCGCCCTGCTGGATCCAGTATGAATACGCGACGCCCTTCACCCTCCGCTCGCTGGTCATCCGCCAATGGGACAAAAATTTCGGCGGCGTCTACCACGCCACGCGCCTGAATCTGGAAGCCAGCGACGACGGGAAACACTTCCGCCCGCTCGGCCGGCTCGAACCGCCGCGCCACGGCTGGCAGGACTGGGATGCCGATTACACCTTCAGCCTCGCGCCGGTCACCGCCCGCTTCTTTCGCTTCGTCCACGACCCGGCCGGCGCGGAACCGGGCGCGGAGGATCTGGACAGCGCGAAATGGAAACCGCGGCTTGTGCTGCGCGGTCTTGAGCTTTCGTCGACCCCTCGCATCCCCGGCTTCGAGGGAAAATCCGGCGCCGTCTGGCGGCGCAGCGCCCCCGCCACACCGGACCAACTGCCGGACGCGCTCTGTGTCCCGCGCAACCGGATCATCGACCTCACCGCGAAGCTCGGCGCCGACGGCCGGCTCGACTGGACGCCCCCGCCTTCGCCTGCCGGCTCCGGCGCGGCAAGTCCGCCCGGCAACTGGACGATTCTGCGTCTGGGTCATACCTCGACCGGACATCGCAATGAAACCGGCGGCGACGGCAAAGGTCTCGAGTGCGACAAATTCAATCCCGCCGCGGTGCGGCTGCAGTTCGACCGCTGGTTTGGCGAAGCCGTCCGTCAGCTCGGACCGGAACTCGCGGGCCGCGTGCTCAAGGTGTTCCATGTCGATAGCTGGGAGACGGGCAGCCAGAATTGGACGCCGGACTTCCGGGCGGAATTCCAGCGCCGTCGCGGCTACGATCCCGCGCCCTTCCTCCCCGCATTTGCCGGCGTCCCCGTTGGCAGCGCCGCCGACACCGAGCGTTTCCTCGCCGACGTCCGGCAGACGATCAGCGACCTGACCACTGAAAACTTCTTCGGCACGCTCGCGGAACTGGCCCACGCGCACGGTTGCGAGTTCAGCGCCGAATCCACCGCGCCCACCATGATGAGCGACGGGATGCGGCACTTCGGCACGGTTGATGTGCCCATGGGCGAATTCTGGTTGCGCAGTCCCACACATGACAAACCGAACGATATCCAGGACGCCGTCTCGGGCGCGCATGTCTACGGGAAGAGCATCGTGCAGGCCGAGGCGTTCACCGAACTGCGCCTGCAGTGGGACGAACACCCCGGCATGTTGAAGGCGCTCGCCGATCACGAGTTTGCCCTCGGCGTGAACCGGTTCGTGTTTCATGTCTTCGCGCACAACCCGTGGACCGACCGCCGGCCGGGCCTGACGCTCAGCGGCCTCGGGCTGTATTTCCAACGCGACCAGACGTGGTGGCCCGACGCCGACGCCTGGGTTGACTATGTGAGTCGCTGCTCGGCGCTCTTGCAGACCGGCCGGCCCGTCGCCGACGTCGCCTATTTCACCGGGGAGGATTTGCCTGCCCGCGCCATTTTGCCGGCACGCCGCACGCCCGCCCTGCCAGCCGGTTATGCCGCCGACTCTATCAACCGCGATGCGCTGCTCCGGCTCGCCGCCGTGAAGGACGGCCGCCTCGTCCTGCCCGGCGGCGCCAGTTACGCGACCCTCGTCGTGCCCGCCGGCCCCCACACGCCGGCGCTGGAAAATAAATTGCGCGAGCTGCAAACCGCGGGAGTGATCCTGGCCGGCAACGACCTGGCGGCGCTGCTCACGACGCGGGGCGTCGCGCCCGACTTCCTCACCACGGCGGTCGGCATCGAGTGGACGCATCGCGCCTCGGGCGACGCCGATCTCTACTTTGTCTCCAACCAACAGGCGGAGGCCCGAACGGTCGATGTCTCCGTGCGCAGTGTCGGGCGCAAACCGGAGATCTGGCAACCGGTCACCGGCGAGATACAGGCCTCGCCCGGCGTGCGCGAGGAAAACGGCCGCACGGTCGTGCCGCTCCCGCTCGATCCACACGGCGCGGTGTTTGTCGTGCTGCGCCAGTCTTCGCCTGGCGCCACTTCGCGCACCAGCTCGCGCGTGTGTGTT
>Ga0066487_100168_pt1 | contig 21538 bp, 17 predicted proteins | sample LakWasM129_HOW14_2_FD_59588 | JGI IMG/M metagenome (GOLD analysis project Ga0066487, IMG submission 59588) | Freshwater sediment methanotrophic microbial communities from Lake Washington under simulated oxygen tension - Sediment Metagenome 129_HOW14 | ecosystem: Environmental > Aquatic >... | reverse complement strand
TCCCGGCTTGCGGCCGGCAGGCAGCTTCAGTTTCTCCACCGACGCCATTCCCGTCGTTCATACCCGGCCAGCGCCGGCGTCAAGCAGCCGCGCCGCCGCCACCGCACCGTCGGTGCGCACGTCTTCCGCGCCGGCTTCGGCTGCTGCCGCCGCGCCGCCGACGACAGCCGCTGGCCGCCGGCACATTGTCCAACCAGGAGACACGCTCTTCAAGATCGCGCTGAAGTATTACAGCAACCGCGCCAAGTGGCGCGACATTTACGCCGCCAATCGCGACGTCATGAAGAACGAGTCCGACCTCAAGGTTGGCACCGCGCTGAAGATTCCCTGATTGGTCAGGACAGGTCTGTGATTGTTTGTGTAGGAGCGGGTTTACCCCGCGATACGAATGCGACAGCATGTCGAATCGCGGCATAAAGCCGTTCCTACTGTTTCCGATTCCCGGCCAGCGCCTGCTCGAGGTCCGCGATCAGGTCGCCGGCGTCCTCCAGGCCCACCGACAATCGCAACATGTCCGCCGGAGCGGGACTGCCGGCGCCTTCCACACTCGCGCGGTGTTCGATGAGGCTTTCGACGCCGCCAAGCGAGGTGGCGCGCTTCCAGAGCTGCACCTGGGCGGCCACCGCGATGGCCGCAGCTTCGCCTCCCTTAACCCGGAGGGAGAGCATCCCACCGAAACTTCCGCTCATCTGTTCCGCGGCCAGCGCGTGCCCCGGCGCTCCGGGCAGACCGGGATAAAGCACCGCCATGATCCGGGGATGGCCGGCGAAATGGGCCGCGATCCTCTCGGCGCTGCGGCAGGCCGCGGGCACCCGCACAAAGAGCGTGCGCATGCCGCGCAGCAACAGCCAGGCTTCAAACGATCCCGCCACGGCGCCCATGTCGTGGCGCACCGCCTTGATTTGCTGCCAGAAATCGTCGTCTCGCGCCGTCACCAGCGCGCCGGCGAGCACGTCGGAGTGGCCGTTGAGGTATTTGGTGGCGGCGTGCATCACGAGGTCGGCGCCAAGGAGTAGCGCCTGGCTCAGGACCGGTGTCGCCACCGTCGAGTCCACGGCAAGCCGGGCGCCCGCGGCGTGCGCGATTTTCGCGGTCGCGGCGATGTCGGTGATCACCCACGTGGGGTTGGCCGGCGTCTCGATCCAGACGAGCTTGGTTTTTCCCGGCTGCATCGCCTGGGCGAAGGCGGCGGGATCGGTGGCATCGACCAGGTCGACCCGGAGACCCCAGCCTGTGGCGAAGCCCTGCAGCCACTTGCGCAGGCCCCAATACATCACCTTGGGCGCCACGACGTGATCGCCCGGCCGGAGCGACATGAACACCGCGGTGGCGGCCGCCATGCCGGAGCTGAAGAGCATCGCGCCGGCGCCGTGTTCGAGATGGTTGAGCAGCGCCTCGGCCTGATCAAACGCCGGGTTGTCGGCGCGGATGTAGCCGCGACCAGAACGGTATTGGTTGTCCTCGTCGCGCAGATAGGTCGTCGCGGTGTGTAGTGGCGGCGAGATGGCGCGCGTCTTTTCATCCACCCACCCGAGGGCTTGGGCGGCGGCGCTGGCGGGTTTCACGTTTTTGGGATCCACGCCCGGATCGGAACAGAATCTTTGCGGCGGCACAATGCTCGGATCTTGAAACCGGCGCCGTGCGGCATGAACTTGTCCCCATGCCCGGCACCTCCCGTCGCACTTCCGTTTTCACCGAGTCGCTCATCCGGGAGATGACCCGCGTCGCCTTGCGGCACGGCGCCGTCAACCTGTCCCAGGGCTTTCCGGATTTCAACCCGCCGCAAGTGATCCTCGACGCGGCCAAGGCCGAGATGGACGGTGACCACCACCAGTATGCCATCACGTGGGGCGCGCCGCCGTTGCGCGAGGCGCTCGCGGCCAAGCTCACACGCTGCACCGGCTTGCCGTGCGATCCCAACACCAACCTCATTGTTACCTGTGGCGCGACCGAGGCGATGATGGTGGCGATCATGACGGTCACCGATGTCGGCGACAAAATCGGCCTCTTCTCGCCGTTTTATGAGAACTACAGCGCCGATGCGATCCTCTCGGGCGTGACGCCGGTGTTCGCCACGCTCCGACCGCCGGACTACAGTTTCGACCTCGCCGAGTTGAGGAAAGTCTTCGCGAGCGGCATCAAGGCTTTCGTGCTCTGCAATCCGTCGAATCCAGCGGGCAAGGTCTTCACTCGTGCCGAACTCGAGCAGATCGCCGCGCTCGCGCAGGAATTCGACGTCTGGATCATCACTGACGAGGTCTACGAGCACATCGTCTTTGCCCCGCACACGCACACCTACCTGTCAGCGCTGCCCGGGATGGCGGAGCGCACCATCATGTGCAGTTCGCTTTCAAAGACCTTCGCGATCACGGGCTGGCGGCTCGGCTACGTGTTCGCCTCGCCCGGCTTGGTGGCGCAGGGTCGCAAGGTCCACGACTTCCTGACGGTCGGCGCGGCGGCCCCGCTGCAACACGCCATCGTCGCCGGGCTGAATCTGCCGTCCAGCTACTACGCCGGACTGGCACAGGAATATGCCGCGCGCCGCGCTATTTTGCTCGGTTACTTGGACAAGACCGGATTGCGCTACACGCAACCGCAGGGCGCCTACTTCGTGATGCTCGACATCTCGCCCTTCGGCTACGCGAGCGACATCGAGTTCGCCCACTGGATGACGAAAGAAATCGGCGTCGCGCCGGTGCCCGGCTCGGTGTTCTTCCACGAGCCCGAGCACCGCTACGTCCGGCTCAACTTCGCGAAGAAGGACGCCACGCTGCACGCCGCCGGCGAGCGGCTGCTGAAGTTGAAGCGCGGGTAACGCGGCTCACAGCGCCCCGATCGCTTCGTCGAGGACAGCGAGAAGGAAGTCGGCGTCAGCCTGGGTGATGTTCATCGGCGGGGCGAAGCGGATGGTCTGGCCCCAGAGGCCGCCCTTGCCGAGCAGCAGGCCGAGTTCGCGGGCGTTCTCGACTACCTGGGCGCAGGCTTCCTTGGCCGGCTCCTTGGTCGTGCGGTCCTTCACGAACTCGATGCCGAGCATCAGGCCCTTGCCGCGCACGTCGCCGATCACCGGGTATTTCGCCTTCAGTTTCTCGAGTCCGGCGACGATGTAGCGGCCGAGTTTGAGCGAGTTGGCCTGAAGGTTTTCCTTCTCGATGACTTCGAGCACAGCCTTGCCGATGGCGCTGGCCACCGGATTGCCGCCGAAGGTGTTGAAATGGGTTTTCTGCGCGAGCATGGCGGCGATCTTCGGCGTGGTGACGACGGCGGCGAGCGGCGCGCCGTTGCCGATGCCCTTGGCCATCGTGACGATGTCGGGGATGACGCCCTGAGTCTCGAAGCCCCAGAAATGCGTGCCGGTGCGGCCGAAGCCGGTCTGCACTTCGTCGGCGATGCACACGCCGCCGGCGGCGCGCACGTGCGCGTAGGCGTGCTGGAGGTAGCCGTCGGGGAACACCACGAAGCCGCCGACACCTTGGATGGACTCGGCGATGAAGCCGGCGACCTTGCCCGGCGTGGTGTAGTCGATGACCTGCTTGACGTCGTCGGCGTATTTCCGGCCGGCGTCGGGGTCACCATAGCCCCAGGTGCCGCGGTAGGGATACGGTGATAGGGCGTGATGGACGCCGAAGCTGTGCGGCACGTTGAATTTCCAGGCACTGTTGGCGGTGACGCCCATGCCGGAGGCGTTGCCGCCGTGATAGGCGTTGCGCAGCGCGATGATGTCGTAGTTGCCCGTGTAGAGCCGGGCCATGAGCAACGCGAGGTCGTTGGCCTCGGAGCCGGAGTTGACGAAGTAGCAGCACTTGAGCTCGCCGGGTAGTTTCGAGGCGAGCTTCTCGGCATACTGCGCGATGTTCGGATGTAGATAAAGAGTGGTCGCGTGCTGGAGGATTTCGTTCTGCTTGTTGGCCGCGGCGACGACGTGCGGGTGGCAATGGCCGACGCTGACGGTCACGATGCCGCCGAGGCCGTCGAGGTAGCGCTTGCCCGTGTGGTCCCACACGAACTGCATCTTCCCCTCGACGATCATGATCGGCTGCTTGTAGTAGAGCAAAATGCCGGGGTTCAGGTATTGTTTGCGCAGCGCAAGCACCTGCTCGGCGGAAGGGCCGGAGTAGGGCGCGGGCTGGTGGCTGCAGGGCGGGAGGGGGATGGTTTTCATAGTAAAGTGATGAGTGATGAGAGAGGAGGGGATAAGGAGATTCGGGAGCTGGTCACTCGTCACTCATCACTGCGCCGTCAGGCGCTAGGGGCAAGTTTGCGGAGCACGAGGTAGACGACGAAGCCGATGCCGAAGCCGACGAACCAGGCGTAATTGTAGAGCCCGAGCAGGAACGGCGGGAGGCCGGTGCCCTCGATCATGTGCACCTGGACGAGGAAGCCGGGCAACGAGGGCAGCACGGCTAGGACCAGGGCGATCAGCGCGACGGTGCTGTAGCCGTTGGTGTAGGCATACTCGCCGTGAGGATTGTAGAGACCGAGGACGTTGAGCCAGCGGCGACGGACGACGAAATAGTCGGCGATCATGATGCCGCCGATGGGGCCGAGGAGGGCGCTGTAGGCAATGAGCCAGATGAAAATGTAGCCGGTCGGGTCGGCGACGAGTTTCCAGGGCATCATAACGATGCCGACCAGGCCGGTGATGAGCCCGCCGATGCGGAATGAAATCTTCTTTGGCGCCAGATGGGCGAAGTCGTTGGCCGGGCTCACCACGTTGGCGGCGATGTTGGTGGCGAGCGTGGCGATGCAAAGCGAAACCATGGCGACGATCAGCACGACCGGATCCTTGAAGCGCGTGAGCACGTCGACCGGATCCCAGATGGTCTGGCCGTAGATGATGGTGGTGGCCGAGGTGACGGCGACGCCGATGAACGAATAAAGCGCCATCGTGAGGGGCAGGCCGATGGCCTGGCCCAGCATCTGGTCGCGCTGCTTGTGGGCGTAGCGGGAGAAGTCCGGAATGTTGAGCGAGAGCGTCGCCCAGAAACCGATCATGCCGGTGAGCGCCGGAAAGAAGAAGGTCCAGAACTGTCCCGCCTTCGGTTGGCCCGCGTCGAAGGCGGACGGTTGCGAAAGGATGGGACCGAACCCGCCGGCGGCGCGCCACGCCCACCAGAGCAACAGGAGCCCGAGGGCGAGCAGCAGCGGGGCCTTGATGTTCAGCAGCAGACGAATCGAATCGATGCCCTTGTAGATGACGAACATGTTGATGCCCCAGAAAAACATGAAGCAGACGAACTCCGGCGCGGAGATGCCGAACGCGTGCGCGGCACCGGACGCGGCGAGCCCCGGCCAGAACACGGCGAGAATCTTGTAGATGGCCTCGCCACCGATGTAGGTCTGGATGCCAAACCAGCCGCAGGCCACGAAGGCACGCATCAACGCGGGAATGTTCGCCCCGTGTGTGCCGAACGAGGCGCGGCAGAACACCGGGAAAGGGATGCCGTATTTGGTGCCGGCGTGGGCGTTGAGCACCATCGGGACGAGCACGATCAGGTTGCCAAGGAAGATGGTGAGCACGGCCTCCCACCAGTTCATGCCGCCGCCGATGAGCGACGACGCGAGCATGTAGGTGGGGATGCACGCCGACATCGAGATCCACAGCGCCGCGAAGCTCAGCACGCCCCACTTGCGACCGCTGATCGGGACGGGGGCGATATCGGCGTTGTAGAGGCGCGAGTGCTGGATGACCGAGAGGTCGAGTTCGACGTCAGGAGCGTTTTCGCGGAGGCCTTCGGAGGTGGACATGGGATTTCTTAACCACTAATTATCACTAATAGGGCACTAATGATTAGTGAGGGATTAGTATGCATTAGTGGTTAATAATGACTCGGGGTTCGTTTTAGGAACTGGCCGCGCCCCAGCGTGCCGCAGAACTTTCCATCGCGCACCGCGACCTGGCCGCGCACCGTGACGTCGCGCGTGCGGCCTTCGAGTTTCCAGCCTTCGAACGCGCTATAATCCACGTTCATCGTCTGGTTCTTCACCGAGATGGTGCCGCGATAGTCCGGGTCAAACACCACGAGATCGGCGTCGGCACCGGGTTGGATCGTGCCTTTCCGCGGGAAGAGATCGAAGAGTTTCGCCACCTGCGTGCTCGCGGCGTTGACCATTTGATGCAGGTCGATCTTTCCGGTTTTGACGCCGCAGGTGTGGAGCAGGTTGATGCGTTCCTCAAGCGAGGGGATGCCGTTGGGGATCTTCGTGAAGTCGGCCTTGCCCATCGGTTTTTGTTTCTGGAAGTCGAACGGTGCGTGGTCGGTGGCGACAGTTTGGATCAAGCCGTCGCGCAGGCCGTTCCAGAGAACCGACTGGTTGCGGGCATCGCGCAGGGGCGGCGACATGACGTATTTCGCGCCTTCGAAGTTGGGGCGTTCGGCGTAGGTTTTGTCGAGGGTGAGGTATTGGATGAGCGTCTCGATGCCGACGCGCACGCCGCGCTGGCGGGCGGCGATGGCCTGATCGAGCGCCTCCTTGCAACTGAGATGGACGATGTAGACGGCGGCGCCGGTCAACTCGGCGAAGGTCATCAGGTGGTGCACGCCCTCGGCCTCGACGGCCGGCGGGCGGCTTTCGTGGTGCTGGCCGGGATCGGTCTTGCCGGCGGCGAGCAGTTCCTTGCATCGCTCGGCGACGAGCGTCTCGTTCTCGCAGTGCGCGGTGACGATCACGCCGAGTTCCTTGGCGAGTTTGAGCGTGCGGTAGAGCTCGGTGTCGTCGACGCCGAACGCGCCCTTGTAGGCGAGGAAGATTTTGAAGGAGCCGATGCCGCGCCGGACGATTTCGCGCAACTGGACCTCGGTGCCGCCGTCGAACTTCGTCACGCCCATGTGGAAGGTGAAATCGCAGGCCGACTTGCCGACGGCCTGGCTCATCCAGAGCTCGAAGCTCTTCAGGGCGTCGTCGGCGCGCGCGGGGCAGCACATCTCGATGAGCGTCGTCGTGCCGCCGACCAGGGCCGCCTTCGAGCCAGTCTCGTAGGTGTCCTTTGAAAACGTGCCCATGAACGGCAGGTAGATGTGGACATGCGGATCGATGAAGCCCGGGAAGACGTATTTGCCGGTGGCATCGATGACCTCGGTGCCGGCGGGCACGGAGAGGTTGCGGTCGATCTTCGTGATCGTCTCGCCTTCGCAGTAGATATCAGCCACGTAGCGGCTGTCCGCTGTGATTATCTCACCATTCTTGACGAGTAAGCTCATGGGTTGTTCAGATTAGGAATGGCCACAAAAAGCACAAAAAACGCAAAAAGGTTAGAGGCTTGGGTTGGCTGTTTTTGTGCTCTTTGCGTTTTTTGTGGCCAATGAATTTCTACTTCTTCCACACGTCGCCGACGTCGCCGCCGAACCAGCGGGTGCTGACGACCTTTTGCTGGGTGTAGAACTGGATGCTTTCCTTGCCCTGGATGTGGAGGTCGCCGTAGAAGGAATCGTCCCAGCCGGTGAAGGGGAACATTGCCATCGTGGCGGGAACGCCGACGTTCACGCCGACCATGCCGGCCTTGACGCGCATCGTGAACTCGCGCGCGGCGCGGCCGTTGTTCGTGAAGATCGCCGCGCCGTTGCCGAAGGCGGACTTGTTCGCCTGCTCGATGGCCGCGTCGAGGTCGTCCATGCGCATGACGTTCAGGACGGGTCCGAAGACTTCCTCCTTGGCGAGCGTCATGTTGTTCTGCACGCCGTCGACCACCGTGGCGCCGACGTAGAAACCCTTCGGGGCATCGGCGACTTTCACGCCACGGCCGTCGGCGATGATTTTTGCACCCTCCTTCTCGCCGCTGGCGAGAAGGCTCAGCACACGATCGCGGTGCGCGGCGGTGATGATCGGGCCCATGTCAGGCTGCGCCGTGCGGTCCGTGGGGCCGACCTTGATGGCATTGGCGGCTTTGATCAGGGCGGGCAGCACGCGGTCGGCGGCGGCGCCGACGGTCAGGGCGGTCGAGCCCGCCATGCAACGTTCGCCGGCGCAGCCAAAGGCAGCGGTGGCGAGATTCTCGACCGTCTTGCCGACGTCGGCGTCGGGCATGACCACGATGTAGTTCTTCGCACCGCCGTTGGCCTGGACGCGTTTGCCGTGCTTCGTGCCGGTGTCGTAAATGTATTTCGCGATCGGCGTCGAGCCGACGAAGGAGATGGCCTTCACTTTCGGGTGCGTGAGCAGCGCGTCGACCGCCGGGCGACCGCCATGGACGATGTTGAACACGCCTTTCGGCAGGCCGGCCTGTTCGAGGAGCTGGCCGAGGAGCACGGCGCTGAGCGGGACCTTTTCGCTCGGCTTGAGGACGAAGGTGTTGCCACAGGCGATAGCCGTCGGAAACATCCAGAGCGGCACCATGGCGGGAAAGTTGAACGGCGTGATGCCGACGCAGACGCCGAGCGGCAGGTTGATGGTGTCGCAATCGACGCCGCGGGCGATGTTCTTGAGCGAGTCGCCGAAGAGCAGGGTGGGAATGCCACAGGCGTATTCGATGTTTTCGAGGCCGCGGAAGATCGAGCCGCGCGCCTCGGCGTTGGTCTTGCCGTGCTCCCGCGAGACGGTCTGGCAGAGTTGGTCGAAGTTGGCCTCGATCAGCTGGCGGTATTTGAAGAAGACGCGCGCCCGCTCGATGGGCGGCGTGTCGCGCCACGCCGGGAAAGCCGCGTGCGCAGCCTCGACGGCAGCGTTGACCTCGTCGGCCCCGCCCGCCGGACACTCGGCGATGACGTCACCGGTGGACGGATTGTAGATGGGCGTGGTGGCGATCTTCGGCGTGAGCCATTCGCCGTTGATGTAGAGGGGGCAGGGAGTGAGGCCGGATGAGGTCGTGGACATGGGGAATGGATTGGTGCCTTACGGATGAGGTGGGATGGGCCGCATCTGGCCTTTGGCGAGTTTGTCCTGGTAGTTGCTCCAGGTCATTGGCGGTTGGCCGTTCTCGATCACGGTCATCGTGATGCAGTCGTCGACGGGGCAAACGAGGCTACAGAGGTTGCAGCCGACACAGTCTTCCTCGCGGACCTTCGGCACGGGCTTGTGCGGGACGCGGCCGGGGCCGAGGCCGAGCTTGAGTTCGTCGGGCGATTTCAGGTCGATGCACTGGTGGGCGCCGTCCTCGCAGGCGATGTAGCAGAGGTTGCAGCCGATGCACTTGTCGTAGTCGATCCGGGCGACGCGATGGAAGTGCAGGTCGAGGTTCTCCCACTTGTTGAGCTTGTTCACGGCACGGCCGCGGAGGTCGGCGAGCGAATGCATGCCCTTGCTGTCGAGGTAGGCGTTGAGGCCGTCGTTGAGATCCTCCACGATGCGGAAGCCGTAATGCATGATGGCGGTGCAGACTTGAAGGGAGCTTGAACCGAGGGCGATGAACTCGGCGGCGTCGCGCCAGGTGGTGATGCCGCCGATGCCGGAGATGGGGAGGCCGACCTCGGTGTCGGCGGCACAGGCCTGCACCATGTTGAGTGCGATGGGTTTCACGGCGGGGCCGCAGTAGCCGCCGTGCGAGCTGAGGCCGCGGACGGTGGGCTCGGGCACGAACGTGTCGAGGTTCACGTTGGTGATCGAGTTGATGGTGTTGATCAGCGAGATGGCGTTGGCGCCGGCGCGCTTGGCGGCGCGGGCGACGGCGGTGACGTCGGTGATGTTCGGCGTGAGCTTGACGATGACGGGGACGGTCGCGACCTCCATGACCCAGCCCGTGATTTTCTCGGTGACGGCGGGCTGCTGGCCGACGGCGGAGCCCATGCCGCGTTCGCACATGCCGTGCGGGCAGCCGTAGTTGAGCTCGATGCCGTCGGCGCCGGCGTCGATGGCGCGCTTGACGAATTCGTGCCACTGCTCGCGTGTCTCAACCATGAGCGAGGCGATGACGGCGTGGTGCGGCCAGCGCTTCTTGACCTCGGCGATCTCGCGGAAATTGGTCTCGGGCGCGCGGTCGGAGATGAGCTCGATGTTGTTGAGGCCGATCATGCGCTGCGGGCCGTAATTCAACGCGGAGTAGCGCGAGGAGACGTTGACGATGGGCACGCCGATGGTTTTCCACACGACGCCGCCCCAGCCGGCCTCGAAGGCGCGGTGCGCCTGATAACCGGTATTGGCCGGCGGGCCGGAGGCGACCCAGAAGGGATTCGGGGACTTGATGCCGGCGAGGTTGCAGGAGAGATCAGCCATGGGCGGAAGTGAGGGGTGAAAAGTGGCGCGGGACGGGCGGGAGGGCGCAGCAAGACTGCGCCCCTACCTTTTCATCGCGGCTTCGAGTTCGTGGGCTCGGATCGGGGACAGAAGACCGGAGCCGGTGGCACCCTGTTTGGCGCCGAGGCGCGAGGGCTGGAGGGGCAGAGGAGCTTTTTGCCGGGTGAGGTAGGCGTGAATGCCGTGCGCGGCCTTCTTGCCTTCGCCGACGGCGTTGACGACCTCGCGGCCGCCATTGCCGCAGTCGCCGCCGACGAAAATGTGCGGGACGCTGGTCTGCCCGGTGAGTTTGTCGTGCGCGATGACCCCGCGGTCATCGATCGTCAGGGCGGGGAAGAGCGAGCGCAGCAGCTTCACCTGTTTCTCCTGGCCGACGGCCTTGAGCACGAGGTCGCAGGGCTCGATCCACTCGGAGCCGGCCACGGGGTGGGCCTTGCCTTTCACGAGGTTGGTGAGGACGAGCTTGAGGCCGGAGACGTGGCCGTCGGTGGCGATGACCTCGACCGGCGCGGCCTTGAAGAGGAACTGGGCGCCGTCGTGCTTGGCGTGCTCGTATTCGAAGCCGTAGGCGGACATGTCGGCCTCGTCCCGGCGGTAGACGATAAACGCGCGCTCGGCGCCGAGCCGCTTGGCCTGGGTGACGGCGTCGATGGCGGTGTTGCCGCAGCCGATGACGGCGACGCGCCGGCCGACGGGGATTTTTTCCAGCCGGTCGGTGTGGATGTGGGAGATGAATTCGAGGGCGTCGACCACCTCGGGCAGATCCTCTCCGGGAATGCGCAGGCGCGTGGCGGCGCCGAGCCCGACGCCGACGAAGACGGCGGCGTAATCCTTCTCGAGCTGGTCCATGGTGATGTCACGGCCGACCATCATGCCGGTGCGAATCTCGACCCCGAGCGATTGCACGAGCTCGACCTCGGCGAGGCTGACCTGCGGCTTCATCTTGTAGTAGGCGATGCCGTAGGTGTTCAGCCCGCCGGCGTGCGGCTGTTTTTCAAAAACGGTGACGTGGTGGCCGAGGCGGGCGAGTTCGGCGGCGCAACCCAGTCCGGCCGGGCCGGCGCCGATGACGGCGATCTGCCGGCCGGACCTCCGGATGGGCGGCGGGGGTAGCACGGAGATCTTTCGCTCGGTCACATAGTCCGTGGCGTAGCGTTGGAGGCGGCCGATCTGGATCGGCTGTTCGTCGCGGTCGTCGAGCACACAGGCGCCTTCGCACAGGACCTGGGTCGGGCAGACGCGGGCGCAGGAGGCGCCGAGGATGTTGGCGGTCAGGATGGTTTTCGCTGCGCCGGCCGGGTTGCCAAAGGCGATTTTCTTGATGAAGGCGGGGACGTCGATGCCGGACGGGCAGGCCATGATGCAGGGCGCGTCGAAGCAGTAGAGACAGCGGCTGGCCTCGACCAACGCCTCTTGGGGACGCAGCGGTGGCTTCAATTCGTTGAAATTCCGGACGAGGGCGTCCGCGGGCAGACGGGGGGAAAGCGGCATGGGCGTGGAGGCGACAGGTCAGCCGCACAGAGCACGAGGGAAGTCAGTCACTTGGCCGGCTATTCCCAGGGTCGCATCGCGGGCGCCTGCAGGAACGTGGTGGGTTATTTGGTGATTTGAATACAGAGGAGAAACGGCTAGTTTCCAAGCAGAAATCAGACGACGCACACCGCTCCGATGGCACGGCTTGAATCCAGGACGCCGGCCGGAAGGAATTCTTGGATCAACGCGCTCACCTCAATCACCAATCCCATGCTCGATCCCGCCCGCACCATCGCTGAACTCAAGGAACTGCGCACGCTCACCGGCGACCAGAACGGCGCCCAACGCGTGGCCTTCACGCCGGTCTGGGTGCAGACCCGCGCGTGGCTGCAGCAGAAACTCGCGGGCCTCCCGCTGGAGACGCACACGGACGCCGCGGGGAATTTCTGGGCGACGCTGCGCGGCGACAGCGAAAAGGCGCTGCTCATCGGCGGGCACATGGACTCGGTGCCGAACGGCGGCTGGCTCGACGGTTGCCTGAACGTCATGGCCGGCGTGGAGATTTTGCGGCGGATCAACGATGAGTTCAACGGCCGGCCGCCGGTGACGGTGCGGCTGGTCGACTGGGCGGACGAGGAGGGCGCGCGGTTCGGGAAGAGTCTGTTCGGTTCGTCGGCGTGCGCGGGTTCGTTGAATATGGACGAAGCGCGCGGGTTGAAGGACAAGCAGGGCGTCAGCCTGCCGGATGCGTTGAAGGCGGTCGGCGTCGAATTTGAAAAGGTGAAGGACAGCGGCGTGGAGCTGAAGAACGCCGCGGCCTACATCGAACTCCACATCGAGCAGGGTCCGGTGTTGCTCGATCTCGATCTGCCGCTCGGCGCGGTGCTGGGCACCTTCGGCGTGGAGCGGCATGCCATCACGTTTCATGGTCAGGCGGCGCACTCGGGCAGCACGCCCATGAACCGGCGCAAGGACGCCTTCCTCGCCGCCGGAAAGATGAGCCAGGAAATCTACCGGATCGCCGAATGGAGCCAGGGCGGCGTCTGCACCATCGGCTCGTGCACGACGAAACCCGGCATCGTGACCAGCGTGGTCGAGGAGTGCCGGATCACCCTCGACCAGCGGCACCTCGACGCCCAGGCACTTGCGCTCATGTTGAAGGAAGCGAAGGCCGCCAGCGAACGGTTCGCCAAGGACGGCAATGTGCGCGTGACGTGGGAGCGGCTCTGGCAGATCGAGCCGCGGCCGTTTCATCCGGAGCTCATCGAGCTGTGCGATGCCGCGATCAAGGAGGTTTGCCGGAAATCACACCGGCTGCCCTCGGGCCCGCTGCACGACGCCGCGGAGCCGTGCGGGGCCGGAGTGCCGACGGTCATGATGTTCGTGCAAAGCCTGCACGGCATCAGTCACAACAAGATCGAGGACACCAAGGAGGAGCACCTCGAGCAATGCATCATGGCCTTCGACCAGCTAGCGTCGAAGACGATGGCGTGGGTGGCGGGAAAGAAATGATTTTGGAGGGCCGGTCTCCGCACCGGCCGCGGTCGGTCGGGAGACCGACCCTCCATCAAAGCAGCGCTTGGCGCAGCGCGCGGGTCTCGGCGAGGAGTTCGTGTGCGGCGGCGAGGGTGTCGGCAGGGGAGACCGGTGCAGACGGGGACGGATGATCGTGACGATCGTCGGGATCGCCGAGGCCGGCCTGGCGGAAGTGACGGAGGCGCTCGAGGATGAGGTCGCGAACCTCGGTGGCGTTGTCGACGCTGTGAAAAATGCCGGTGTGGAGCGATTCGCCGGCGTGGGCGTGGTGCGGATCGTGGTCGCCGGCGCCGCCGGCGGATTGCACATGCACGTCGGCCAGACCGAGCAGACGCTGCAGCGGGCCTTGCTTGACCTCGACCTGCTGCAGGTTGGCGAAGCTCATGGTGGATTCCTGCAGGCGGACCAGGCCGGTGCGGATGCGGAGGCTGCGGTCGGTGACGATATACCAGCGCAGCTCGTAATCGAGCCGGCGCAGCATGTAGGTGAACGGGATCTGCGCGAGAAACAGCGCGAAGCCGGATACCTTGAGGAACCAGATCAGCGGAAACGCCCAATAGGGCAGGCGCACGGCAATCTCCACCAGGCCGCGCTTGAAGCCGACCCAGCCGTCGACGTTGGAGCGCCTCCGCCGGGCGTTCTTGTCGGTGGCCGGCGGGGATGCGGTGACAGACTTGATGGTTTCGTCGAAGGTTTCACGGGTGAGCGGAGGCGGGGAGCCGCGATTTTGTTTTTGCGCCAAGGCGGTGCGCTCGACGTCGAACAGGACCGCGGCCCAAAACACGATGCCGGCCAGGACGAACAGCTGGGCGGCGCCCCAGCCGAGCAACCGCAGCTTGAAATAATTCCGGCCGGCCCGGAACACGCGGATGGAGCCCGGCGCGCCGAACGGCGGGGCGGGGTCGTGCGGCACGCGCATGACGTGCAGCACCCAGGTGCGGAGCCGGTCATACATGGCGGGAATCCTTGGCGCCGGTCGCGCGGGCCTGGAGGGCGAGGCGCGTCTCGCGCAATTCGCGGGCGACCTCGCGCAGCGCGGCGGCCAGTTCGGCATCGTGGGTGCCGGCGGCGACGCCGGATGGGGCGGGTTGGCGGGCCGGGTCCTTCACGCCGCGCATCTTGGAATAGAGGAAATCGCGCACGATCTCGTATTCCTTGAAGCCTTCGAGGGTCATCTCGGCGCCGGCGCTGCCACTGGCCGTCTGGACGAGGACGCGGGCGAGGCCGAGCCAGCGCTCGACGAGGTTGGAGCGGAGATGGATGTCCTGGATGCGGGCGTAGTTGATGATGATCTGCCGCCGGAAGAGGATGCCCCAGCTCATCGAGATGCCCTCGTCGGTGAACTTGTAGCGCATCGTATGGTAACGAAAATAAAGATAGACCGCGAGGAAGGGGAACAGGGGCGGAATGACGAGCGCGCTCAGCAGGTAATAGGTCAGCAAGTCACGGTGGGGCCGCTCGAGGGCGAGGATGGCCGTGTCATCCGGGGGAAGGTTCACGGTTGGCATTGATGACGAAGAAACCCTTCCGCGACAATAGCAGAGGGGGCGATGGCGTTGCCCCGCCGGAGGGGGAAGAGAGTTGCAGCGCACAACCGGGCGGAAGTAAATCCAGCCCATGACCCCGACCAATCCCTCGCCAACCGGGTTGCCCCGGCGCAATTTTCTCAAGAGTGCCGGCGCACTGATGTTCGGCGCGACGCTGGGCGCCACACCGGCGGCGTTGGCGGTGATACCGCCGCAGCCGGGGCGCAAGCGCCTGCTGCGGATCGCCCATTTGACTGACATCCATGTATCAGACCGCAAGGGCGCTCCGGAAGGCATGGCAGCAGCCATCCGACACGCGCAAGGGCAGGCGGATCGGCCGGATTTGCTACTGTTCGGCGGCGACTGCATTGGCGATGCGTTGGAGACGCCGAAGGCCGAGGTGTTGCGCCAATGGGAACTGTGGGAGAAGATCTTCGCGGCCGAGGTGAAGCTGCCGCATGTCGTCTGTCTCGGGAATCACGACATCCTGGGCTGGAGCCGGCGGGGCGACGTCACGCTCGCGGGCGATCCGGATTACGGCAAGGCCCTCGCACTGCGGCGGCTCGGACTGAAGGAGCGGTATTTCTCCTTCGATCGCGCCGGCTGGCATTTTGTGGTGCTGGACAGCATGGAAATGGGCGCGACCAACGGTTACCTCGCCCGGCTCGATGAGGAGCAGTTTGCGTGGCTCGCACGCGATCTGGCGGCGACTCCGGCGACCACTCCGGTCTGCGTCCTGTCGCACATCCCGATCCTGAGTGCGGCGGCGTTTTTGGACGGGGACCTGGCTAAGACCGGGAATTGGGAGGTGCCCGGAGCTTGGATGCACCTCGATCTGCGGCGGATCAAGGATCTGTTCCTGCAACACACGAATGTGCGGCTCTGCCTCAGCGGCCACCTGCACATGGTGGACGATGTCACCTACCTCGGCGTCCGCTATCTTTGCAACGGGGCGGTGTGCGGCGGGTGGTGGAAGGGGAACTATCAGGAGTTCGGCCCGGTTTACGCGCTGATCGATCTTTATGACGATGGCAGCGCGGAGAACCGGCTGGTGGCCTATCAGGTCTGAGGCGTGCGGTCGGGGCATAAAGCCCCTCTCACTTCTCAATTCGAATACTCGGCCCAGCTGGAGCTGGTCTCGGTGACACGCACGCGCTCGACGCGGACCCCGGCCGGGATGGCAAAGTCGCCCGATCGGCCGGCGCTGGCGAGCGCCCGGTTGATCTCGTCGAAAATGGTCCGCGCCATGACTTCGGTGGTGGGATCGGTGTGCGCGAACGGAATGAGACGCGCGCCGTGTTTCTCCCGGTAGAAGGCAAAGTTGGGATCGTCAGTGTTGAGCGCGAGCGCGTGGTCCCAGGTGTCGAGGAAGGCCTGCAGGGCGAGCTTCACGGCCTTGAAGTCGCAGACCATGTCGTTGGCGTCGAGCGTGTCGGCGGCGAGCACGACTTCGATGCGCCGGCTGTGGCCGTGGGGAAAGCGGCACTTGCCCGGGTGCTTGGAAAGGATGTGGCCGCTTTCGATCTCGAAGCTCTTGCAGATCCGATAAGGCATGGAGTTTAGACGGTCTTGGAGAAACCGCCGGGGCGCTTGGCGAGGTGGGCGTCGAAGCGCATGGCGATGATGCGCAGGAAGAGCCGGCCGAGTTCGGTGATCTCGATGCGGTCGGCGCGCCGGGTGAGCAGTCCGTCGGTCTCGAGATCGGTGAGCGAGGCGAGTTCGGCGGCGTAGGTCGCGACAAAATCGAGTCCGAGCCGGCGGGAGAGGCTGGCGAAATCCAGGCCGCGACCGCACATGATGTCGGAGATGACCGCGCGGCGCTGGCGGTCGTCGTCGCTGAGCAGGTAACCGCGTTCGATCGGCAGGCGGCCGGCCTCGACGGCGGCGGTGTAGTCCGGCAGCTCCTTGTGATTCTGGCGGAACGCGCCGTCGGTTTCCGAGATCGACGACATGCCGAAGCCGTAGAGCGAGGCGCCGGCGCGCGTGGTGTAGCCTTGGAAATTGCGGTGGAGCGTGCCGTCGTTGAAGGCGATGGCCAGTTCGTCGTCGGGCCGGGCGAAGTGGTCCATGCCGATCTGCACGTAACCGGCGGCGGTCAGCTTGGCCACGGCGGTCATGAGCATCGTGAGCTTGTCCTCGGTGGTGGGCAGCTGCTGGCGGTCGTCGAAGATTTTCTGCGCCGGCTTGATCCACGGCACGTGGGCGTAGCTGAAGACGGCGAGGCGGTCGGGGTTGAGCGCGATGACCTCGTCGAGCGTCTTGCGGAAGGAATCCGGCGTCTGCAGCGGCAGGCCGAAGATGAGGTCGACGCTGACGGATTGGAAACCGGCCTCGCGCAGCCAGGCGATGGCCTGGGCGGTCTGGGCCAGCGGCTGCCAGCGGTGGACGGCGAGCTGGACTTCGGGATTGGTGTCCTGCACGCCGAGCGAGGCGCGGTTGCAGCCGAGGCGGCGGAAGGCCTCGACGTGCTCCTTGGTCAGGCGGCGCGGATCGATCTCGACCGAGTTCTCGGAATCAGGGGCAAATTTGAAGTGCCGGTGGATGGCCGCGGCGAGGCGGTCGATTTCCGCGGGCGGGAGGAAGGTCGGCGTGCCGCCGCCGAAATGCAGCTGGGTGACGGGCCGGGCGGCGTTGAGGAGCGGCGCGGTGAGCGCCAGTTCCTTTTCGAGCAGGGTAACGTATTCCCCGGCGGAGGAGCGGCGCTTGGTGATAACGGTCGTGCAGCCGCAATACCAGCAAAGCGATTCGCAGAACGGCACATGGAAATACAGTGAGAGCGGGGAGTTGGCGTCCCGGTTGTCCCGCACGACCTCGGCCAGCAGAGCCTCGCGATCGATTGACTCCGAAAACTGCGGGGCCGTCGGGTAGGACGTGTAGCGCGGTCCGGGCACGTTGTATTTCCGGACCAGCTCAAGAGCGGGTTCGACGGGCACCTGGACGGTGTTGCGTGGTGACACCATAAGGCCGTCAGGATAACTGAACCCGATGGGACAGTCTGCGCAAATATTGCGTAATTTCAGGCAACCCTTGATGTAAAACGCGGCTGAAGTTTGCTGTGCGCGTCATGATTTACCCTTGGAGGGTCAGCGCGGCCTTCAGGCTCCGTGCCAAGATTGCCGCCGGACCGCGTCCCCAGTAGTGCAGGAAAAGTATGCGTGGCTTCTCCCCTGTCATGTGGTGATGGATGGCGACGATGTTAATGCCGGAAGCGGTCAACGATTTGAGCACGGGTTGCAGTTCGTCCTCAGTGACGGCAAAATCGCCGTCGACAATTGCATTATCGTCCGCACCGGCAAAGGCGGCCCAGGTGTTGATGCCCATGTCGGCCCCGGCTTCACAGCCGCAGTCCATCGTCACAGTGCGGCCGATCACCGCCTTGACCATGCCCTTGTTGGCCTGCAGTTTTACTCCGAGGATGTTTTCGAGTGGAGCGGCGGTGATCTGGTTGGTCCCGGGGAGAAGCGGCAGGCCGAACGAAGCTGCCGGCCGTGGCGTCTTGGCGCGGACTGCTGCCACCGCATCGAGGAGGGCGCGCACGCCACTCGCCAGGGTGTCGATCGCGCCCTCGCCGGCAATGTGCATGAAAAGCACGCGAGGTTCGTCGTAGAAGAAATGGTTGTGCAGAGCCGTTACGGCGAGGCCATGTGCCAGTGCAGTCTTCATGGCCGGGCTCACCTCATCCTGAAACAGCACAAAGTCACCCATGACCATCGCCTCGCTCTTGCCACCAGCCGAGAAGGCCGCCCATGAAGTCAGGCCCATGAACGGCGGGAGTTTCCAGCCATCGACATTAATGGGCACATCCGTGCGAGGAGAAGTGACCTTGAAGACGATACCATTGAGTGCGCCCTTGAGGCCGGTGAGCAGCTCAATCCGGGCGCCATCGGGCGTAGCGGCGTGGGACACAGTCAGGAGAAGTAATCCTCCCACGAACGAGACGAATCGGGAATGTATGCGTGGCATGGCGGGAAACTAGCACTTTTTCACGGTGATGCAACGCGACCGCGGCCGCCCGTCAGCACATTTGGATCAGCCGGCGAAGAATTTCTGGATTTTCTGCAACGTGGCGACGAGGCGGTCGATCTCGGACTCGGTGTTGTAGAGATAAAAACTGGCGCGGGAGGTCGAGCTAAGGCCGAGCTTGCGCATGAGCGGCTGGTTGCAGTGGTGGCCGCCGCGAAGGGCGACGCCTTCCTGGTCGGCCATCGTCACGACGTCGTGCGCGTGCACGCCGGGGAGATCGAAGCTGATGACGCCGCTGCGGTGGTGCGCGGGCCCGAGCATGCGGATGCCGGGAATCTCAGCGGCGAGGCGGGCGTAGGCGTGGGCGGCGAGCTTTTCGTCGTGTTTCGCGATGGCTTCACGGCCGAGTGCGTCGAGGTAGTCCATGGCCTGGCCGAGCGCGATGACATCGGCGATGTTGGGCGTGCCGGCCTCGAATTTCTGCGGGGCGGGCGCCCACTTGCTCTCAAAGTATTCGACGTTCGAGATCATGCTGCCGCCGCCGCGGTAGGGCGGCATGGCGTCGAGCAGGGCCTTGCGACCATAAAGGATGCCGACGCCGGTGGGGCCGCACATCTTGTGGCCGGAAAGGGCGAGGAAGTCGCAGCCCAGGGCGCGGACGTCGAGCGGCAGGTGGCCGGCGCTTTGGGCGGCATCGACGACCGAAATGGCGCCGACCTTTTTCGCCGCGGCGCAGAGTTCGGCGGCGGGATTGATCACGCCGAGGGTGTTGGAGACGTGGGTGAAGGCGAAAATCTTCACGTCGGGCGTGAGCACCTTGGGCAGTTGCGCGAGATCGAGCAGACCGGTGTCGCCCGCGACGACGGGCAGATAGCGGAGTTTGGCGCCGGTGCGGCGGGCGAGCAGTTGCCACGGCACCAGGTTGCTGTGGTGCTCCATTTCGGTGAGCAAAATGACGTCGCCGGCCTTGAGGTTCTCATCGCCCCAGGCGTTGGCGACGAGGTTGATGCTGTCGGTGGTGCCGGCGGTGAAGACGATCTCGCCCGGCTCGGCGGCGTTGAGGAATTTCGCGCTGCGCTCGCGGGCGGCCTCATACGCGTAGGTCGCGCGCATGGACAAGGCGTGGATGCCGCGGTGGACGTTGGCGTTGTCGTGTAGGTAGTAATTCGAGAGCGCGTCGATCACGCACCGCGGTTTCTGCGACGTGGCGGCGTTGTCGAGATAGACCAGCGGCTTCCCGTTGACCTGCTGGTCGAGGATCGGGAAATCGGCGCGGAGGTTGGCCCAGGCTTTGTTCATGGAAATCTAGTCGCTGGGTTTCTCGGTGGTGACGGGTTGGGCGTCGCCCTTGGCGGCGTTGAGGGCGGCGTGCCAGCCGAGGGTGGCGCACTTGATGCGGGCCGGGAACTGATGGACGCCGGCGAGCGCGGCGAGGTCGGACATGTCGTCTTCGCCGACCTTCCCGGTGGTGACCATCTGGTGGAGGTCGGCGTAGATGGCCTCGGCCTCGGCGATGGTCTTGCCCTTGAGGTTGATGGTCATGAGCGAGGCGCTGGCCTTGGAAATGGCGCAGCCGCTGCCCTGAAAACTGATGTCGGCGATGCGGTCGCCCTCGAGTTTGACGTAGACCGTGATCTGGTCGCCGCACATGGGGTTGTTGCCCGAGCCGACGCGGTTGGCGGTGGGCAACACCGAGTAGTTCCGCGGGCGGCGGTTGTGGTCGAGGATGACGGTCTGATAAAGCTCGGTGAGATCTTGCATTGCCAAAGGCGTGAGGGGCAGAGGCTAGGCAGGACGTCAGGTTTGGCAAACAGAGTTTCGAGACAACCCTGTCACTGGCGCATCTCAGTTTCGTGCATTTTGTAGGGCTGCACCTTGGTGCAGCCGTCCTGGCGGTAGCGCGCGGCCGGACCAAGGTCCGGCCCTACAGAACGAGAATCGCAGCTTGCATGAAATTGAGATGCGCCCCTAGGCGGCACCTCAGCCCGGTGGCATCGGCGGCTGCGTCAGGGTGTTGGGCGGGCCGACGAGTTGCATGATCCGGCCGATGAGCTTGCGGGCGGCGATGAAACCGGCGATGCGGCGGCTCGCTGTGTCGTGCACCACGGGCAGGAATTTGTGCCCGTGCTCGCGGAAGGCGGAGGCGGCGACGAGACAGGTGTCGGTCGTCGCGATGACCGCGGGATTCTTGACCATGAAATCGCCGAGCGGAGTCTCGGGCGCGAGGTTGGCGGCATGGGCGCGGAGCAGGTCGGTCAGGGTTACGAGGCCTTCGAGGCGTTCGCCATCGGAGGCGACGAGGAAGAACGGCGCGTCGTTTTCGCCGAACAAGCGCGTGACGTCGAGCAGCGGCGTGGACGGGCGGAGGACGGGCGAGGGGGCGGGTTCGATGAAATCGGACAGCGGCAACTCCCGCAGGGCGGCGCGGACGCGCGGACGCTCCTGCCAGGTGTTGGGCGAGCGGCGGGTGATGGCCGCCATGAGCGCGGACTTGAGCGGGGCGAGGGACTGCGCGATGTGCGTGAAGACATTGCGGCCCATGATGACGATCTCGGCCGTGGTGCGGGCGCGCACCGAGGCCGAGCGGGGCTGGTTGCTGAGCAGGGCGGCTTCGCCGAAGAAATTGCCGGCGCCGAGCACGGCGAGCACCTCGCCCTCGGGTTTTTCCGGGGAGGCGCGGACGATCTCGACCTCGCCCTTTTCGATCACGTAGAAGCTGGTGGGCGGCTCGCCCTGCTTGATGATGGTGTCGCCCGGCTCGTAGTGGGCGTGGGTCACGCGGTCGGTGACGTCGGTCTTGATGCAGCTGAGGTCGCGCGGGAAGACGAGGAGCCAGGCCCAGTCGAAACCGACCTGCACGCGCCGCGACCACG